>Ga0207701_10000021_pt1 | contig 116449 bp, 106 predicted proteins | sample KBSSwiSSwithPhiX_FD_184294 | JGI IMG/M metagenome (GOLD analysis project Ga0207701, IMG submission 184294) | Switchgrass rhizosphere bulk soil microbial communities from Kellogg Biological Station, Michigan, USA, with PhiX - S5 (SPAdes) (version 2) | ecosystem: Environmental > Terrestrial >...
AAAGGGGCCACGGATGAACACGGATCGACACGGACAAAAGGGGCCACGGATGAACACGGATTGACCCGGATAAAACGGGCCACGGATGAACACGGATCAACACGGACAAAAGGAGCCACGGATGAACACGGATCAACACGGACAAAAGGTGGCCACGGATGAACACGGATCAACACGGAGATCACTGAATTAAGACATGAGAGTGTCAGGAATTCTGTGTGTGAGGCATAGCATGAGGAGAGCCTATGCCGCCCCGGAAACGAAAGAGCCTGGCGCCTGATGCGCCGCTGCCTCCTGTTCCCTCGGAGATTCTCGATCAGTTTGTGGGGCAAGGGCCCCTTGTCCGTCGAGGAGCTCGATGAGCTGGCGGTCCTGCCGAACGGGACTCGCGACGTCCTTGGCCGCTGGATCGAGCAGACCGAAGGCGCGAAATTCTGGATGAAGGTCTTCACGGATCTCAAAGTCCGCGGCTGCCAGGACATCCTCATCGCCGTCACCGATGGCCTCAAGGGCCCTCGACGTGTGGCGACCAAACTGATCTGGCTCGCACTACGCAACATCACGGCACGCTGGGGCGGCAAGGCGGGCAACCACTGGCACCTCGCGATGCAGCAGTTTGCGATTCTCTTCGACGCTCGCTTTACCACCCCCGCGTCGTAGAATGAACTCGCGCATGGACGGCTGCCGGGCCCCTGGACGCCAACGCCCACACGCCCTCTCGTTTTCATGGTGAAGACGAGATCAACCGCCCCGCACACGAAATTTCTGCACTCCCATCAACACGGAGATCACTGAAATAAGAAATCCGTGTTCATCCGTGTTTTTCCGTGGCTCGTTATTCCCGTGCGTTTCGGTGGTTCCACCCGGACAAGAGAAACCACGGATGAACACGGATCAACACGGAGATAACTGGATTAAGCAAATCCGTGTTAGTCCGTGTCCTTCCGTGGTTCGTTATTCCCCTACGTTTCCGTGGTTTTCGTCGTCCACCCGGACAAGAGAAACCACGGATGAACGCGGATCAACACGGACAAAAGGTGAGCCACGGATGGATCAACACGGAGACAACTGAATTAAGAAATCCGTGTTCGTCCGTGTCCTTCCGTGGTTCGTTATTCGGGGTGCGTTTCGGTGGTTTTCGTCGTCCACCCGGACAAGAGAAACCACGGATGAACACGGATCAACACGGACAAAAGGTGAGCCACGGATGGATCAACACGGAGAACAACTGAATTAAGAAACCCGTGTTCGTCCGTGTCCCTTCCGTGGGTTCGTTACTCCCCAAGAGAAACCACGGATGAACACGGATCAACACAGCGATAACTGAAATTAGGAAATCCGTGTTGATCCGTGTTTTTCCGTGGCTCGTTATTCCCGTGCGGTTCCGTGGTCTAGTTGTCCGGCGCAAACACGCACGACGCCCTCTCCCGCGGCGACCGGTCCACAAACCGCTCCCTTCTTAGGCGGCACGCGTGCCGGGTCCTGCGGTCCGCTTGTCGAGTGCTCAGCCGCTGCGTATGATTGCCTCCTGCTGTGAGGACCAAGCGAATGCATATTGTGAGGACAGGCGTTGTCTTCCTGCTCTGTTCAACCGCGACAATCGGCGCCGTCGACTTTCTGACCGAAGGCGTCGACAACGGACGAACGGGTTGGGTGCGCGACGAGAAGATATTTACTCCCGCCAACGTCGGGAGCATGAAGCTGCAGTGGAAGTTGAAGCTCGAAAGCACACCGCGCGCGATGCACAACCTGTTTGCTCCGCTCGTGGCCGAGCGGGTGACAACACCGCAGGGCACCCGCGAACTCGCGGTTGTGGCGGGCGTGTCCGACGATCTGTATGGCATCGACGTCGCCACTGGCCGTCAGATCTGGCACCGTCACTTTGACAGCACGCTGGCGAATCCGGGCGGGACCAACGATACGTTGTGTCCTGGTGGACAGACCGCGGTGCCGACCATGGCGGAAGCGTCACCGGGAAAGTACACCGTGTATGCGGTCTCGTGGGACGGGCGGCTGCGGCAGATTAACCTGGTCGACGGTCAGGATGTCGTGCCGGCGGAGAAGTTCATTCCTGGCGGCGGCAAGCCGTACGCGCTCAACCTGCACAACGGGGTGATCTACACGGCAACCGCTCAGGGGTGCGGCGGACTGACGAATGCGTTCTATTCGTACGATCTGGCGTCGCGGCGCGGGAGTGCATTCATTCCGGCAGGTGGCGGTCTCTGGGGCCGCCGCGGCGCGTCGATCGCGTCGGACGGGACGGTGTATCTCGGCACCGGCGATGCGCAGTTCGATCCGGTGAACAAGCGCCTCGGCAACGGCATCGTCGGCGTCAAACTGGACGCGAAGAAACAACTGCAACTCGCCGACTACTTCGCGGCACCGAACGCGAACTGGTTGTGGCGCCGCGATCTGGACGTCAACACGACGCCAGTCGCGTTCGACTATCGAAATCGCAAGTTTCTCGTCGGCACGAGCAAGGAATGCCGGTTGTGGCTACTGGATCGTGAGGCGCTCGGCGGCGAAGACCATCGGAGCACCCTGCACACGACTCCCTTGGTCTGTAACGACGCACAGGCATTTGACGCACGCGGCGTATGGGGTGCACTCAGCGCCTGGCAGGATGAAAAGGGCGCGCAATGGGTTCTCATGCCGTTCTGGGGTCCCGTGAGCACGCAGTTCAAGGCGCCGATCGAACAGGCGCGCCCGAAAGGCGGCGGCGTCGCGGCATTCAAACTCGAGGAGCGTGCCGGCAAGTGGCAGCTGACGCCGGCCTGGCTGTCGCGCGACATGGATCTCGCCGAAGAAGCCGTCATCGCCAACGGCGTCGTGTTCGCGTACGCAGCCGGCGAAGACGCCTCGCAAGTGATGCCCGATCGCGCCTGGGACGAATCAGGCGGCTCGGTGTATGGCGGCGGCCTCAGCTCAGGCCCTGCGCGCAGGATTCCGACGTCACGTCGCGCCGCGCTCTACGCCCTCGACGGCCAGACAGGAAAGGAACTCTGGTCGAGCGGCAGTCAAATCGAATCGTGGAACCACTTCAGTGGACTCACAGTCGCGAACGGGCGTGCCTATATTGCCACGTTTGACGGCACGCTTTATTGCTTCGGGGTTGCCAAATGACAAGGCGCGCAGTGCTCGCAATCGTCGCCACCGTTCTCGCTGGCGGTGTCGTGTTCAGTCAACCGGGTCGCGGCGGCTCGCAGTGGCTCACCGCGTTTGCCGATGCGCAGCGCACGTCGTGGGTCCGTGTCGACGACAAGCTGTCGGTCGCCGCGATGTCGAAGCCGGGGTTCGAGCTTCAGTGGAAATCGAAGCTCGAGAACCAGCCGCGCGGCTTGAACGGTCTCGCGCAGGGCGTCAGCGCAGCAGGCGTGACGTTATTCGTGCCGATGACCATTGTTGCCGGCAGCTCGAACAATGTGTATGCGATCGATAACGACACTGGCTATGTCGTGTGGCAGCGGCATTTCGATGCCGCGATGCCAGCCGCGACGCCGCAATGTCCGGGCGGCATCACCTCCGCGGCAACTCGCATCGTCCGATTGGACGCCTCGGCAACCGCCGGCGCCGCAGGACTGAGCTTCGGTCGTGGTGCGGTCGGATACCGAAGTTTGCTTGGAGAGCCTGGTGAAGGCGTGCCGCTCGAGGGGCGCGCAGCGGGTCCCGGACGCGCGGGTGGCGACGCCGGGGGAGGCGCGCGGGGCGCGGGTGCTGCACCCGGCGCCGCTCGCGGCGGTGGTGCACCACCACCGCCGGGCGCCGGCCGTGGTGGCCAACAACCTGATCGGATCCCGGGTGCACCGCCGGTCGAACAAGGTGGCGCATTCGGCATGCTGTTTCGACCATCCGGTGTTGCCTACGTGATTGCCAGCGACGGCATGTTGCACGTCGTCGGTCTCCCATCGGGGAAAGACATTCAACGGCCTGCTCCGTTCCTTCCTGCGAACGCGCGGTGGTCGGCGCCCGTCGGCGTCGGCACCATGTTGTATGCGGCGACGTTGGGAGAGTGTGGCGGTGCGCCAAGCGGCGTCTGGGCCATCGATCTCGATAGCGATGCGAAACACGTAGTCTCATGGAAGACGAACGGCGGCCCGGTCGTCGGCGCCGTAGCCTTCACTTCTGACAACACCCTCATCGCGTCGATCGGAGCAGGCCGGACGAGCGGAGAGGGTAAAGCCAATGCGATCGTCGCCCTTGATCCGAAGACGCTGACCGTGAAGGACTGGTTCACGCAGCCGGGCACTGAGTTTGTCACCGGGCCGACGATCATCAGCCACAACGGCAAGCAGATCGTTGCCGCTGCCACGAAAGACGGGACGGTCGTGCTGCTCGACGTGACATCGCTTGGTGGACAGAATCATTCAACGCCGTTGTTCGTGTCGAAGCCGCTCGTGGCGAGAGGGGGTTCGGTCAGCGCCGATGCGTTGGCGGCCTGGCAGCAATCGGCAGCGTCCGAGGCGCCGGCAGCACCCGCGGGCGCGACAGCCACGACATCGCCGGCAGGATCGACATGGCTCCTGGTTCCAGTGGCAGGAGCACTTGCGGCAGGAGTCTCGCCGACCAACGGTGCGGTTTCGGCCGGCGCAGTGGTCGCGATGAAACTGGCCGATGCCGGCAGTGCCCTATCGCTCGAACCAGGGTGGGTCTCTCACAACCTTTCGGCCGCGGCGACGCCACTCATTGTTAATGGCGTCGTGTTCACGCTCGCATCCGGCGCGCCGACGACTGCGACGGGGCGAGGCACCCCGGCGGTGCTTCATGCGTACGATGGCGGAACGGGCAAGCGTTTATGGAACAGCGGCACGGGGATGACGGCCTTCGCGTCGCCCCGAAGTTTTTGGAGCAACGGCGGCCAGGTGTACGTTGGAACTCACGACGGAACGCTGTACGCCTTCGGGTTCAACGACGAGCGCCGTCCGACGACGAGCCAGTGAGCGAGGCGGCGGACGTGACACGTGTCGACCCTGCCTGATGTTTTCAACGCGACCACGTATTTCGTTGACCGGCATCTCGACGAAGGCCGAGGGGATGCGATTGCGATTGCGTGTGGCGATCGACGCATCTCCTACTCGGCACTGCAGGAAAACGTCAATCGGGTAGGTTCTGCTCTCCGGCACGAACTAGGGGTTCGTCCCGAAGAGCGCGTCGTGCTGTTGATGCTGGATTCGCCGGAGATGGTGTACAGCTTCTTCGGCGCGATCAAGATCGGCGCTGTCCCAATTCCAACCAATACCCTGTGGACCACAGCGGATTACGAGTACGTCCTGAACGATTCACGCGCACGCGTAATCGTCGTCAGCGCATCGCTGCGCCCGCGTGTGGCCGACGCCTTGCCGCGATGTCCGTCGGTCCAACACGTCGTTGTCGCCGACGCAGGTGACGACGAGAAGGGGATCGCTTTCGACAGTCTCATCAAGATGGCGTCGCCAGAGCTCACCGCGGAGCCGACGAGCCGCGACGCACCCGCCTTCTGGCTGTATTCATCGGGCAGCACTGGCAGACCGAAGGCTTGCGTTCACCTGCAGCACGACATGGTGGTATGTGCGGGCAATTACGCGCGTGGCGTGCTCGGCATCAGATCCATGGATCGCTGCTTCAGCGTTGCCAGACTGTTCTTCGCTTACGGCCTGGGCAACGCGATGTACTTTCCATTCTCCGTCGGAGCGACGAGCATCCTCTCGCCCGGGCCTACGAATCCACAGGCCGTCTATGACGCGATCGAGCGGTATCGTCCGACGCTGTTCTTTTCCGTTCCGACCCACTACGCGATGATGCTGGCGCACCATGGCGGCGATCGAGAGTTCGATCTGTCGAGTATTCGAGTCGCCGTGTCGGCCGGCGAAGCCCTTCCTGCGGCGGTGTTCAAGCGCTTCAAAGAACGATTTGGGCTGGAGATCCTCGATGGGATTGGATCGACCGAGGTGCTGCACATCTTCATTTCAAACACGCCGCGTGCGATTCGCCCCGGCTCGAGCGGCGTACTGGTACCAGGTTATGAAGCCAGGCTGGTTGACGAGAATGCCGTGGCGGTGGCAAACGGCGAGATTGGCAACTTGCTCATTCGCGGTGATTCAACCTGCGCGTATTACTGGAATCGTCACGAACAAACGAAGGACACAATCGCCGGACACTGGATTCGCACCGGCGATCATTATTACCAGGACCAGGATGGGTTCTTCTGGTTCGCCGGGCGTTCCGACGACATGTTGAAAGTCGGTGGGATCTGGGTCAGCCCGATCGAACTGGAGCACACGCTGCTCGAGCACCCCTCCGTTCAGGCCTGCGGAGTGACCGGCCGCGCCGACCGGGATGGTTTGATCAAGCCGATCGCGTTTGTCGTGGCGAAGGGGCGGGATCCTGGTGTCGAGCTCGCGGCGGAACTGCAACAGTTCGCCACCGAACGGCTGGCCATATACAAGCGGCCTCGCTGGGTCGAGTTCGTCGACTTGCTGCCGACAACGGCAACGGGGAAGCTGCAACGGTACAAGTTGCGGGAGCTGGCTGTAGGGCGCGATCGCTAGACCGCGCCGAATCAACAATCACCGAATGATCCGCAATCCCGACGGCGCGGTTGGGGCAATCGCTGTTGATGGATACAGGGCGAGAACACCGGCAATGTCATCCGCATCGAGTGACCGCGCCTGCTGACTGCACGTCGAGATCGACGGGTACATCGTCGCGCCGGTGACCGTCGAGTGCGCAAGTCCGAGCGCATGTCCGAACTCGTGGGTCGCGATGTCTTCGATGTAAAAGCCGCCCGAGCAGCCACTCGATCCGGTGAAGAACTGAAAACCGAGGTCCCAGAACACCATGTCGGCCTCGATCATTCGTGTCCCGGAGTACCACGTATAGGTTGTCGCCAGGGCGGATCCGCTCGACGCATTCCGGAACATGACGAGATTGACGCCGTCGTTGGTATTGGTCGTTTGCGTGCTGTAACCCGCAAAGGTGAAGAGGAACGATGCGCCGGACTGCTGCGGCCAGGCGCTGGCGCCGGCTCGGATCGCGGGCTCGATCGCGGACGTTGCCACGTCCATGTTCGTGGGATTGATGTAGTACTGCACGGTCGGCGACGCCCAACTGTAGCCGAGGAGACCGTAGGCGCCGACGCCGTTGCTTGTGATCGTCGGAATCGCTACGAGTGCCGCGATTGTTGCCAGAAGCGGTTTCAGCTTCATGGCTGGCGCGCCGCTCCTGCGCGAACTTCACGACGGATCTGCTCGAGCGTCACGCCGCTGCCGTATACACGCCCGGCGTTATCAAGCTTCTGCAGCCCGAGTCCGCGTCGATGCGGAATCAGTGCACCCCGCCGATTGCGTTGGACATAGAAGACGGCGCGATCGCCAGGGGCAAACGTCTCGAGGTCCGAGACGCGAAGCGTGAGACCACCGATAGTGCCGCCTTCGACCTCGACGTCAATTGCCGACTGGGACGATCCTTTCAACGTTTCATCAACCATCACGTGGACGGTGGAAACGATCAAGCGATCGCCGAAGTCATTCTGCCGCCACGACGCTGTCACGGACGTGACGCGGCCAACGACGACCTGTTCGGCGCCGCGGGCGCGGTCCGCCAGCGGTACCTGTGGCTGCGCCGTCGCGACCGTCGGCGCCAGTGCAAAACTGAGAAGAGCCCCCATCGCAGCGCGAAGGCAGCTCGGAACCTGACCTGAGGGCATTTCTGGTGTGACGGTCAATATCAATGCCGCCCGGGCCAAGCCGGCTGCAGTTTATAAACGCCTGAATAGACGCGAGTTGTCGCGCCGGTCGCCGGTCAAGTGTGAAGGCCGCGCGCCGGTCGCCGTAGCAGCTTTAGACGGAGGCTTACAATTTTTTCCTGATCGCGGGGGAGGGACGGTTTTTAGAATTGCTCCGGTCGGGTCACTCCCAGCTTCGCCATCCGTGTCTCGAGCGTCGTCGGCTTCAGGCCGAGGCGTTCGGCTGCGCCGCCGGCGCCGCGGATCCGCCAGTTCGTACTCTGGAGCGTTGCACGAATGTGCTCGATTTGCACGGTCCTCAACGTCAACGAGGGCTGCAGCTTCGGCGACGCGATCGGTTGCGGTGTCGTGATCGTCAACTCCGAACTCTTCGCGAGGATGACAGCACGTTCGATCACGTTTCGCAGCTCGCGCACGTTCCCGGGCCAGTGATACTGCTCCAGCTGCCGGATCGACTCGACAGATATCGACTCAATTGACTTGCCCAGCGATTTCGAGAACTCGCGGATGAACTGCCACGCCAGTGGACCAATGTCTTCGACCCGATCGCGTAAGGGTGGGATCTCAATCGGGAATACGTTCAACCGGTAGTACAAGTCCTCCCTGAACTTTCCTTCGGCGACCGCTCTTTCGAGATTGCGATTGGTGGCCGCGACGATCCGCACGTCGACCTTGACCGGCTGCGTGCTCCCGAGCCGTTCAATGACGTGATCCTGGAGGACTCGAAGCAACTTGATCTGTACGTCGGCCGGCAGCTCACCGATCTCGTCGAGGAACAGGGTCGAGTGGTTCGCCGTTTCAAATCGTCCGAATTGCCGGCCCACGGCGCCCGTGTAGGCGCCACGTTCATGCCCGAACAGTTCACTTTCGATGAGGGTACTCGGAATGGCCGCGCAGCTGACACGCACCATCGGCCGGTGACGCCGCGGACTCAACTCATGGATCGTGTTCGCCAGAACCTCTTTTCCTACACCCGTGTCTCCGAGCAAGAGCACCGTTGAGGGCAGCGGGGCAACCTGTTCGGCCTGCCGGAGGGCCAGTCGAATCGCCGGAGATTCCCAAATCATTTCACCCGGCTCGTCGGCGCCACGCCGCAGGTTCGTGTTCCGCTGCCGGGTATCGCGAAGACCGTCAAACGCGTGAACGGATGCGCTCCACGGTAGACGGTCGGACCGATCATTCACCCTGAGTTCGCTACCGCGTGCAAACATCGGCGTCCCCTTGTCTCTGTGCGATGGTCTGAGCGGATTTCCGTGTCGCGCTTCGCAGCGTCTCTGACGGGACTTCTCCAAATGCCTCCTTGTAGGTTGCCGCGAACCGTCCCAGTTCAAAAAATCCGTACCTCGTCGCCGCCCCAGTGACGCTGATGGCCGTCGAGTCGGTGTCGCTCAACATGCTGTGAACCTGTTTCAGCCTTTCAGCGACCATCCATTGCTTGGGACTCATGCCGTGGACGCAGTAGAAAGCGTCGCGGAGGCCGCGTTCGCTGAGACCGGCGATGCGACTGAGTGTGGAAACGCGCGTCGGAAAATCGATGTGCGCGCGAAGGTACGCTTCGACTCGCTCCACGGTCTCACGGCGCGATTTCGTCGCCCCCGAAGGGTGGGGCATCGTTCTCGCTTCGGATTCCATGGCTGAATACCGTACGCCTCAGCGACAGCTCCGGAAACTGACGACTCTGACAGGTTGGACTGGCAAAATTGACAGGTCAGCTCCGAATCTTTACTAGGGAGTCGCAATCTGAGAAGATCAACGCCCACCGCATAGGTTTGTCAGAGAAGGAGTTAACTTGAAGGGGTTGGTGGTCGTGGCCTTGTTAGCGGGCGGCCCGACGGCGGCAGCCGCTCAGCCCGCAATCGCCGGCTTGGTACGAAACCCCGCCGGAGACGTGTTGGCTGGCGTGCTCGTCGAAGCGAGGAGCCCGGCGCTCATCGAGACCACGCGTTCGGCACTCACCGACGGGAACGGCCGGTATCGCATCGAAGATCTCCGACCAGGCACGTACCAGGTGCGTTTCACGCTCGCCGGATGGACTCCTTTTGAACAGAACGGCATCGAGCTCAGCGGGTCACTCACTGCTACCGTGAATGCGCAGCTCGGTCTTCCCGGCCTGACCGACACCATCACCGTTACCGCAGAGACTCCGATCGTTGACGTGCGCGCGGCCTGGAACGAGGTGACCCTGAGCGGCGAGGTCGTCAAGTCGGTTCCTACGATTCGCACCTACAACGCGCTCGTCGGGCTCATTCCGGGAGTGGTGACGAATGCTAACGATGTCGTGACGGCGACGACGACGACGTCATTCCCAATTCACGGCGGCCGGACCAATGAGGGGCGTCTTCTCCTCGATGGACTGAATGTCGGGAGCCCGCCGTCCGGGAATTCGGCGACCAGCTATGTCGTGGACGTAGGGGATGCGCAGGAAGTGACGTTCGCCGCTGGTGGTCTTGGCGAAGTGGAGACCGCCGGTCTCCTGATGAACGTTATTCCCAAGGCCGGAGGAAACACAACGAGCGGATCGTTCTTCGCCAGCGGCACGGGGGAACGTTTACAGTCGAACAATTTGACGCCCGACCTCGAGCGTCAAGGACTCGTCGCCACCCCCCTCAGGAAGGTCTACGACTTCTCGGGTACGCTCGGCGGTCCGATCGCACGCAGCCGCGCGTGGTACTTCGTCAACGCGCACACCGGCGGCAATACGAAACCAAGTGCGAACGTTCATTACAACCTGAATGCCGGCGACCCCGCGAAATGGCTTTACATGCCGGATTCGACACGGCGCGAGTACTCCGATCGTACGTTTGAAAATGCCAGCGCGCGCCTGACGTGGCAGGTGACACCGCGGAACAAGCTTGGCGCCTTCTGGGATGCGCAGGCACTCTGCCGCACGTGCAGTGGCGCCACGCCCGGTTTGTCGGAGCCGCCGCGAGTGACCCCCGAAGCCGTCGGGGTCCTGGGCCGGCCGTTGCACGTGACACAGGCGACGTGGGTCTCGCCGGTGAGCAACACGCTGCTTGTCGAGGCGGCATTTGGCGGGACTTACTTTGGTGTCGGAAACTTCGAACGCACTCCCAACCCGACACGGGATCTCATTCGCGTGGCCGAGCAATGCGCGAATGGATGCGCGCTGAATGGCAACATCCCGGGCCTGGTCTATCGATCCCAGGATTTCAGCGTCGCACATACCGGTTCGTATTTGTGGAAAGGGTCGGCGTCGTATGTGACCGGCACGCACAGTTTGAAAATTGGTTATCAGCACACGTTCATGACCGATGATCGGACGTGGATGACAAACAATCAGAACCTCACCTACCGCCTCAACAACGGTCAGCCGAACCAGTTGACGCAGTCGATTTCTCCATGGATCAACAACGCCCGCGCCGCCTGGGACGGCCTCTTCGTTCAGGAGCAGTGGATCCACGATCGCGTTACGCTGCAAGGGGCCCTGCGTTTCGATCGCGCTCGTAGCTGGTTCCCGGCACAGACAGAAGGTCCCTCGCGGTTTCTCCCGACGCCGATCCTGATTGCCGAAACGCGCGGCGTCGACAGCTACAAAGACATCACGCCCAGACTGGGCGCGGCAGTGGATCTCTTCGGCAGCGGCAGGACTGCGCTGAAGATCAACTTCGGCAAGTATCTTGAAGGCGTTGGTATCTCGGGTAATTACGCCAACACCAATCCTTCACTCCGGATGCCGCAGACGACGGGTGTGTTCGGCACGGCAGGTGTGACGCGATCGTGGCTCGACGCCAACAGTAACTTCGCGCCCGACTGCGATCTGATGAATCCTGCAGCGCAGGATCTGCGATCGAGCGGTGGAGATCTTTGCGGCGTGATGTCCAATACCAGCTTCGGCAGGAACATTCTGACCAATGCCTTCGATCCGGCAGTTCTCAACGGCTGGGGAGTGCGGCCGTCGGATTGGACACTTGCCGTATCGCTCGCGCATCAGATCATTTCTCGCGCGTCGGTCAGCCTGACCTACAGCCGCCGCTCGTTTCATCAGTTCTTCGCCGTCGACAACCTGCTTTTGACAGCGGCCGATTTCACCACCTTCAGTGTGACGGCGCCGCTCGATCCGCGGTTGCCGGGCGGAGGAGGTTACAGAATCGACGGCTTGTACGATGTCGTTCCGGAGAAGGCGGGACAGGTCAGTAATCTGGTGACCGATTCGGCGAACTATGGGAGATGGGCCCAGTATTTCAATGGAATTGATGCCGGCTTCAACGTGCGGGCCGATCGTTTTACCATTGCCGCCGGGGTCAGCACCGGTCAGACGGTCGCGGACAATTGCAACGTCCGGACGCATTTGCCGGAACTCTCGACGACGACGACGGGAACGAGCACGTTCGGTGCGGGCCTCAACAACTCTGGGGTGACTCCGCTCAGCCCGTACTGTCACGTGGCATACGGTGTCCTGACGCAGTTCAAGGGGCTCTCCTCTTACCTCGTGCCGAAGATCGACCTTCAACTCGCCGCAACCTTCCAGAGCAGGCCGGGAGTCATGGTCGCGGCGAACTATGCCATCCCAAACGACGTTGTGGCCCCCTCGCTCGGGCGAAATCTGTCGGGCGACGCGCAGAACGTGACTGTCAATCTCGTGCCCGCCGGTACGATGTACGGCGACCGGCTCAACGAGCTCGATGTGCGCCTTGCGAAAGTGCTCCGGATCGGCGGCCCCCGTTCAACCATCGGCCTCGAGCTCTACAACGCGCTCAACTCGAGCGCCGTGCTCGCGCATAACACCGCGTATGTTCCAAACGGTCCCTGGCTGCAGCCGATGGCGGTCATGACGCCGCGTCTGTTCAAGTTCACACTCGGCATCGACTTCTAAATGAGCGGATCGAGCCGACGACTTCCAATCGCGCGTGCGCTGCTTCTCGCCACTGCGATGCAGGCGGTCGGGCTGGTCGCAGTCGCCGCGGCCGACGAGCGCCAGAAACAAGTGCTCGTCCTTTATTCGACCAGACGAGACACTCAGATCGCGGTGCTCGGGGAACGAGACCTGCCACGACTGCTCGACGCGGGGGTGCCGGAGGGTGTGGACTATTACTCCGAGTACATCGATCAGGTGAGGTTCACACAGGCTGACTACCAGTCTGCCTTCCGAGATTTCTTGAAACGCAAGTACCAGCCACAACGCTTCGATCTCGTGATCGCGATGGGCGATGTTCCGCTCGAATTCGTCGACCGGAACCGCGACATTCTGTTCACCGAATCACCGGTCGTCTTTTATTCGAATGGACCGCTGCCTCATCGCGTGAGAAACGCCACGGGGATCATCGTTCGATTGAACTTCGCGGACACGTTGTCGCTGGTCACTCAACTGCAGCCGGACGTTCGCCAGGTGTTCGTCGTCGTCGGCGCGGGAGATGGTGACAGGATGTACGAGAAGGCGGCGCGATCGCAGTTCCAGGCGTTCGAGCCGCATCTGTCATTCACCTACCTGGCTGGTTTGCCGACGAGAGATCTCGAGACCCGGCTCGCCTCTCTTCCGAAACATTCAATCGTCTACTACCTGGTCGTCAACCGCGACGGCGCGGGCGAGAATTTCCATCCGCTCGAGTACGCGGAACGCGTGTCGATGACGGCCAGCGCGCCGACCTATTCATGGGTCGATTCAACGATAAACCGCGGTGTGGTCGGGGGACACCTCAAGGATCTGCAGCGGCAGACGCACGCGGTCGGGGAACTTGCGGTGCGCGTCCTTCGCGGAGAACGAGCCGACAGTATTCCCGCCTCGGTGCCAGACTTGAACGAAGTCGAGATCGACTGGCGCCAGTTACGCCGCTGGGGACTCAGCGAAGCCCGTCTTCCGAAGGGAACCATCATCAGGTTCCGGGAACCCACCGTCTGGGACCGTTACAGGTTCTACATCGTGGGTGCCGCGGCAGTCCTCCTCGCACAGACCGTCTTGATTGTTGGTTTGCTGGTGCAACGCGTGCGGCGACGGCAGGCCGAAGAGCAACTGCGTGCCAGCCAGACAGAGCTGCAAACAAGTTACGGCCGAATCCGGGATCTCGGCGCGCGACTGCTCGATGCGCAGGACGGCGAACGCGCACGAATTGCGCGTGAGCTGCACGACGATGTGAGTCAGCAAATGGCGCTTCTCGAGATCGATCTCGAGTTGCTCGGACAGGCGGTTCCGATGTCCGAGGAAGATCTCGCCGAGGAAACATTGCGCCGGGCGCGTGATGTCGCAAAGAGCGTTCACGATCTTTCGCATCGGTTGCATCCCGCCAAGCTGCGCCTGATCGGTCTTGTCGCCGCGGTCAACGGATTGCAGCGAGAGATGTCGCAGTCCGACCTTGACATCACCGTCACCCACAACAACGTTCCAGCGACGATTTCTCAGGATGTCACGTTGTGCGCCTTCAGGGTCGTGCAAGAGGCTCTACAGAACGCGGTCAAGTACAGTCGCGCCCGCCGCGTTTCGGTGAACGTGGAGGGAAGTCCAACTGGCCTCATCGTCACCATCTCCGATGACGGGGTAGGATTTGACGTCGAAAAAGCCTGGGGTAAGGGGCTTGGTCTGATCAGCATGGCGGAACGACTGGAAGCGATCGGAGGGGTGTTCCAGATCCGCTCCGCCCCTGGTCGCGGCACGCAACTCGAAGTCATCATTCCGGCGCGTCCCGCGGATACCGCTGAGACGGTTGCCGTTTAATCGCACCCCGCCTGCCGTTTCTGCATAGCCTGCCGGTTATCCCACCTGTATTTTTGCTGTGTCGGCCGACCCGCGACGGCGAGCTCACGTTTTGGCCAGCTCGGAACAGGAGTACATTAAGTCGCCGTTATGGGAAAGCCTCGCGTGCTCCTGGCCGACGATCACGCGCTCATTCTTGGCGCGTTCGAGAAGTTGCTCGCCGGGGAGTGCGACATCGTCGGTCAGGTTGGTGACGGACGCGCGCTCGTCGCTGCGGTCGAGACGTTGAACCCTGACGTGGTCGTCCTCGACATCTCGATGCCGCTGCTCAATGGGCTCGAGGCCGGACGACAGATCAAACAAAAGTCGCGCCACGTGAAGCTGGTGTACCTGACGATGAACGAGGATCCGGATTTGGCGGCAGAGGCGTTTCGAGCCGGCGCATCGGGATATCTCCTCAAGAGTTCGGCCGCCTCCGAGTTGACGACCGCAATTCGTGAAGTGGCGCAGGGACGGTCCTACATTACGCCGCTGGTCGCCGGAGGCCTTGTCGAGGCGCTTCAGCACACATCCGATCGAAAGCCTGGTGACGACCTCACACCGCGACAACGCGAGGTGTTGCAACTTCTGGCCGAGGGACGGTCGATGAAAGAGGTCGCGGCATTGCTGAATCTGACGCCGCGGACGGTTGCCTTTCACAAGTATCAAATGATGGAACAGCTCAAAGTGAAGTCGACCGCCGAGCTCATTCAATATGCCGTCAAGCACCACATCGTCTGAGCCGGCTCGCGTTCTCCTGGTTGATGACAACGAGGCAATGCTGGCGCGCGCCGCCGCCGCGCTGAAGTACTCGTGTCTCGTCGTCGGATCGGTGAAAGACAGTCGCCAGGCGCTCGAAGCTGCGCTGTCTTTGAAGCCCGACGTCATCGTCCTGGACATCTCCATGCCTGGAATGAGCGGCCTCGAGGTGGCATCGCGTCTCCGTGAAGCCGGATCGAACGCGGCGCTGGTGTTCCTCACCGTTCATGATGAGGACGACATCATCCTGGCGGCGAAAGCCGCAGGCGCGATGGGGTACGTGGTGAAGCCGCGCCTGGGTTCCGACCTGACTCTTGCTGTCCAGGAAGCACGCGCCGGCCGTCCATTTGTGTCCCCCCTCCGTTAAACGATCTCCAGTAGTTCCTGGCAGGTCAGGCGCAGGACTTCAACGACGCTTGCAGGCACGTCCGTGATCACAGCATCCTGCCCCTGACAGACACACGCCGTGAGGAGAACCTTCGACACGGCGAACCACTTGCCTCCGGATTCGACACTGGCCAGGAACCGTCCTTCTTTTCGATCGCTCAGAATCTGGCTTCGCGGAAAGGCGGTCGAACCCGTCGCCAGTGCACGTTTCAGATCCGACATCACGCAGTGTTCCTGGGCGCGGATCGTTTGCGGACGCTCGCCGACGCCTCGCCCGGCCTGCGCCGCGTGGCCTTCCTCGATCACACATAACCGCGCGCTGTGAAGACCCGATGCGTTGGGCAAGCCGTCATGTGTTGCGCGCGCGTCGAGCGCGCTCGTGAGTCGAGCGAATACGTCCGTCGCCCAATCCTTCGAATGCTCGAAACGGGCACGTGCCGCGCGGTGACGGGGAAGCGCCTCCCACTCGCGTGCCTTCGAGAGTTTGCTCTCGAGTGAACCGTCGCTCGAAAACATGTCTTCCAGGGTCAGACCAGAGGTGTCTTGTGAAAGCAATTGACCGACGGCCATGTTCGACAGGATGTCGCTACAGAATCCGTACACAATTCCAAAGGGAGAGTAGGTGGTGTGCGAAGGGTCCAGGCGAGACGCATCCTCTTTCAATGGCATCGCGAGCGCGTTGATCAAGCTACGATACCTGGACAGCGCGCAGAGATGGCTACTGCCAAACGCCGTGTATGTTGCGCGGCCATCTTTGTCCTCGATGAACACATCCTCGATCATCGTCGCCGGTCCGACGACATCCAAACGAGTGAGCAGCAACTCCGGGTCAGCGGAGAGACCCTGCAGGATTGCATCCGACAGCCTGCGCCGATCGTCGTTGTATCCCGCCGCGCACGCGCGCTCGTAGGCTTCGAGAAGCGGCACGAGATCACGGATTAATAGCGCGACGTCCATCGAATTGGAATTCCGCGTGACCGACCGAACGTCCGGGTCGTCGACTGGACGCTGAGACTCGCGCGCCCGATAGCAAAGCTGCGATCGCAGATGGCCGCCGGCCAATAGCGCACCGGCGCGGTGAATCTCGAGCTCTTCGTGCTGTTCGAATGAACCGGCAATACGCTCGGCGACCGCGAAATAGGGCTTCAGCTGCCGGGTCAACGGACCCTGTGCTGTTTGTAGCAGCCAGGTCGCAGTACGCACGAACGCGCCGGGCATCGAATTGAGCCGGTCGAGCAGACGCTGGATGTCCTGCAGCGCCGAACTGGCACACTTCTCCGCGTCCCAGATCCTCAGGCTCAGATGCTCGAGGTGACGCAGGATGACTGCGCCATAGATCGTTTGTGCATAGCGAAGGCGAACGTTCCGTCCCGGCCATCTGGAATTGGTCCAGTATGCGTAAGCCATCGTGACGACGTGCGGCGGATCGAAATCGTGGATGCCGCCATCGAGTTGAACGGGATCGAATCCATCGGCACGGTGAACGGTGAACAACTCGTCTTTCAGTTGACCGAGATCATGGGGTAGCGATAAATCGAAGAAGCAGGAGCTGAGAATCTGCCCGATGTTTCGACGATCTCCCGCACGGGCGACGTCTTTCCCCTGGACGTTCAGAAGCCGGCGTTCGATTTCTTCGACGATGTCCTGCCGGCGATCGAGAAACCGGTCGAGCAGCGTCACATGGGCAGGAAAAGAGAATTCCATTCGCGTCCTGTTGAATGAAGCGGTACAGCGGGCCCTGAATTACGTAAAATGACACGTTGATTCCGCCCGGGTGGTGCAAAGCCGAGCGAAGGAGCCAGTATGTCCCGTCCTTCTTATTCTGTATTGACCGCGGCAGTGATTCTCACCACCGCGCTACTGACGCAAGTCGTTCAGGGTGATGACCAGGCGGCCTCTCAGGCAGTCAGGCCCGCAACGGCATCCACCTCTATTACCCCCGAGCAGGCCGCTCCTTTCGTCGGCAACTGGCTGGTGACGCTGTCCATGGGAGCGAACAATGTTTCGGTCGCGGTCGCGGTGACCGCAGATGCGGGGAAGGTGGCGGCGATCGTGACGTCCGACGCGCAGCAGACCACCAACGTGACTGATATTTCTCTGGCCGGCAAGAGCCTTGTCCTGAAGTACGTCACAAGCATGCAGGGCACGCCTCTCTCGAACGTCATGACGCTCACTCCAGACGCCGCAGGGATGAGGGCGAACCTGGCGGTCATGGATGGCCAGTACGAAATGCCTGGAACTGCGGCGAAACAGGCGCCTGGCGCGGCGGCGGCCCCGACCGGTTTCGGCGGCGGCGGGCGTGGCGCGATGACGAGCGATGCGACCGACTTCACGCCGAAGCCCGCCTACACCGCCAGAACGCCGGAAGAAGAAGGGAAAGGCTTCATGCTGCCGGCCGGATACCGGATGGAACTGGTTGCTGCCGATCCCGACGTGATCAGTCCTACGCTCATCGAGTTCGATGGCAACGGCCGCATGTATGTCGGCGAAATGATCAGTTACATGATGGACGCCAGCGCGAGGCGCGAGCACGATCCGATCAGCCGGATCAGCCGCTGGGAAAGCACCAAGGGGGACGGCCGTTACGACAAGCGCACGGTGTTTGTCGATCACCTGGTCGCGCCGCGCATGATCCTGCCGCTGCAGGACGGCGTCATCCTGACCAGCGAAACGGACTCGGACGATCTCGTGAAATGGTCCGACACCAACGACGACGGCGTTGCCGACAAACGTGAAGTCGTCTTCAGCGGCATTGGCCAGAGCGGCGATGCGAATATCGAGCATCAGAAAGCCGGCCTGCTCTGGAACATGGACAACTGGATCTACACGACTTACAACCCCTTCCGGATTCGGTGGACGCCGGCCGGTTTTCTCCGCGAGCCGACTGGAGCCAACGGCGGCCAGTGGGGCCTCGCCTCCGATGACGATGGAAAACCGTGGTTCGTGGATGCAGGTGGCGAGCGCGGTCCGATGAACTTTCAGTATCCCATCCACTACGGGTCATTCACGCCGTGTCCGGCAGCCGGGCGCGGCGGCCGCGCCGGTGGTGCCGCACCGGCACCGGCACCTACGCCCGATCCGAACTGCCCGCCGGGAATGGAGAACGGATTCGAAAAAGACTTTGCCGTGGTCTGGCCTGCGCCCGGAATTGGCGACATGCAGGGTGGCATCGGTCGTACGAGAATGCCGGCGCAGAACCTGAACCACTTTACGGCGACAACCGGCCCGGCGATCTTCCGCGGCGATCGGCTGCCCGAGGATTTGAAGGGGCACCTGCTTTTTACCGAGCCGGTCGGTCGTCTGGTCCGTCGCGCTGCCGTCGACAACCTCGAGGGCGTGACGCAACTTCGCAACGTGTATCCAGGATCTGAGTTCATCAACAGCCAGGATCAACTGTTCCGCCCCGTGAATATCAGCAACGCGCCCGACGGGACCCTCTACATCGCCGACATGTATCACGGCATCATTCAGGAACTGCAGTGGTCCGGACCTGGTTCGTATCTGCGCGCGAAGATTGAGCAATATCAGCTCGACAAAGTCGCGCAGCACGGGCGTATCTGGCGGCTGCGCTATGACGGCAGACCCGCCGTCGCTGCCACGACGACCAACATCGGTCAGGCGGCGATTCCCGGAATCACACCGAATTTCGCGCCGCCGCGGATGTACAGCGAGACACCGGCGCAACTCATCGCGCATTTTTCGCATCCAAGCGGCTGGTGGCGCGACACCGCGCAGCGGCTGATCATTTTGAAGCAGGACACATCCGTGGTGCCGGCACTGCAGCAGCTCGTGCGTTCATCGGATAACGTCGTTGCGCGCTTCCACGCCCTATGGACGCTCGAAGGACTCGGCGCACTCGATGCCGCGCTCGTCCGTGCGGCCATGGAAGACAAGAATCCGCGCATGCGCGTCCAGGCGATCCGCGCGAGCGAGACGTTGTACAAAGCCGGCGACAAGACGCTGGCGGGCGACTATCGCGCCCTGACGAAGGACTCCGACACCAACGTCGTCATTCAGGCCATGCTGACGGCAAATCTTTTCAAGCTGCCTGATGTTGCTGATCTCATCAAAGCCGCGAAGGCCGTCAACCCCGCGAAAGGGGTCGCCCTCGTTGGCGATCGCCTGCTCATGCCCGTCCCGAATGCTGCCGGCACGCGTCGAGGTGGCCCGTTGAGTCCGGATGAGGAGAAACGGCTTCAGCAGGGAAGTGATGTGTTCAACGCGGTTTGCTTCCAGTGTCACGGATCGGATGCGATGGGTGCGGCGCTCGAGGGAGCACCGCCGGGAACGACGATGGCGCCGCCGCTGGCGGGTTCGCCACGCGTCCAGGGGCATCGTGATTACATCATCAAAGTCTTGCTCAAGGGATTGAGTGGACCAATCGATGGCAAGACTTACCGCGACGTCATGGTTCCGATGCCGGGCACTGACGAGTGGGTCGCGGGGATCGCATCGTACGTCCGCAGCAGCTTCGGCAACACCGGAGGCATGGTGACACCGGCCGACGTCGCGCGCGTGCGCGCCGCAACAGAATCGCGAAATGCGCCGTGGACGATCGCCGAACTCGAAGCCTCGTTGCCGCGTCCGCTCGACGCACAGCAATTCAAGCTGGCGGCGAGTCATGCGCCGGAGACGGTCGCTGGGGCGGCGACGCTTCGCGGGTGGAACACCGGTTCTCCGCAGGCGCCGGGGATGTGGCTCTCGGTTGAACTGCCGCAGCCCGTGATGGTGACTGAGATACAGTTTGAATCGACGACGCAAATGGCCGGTGGGCGCGGCGGGCGTGGCGCGGCCGGCGCTCGCGGCGGTGGGCCCGGCGGTGGAGGTACACCGATAGTCACCTATCCGCGTGGTTACAGCGTGCAGGTTTCTACCGACGGAAAGACCTGGAGCAATCCGGTGGCGCAGGGCAAAGGCGAGAGCACGCGGACGACCATCACGTTCCCTCCAACTCGCGCGAAGTTCGTTCGAATCACGCAAACGGAGACAGTAGCGGATGCGCCGTCGTGGTCGGTCAGGAATCTGCGGATCTTGGAAATGCCTGGCGGCGCAAAATGACGACGTAGCGGCGCAAGATGCCGACGTAGGGCGGGGTATTTAGACCCCGCCTTTACTTTTAGAATCCACCCGGCCTGTCGCCGGCGACGGCCGCCGCGCGCTCCAACGCCAGCCCGGCGCGCGCGATTGTGCCCTCATCAAACAACCGGCCGATCAATGTCACTCCGTGCGGGACGCGACGTGGCGGCGAGAATTTCGGCAGCGGATTCTTCGGATCGGGTGCCCAGTCGCTGCGCGCTTCTGAGACCTCGACGAAACCGGTCCGCAACGTCAGCGACGGATGACCGGTAAAGTTTGAAATGGTCAGCATCTCGTCGCGCAACGACGGAACCAGCAGCACATCCACCTGCGAAAAGACGCGCGCCATCTCTTCGGCCACCTTCCGTCGAAAACGATCGGCCTGGACGAAGTCGACGGCGGAAAGGAAACGCGCCTGACGAAACAGATTTGGCCACGCATCGGGGACCTGAACCTTCAATGTGTTCAATCCGCCGCTCAAGGTCAGGTCTTCGAACGCCGCCGCTGCCTCACTGAACAGCACCGGCATCAACGAACCGTACGGCCAGTCTGGCAACGTGACTTCCACCGGCACCATACCGAGTTTGCGCGCCGTCTCGAGTGCCGCGCGATCGACATCCGTAGCCGGGTTCTCCTTCATCCAGGCAGGGAAGTAGCCGACGCGCAAACCGGTCGCCGATGCGGTCGCGTCGAATTCCAGGTGACTCGCCACGCTCGACACGTCGCCGGGATCGGGGCCGCCAATCGTGTTCAGGACGAGCATGGCGTCTTCGACGGTTCGCGTCATGGGTCCGAGTTTGTCGAGCGACCAGCACAACGTCATCGCGCCGGTGCGCGCGACGCGGCCGAAAGTGGGGCGAAGGCCGGTGATCCCGCATCGCATTGCCGGCGCGACGATGCTGCCGCCGGTTTCGCTTCCGATTGAAAACGCGACCATCGCCGCCGCGGTTGCCGCGCCCGGTCCGGCGCTCGATCCCGAGGCACCCTCCTCGAGCAGCCAGGGATTCATGGTCTGTCCGCCGAACCAGATGTCGTTGAGCGCCAGGGCACCAAGACTGAGTTTGGCGACAAGCACCGCACCGGCATCGTTCAATCGCCGGACGACCGCAGAATCCGCGCTCGGGACACGATCACGGAATGGCTCCGCACCATACGTCGTCGCAATACCCGCCGTGTCCAGGAGATCCTTGACGCCATACGGGATCCCGTGCAGCGGACCGCGATACTTACCGGATGCGATCTCCGTATCGGCGCGTTTCGCCTGTGAGATCGCGACGTCCCGGGTCAGTGTGATGACGGCGCGCAGCTTCGCGTCGAACTGCTCGATTCGCTTCAGGTAAATGTTGGTCAGACGTTCGGAGGTGAGCGCCTTCTGTTCGATCCACCGCGACAGCCGGGTGACCGGCGAAAAGGCGATATCGGCATCGTTTGTCGGCAGCGCGATCGATTCAGCGGCACTTCGCACGAACCTGATCGAAGTCGGCACGGCGTATCCGACGGCCAGCGCCGGACTCCATCGCGTTGCCGGAGCCACACGTGATTGGATCGCGACCTTGCGTGGCCCTGTTCGTCGTTCGAGCAGCGGTGCCATCGATCGCGGCCAGCTCGCTGCCGCCACCTGGCGCTCGGACGACGTCATGCTGACGCGCGCGAGCTTCTCTGCCTCTTCGAACGTTGACACCGATACCGGAGGGCCCGATACGGGACCGGTGCCGAAGGTCGGCGGGGCGCCTGCTGTCGTTGGAGGCGCAGCCGTCGACCCGCTCTCTTGTCCGCCACGGCACGCGACGGCCGCGGCAATCGCCCCGATTGGCGCAGTGATCAGAAACTTGCGGCGTGTATTCATGAACTCAAATCACTCTTCTGGCTTCCGCCTGTAGGCGGAAGACTCAGCGATACCCCTTCCACAACCACTCCAGCGCCTGGGGCAGCGTCTGTTGCTTAACCGCGCGATCGCAGTGTCCGGCATTTCGCGCGAAGGTGAACTGATAGTGATAGCCCTTCGCGGCGAGCACCCTGGCCATGTTTTCGTTCGCGACCACCCAATCGTGCATGTTGTCGCGCATGATGTTGGGATTGAACAGGTCTCTGTCGCCAACTTCCATCCAGATGCGAATTGGTTTCGCCGCGCTGTTCGGGATCAGTCGCTCGTGGTATTCCCACGCGCCGTGCGGAGTCTCTGCATTAGGAGGCCACTGCTGATTCACGTACGTCCCTGAATATGACAGGACGCGATGATAGAGCTCCGGGTGATACCAGGCCATGGTCAACGCTGCCGCGGCTCCTGAACTGCACCCCATCGTCGCGCGGCCTTCAGGATTCTTCGTCAGCTTGACGTTCGCCTGTTTCTCGACGAGCGGGAGCACTTCGCTTTCCACGAACTCCGCGTAACGCCCCGACATCGTGTCGTACTCCAGTCCCCGTTGACTGCCCTGCGCGTCGCCACTGCCGTTGCCGATCGAGACCGCAATCATGACTGGCACCCGCTTCTGTGCGATCAAGTTGTCGAGCGCGGTGAATAGCAATTGATCCGGTCCATCGGCGCCAACGATCAGAGGCGCGGCAGTTCCCGGAACATATTGCTTCGGCACATACACCGCGACACGCCGCGTGTAAGGAGCCGGACGGCTCGTCGTGACGACCAGCTTTGCGGGATCGTTGGGATCCGCCGTACCGAACGTCCCAGCATCACGTGCAATTCCTGGGTAGATCTTGCTGTCGCCAGAACTCATCGTGAAGTTGACGATGGTTCCCTGCGGTACTCCTTCCTGCACGGTCATTTCCGGTGCGGCCGGGTGAGTCGGCCCAATGACGAAGTTCCCGTCGACATCGCTCGGCGGGACGGTCCCATCAGGCAATTCTTTCGCGGTGACGTAGCCCGGCGTACTTGGATCGCGCGTCGGCGGCGTCGGTCGCGGAGGAGCCGTTGTCTGGGCCGGAGGCGTGGCTGGCGCTTGCGGCGCCGTTCCTTGCGCCATCAGCAGCGATGGCGCCGCGAGGAAGATGAAGGCGACTGCTGCTAACCGAGTGTTGTTCATACGCGAGACCTCAATTGACCAATTCACCAATTCAAGTCACCAATTCACTTTGGATTCTCCAAAACGCGGGTATTATGTATCCACACCAAAGGTATGTCGGAGAGCCCATCCCGATCGCTGGCTGCGACAGCGACCGCCGGCCATGATACGTCGTCCTCCTTTGCGCTCCTTATCCGGGCGCAAAACGGCGACGAAGCGGCGCGTAACGAACTGTGTGCCAGATACTTACCACGCCTGCGGCAATGGGCGCACGGCCGATTGCCGGACTGGGCGCGCGACCATCTCGACACCGAGGACATCGTCCAGGACACGCTGATGCGGTCGGTGCGCCGTCTGGACGGCTTTACTCCGGAACACGATCGCGCCTTCTGCGCCTACTTGTGCGAAGCGTTGAGGAACCGCTTGAGAGACGCGGTTCGCCGCGCCACACGCCGGCCCCCAGGGGCACCGCTGGAAGATGTTTCGCCCGCCTCCGGCCCCTCACCGCTGGAACTAGCCGTCGGTGAGCAGACGATGCGGCGATACGAGGCCGCCCTCAATCGTTTGCGCGAACCCGATCGCGAGTTGATCGTGGGCCGGGTCGAGTTGGGACTCGAGTATGCGGAACTGGCAACGCTGATGAACAAACCGTCATTGACCGCCACACGCGTCGCGGTGAGTCGCGCCCTCATCCGCCTTGCGGCGGAAATGGGAGTGGAGCGGTAGTCTTTGAATCAGTTCGCCCGTCGCCCGGCTTCAGCGTGTCCGACTCGAAGCCGTTCGAGGAGGCGGATGAACCCCGGGTCGGTTCGAATCGGATCGAGCATCGGATCCTTCGCAAACCAGGGATAGCACGGAAAGCCCGTATCAGCGGCGCGTTCAAGCCAGGTCAGGCTTGCGCTCGAGTCGTGAAGTTGCGCCATGGCTGCGCCCAGGCTGTAGGCGATGTGGTGATCCATGTCGGGACCGTGCTCGATCGCGCTGATCCGTGTCCGCGCCTCTTTCTCCATCCCGAGCGCCGCTTCCACTGAGGCAAGTGAGGCTTGTGCACGCGCGTCCGGTGTTTCACCCCGCATGATCGAGCCAAGCGTCTCCCGTGCACCCTTGCCGTCGCCGACGTAGTAAAGCGCGAGTCCCAGATAGTGGGGCACGGCCGGCATATCGCTCCGCCCGCGCAGTTCCTTGGCCTTTTGGATGGCGGGCTCATAGCGGCCGAGGAACAGATTTGCGGCGACATCGAGCCGTGCGAATTCAACGTTGGGGGTGGGATCCAATTGCTGCGCGAGACGCCCCTCCTGACCCGCAAGATCGAACAGACCGAGATGGTAGTAGGCGCGCATTCGTGCCAGGTGCGCAAGACTCAGCGATGGGTTCAGTGCGAGAGCGGCGGCGCTACGGTCGAGCACGATGGGCCAATTGAATCCACCATACGACGTGCCAGCCGCACTTGCGATCGCAAGCTGCGCATCGGCAAGTGAATCATCCTGCGCAAGGGCGGCGCGGGCCTCCATGTCGGCGCGCTTTCCCCAGACGAGCGCTTCGTGGTCGTGCGAATAACGCACGCTGAACCACGCGCAAGCGGTCGCAATACCGGTGCGGGCGAGGGCGTATTTCGGATCGATCCTGAGCGCCTCCTCGAAGTATTTGATGGCGTCGAGCATTTTGGCTTCCGTGTAGTTGAGCATCAATGCCCGTCCACGGAGGTACCTGTCGTAGGCGATGGGGTTCGCTGTGTATTGCGCGTGCAGCCGCTGCCGCTGCGGAGTGCTGAGCCCGAGGCGAAGTGCCGCCACGACTTCATCCGCGATCCGATCCTGCAGCGAAAGGAGGCCTGTCGCCGGCTCGTCGATCGTGTCTCCCCATACCAGCACGCCATCGGATTGCACGAGCTGCAGACTGACGCGGTAGCTGTCCGGGGTGGTTTGGATCGTGCCCAGCAGCAGGTGCCGGACACCAAGTGCCTCGGCAACCCGGGCCGGGTCGGATTGGGCATCCTTATAGGGCATCACGGCGGAAGTCGGTCGCAGCGCGATTTCTCGCGTGTTTGCGAGACGTGTCGTGATGGCATCGGCGATGCCAACCCCGAGATAATCAGCATCGGCGCCACTCGGCGTGAGGACGCGAAGCGGCATCACCGCGAGTGAGTTCGAGTGATCGCGGAAAAACCAGGTCGCAAACACAGCACTCGCGACGATTATCCCGACCGCCCATAACAGTATTGGCCGCGTCATCCACCGGCGCCCGGGGAGGTTCCGCACCGCAGCCTCTGGCACGGGCGGTGAATCCACCAATCCAGCCGGTCCGACCGACTGGACCTCGCCGATGAACCGATACCCTCGTTTCGCGAGCGTCTCGATGAAACGTGGCGTCTCTGCGGAATCTCCGAGCGCCTGACGAACTTTCTTGACCGCGGTATTCAGACCATGTTCGAAGTCGACGAACGTGTCGGATTTCCAGAGGCGTTCGCGCAGTTCTTCGCGCGTGACGACGTCCCCGGGACGCCCGACCAGCGCAATCAGGACCTGACGCGGTTGTTCCTGGAGGCGGACACGGCGGCCATCGCGGTACAGCTCACCGGCGGCCAGATCGAGCTCGAACTGGCCGAACCGCATGGATGACGGCCGCAGATTTGTGTGCATGACGAGTTATCGGTCGGCAGTGTAACGACGGCGACGTGGGCGGGTCAATCTTCCCGGTTTTGTCGATGCCGTAAGTCGCTATTCCGGAGTTACTTCGAAGTTCACCTTCAGTTCACCCACTGTACATGCCTCGAATATGGCTAAAGCAACCGTTGTCGCGTATACGCGTTGTTCTGCCGCTCCGAAACGCCGTTGCGGCACTTTCAACAGGAGCCAGTATGCGCAGTCACGGCCTTTTTGCGATCTCAGTGGCGGGCTTGGTGATCGGTTTGGCAGCCTCCGCGACCCCGGCCGCCGACAACGATAAACGGAACGTAAACGGGACGATATGGGTGGCCAATCGCGCCGGTGACTCGATTCAGGGATGGAACGCGAGTACCGGGGAACTCGTCGACACGATTGCGATGAGAACGGGGTCCCAGCCCGGCGACCTCGTATCAGCGAACGGGAAACTGTACGTGGCAGAAGAAAGAGCAGCTCAGCCAGCTATCGCAATCGTCGACCCAGAGAGCCCTCAAATCAAACGCATCCCTTTTGCCACAGGCTCTCGGCCACACCATGTTCACGCCACCGCAGGCGGAGAGCTCGTAGCGGTCGGCCTTTACGGCACCGACAGGGTCGCCGTCATTGAAACTGAGAACGACACGCTCCTTGGTGAATGGGATAGCGATCCGTTGACGACGACTGGACGCGTCCATGCGGGCATCTTTTCGCAGGACGGCGAGACGTTGTATCTGCTCAGCGATACGACAGGTCAGCTGATCGCCATGCTTCCGCGAACTGGCACAGTGTTATGGTCGATGGAGGTGCCAGGAGCACATGAAATGGTCGTGTCGCACAACAACAAGACTGCATTCGTGAGTCGCCGGACCTTCAATCAGGTGGCGCTGGTCGATCTCGAGAGTCACACCTACGACGACGTACTGCCAATCTCGTTACCGGATACCCTCCGATTGTCGGCGAATGAGAAGCTGCTGACAGTGGGAGTTCGTACATCTCCCGCGCAACTCGCTGTCGTCGACACTGAAACCTTAGCCGTTCAATTCGTGACTCTGGCGCCTCCGAACACCGGCACGACGACGGGAGGCCACCAGTGGACGACATCGAATGGCCAGTTTACGTTTGCCTCGTATGAAGGCGTGATGAGTGCCGGCCTCGTTGTGATCGATCATCGTGCTGACAATCAGGTAGTGCAACGGTTGCCCTACGCGGGCGCGCCGCACGGCGTCACGCACGCGCTGCCTGAGTAAGCGACGAGCGACCTGCCAAGTCCCGAACTGGCGAGCCTGCGCTACTATCAGCGCCATGCTCAATTACATCTGGTTCGGCTTGATGGCGATCGCGCTGATTGTGGCCGCCATCAATGGAACGGCGGATGCGGTCACCAAGGCGGCGGTCGATTCCGCAACATCGGCGGTGCAGATCGCCATCGGTCTTGTCGGAATCATGACCCTGTGGCTCGGCATCATGCGGATCGCGGAAGCGGCCGGTCTCGTGTCGCTCGTGGGCCGCGCCCTTCGTCCGCTCCTTGGCTGGCTCTTTCCTGAAGTGCCGCCAGGACATCCGGCGGGCGGCGCGGTCGTTCTCGCGCTTGCGGCAAATGTGCTCGGCCTCAACAACGCAGCCACGCCGCTCGGCATCAAGGCGATGGAGGAGCTGCAGGCGTTGAACCCGGACAAGGACGTGGCGACCAACGCGATGGTCACGTTCATGGCCGTGACGACGTCCGGCGTGCAATTGATTCCGGCGACGATGATTGGCGTTCTGGCAGCAGCCGGTTCGACAACGCCGACGGCGATTATTGCTCCGACGATTGCGGCGACGTTCATTGGCACCGTCGCCGCCGTCACGACCGCGAGACTGCTTCAGCCGTTTTATCCCCTCAATACGCCGGCCGAAAGCGTACAGTCATGATTCGCGCGGCGCTCGATGCGATTTCCTTGTGGGCGATGCCCGTCCTTCTGGTCGCGATCCCGTTCGTCGGGCTGATCCGAAAGGTGAAGGTCTACGACGTGTTCATCGAAGGGGCGAAGGAAGGATTCGATGTCGGGATCAAAATCATCCCCTTTCTTGTCGGCATCCTGGTCGCCATCGGCATGTTTCGCGCGTCCGGTGCGATGGATCTGCTGATGGCGGGCTTGCGTCCGCTGGTGACGGCGACGCGGTTTCCCGCCGAGCTCGTGCCGCTCGCGATTCTGCGATCGCTCACTGGCAGCGGTTCGCTGGCGTTTACGACGGATCTGATCAAGACCTACGGTCCCGACTCAACGATCGCGCGCATGGCGGCGACGATGTATGGATCGTCAGAGACGACGTTCTACGTGCTCGCTGTGTACTTCGGCGCCGTTGGCGCGCGACGCACACGTCATGCGGTGCCGGCGGCGCTCGTCGGTGATCTCGTAGCCGCAATCGCCGCAGTCGCGGTCTGCGCGTGGATGTTCTAGTTACAAAACTGTCGCGGAGCTCACAGCATTTCGTGGATTGAACGAACGAGCGGTTCCGCAGTCGCGCGACAGTTTTGAAATCAGCTCGACTATCGACACGATTCGAACAAGTCGATCAATTTTCGTTGATGTTGTCGCATAGAATCGCGTCAAAGGCTGTCGTGGGCCGACCTCCTTCACTGGCCTGACCACGCGGCCACAACACCTGGCGCGATCCGATTTCGATCGGACCCAAGGAGGCTCCCCATGACCACTCTCCTTGACCACGGCGCCTCGAGCAGCCGTTGTCACATCGCGCGTGCGCTTCTCATCGGCGCAGCGCTCATCGCCGCTGCATGCGGCGATTCCAATCTGCCGACGACGCCAACGACCTTCGGCGTCGCGGGTTCGTCGTCCTCATCCTCGAACGTGTCGATCAGCGCACTGTCCGACAACATCGTCGCGCAACCGGTGGTGCGGCCGTTCTGTCCGACAGTGACGCCGTTCGTCGTTCCATTCACCGTCGTCGTGAATCCGAATGGAAACGTCGGCGTGGTCGTCACGAGCATCAACATGCAGTTCACCGATCTCGCGGGAACGCATCAGCCGAGCGTCACGGTGCCCATGCCGGTTCCGATTCAGGAGTTCGGAACCGAGTTGAGAAACGCACGCGAGCTGAGATTTCCTCTCAGCCTGGGGATCGGATGCGGGGTCGGGCGAAACGGTGTGATCGTGGTCGGCTTCGACGGGACCGACCAGAGCGGGAAAAAGAGCTCAGGGCAAACCAAGATCACGGTGCAGTAGGTCGGCACGGTCAAGTGGTGAGTTGGTGAATTGGTGAGTTGGAGAATTCACCAGTTCACCAATCGCAACTAGAGTCGCCGCAGGCGAATATCTCGGAGCGCCCCTTTTGTCTTCCAGGTCGCGATCCCAAGCGGAGTCGACGGCTCCATCTCCATGCGAATCGTGATCCGATTGCCCTTCAAATCCTGATTGATGATCTGTCGGTCGTCGAGCCATACCTCGATCTTTGCCTGGGTCACGCGGATGCGGACGTTGTACCAGCGTCCCATCTCGAACTCCATCGACTGGGATGTTTCATTCTGCGATGCGTCTTCGGTGTTGATGCTCGAGAGCCCAATCACGGTGCCCCCCCAGCCGCCGAGAATGAGCGAGCAAAAGGAGTCGGCGACAGGAAACGTGATGCCGGCAAAGAAGTCGCGTCCCTCGACGCGCATCGCCTGAAGCGCAATCTCATAGTTCGTCTTCGGCAGCTCAGGTCCGGCCCAGGTAATCCCCGTCAACGTCGCGCCCGCCTCTAGTACGATCTGCCCGTTCTCGACTTTGACGGCTCCTTCGCCGCCGAATTTCGTCGACTGCCAGTTGCTGAGTGTTTTTCCGTCAAAGAGCGGCTTCCACTCGGGCGCGGTTTGGGGGGCAAAGCTCGGCAGCGCTAACGCGGCGAAGAGCGACAGGATTAGAATGACCATGGCGTCGATTATGGCACTTGTCTGCTTTACTCACTGCTCGCGGGGCCCATCCCGCTGGCGCTCGCTCGGCGACTTCGCGCCTCGCTCGAGCCGCAGCCCGCTTCTGTGATCCGCATCAGGTAGGACATACATGAAAGACGATAAGAAACCGGAAAAAATCGAACGTCGTGAGTTTCTGAAGAAGACCGGGGCGGCAGCCGGCGTCATGGCTGCCGGATTTCCGGCAATCATCTCCGGTCAGTCGGTCACCAATTCGCTGAAGGTGGGTCTGGTCGGGTGCGGTGGCCGCGGCAGCGGCGCTGCCCGGCAGGCGCTGACCGCGGACAAGAACAACGAGCTGACGGCGATCGCCGATGTCGACGAAAGCATCGTGCAACAAGCGACCGACCGGCTCAAAGGCAGCACGACGATCGGGAGCCGCGTCAAGATCGACCGCGCCTACGTCGGATTGGACGCGTTCGAGAAGGTCATCAGCACCGTAGACGTCGTGCTGCTCGCGACGCCGCCAGGATTCCGTCCGCAGCACTTGACCGCCGCGATCAACGCCAACAAGCACGTCTTCTGCGAGAAGCCGTGCGCGACCGATTCACCCGGAGTTCGGGAAGTGATCGCGGCACAGAAGCTCGCACAGTCGAAGAACCTGTCGCTGGTTGCGGGATTCTGCTGGCGCTACAACAACATGATCACCGAAGCGGTCTCGCAGGTTCACAATGGCGCGATTGGCCGGCTGGTGTCGCACTATTCGACCTACTACACGAATCCGGTCAAGCCGTTGCCGCCCGAGACCACGCGTCCTGCCGGCATGAGCGATATCGAATGGCAGATACGCAATTGGTACAACTACAACTGGCTCTCCGGCGACAGCCTGGTCGAACAGGCCGTGCACAACGCCGACAAGATCATGTGGGTGATGAAGGATCAACCGCCGCTGAGCGTTGTCGGGGTTGGCGGCCGCGCCGTTCCCGCCAACGGCGGAAACATCTACGATCACTTCGAGGTCAACTACCTCTTCCCGAACGGCTATCGGGTGTTCCTGGCGAATCGACAGTCGACGGGATGTTTCAACGGCACGCTCGATTTCGTGATGGGCACTGAAGGGACACTGATGCTTGGGAGTGGTCCGCCGCGCATCGAGACGCCCGACGGGAAAGTCAAATGGCAGTGGCAGGGGGAAGAGTACGACATGTACCAAAAGGAGCACGACGTACTATTTGCCGCCATTCGTGCCGGCAAGCCGAAGAACGACGATCTCAATCTCGCAACGAGCACGCTGCTGGCGATCATGGGCCGGCACGCGGCTTACTCGGGGCAGCAGGTAACCTGGGAACAGGCGCTCAACTCACAGGTGAGTCTGGTGCCGAAGCCGGTCGACTGGAACGCCAAGCACGAAGTGCCTGGCCTTGCGGTCCCCGGCCGTCAGCAACCACAGGTTTTCTAATCGACCATGACAGCCCGTCTCTGGACATTCTTCGCCGTCGCGCTTCTTGCGACGGCGAAGAGTGTTTCTTTCCTCGCCGCGCAGGCGGATAAACCGCTCGACCCGAAGGAACTCGCAGTGGTTCAGCAGATCCGCGCGCGTATTGAAGAGCAGACGAAAAAGACAGCGGGACCGCCGGCTGCCTATAAGGTCACCATTCCCAACACCACTGTGACCTACGCGATGGTTCCGATTCGCGGCGGTGAGTTCAGAATGGGCGCCGCCGGCCAAAACGCAAAGGCGGATGAACAGCCGCAACACAGCGTCAAGGTCGATGCGTTCTGGATGCAGGCGCACGAGGTGACATGGGACGCGTACCTCCTGTTCATGTTTGCCGATCAGGCGAACGAGCGCGCGAAGCCCGATGCGATCGTGGACGCCCTGAGCAGGCCGACCGCTCCGTACGTGGAAATGAGCTTCGGCCGTGGTCTCAAGGGCTTCCCGGCGATCAGCATGACCCAGCACGCGGCCAACAAATTTGCCGAGTGGTTGAGCGCGAAGACCGGGGAGTACTACCGGCTGCCAACCGAAGCCGAATGGGAATACGCCTGCCGCGCCGGAACTCCGACTGGCATCCCCTCGGGCAGCATCGAAGACTACGCGTGGCACGCAAAGAATTCAGCGGCGCAGTTCATGTCCGCGACGTATCACAACGTGGGCACCAAGAAACCCAACGCCTGGGGACTGTACGACATGCTCGGCAACGTCATGGAATGGACGCTCGATCAGTACGCGCCCTATCCGGCCGCTGCGCAGACAAATCCCTGGACGAAGTCGACGACCTCGTATCCGCACGCCGTACGCGGCGGTTCGTGGAATAACGATCCATCAACCGTGACGTGCACGGCGCGTGTCGCATCCGATGCATCGTGGAAACGGCAGGATCCTCAATTGCCGAAGAGCCTGTGGTACATGACCGACGCGCAGTGGCTCGGCTTTCGTCTGGTGCGTCCTGCCGCACTGCCAAGCGCGGAAGACATGTACCGCGCGTGGAATAACGGTGTCGCGCTTGATCCGTATTGAAGCGCCCGCGGTCATCTTTTCGTTTTTACTCGCGATCGCGCCGCACCAACCGCTGCAACGCTATGAGGCCGTCGAGCCTCACATGGGAACGCTCGTCAAGATCACTCTCTACACGAGCGACGAGCAGGCGGCGACCAACGCCTTCCGCGCGTCGTTCGATCGGATTGCCGAACTCGATCGAATCCTCTCCGACTACCAGCCCGACAGCGAGTTGAATCGGTTAACGAGCAAAGCCGTCCAGCATCCCGTGCATGTGAGCAAGGACCTCTGCACCGTACTGGGAGCCTCGCAGGAACTCGCGGAAGCGACGAGCGGCGCGTTCGACGTAACGCAGGGACCGGTGATTCGACTCTGGCGCGCGGCACGAGCCGAAGGGCGGCTCCCCGACGCGGCGGCACTGAGCGACGCGTCGAGTCGCAGTGGATTCCACAAGCTCCACGTTGACTCGCGCGCGCAAACGGTGACGCTCGATCAGCCGGGCATGGCGCTCGATGTTGGCGCCATTGGGAAGGGCTATGCCGCGAGTGAAGCGCTCGCCGTCCTTCGTGAACGCGGTATTCGCAGCGGTCTCGTGGCGGTCAGCGGAGATCTCGCGTTCAGCGATGCGCCACCTGGACGAAATGGCTGGCGAATAGACATCCACAACGGCGATCCCGCACTGGCTGATGTGCCGCGCGTGCTCGAGTTGACGACTGCGGCAGTTTCGACATCCGGTCCAGGCGAGCAACACCTCGACGTCGACGGCCGGCGGTACTCGCACGTCATTGATCCTGCGTCGCGCATGGGTCTGGTCGACGACATCACCGTCACGGTGATCGCGCGTAACGGGCTCGATGCCGATGGTCTCGACACCGCGGTGAGCCTTGTCGGCAGAGATCGCGGCCTGGCGCTGATTGAATCCAGGCCAGGCACGGCGGCGCTCATCATTCAGCGCGGAAAGACAGGGGCTGTTGTGTCGATGTCGTCAGGATTCCGCAAGCTTGCGGCAGCCTCCAGCGGCAACCGCTTCCTTGCGCCTAGTCAGACGAGGATCCCGCGTCACGCAAATCAGTAACGATGGTCCACAGCGCGATCGGGCCGAGCGCGATCATCACCGCCGCCAGAATAAAAGGTGGTGTGTACGAACCGGTCCGCTGGATCAGGAACCCGGTAATGAGCGGCGACAGAATGCCGGCGATGTTGCCGATGAAGTTGTAAACCCCGGTCCAGAGACCGATCGCTCCTCGCGGCGCGCAGCTCTGAAGAATGACGAGGAGATTACCGGTTGCCAACCCGACCAGGCATCCTCCGACAATCAGCGCAACCGCGACGCCAGGGGTGTCGACTCGAGCGGCCGGAATCAGCAGTAATCCAGTGATGAACGCAACCGTGACGACCCCCTTGCGGGCGCGTGTCTCACTCCAGCCTCGCCGGATAAGCCGATCGGCGAGCCAGCCGCCAATAGGCTCACTCGCGCCGAAGACGAAGTACGGAAGCGCGGCATAGAGCCCTGCGCTCAGAATCGTCAGCCCTCGGCCAGTTACCAGATAGTCGGGCAACCAGTTCACGAGGAAGTACCAGTAGTAGTCGAAGCAGAAAAACGTTGCGCAAATGCCGAGCAGATTGCGATTGGTAACGAGCGCTTTGAATGCGGGACCAAACCCGGGCCGAGCAGCCGACGCACTCGGTTCCGCCTTGCCATGCAGATCTCGTGGGGTCGTCAGGAACCACGGCACAAGCCACAAGAGCGCGGCGAATCCGATAAACGAAAAACTCGCGCGCCAACCGTAGTGAATCAGCATCCATGGGACGAGCACACCTTCAATCACCAGCCCCGTGCGCGTTCCCGCGTCAAACAGGCCGCATGGCAGTCCGCGTTCCGAGGGTGGGAATAGCAGGCTGACGATCTTCGATCCGCCGGGCAGATAAATCGCTTCACCGACACCGAGCAGCATGCGAAAAACAATCAGCATGCCGAGACCGGTTGCCAGTCCCATCAATCCCTGCGACACCGACCACAGCGTGAATGCGGCAGCGTAGAGCCAGCGAAGGTTCACGCGATCGGCAAGCACCCCCATTGGAATCTGCAGCAACGCGTAGGACCAGAAAAACGCCGACAGCAACACGCCTTTTGCTTCCGGTCCGAGTTGCAGTTCCTTGGAGATGAGCGGCAGCGCGAAGGAGATCGTCGCGCGATCGAAGTAATTAATGAGTGACGCGGTGAAGAGCAACCCGACGATGGACCAGCGTCGGGCGTTGGTCATCCGGATGGCGACGTCTGATGAAAACGGAGCGGACGCTGCCTGACTCGCTGGCGAGGTGGACACGCGCGAGGAGACTACTCCGGGCGCCACGGGGAAGGCAAACCGCCGTGGATACGCGTCGGGATCCGTGGTCCGAGGTGCTTTTGCAGGAGAATCAAGCAATTCCCCGGTTTTCCGGGCACTCCGGATCCCGCCAAACGGATCCCCGACAGGCGGTAGTCCCTACGGTTGAGTTCGGCCGACCGACCGCGGTAATAATAACCTCCCCCTGAATGGGAACGTGTGATGCGGCGACCGTTGGCGCCGCATCCCAAGACGGAGGTTAGAACCAATGATGGGGAAGGACGTGCTTGAGGCGGTTACAGCGGATGCCCGCGTAAACATCGCACCATATCCATCGACGCGATTCGATCGGTGGGCGCTGAAACGCATCCAGAAATTTGTTGAGACGGCGCCTATCCGCTTCGTGCTGTGGGACGGCTTTGAGCTGCCCGCGCCGTCTGGTGCTCCCGTCGCGACCATGCTGTTCAAGGAGCGCTCGGCGTTATACGGCTGGATGTGGGATCCCGAACTGAACTTCGGCGAAACCTACATGTCGGGACTCGTTGAGATCCAGGGAGATCTCCTGGGGCTCCTCGAAGCGATCTACCGCGTGTTCACCCGGCCTCGGCGGCCGTGGTACCTCTGGCAGAAATCCAACGACACGCAGGCGGCGATGGAGAACGTTCATCATCATTACGACATCGGCAACGATTTTTATCGACTGTGGCTCGACGAGGAAATGGTTTACACGTGCGCGTATTTTCCGACGCCTGAGACCAGTCTCGAGGAAGCGCAATTCGCCAAGCTCGATCTGGTGTGCCGCAAACTTCAGTTGAAACCGGGCGAACGGGTGATTGAGGCCGGTTGCGGGTGGGGTTCACTCGCGCTGTTCATGGCGCGCCGTTGCGGCGTAACGGTGCGCGCCTTCAACATCTCGTCGGAGCAGATCGCCTACGCGCGCCAGCGAGCGGCCGCCGAAGGACTCTCCGATAGGGTTGAGTTCGTCCAGGACGATTACCGCCATGTGCAGGGCACCTGTGACGCCTTCGTCTCGGTAGGCATGCTCGAACACGTTGGCGCAGCGGACTACGCAACACTGGGGCGTGTCATCGATCGAACTCTGTCGCCCAACGGTCGTGGATTTCTGCACTTCATCGGTCGCGATCGACCAATGCCGCTCAGTCCGTGGATTCGGAAGCGCATCTTCCCGGGTGCGTACGCCCCGACATTGCCCGAGGTGTTCGAACAGGTACTCGAGCCGTATGCGTTCTCCGTGCTCGACGTTCACAACCTTCGCTGGCATTATGCGAAAACGCTGGAGCACTGGGCTCGTCGTTTTGAAGATGCGAGCCGCCAGGTGCAGTCGATGTTCGATGCCCAGTTCGTCCGGGCGTGGCGTCTGTACTTGACGGGCTCCCAGGCCTCGTTTTCGACTGGCTCGCTGCAGTTGTTCCAGGTGTTATTCGAGCGCGGCCACAAGCCGGCTGCTCCCTTCACCCGTGCCAGCTGACGAGTAGGGCGCCATTGGATAGGTGCGACGTTCTCATCGCCGGTGGTGGTCCTGCCGGATCCTCCTGTGCATGGAAGCTCCACCGCGCAGGTCTCGACGTCGTCGTCATGGACAAGGCGACGTTCCCTCGCGACAAAGTGTGCGCAGGCTGGATCACGCCGCAGGTGGTTGAGGATCTCGAGATCGACGTCGAGGACTATCGCCGGAGTCGAACATTTCAGCCGATCACTGGATTTCGTGTCGGCCTGATTGGTGCCGACACTGCGATCGGGGTGGCCTACGACACGCCGGTGAGCTTCGGCATTCGCCGCTGCGAGTTCGATCACTATCTGCTCGAGCGCGCCAGCGCGCGGCTGCGGCTCGGCCAGTCGGCGTCGACGATTCGTCGCGAGGGCGGTGACTGGATCGTCAACGACGCGATCAGCACGAAGATGCTCGTCGGTGCCGGCGGGCACTTTTGCCCGGTGGCGCGGTTGATGAAGGATGGAAGTGAGGCAACGACGGTCATTGCCGCCCGGGAAGTGGAGTTTGCGATCGATCCCGATGACCGAGATGCGTTCGCGATCGATCAAGAAGTGCCCGAGTTGTACTTTTGCCCGGACCTCAAGGGATACGGGTGGTGTTTCCGCAAACAAGGGTTCATGAATGTGGGCTTCGGACGCCTCGACTCTCGTGGCCTTCCAAAGCAGACTTCGGAATTTGTGGATTTCTTGAAGCGGACGCACCGTATTCGGGCTGATGGCGAGTGGCGCTGGCGTGGCCACGCGTATCTCCTCGCCGGAGACACAGGACGAAAGACGGTCGGCGACGGGGTCATGTTGATCGGCGACGCGGCCGGTCTCGCGTATCCACAAAGCGGGGAGGGGATCAGACCGGCTATCGAATCAGGATTGATGGCTGCGGCGACGATTGTTCGAGCTCAGGGGAACTACACGCGCAGTCGCCTCGAAACCTATACTGCTGGTCTCGACAGACGTTTTGGTTCGTCCCACCTTTCGCGTCTCCTGTCGGAGGTCATTCCGAACGGTCTTTCAATGACGGTCGCGCGCAAACTGTTGAACAGCCCGTGGTTCGTGCGTCACCTCGTCATCGATCGCTGGTTTCTTCACGCTCAGCAGCCCGCTTTGCTGCAGTCCTGAACGGCCTGTCTCGCCGTAGCGCGCAGGGCGAAGGCGGATTTCAGTTTAACGACGGATGTCGATCCATCGTCGGGACGATCGACTATAAAGAGAAGAACTTGTCCCGCCGAAGCTGCGGCCTGTCCCGTAGCACGAAGTGCGAAGGTGGAAGCGCGAAGGCGGAAGGAGTGAGCATGAGCGAGGTCAGAGTGTTGGTCGGCACGCGTAAGGGTGCATTTGTCCTTACGGCGGACGGGAAACGCGATCGCTGGGACGTCAACGGGCCATTCTTCGGCGGATGGGAGCTGTATCACCTGAAAGGTTCGCCCGCCGACCCGAACCGGATTTATGCGTCGCAATCGTCAGGATGGTTCGGGCAGATGATCCAGCGCTCGAATGACGGCGGCAAAACCTGGGAGCCCGTGGGGAACAAGTTCGTCTACGACGGTGTGCCCGGGACCCATCAGTGGTACGACGGCACGCCGCATCCCTGGGAGTTCAAGCGAGTGTGGCACCTCGAACCATCGCTGACCGATCCGGATAGCGTATATGCCGGTGTCGAGGACGCGGCACTATTTCGCACAACCGACGGTGGACAAACCTGGAGTGAAATGCCGGGCTTGCGCGGTCACGGTTCGGGGCCGCATTGGGCGCCGGGAGCCGGCGGGCTCTGCCTGCACACGATTCTGCTGGATCCATCGAATGCGCAGCGCATGTTCATCGCGATTTCCGCGGCGGGCGCATTTCGCAGCGACGACGGCGGCACGACATGGAAGCCGATCAACCGTGGATTGCACTCACAATACATTCCGAATCCGACCGCAGAAGTCGGGCACTGCGTCCACCGGCTGGCGATGCATCGCTCGCGTCCTTCGACGCTCTTCATGCAGAAGCACTGGGATGTCATGCGAACCGATGACGCTGGCGAGCAATGGACAGAAGTGAGCGGCAATTTGCCGACCGACTTTGGCTTCGTCATCGACGTGCACGCCCACGAGCCCGAAACGATCTACGTCGTCCCGATCAAGAGCGACAGCGAGCATTACCCGATGGACGGAGCGCTCCGCGTCTATCGCAGCCGGAGCGGCGGCAACGAGTGGGAAGCGCTCACGAAAGGGCTGCCTCAGCAGAACTGCTACGTCAACGTGTTGCGCGATGCGATGTCGATCGACTCGCTCGACAAGTGCGGCGTCTATTTCGGTACGTCAGGTGGTCAGGTCTATGCATCGGCAGACGGCGGGGACAGTTGGAACGCTATTGTTCAGAATCTGCCTCCCGTAGTTTCGGTTGAGGTTCAGACGTTGTCGTAATGTTGAGCAACGAGCATTCCATTCGAGTCGTCCTTCCAGCCCACTTGCGGACACTTGCCCGGGTGGGAAATGACGAAGTGCAGGTGCAGCTGGCTGGGCCGCCAACACTGGGCGCGGTGCTCGACGCGATCGAAGCATCGTACCCGGTACTGCGCGGGACGATTCGGGACTATGACACCGAGAAGCGCCGTCCATTCGTGCGCTTCTTTGCGTGCGAACAGGACCTGTCGCACGAGGCCCCGAACACGCCGCTCCCCGAGGCGGTAATCAAAGGCAAGGAACCGTTCCTCGTCGTGGGCGCGACGGCGGGAGGATGAACGAAACCTTACTCGGCCTTGAGTGCGGAGACTGGATCAGATACGGCCGCGCGCCGCGCGGGGAGATAACTCGCGAGCGACGCTATCAAGAGGAACACCAGCGCCATTCCTGCGAATGTCGCGAGGTCGAATGGGTCGACGTTAAACAAAAAGCCCTTGATCGCCTGAGCCGCTCCCGCGGCCAGAAGCAGGCCGATCGCGATGGCGAGAACCGCAAGCGTCAATCCTTCACGGACCACCATGCCGACGAGCGTCGCTCGTTGAGCGCCGAGCGCCAGCCGGATCCACATCTCGCGGGAACGCCGCTGCACGGAATACGCCATGATGCCGTAGAGTCCCACAACGGCGAGCAGCAATCCGACCGCTCCAAGAACTGCTGTCACGAGCGCTGCCACACGGTGTGGGAGAAGCACGATCGAAGTTGCGTCTTTCATTGAAGAAACCTTTGGCCGCGGCACCGCTGGATCGAGGGCAAGCACCAGCTGTTGAATCGCCGGTCCGATCGATTCCGCGTCCCCTTCGGTCCGCACGAGAAGCGACTGCGTGGGCTGCCACAACTGTGCGATCGGGAAATACGCAAACAGGGGGGTGCTCTCGCCGAGCGTCGAGTATTTCGCGTCACCGACGATGCCGACGATGGTCGTTGGTTTGCCAAGGAATCTGAAAGTTCGGCCGATCACGAGTCGGTCGCTCGACAGATGCCGGGCCAGCGAATCATTCACAATCGCGACGCGCGCACTCCGCTCATCATCGATCCCAAGAAAGGTACGTCCCTGGAGCATGGGCATGCGCAACGTCGAAAAGTAATCCGCGTCGACGGCGGCGATTTGTACGCCGATCGTCGCGCCGCCGATGTCGATGTCTTCCGTCGTACTCCCACCGGTAAGGGGCAGTCTGGACACGTAAGACACATCGACCACGTCTGGCATCGATCGGATGCGTGACCGCAACGCCGTATAGAAGGCCCGCGCCCGAGGTTGGTCGTAGCCCCATGACTCCGCCTCGAACGACGTCGTCACGACACGAGCCATCTGAAATCCAGGATCGATCTGCTGTCCGCGGACCAGCGACTGCGTGAAGAGCCCCGCTGAGACGAGGAGCACCAACGACAGCGAAAGCTGGCCGACAATCAGCACCCGAAACAGCAGTGAGGGGCGCCATCGACCATCTCCGGCACCGTCGCGCAACTGCGCGGTGATGTCGAGGCGAGCCGCGCGCAACGCTGGCGCGAGGCCGAAGATCACGCCGGCCGCAAGCGCGGTGACGATGGCAAATATCAACACACGCACATCGGGTGATAGCTCCATCAGAATGGGAAAATTGACCGGGAGCTGCACCCGCTCCAAAGCGTTCGTCGCGAGGAAGGAAAGAACCCATCCGCCTAGAGCGCCGCATAGAAACAAGAGCAGGATTTCGGTCAGCACCTGTCGCGCCAGGCGCATTCTGCCCGCGCCGAGTGCCGCACGCATCGCCAGCTCGCGTGCGCGACCGATAGAACGCGCCGTGAGCATTGTTGCGACGTTCACGCCTGCGATCAGCAGAACGACCGCCGCCGCGGCGAGCAGGACGCCCAGGAATCTGAGCACGATGACGCCCTCGCCGCCGGGCAGTCCCGTGAAAGGGAACACCCTCATGCTGCGAAATCCTGCAGGTCCTCTCGCCTCGCCACTCTCGCGTGCATGTGTCGTCATGAGAGCAGGGAATTCTGCCTGCGCGGACTCGATCGCCACGCGGTCTTTCAGCCGGCCAAAGATCCACAGCCATGAGGAGGTCGCCAGATCGGCGCGTGGCCGCAGCAACGGCTGCATCATGAGCGGCACCCAGGCGTCGGCACGGACTCCGGTATAGATGCCGCGAAAGGTTCTCGGCGCAATCCCGATCAGGGTGAACGGATGACCGTTCACGAGAATCGAACGCCCAACGACGTCCGGATTCCCGCCAAAACGGGCGGACCAGAACGCGTGCGATACGACAATCACGGGATGGGCGAGCGGTGTCCGATCTTCATCGCTCGAAAAGAACCGGCCGAGGTATGGACGCACGTGCAGCGCATCGAAATAATTGGCGCTGACCAGGTTGCCCCAGACGATGGTTCCTTCGCTGGGACCGGCAATGGTCAGCGAGACCTTGCCCCACGCGGCGATCTCGCTCAGCGTTTCTGAACGGCCGCGCAGATAGCTAAAGTCGGCAAATGACCCCTGCTGAAGAATCAACCCGTCCGATCGGATGGGGCTCAGCGTCAAGAGCCGGTCCGCGCTCCCAACACCGGCCACCGGACGTAGGACAAGCGCGTTCATGGCGCTGAACACGGTCGTCACCGCTCCGCTGCCGAGCGAGACAACAATGATGACGACCATCGCGAAAGCCGGGCTTCGCCGCAACACACGCACGCCATAGCGCAGATCCGAGAGAGACGTGGCCACGAGGTTCTCCCAACCATAGTCACGAACCTCTTCAGCGACGACCGTCGGGTTGCCCATCTCGATGCGCGCGGCGCGTGTCGCATCTTCGTGAGACAGACCGCGCGCGACATGTGCAGCCACGGTCTCCTCGTAGAAATGACGTACTTCGTCGTCAATCTGCTGTTTGGATGCGGTCCGCCTGGTCAGCGCTCCGAAGCCATGAGCCAGTTGACGCCACAGCGACATCGACTTAGCCCTCTGCTTTCAGCAATCGTGCGACAGCCGAGACCCGGCGGGACCAGTCAGCCGTTTCAACATCGAGCTGTTTTCGACCAGCCCGCGTGAGCGTGTAGAACTTCGCGCGTCTGGCGTTCTCGGTCTGCCGCCATTCCGAGTCGAGCAGCCCGGCGCGCTCGAGGCGCTGAAACGCCGTCAGCAGCGATCCCGGGTTCACCTTGAACACGCCGCGTGAGACCTGTTCAATGCGTCGCGCGATGCCGAATCCGTGCATAGGCTCGAGGCTGAGTGTCTTCAAAATCAGCATGTCGAGCGTGCCCTGGATGACATCGGTATTGTGCGGGTCCACGTCTCCTCCGATTTGAGCAGGAGTTTATCGGCCACTTATCTTGATTGTCAAGATGTGATTAACAAAGGGAACAAGGAAAAGGAAAGGGATACTCGAGTTAATAACCCAGCTGGAGACTGGAAACTGGAACTCAGATCGGCACGCCGCGTGCTTGAGCTGAGCTCAGGAGGCCACCATGTTTCGAGCTCTGCTGCGTCTTGTCTTGATTCTGATCGTAATTGCGGCCGCAGCCGCGTTCTTCATGGGGTATCGCTTTGGCGATTATAGGAACGGCTCGACATCGGAACGGCCAGTGGCGACCACAGGCTCCGGACCGGCGATCGACACCACGAAGGCGCGCCAAACCGGTGCGGCGATTGGTGAGAAAGTTGCCGAGAGTGCCAACCGCGCCGAACACGCGCTCGGAGACGGCGCACTGACGGCAAAGATCAAGTCGAAGATGGCGCTCGACGACAGCGTCAAGTCGCTCAACATCGACGTCGATACCAATGCCGGCGTCGTCACATTGTCGGGAACCGTCCGCTCCCAGGCAGAAAAAACGCGGGCCCTTCAACTGGCGCGAGAGACGAGCGGCGTCAAATCGGTTGAGGATCGCCTCGTGATCCGGTAGGTAGTCAAGATCCTGTGGCTTCCGCCTTAGGCGGAAGGAGGCTGGTCCCATAGCGCTGGACAAAGCCTCGGCGGTTCGGTAGAACGGTTCGGATGCTGTTGAGCACCCTTCTGACCGCAACGATTGCGGTCGCTGCGCAGCAGCCTCCGACCTCACGTCCCTCGGTCACGATCACGCGCGCGGCAACGCCGCCTCGACTCGAAGACTTCGTCACGGGTGAGCGCCGCGATGGTGTCGTCGCCGACGCCTTCCTGCAGCGTGAACCGGGCGATTTGGTCCCGTCGACCGAAAAGACCGAGGCCTACGTTTCCTACGACGCGGGCAACCTCTATGTGGTGATTGTCTGCCGCTCAAAGGATCCGTCGAAGATCCGCGCCCGCATGAACCGTCGCGAGCAAATCTTCAACGACGACTTCGTCGGCGTCTTTCTCGATACCTTCAACGATCGTCAGCGTGCGTACCTGTTTCTCGTGTCGCCGCTCGGCATCCAACTCGACGGCATCGTTACCGAGGGACAGAACGACGACTTCAGCTTCGACACGATTTGGCAATCCCACGGTGTGCTTACTGACTTCGGATACGTCGTGTCGATCGCGATCCCGTTCAAGAGTCTGCGCTTTCCGCCGGCGAGCGGTCCGCAGACGTGGGGCATTGCGTTCATGCGCGGCATACCGGTCAACAGCGAAAACGCATTCTGGCCGGGCATCAGCCGGAGCAAAACGAGTTTCACCGGGCAATTTGCCGATTTGCGCGGTCTACAGGACGTGTCCCCTGGGCGCAATATTCAGCTGATTCCCTACGGTACTTTTACCGGAGCACGCTTTCTCGACCGGGAAAATGCCGCGTACGACTCGGAGACCGACGGCCGCGCCGGGATCGATGCCAAGATCGTGGCGCGGGATTCGATGGCGATTGATTTCACGCTCAATCCCGATTTCAGTCAGGTCGAGTCGGACGAACCGCAGGTGACCGTCAACCAGCGCTTCGAAGTGTTCTTCCCGGAGAAACGACCATTCTTCCTCGAGAATGCCGGCTACTTCGAGACGCCTGTCAATCTGTTCTTTTCACGCCGTATTGTCGACCCGCAACTCGGCGGGCGTGTGACCGGGAAGGTCGGAGGCTGGGCCATCGGTGCGCTGGCGATTGACGATCGGGCACCGGGGCAGCGCGTGGAACGTGACGATCGGCTTCATGACGATCGCACGTTCAATGGCGTCGTGCGCGCGCGCCGGGAATTTGGCGACTCAAATCTCGGCGGTCTGATCACGACGCGCAGTTTCGGATCCTCGTTCAACCGCATCGTATCCGGGGACACCCGGTTGCGACTGAACTCGCAATGGTTTGCCCAGGGACAGGCGGCCTTCGCCGAGACGAAGAATATCGACGGGACACACCTTCAGGATGCGGCGTATTCAGCAAATGTGAACCGCAATTCGCGCGCCTTCTCCTACTTTGCCGACTACACCGACATCGGTCAAGAGTTCCGCACCACCCTTGGGTTCGTCCCGCGAACCGACATTCGACAGGCGACGAGCCTTGCTGCCTATCGCTGGTATCCGAAATCGAGCCGGCTGATCTCATTCGGTCCGAATTCGTTCGTCCAGGGCACGTGGGACCATGCCGGTCAATTGCAGGACTGGACGGTGCGCTTTCCGTTCGAACTGAACTTCAAGGCCCAGAGTGGGATGTTCTTCAGACGGCAGCAATCAATGGAACGCTTTACCGGGGTCGAATTTCGTGAGCACGAGAATCTCGTGACCGCGAATACGAGTTACTTCCGGTGGATGGACGTCTCGTTCTTCACCGCGACGGGAACACGGCCGAATTACTACCCGCCGGCCGGGACGCTGCCAACCCTCGCCGACTTTTGGGATGGTCAGATCGGGTTGACCTTCCGTCCAATAAGCGGGCTCCGTCTCGACGAGACGTATATCTACAGTCATCTGGGGACGCGAACTGAGCCGGCGCGCACGATTTTCGACAACCACATCGTACGGTCCAAGATGAACTATCAGTTCACGCGCGAGTTCTCTCTCCGCGTAATTCTCGACTACAACGCCGTCCTCTCCGATCCGTCGCTGGTCTCGCTCGAACGAACGAAGCACTTCGCCGGCGATGTGCTGTTCACCTACCTGATTCACCCTGGCACCGCGTTTTATGTCGGCTACACCGACGGATACGACAGCGTCGAACTCGGTAGCGCCGGGATTGTCCCGATCAACTCGCCCACGACGTCGACGGGACGACAGTTCTTCGTGAAGGCCAGCTATTTGTTCAGATTCTAAGTTTCGACCTCCAGTTCCCAGTCGCCAGCCGCAACTGAACTAAGCCCATCAGTCCGTCGGTACTCCGGAAGAGGTCTACCCATTCCGGGCATCCGGTGCGCCAAAAAATCCCGCGCGAGCGGGCCAACCCCCCTGCTCAGCCGGGACCGCGTTTTGCACGGCGGGCGGCGGCGGGAAAGGAGCCCATGGAGACACATGACCCCTTGGACCACGCGCTGCAAGAATGTGAGGACAAAGTCAAGGAACTGGAGGAAGAGAATCAGCACCTGCGTGAGTCGTCTCACGCGTTCGGACAACTGGCGGAGCGACTGAACCAGACGCTTCAGCAGGAGCGACGAGTCGGCGCCGAGCGACGTCAGTCCCAGCGGCCCAGCGGCGATCGGAGAAATCATCGCCCCGTCATAGTGCCCCGGCAGTCGGAGCGGTCCCACGATCGGGAGTGACGACTATTCCACGGCCCGTTCGGGAACCGGCGCGGATGTGTGAAAGTCGCGATAGAACCGGGTGACGTAGGAATCGAGCAGTTCCTGCACTCGACGCTCGTCATTTGCCGCGACGATTACTCCGGCGTGATGGCGCTTATGGATGTGCCGGACGATTTCGGGGTCGGAGTACGCCTGCATGTCGGGATATTCCTGGCGTGCAAGGGAGAGCACGATTCCGGCCGGCCGGCCGGGCAATTGCGGCAGGGTGTACTCGCCGCGCTCGCCCGCCACCTCGATCCGTGCCCACTCACGCCAGAGATTTATCCCGGTGCTGGCTTCGACCACGTCAACGATAAACGCGCCGCCGACACGCGCCGACGTTTCAAGGAAGTACAGCCCGCCGTCCTGTGCACGAATGAATTCCGTGTGTGATACTCCGCGGACAAGTCCGAATGCGTTCAGGACACGCGCATTTGTCGCAGTCAACTGTTGCGCGAGAGGACCTTCGGGTTGAAGCGTTCGCGTGACGAAGATGCCCCCCTCATGAGCGACAGTCAATGGCGGTGATCCATAGACGCTTGCCGACGCAAAGACCACTTCGCGGCCAAACATGAGCGAGTCGACGTGGAACACGTCGCCTGGCACGAACTGCTCGAGGACGTAATCCGCACGCGCATCGCCCAGTCCGTTCAACATCGCCCACAACTCTGACGTCGATGCCGTCCTCTTGATGCCGATGGCGGCCGCCTGTCCACGCGGTTTGAGCACCCACGGCGGCGGCACCGAGGCGGTCCATTCGCTGACCGCTCCGTCGTTCGCAACGTGAACGAACTGAGGACACTGGATCCCCGCGGCGCGCGCGCGCGATCGCATTGCCAGCTTGTCGCGGAACGCTCGCGCGGTGGTTTCCCCCATGCCAGGGATGTGCAGATACTCGCGCAGCATGGCCGCCATCTCGACATCGAAGTCGTCCAGCGCGACGATTCGATCGATCCGCTCGGTGCGGGCGACAAAGGCCGCTCCCTTGCGAACGTCCTCTTCCGACATGCCGCGCCGCACGTAATAGAAGCTGTCGATGGCTTCCCGCGGCCAGTCCGAGTCTTTCAGTTTTTCCTCAGTGAGCAACAGGACGCGGCAGCCCAGACGGCGGCACTCCTTGAGAAACTCGTCTCCCTTTCGGTAGGTTGCAATGCAGAGAAAAGTGAGCACCTAGATCTCGTTGACCGCCGGCCATCCGGGCACGCCGCGCGCCGCGCGAACACCTCTGACGATCGCTTCGGCGACGACATCGGCGGCGAGTGCGCCAAGGACCGTCAACTGAAGATTGGGACGTGCCAGCCGTCCTGTCGACACAGCGAAGAGTGAATCTCCGTCGCCTGTCGTGTGATAGGGGCGAACTGCCCTTGCCGCGCCGCAATTGGCCATCATCGCGACTTTGGTCAGCGGAGTTTTGTCGAGCGTGACGTTGGTTGCGACAACCGCGAGCGTGGTGCTTCGAAGGGCGGGATCATCAACGGGAGCATCGCCGCTCGTGCCTGAGACAATGCCGCGCATGAACTCGACGCTGTCGGCGAAGCGTCCATCGGTGCGCCGCGCTCCGGCAACGATTTGGCCCGATCGCCAATCGAGTACATCACCGGCGGCATTCACGACCGCAAGCGCCGCGATGACGACGTCACCAAGCTTGATGCTTGCGGTGCCAAGACCACCCTTCATGCCCGTCAACCCGCGGCCGCGATGCATCTTGCCCACCGTTGCTCCCGCCCCTGCGCCAACATTGCCCTCTGCGACCGCACTGGATGATGCGGCCGTACACGCTTTGTAGGCAGCCTCGACATCAGGGCGGATGCGCGGATCGCCGACGGCGAGATCATCGATGACCGCGCTCACAACGATCGGAATCCGGAGGCCGGGTGTGCCCCAGTCGAACCCCAGTTTGTGCTCTTCGAGAAAACGCAACACACCACCGGAGGAGGGCAGCGCGAGGACGCCGCCCCCGGTCAGAAAGAGCGCGTGGATGCGGTCGACCGGACTGACCGGCTGCAGCATCACGCCCATCGATTCACCGGGCGCGGAGCTGTTGTAGTCGACGGCCGCTGCCGCGGCGGACTCGAACAGGATCGCGGTGCAACCGGTGGGCCGGCGTGGATCGGTGAAGTGTCCGACGGTGATGCCAGCAACATCGGTGAGCGATCCTGCCGATGGACGCGACGTTTGCGTGCGACTCAACACGGATGGCCGCGCCGCGCCCGCTGCCAATGCCGCTGCGAATTCCCGGCGAGTGTAGTCAGACATCCGGTCCTCCCGGAACGTCACTGTCGCACGAGCTCGCGCACGGCGGCAAGTTCGTCCGCGTTGATCGTGTGGCCCATCCGTTGGTAGATCCGCTCGTCTACGCGTGCGCCCATCCTTCGAAACACCTCCGCCGACTCGTGCACGCGCTCCAGCGGGATATGTGGATCAACATCGCTGCATCCGAGAAACACCGGTGTGTCAGCCATCGAACCTGGATAATCGCGCGGCGTGCCGGGCGGACCGATCACGCCGCCGCTGAGCGCAACGACGGCCGCGTAGCGCTGAGCGTGTCGGGCGGCGAACTCCAGTCCGAGGCAAGCGCCCTGCGAGAATCCGAGAATGATGATGTGTTCGGGCGGGTGCCCGCCGCTAGTGACCTTCGTGACCAGGCCCGCGATCACACTGAGCGCGGATGTCAGCCCCGGCTCGTTTTGCGGAATCGGCGACAGAAATGAGTACGGATACCACGTGTGACCCGCCGCCTGCGGCGCAAGATACGCCACGTCGTTGGTGCCGAGCTCCGGCGCGATGCCGAGAATGTCTTCCGCGGTCGCGCCGCGGCCGTGAATGAAGATGCCGATACGCCGGGCCGATTCGATCGGCGCTCCATAGTGGAGTACCGGTTGACCTTCATGAGGATCAGCTGGATTGGTCACGATCTATTCTTGCCGATCTTCCTGTAGTCAAGGGCTTTCCCTTTACCTTTTACCTTCTACCTCTTACCTTTAGAGGGGAGGGTTTATGTCCGACCGTCGTGCATTCCTCAAATCGATCGCCGCTGCGGCGGTTGCCGGTGCGGTTCAGCCGGCCGAGGGCGCTCAGTCTTCGCCTGTACAAAAGCCGGCAACGGCGACCATTCGCAAATCCACGCTCATCTCGATGCTTCCCAGGCAGTTGTCCTATGCCGACCGCTTTGCGATGGCGCGCGAAGCTGGATTTGAAGCGATCGAGATGCAAACCATCACGAAAGACGATGAAGCGGCGGAAATCAAAGAGGCGTCAAAGAAAACCGGGCTTCGTATTCACTCGGTGATGAACTCCGATCACTGGCGGCTTCCGATCTCCAGCAGCAATCCGGAAGTGGTGTCCGGGAGCGTCAAGGGGATGGAAGCGTCGATCCGGAACGCCGCGCTGTGGGGAGCCGACGCCGTCCTGCTCGTGCCGGCGGTTGTCGACGCGACCACGTCGTATCGCGATGCGTGGACGCGGTCGCAGCAGGTCATTCGTGAGCGGCTGGTTCCGATGGCGCGCGACATGAAGGTCATCATTGCCGTCGAGGAAGTGTGGAACAAGTTCCTCCTCAGTCCGATCGAGTTTGCGAAATACGTCGATGAGTTCGACTCGCCGTGGGTCCGTGCTTACTTCGACGTCGGCAATGTCGTCATCTATGCATTCCCGCAGGACTGGATTCGCACGCTCGGTCCGCGCATCGTGAAAGTTCATCTCAAGGACTTCAAGTTCGATCGCCGCAACGGCAGCTTCTCGTGGCCGAACATGGGCGAGGGGGACATCGATTGGCCGGAAGTCCGCCGCGCCTTCGCCGACATCAAGTACAGCGGCTACATGACGACCGAGCTCTCGGGGGGCGACGCCGCGTACTTGAAGGACCTTTCCACGCGTGTCGATCGATTTCTGGCCGGAGAGAAGCCGGTCGCTTCTTAGCCAGCGTACTCTGCTGTAGGCGCGGTCTCTGAGACCGCGCCAGGCGGGGTGTGAAGACCCCGCCGCACACGCCTCTCGGTAACGTCAAGAATCCCATCAAGTTAGCGTCGGCCGAAACATTTCGGTGAGCCCGGTCGTAAGTATCACCAACTATCTTGTCACGCAAGATATATGGTGGCACAATAACAACATGGCTCGGCCCGGTGAAGACGACGATCGGCGGGGAATTGCCAGGGAACTCAAGCGCGGATCGCTCGAGTTGATCGTGCTGCACCTCCTGTCGCATGGGGAGGCCTACGGGTACGAGATTGTGTCGGCGCTGACCGAGCGCACAAACGGCAGTCTCGAAGTGACCGACGGAACGCTCTATCCCGTCCTTTACCGCCTCGAGCGTGCGGGGTTCGTGGCCGTTCGGTGGGAAACGCCGCAACGCGGGGTGCCGCGGAAGTACTACCGGCTGACAAAGTCGGGTCAGGCCGAGCTGAGCCGTCTGAGACACGAGTGGAACACGTTCGCGGCCGCCATGGCCAGTCTTCTTCGCCAGCAACCGGAGATCACATGAGCGTCGAACAGGCGTACATCGATCGCGTGATCGCTCAGCTTCCCAGGGAGGCGACGCTGCGCGCGCAAGTGGCGATGGAACTGCACAGCCACATTGCTGAGCGGATCGAACACGGTCATTCGGTGGAAGAGGCGCTTCACCAGCTCGGCGATCCGATCGTTTTGGCCGAGTCGTACCTCGCGGCGGTCCCACTGATCCCGGCGTCGTTCTGGCGGCGGGCCGCTGCGAAACTGTTGGACGCGCTTGCGTATCTCGGCGTGTGCGCCCCGGTGGTCCTCCTCGTACTGTATCGGTACGAGTTCGTTATCGCGGTCTTCGTCGGCGTCTTTCTGCTCGCAATCGGCGCGTTGTATCCGCTTCTTGCAGAGTATCGCTATGGAAAGACGCTAGGCAAGCACTGGCTCGGACTGCGTGTCGTGCGCGAATCGGGTGCGCGCATCAGCTTCGGCCAGTCAGTTGTCCGTCAGCTTCCGCTCGCGCTCGAAGTGTTCTGGATCGACGTGCTCTTCGCCTTGTTCACGGAAAAGCATCAGCGCGCTTTCGAAATCCTTTCGAAGACACGCGTCGTGGTTGTAACGGAGAACCAGTCATGATGAAACAGATGTTGATGACGCCGGCCCTGTTTGGTTTAACCCTTCTTGCAGGACAGTCATCGTCGGTCACGCCGCCGCGTGCGGCCTCGCTGGATGATGTCGTGGCTGAAGTGCGAGCGCTTCGCGAGGATCTGCGTGGAACGGCCGAAACGGGTCTGCGGGCGCAGTTGCTGGTTGCCCGACTGCAGGTCGAGGAACAGCGGATTGACGGGCTTGCGCGGCAGCTCTCGGATACCGAACAGCAGATGCGAGCTCTCGAAGGAGCTCGCAATCCATGGCTGACGCAGATGTTGAAGGAGTTCGACAAGCAACCGCGCGACCCGGCCGAGCCGGATCTGTTCGCCGGCCTCCGGGCGCAGCTCGAAACAATTGAGAACGGCGATCCCGCCCTCAAGGAGCGTCAAGCCTCGCTATCGAGGATGCTCGCAGACGAGCAGGCGCGCTGGGTCGCGTTCAACGCGCAGCTCGAAGCGCTCGAAAAAGCGGTGGTCGCGCCTAAGAGGTAACGGCGGCTGCACTCGTCACCGCGACCGACTGGTTCAAGCACGCAAACACGTCGCGATAAAACGCGGGATGCTCGCGCCACGTCGGCGCGGAGACGATGTTGCCGTCGCGCACGCTCTCGGCCTTGACGTACCGCCCGCCGCCAGCTTCCGCATCGGTTTGTACGTGCTCGTAGCAGGTCACGCGCTTGTTCTTCAGCAGTCCCGCCGACGCCAGCAGCTGCACGCCGTGACAGATGGCGAAGATCCACTTTCCCCGGGCATCGAAGTCCCGGAGGATGTTCAGCACGCGGGCATTGTTTCGAAGGTACTCGGGCGCGCGACCGCCAATGCACAGAACGGCGTCGTAATCGGACGCATTCACTTCCTCAAACGTCAGATCTGACTCGATCGCGTATCCTGGCGATTCCTTGTAGGTGTCCCACCCGGGCTCGAAATCGTGCATGACGAGATGCAGTCGGCGCTTGGATGGAGCCGCGACCTTGGGGTCGTAGCCGGCCTCTTGAAAGCGATGAAACGCAAACCATGTCTCGTACGCTTCGCCGCCGTCTCCGGTGATGATGAGAACTTTGGACATGTCCGGTATTATAGGCCGCCCGAGCGCGAGTGGGATGGGCCCACGAGCACTTACACATGATACAAACCGCACGCTTTCTCCTGTTTCTCGCGCTCGCGATGTCGGTGAATGTCGTCAACGCCGACGCCGAAACCGGGCAGGCTGCCTGGCTGCGCTACGCCAGGGTGGACGGTGCTGCGGCGCAGCGGATCGCGAGTGAGGTTCCGAAAACCATAGTCACCTTCGAGTCCGCCCCGACGATCCAGAAGGCTCGAGAGGAACTCGTGGCGGGATTTCGCGCAATGGCCGCCATCGATCTTACGATCGCGGATCGCCTGCCGCCTGGCGGCGGCATCGTCGCCGGGACGGTGACGCGACTTCGCGAAACGCCAGGGCTTCTCCCGGCGGGAGTGCTGCAGCCGGATGGCTTCTGGTTGAAGACGTCCACGATTAAAGGCGCGCCGGTTCTCGTCATTGCCGGCGAAAGCGACCGCGCTGTGTTGTACGGCACCTTCGCGCTGCTGCGAAGAGTCGCGATGGGAGCCTCGCTTGCTGCGATCGATGAAAAGGATGCGCCATACGCGCCGCTGCGCTGGGTCAACGAGTGGAACAACATCGACGGTTCGATCGAACGCGGCTATGGTGGGCGATCGATCTTCTGGGAAGCCGGCCAGGTCCGGCAGGACCTCAGCCGCGTCAGTGAGTACGGACGGCTGCTCGCGTCGCTCGGCATCAACGGCATCTCCATCAACAACGTCAACGCGAATCCACGCCTCCTCTCGTCGGAATTCGTGCCGCAGGTTGCGCGCGTCGCCGACGCGCTGCGGCCGTGGGGCCTCCGGGTGGCTCTCGCGATCGACTTCGGCAGCCCACAATCGCTCGGTAAGTTGCCGACCTACGATCCACTCGATCCCGCAGTGATTGCCTGGTGGAAGGCTCGCGCCGATGACCTCTACAAGGTGATTCCCGACTTTGGCGGCTTTGTGTTGAAAGCCGATTCCGAAGGACGCGTCGGTCCATCGGCGTATGGCCGAACGCATGCGGATGCGGCCAATGTTGTTGCCCGGGCGCTGGCGCCCCACGGCGGCGTGATCTTCTATCGCGGATTCGTCTACGACCATCACATGGACTGGAACAACCCGAAGAACGATCGCGCCCGCGCCGCGTACGACAACTTCCATCCGCTCGACGGTCAGTTCGACGCGAACGCGATCGTGCAGATCAAGCACGGTCCGATCGACTTCCAGGTGCGCGAGCCATCGTCTCCACTCTTTGGCGCGCTCGAGCGGACGAACCAGGTGATTGAATTACAAATCACCCAGGAGTACTTCGGGCAGGCACGCCACACGGTGTTTCTCCCGCCGATGTGGAAGGAGACGCTCGACTTCGACATGCACGTCGGCTCCGGTGGGCCATCACCGGTGAAGGCGCTGGTCGCGGGCAAAACGTTTCGCCGGCCCCTTGGCGGATTCGTCGGTGTGTCCAACGCGGGTCTGAATGCGAACTGGTACGGCAATCACCTGTCGCAGGCGAATCTCTACGGCTTTGGCCGGCTCGCCTGGAATCCTGACCTCACGTCGGCACGAATCGTCGATGAATGGACGCGCCTCACGTTCGGAAACGATCCACAGGTCGTCCGCACAGTCACGGCCATTCAACTCGACTCCTGGCCGACGTACGAGAACTACACCGGCCCGCTCGGGCTTCAGACGCTGACCGACATCGTCGGCAATCACTACGGCGTCGCGGTGGAAGCGTCCGAGCGGAACGGGTGGGGACAGTGGCACCGCGCCGACGAGAACGGTGTCGGGATGGATCGCACCGTCGCGAGCGGCACCGGCTACGTCGGTCAGTATGCTCCGGCGGTGGCAAAGATCTACGAATCGCTGGCCAGCTGTCCCGATGAACTGTTGCTCTTCATGCATCACGTGCCGTATACCCATCGCCTCCGATCGGGCAAGACGGTGATTCAGCACATCTACGACTCTCACTATGAAGGCGCCGCCGCCGTCGAGCGGTTCCTGCGTGATTGGGACGCTCTCAAAGGGCGAATCGACGACGAGCGATTCAACGAGATTCGCGCGCAACTCGATTATCAGGTCGGGCAGTCGATCGTCTGGCGGGACGGGGTGACACGATGGTTTCATCGCGCCTCGAGCGTTGCCGATGCGAAAAACCGCGTCGACAATTATCCTGGCCGTCTCGAAGCGGAGTCTGCGACGTTGACCGGGTATGTCGTCAAGGATGTGACGCCGTGGGAGACCGCATCCGGCGACAAAGCGATTGAGTGTGCATCTGCGAGTTGCGCGGCGACATTTCGCTATGCCGGCGCTGCCGGACGGCATGACCTGACGGTTCGCTACTTTGACGTCAACACTGGCGCCGCGCGCTTTCGTGTGCGGGTCGGCGAACGCACGCTCGCCGAATGGACCGCCTCCGATCGCGTGCCGACGCGACGGCTTGACGGCTCGTCGTCGTCGCGGTACGTGATCCGCGATGTGGCATTGAATGCCGGCGACGCGATCGTTGTTGAAGGTATTCCGGACGCGATGGAAACCGCGGCGCTCGACTACATCGAGGTGCAGCCGCACGTCGATCGCAATCAATAACGACAAATAGAGAAGGACGAATTATGACGAGGCGCCGCATTCAGCTTCTCACGATCGTTACTGTTGTCGCGGCACATGTCACCTTCGCGTCCGCTCAACCGAATTCAAAGAAGCCGGAAAACTGGACGCCAACGTGGGCCACGGCACAGCAACTCATTCGCACGCCCCCTCCCGTTCCCGCGACCGCGCCTGCGGCAGCGACCAATGCGCCGACGTCGAACTTGGCGGCGACGTCGGTTTCGGCTCAGCGTGGCAGAGGGCCTGCCGGCTCCATGTTCCGGGTGACGGCTTTTTCAAATCAGACCGTCCGCATGATCCTGCGGACCAGCATCGGTGGACGCCGGGCGCGCGTCAAACTGTCGAACGCGTTCGGATCCGCGCCGGTGCTGATTGGCGCGGCCCATCTCGCCAAGCGGGGCACTGGTTCAGCGATCGCGCCTGGCACCGATCGACCGCTCACGTTCGGCGGCAAGGCCTCGGTCACGATGATGCCTGGCGTCGTTGTCGTCAGCGATCCGATAGACATCGACGTTCCGGCGCTGGGAGATCTCGCGGTGAGCCTGTATCTGCCGAGCGACACCGGCCCGCCCACGACACATGCCACCGCGCTGCACACCACCTACATCTCCACGGAAGGTGACTTCACTGGTCAGTCAGAGTTCCCGCTGGCAGGGACGACGCAGCAATATTACTGGGTGTCGAGCGTCGAGGTTGATGCACCAGCCGATGCAGGAGCCATTGTCGCATTCGGGGACTCGATCACCGATGGCGCGCGCTCGACCGCCGACACGAACAATTCGTGGCCGGCACTTCTGGCGGCGCGCTTGGGTGCGGACAAGGCGACGGCTAACATTGCCGTCGTCAATGAAGGCATCGGGGGCAACCGGCTCTTCACCGACGCCACCGGCCTTGCCGGCGTCAGCGCCCTTGCGCGGCTCGATCGCGACGCGCTGAGCCATCCCAACGTCAAGTGGTTGATGATTCTCGAGGGGATCAACGACATCGGCACGCTGGCATCGTCGACGACCACCACTCCGATTACCAAAGACGACCTGATCTGGGTTCTGCAGCAGGTGATCGATCGCGCGCATTCGCAGGGAATAAAAGTGATCGGCTGCACGCTGACGCCGTATGAAGGGGCAGGGTACGCGCGCGAGAACGGCGAAGCCATCCGTTCGGCGGTCAATGAGTGGGTTCGAAAGTCCGGCGCATTCGATGCAGTTGTGGATTTCGAGGCCGCGACGCGCGATCCGAACAATCCAAAGCGGTTCAAGCCGGAGTTCGATCCGGGTGATCACCTCCATCCAAACGACGCGGGCTATAAGGCCATGGCGGACGCGGTCGACCTGTCGATTTTCAAATCAAAAAAATAACCGTTGCAGTATAGTTCCGGCGCCATGCCTGAGCTGAAACTGCCCGCACCCTGATTTCCGTCGCTGACGCCGCGCGTGGCGTGGCGACGTCCGTCTCTTCGCTGGTCCTCAACGTTCGCGTGGGTCGCGATCGGATGGATCGTGGTGTTCTGGCGTCTCGGATATGCCAGCCTTCTCGATCCGGACGAGGCGCACTACGCCGAATTGACGCGGGAGATGCTGCACTCGGGCAGTTGGCTGGTGCCGCTTCTCGACGGAAAACCTTTCATCGACAAGCCGGTTCTCTTTCACTGGTTGCAGGGCGCTTCTGTTCTCGTTCTCGGCGAAACCGAGTTCGCCGCCAGGCTTCCCACCGCATTGTCGGCCGTCGGTCTGTTTGCCATCACTCGATGGGTGGGCGGCGCGCTGTTTGATGCGGAAGTGGGAACGCTCGGCGCGATCATGTTCGCTACCATTCCGGCGACGTTTGCCCTCGCATCGATCGCGATCTTCGACATGGTCTTCGCGCTGTTCCTATTTGGCGCGCTTGCATGCCTGCTGGTTGCGGCCAAGCAGACGAACCGTCGGACCGAGAGCTTTGGATATGTGCTGCTGACGCTGGCGGTGATGACCAAAGGCCCAGTCGCGCTGATCCTCGCCGCGCTGTTCGTCGTCGCCGGCTATCTGATGTCGGCTGAGACGAGAGTGCGGATGCGACAACTGCACTGGAAGGTTGGTCTTCCAGCCGTCGCGCTTGCCGCCTCCCCGTGGTTCGTCTGGATGCAATGGCGATTCGGCGACGAGTTCGTCAAAGGATACCTCCTCGCCGGCAACCTGTGGTACGTCACGCAGCCAATCGAGTTCTCCGCGCGTGCTGTCAATCACACCTTCTACATCCGTGCCTTCACTGGGGCATTCTTTCCGTGGAGCATCGTTGTCGCCGGCAGGGCTGTCGACGCCTTCCAGCGGCTCCGCCGAAATGAGCCGCTCGAAGCCGGCGAACGGCTGCTGTGGCTCTGGACGATCGTCGTCGTTGGATTCTTCAGCATTGCCCGCTTCAAGCTGGATCATTACATCTTTCCCGCAGCCCCCGCATGCTGTCTGTTGGCCGCGCACGGTTGGCGCGAAGCCGCCCGCGACCGCGAAGGACGATTGTGGGGGACGCGATACAGTGTGCTCCTCGTTGCCGGCATGCTGATTGTCGGTGGAAGTTTTGGTGGCGTCGCGCTGGCGCATTTGGATCTTGCGCTATCCCCGTGGGCGCTCATCCTGCCGCTGGCGATCTTTGCCGGTGGAGTAGGGTTGCTGTTTCAATCAGAACGTCTCGCGTGGCGAGTCCCCACTGGCATCAGCGTGCTGGTGGTCGCTCTGCTCGTCAGCTATGCGACTGTTGTCGCGGTGGGGTTTCCTGCGCTGGAGCAGGTGCGGCCAACGGCGCGGGTCGCACGTCAGCTCGCCCGCGTCGCTTCACCCGCGGCGCCGGTTGGTCTCTACCAACTGGAGCGATGGCGCGGGAGTCTGCGTTACTATTTGGATCGTCCCATCAACCGGCTCGAAACCGCCGGCGATGTGTCCGCGTTTCTGTCGCGACCGGAACCGGTTTACGTCGTGATGCTGCGTCGCGATTACCTGGCTCTCAGAGAACAAGGCGCTCCCGTGCATTTACTCACCGCGCACAGGGCCGTTGTCGGTACGATTGGCCGCGGGCTCCGCCGCCAGCGCTGGGGATTCCTGGTTGTCGTCACCAACGTTCAGCGCAGGCCGCGCGCCGATCGGCGGCAGCCATATCCGCAGGTGCATCGGCTGACCGACTGAGCTCCTACGAGCGCGATCGATACAGGGCGACGAGCGCAGCGCCGATTGCCTGCGACAAGTCTCCGAGCGAAGCAGGCACAACCGTCAGTGCCTCGCGCTGCGGAGGCCACAAGTACGGCGCAGCGGTGTCGCGAATGATTTGAAGATAGCGCGTTCGAAACTCGCTGGTTGTTGATTCCGGGTCCATCAAGCCCCCGCCGATCACCACGAACTGGGCGTCGAGTGCCATCGACAGCGATGCGACATGGAGTCCGAGCGCGCGAGCCTGGAAATCGAAGATCTCGACCGCGAGACGATCCCCCTTCTGCGCGAGCCCTCGCAATGCCAGCGCCTTGTGCCTCGAGGATCCTGGCGACGACGAGAGTTCATGATCGGGATATCGTTTGAGACCCTCCTCGAGAAGATACGGCAAGCCTGCCAGTGTTGTGTACATTTCGACACAACCCCACGTCCGCCCGCATCCGCATGTATACGGCTTGGCATCGAGCAGGTGGAGGGGAGCCGGCATGTGCGCGGCCTCCATCCCGGAGATCGTGTCGCCGTCGAGCGGAAGGCCGCGTCGATCGACATACGCACAACCCAGGCCTGAGCCCGGCGCCAGCATGATCACCGACGCTTCGACGTTTCCACGTGCGCGCTGAGCTTCCGCAACTCCGCCCATGTTTCCGTCATTACCGATGAGCAGCGGAATGCGCGCCCCCGCGGCGCGTTCGAGCGCTCGCTGATAGCCTGCATGCACATCAAATCCGGCGAACGTTGCCGGCAGGTTCGGCGAACGTCCGAACACACCATAACGTTCGTACGGACCTGGAATAGCGAGTCCGACGCCACGAACGTCGCCCCACGAGAGGTTGTTCGCCGCGAGATAGTCAGTAATCGCATCGGCCCACGTCGCCATGAGCGCGTCAGGCCCCGCATCCGCGTTCGTCGGGCGCTGCAGGAGTTTCGTCGAGACCGCCTCACCGTTCCCCCACACCCCGGCCACCTTCGATGTCGTCGCCCCACCGTCGGTGCCGATGTACACCTCACTCCCGCTCATGCCGAAGTCCTTTCGATCACTCTGGTGGAGCCTACCATGTGGCTTCCGGCTTTGTGGCTTCCCGCAGGCGGAAGGACCTTATTCCGTTGGCAACCGCTCCACCGTCACAAACAGCGGTCCTACTCCGAGGAGCGCCACGAGCGCCATGCTACCCAGGCCGGCGCGATTCACGACCCGGAACCTCACATGTTCGTTTGGTGCCGCTTCGAATTCGACCGTTTTCCAGACGAGCGTGTTGTGAGCGCGAAGCCTGTGGTGGCCAGATGCGATTTCACGACTGGTCCGTTGACCGAATAACAGGGTCGCCATTTCTTCGCCGTCGAGCGACACGACCACCTGCCGCGTGCGGACGTCGTTTGTACCGGCGCGATCGACTGTTAATCGCGCTGTTGGTGGGCTATCGTCGGTCATGACGCGTCGAAACCGTCAGAAATAGATCACCACGCCCACCGCCGTTCGGGTCCCGACCACGTCGCCACGACTTGTCGTGCGAAGGGGCACTGCACCCGTGCCACTCACGGAACCCACCTGATGGCTGTATTGAAGGCCGGCTTCTCCAAACACCGCAAATCTGCGGCCAAGCGCATAATGACCGCCAAAACTTCCCGAAACCGAATAGACATCAGTCTTGGACTCGACGACGTCCCCGCTTCCGCTCGTTCGACCGTAGGCAAAGCGCGGTGCCACATACAATTTCAGGTTGTCGCGAATGCGCGAGTACAGGAGGACGCTGACGCCCGTGTTGAATGATGAGAAATCCGTCGTCGCATCGATGAGACTCTGACTCGAGCTGCTCGTCGTGGTGAACGAGACCTCCGGTCGCACGGCGATGCTTTCTGAAATATGCCACTGGATGCCGATGACCGAGGGATAACCTGTTGTGAGTCCGACACGGCCTGAGTCTTGCGCGTCGGCGCTCGCGGCTGCGGCGCTAAAGACGCATCCCATCACCAGAAACCTTACCGCGCGCATTCTTAAACCTCGCGTCTCATCGAGCCACATCCGAGAGCCTATATTCTAAATTGCACATGGCCGGCACCGAATGGCGCGTCGACGAAGAATCGTCGGGGACCCGCCTCGACAAGTTCCTTGCGGATGCGACTCGGCTACGGTCACGGGGCCGCGCCCTCGAGGCGTTGGAGCGAGGGAAGATCTACCTCAACGACAATGAAGCCAGTCTCGGCGATGCGGGCCGTCGGCTGGTTACTGGTGATGTGGTGCGGGCGTGGCTCGACCGTCCTGGCAGCTCGAGGCGCCTTTCCCGCACCGGCGTGGTCGCCGGAGTCGACATCGTCTACGAGGACGATGAACTGATCGTCGTCAACAAGCCCGCCGGCATCCTCACGGTTCCATTGGAACGCCGGCCGGATGCGCTCTCGGTGCTTGGTCAGCTGGAAGACCGTTTCAGATCGCACGGCCGTAAGCGCGTGTTTCCGGTGCATCGCATCGATCAGAACACGTCAGGCCTTGTCCTCTTTGCGAAGCACACCTCCGCGCAGCGGACTCTGAAAGAGCAGTTCAAGCGTCGCGAGCCTAGGCGCGTCTATTGGGCACTCGTGTATGGCACACCCGATCCACCGGAAGGGACGTGGCGCGACGTGCTCGTCTGGGACGAAAAAGCTCTTATTCAGAAGGAGACACATCCCCGCGATCCCCGTGGGCAGGAGGCGATCAGTCGCTACTCGGTCCTCGAAGCATTCACAGACGCGTCGCTCATCGAAGTCACGCTGAAAACCGGGCGCCGCAACCAGATACGAATTCAGGCACGTCTTCGCGGTCACACGCTCGTCGGAGAGGACCGGTACGTCTACGGACCAGGTTCGCTGCGGACCATTGATTTTGGCCGCCAGGCACTCCACGCGCGACGACTCTCAATCCGCCATCCCACCGATGGCCGGTCGCTCGAGTTCGAGGCGCCGTTGCCGGCGGATTTTCTCGAGTTGCTGACTCGGTTGCGCGGGCACCGCTGATCTATCCTCGGTTTGGAGGGATTGATGGAACGTGTGCTCGGGCGGTTCAGTCCGCAACTCTACGCTGTGATGCGGATTGTCGTTGGGTTGCTCTTTGCGTGTCATGGCGCCCAGAAGCTGTTTGGCGTTTTGGGTGGGCAGCAGGTTGAACTCGCGTCGAAGCTCGGCCTCGCGGGCATCATCGAGTTGGTCGGCGGGCTGATGATCGCGATTGGATTTCTCACAGGCACCGCGGCGTTCATCGCGAGCGGGGAAATGGCGTACGCCTACTTCACGGCGCACATGCCGAAGGGCGGCGCACCGATCCAGAACGGCGGCGAACCGGCGGTCCTTTACTGTTTTGTCTTCCTCTATATCGCAGCCCGCGGGGTCGGCGTGTGGGGAGTGGATAAGAGAACGTGAATCTAATTGGTGAATTAGTCAGTTGGTGAGTTGCAGCTTCAAGGGTCGGACGCTGCGCCGCCCTGATTCACCAACTCACTAATTCGCTCATTCACTAATTGCCCGCCTGCCATCGCCTCACAGCGTCCAATGGGTAGATCAGCATCAGAATGTTGAGTGTCAGATTGTCGCGGATCCAGTAGGCCAACACCAACTCCATCACAACGGCCACGACCAGCGTGACCCAGGCGGGTAGGCGCGCCGCAAGAAAGAAACCCGCAGTCATGGCGACGATGTCGGAAACAGAATTGACGACGCTGTCGCCGTAGTAGTCGAGGGAGATGGTCGCTTCGCGGTAGCGATTGATGATGAAGTCGGTGTTCTCGACGATCTCCCAGGTTGATTCGACGCACACCGCCAGCACGAGCCGAGTCCCGATACTCCATCGTCGCCCGACGAGCCACAACAGCGCGTAGAACGCAAACCCGTGAATGACGTGGGTAAAAGTGTACCAGTCACTGAGGTGCTGTGAGTTCTCTGAGCTCTGCACTACGCCGTGCCACAGTTTCACGGAGCCGCACTTGCAGATTGGTACGCGCCCCATCCACAGCAAGATCGCTGCAGAGCCGGCGATGATCACCAGAGTCAGCAGCATCGATCGAATGAGTCGGCGCGCGACCGGGCTCATGAATGGCGCGATGTTAGCATCGAGAGCGTGAGCGAGGTCGTCATGCCTACACGTTCGATCGTCACCGTCTTTTTAGTCCTGTTGCTCGCTGTTGTCGTCTCGGGTTGCAGCGTCGTTGGCGGCATCTTCAAAGCAGGGTTCTGGACCGGCATCATCATCGTTGTTTTGATAGTCGCGGCTCTGCTGTTTCTCGTGGCGAAGGCCCGCGACTGATCGTGACGAATTGATCGGCTCCGGTACTCAAGTCTTAGGACCAAAGCCGTAGAGCGTCGTCGCGATTCTTACATTATTGAAGTGTTATCGGATGTGCGCGACTGTGCGAGCGACGCGCCGTATGCTGGCGCGCCGATTGCCTATCACGCAGTATCCCAGCTCCTCACGTTCCTGACGTCTTGTCGTGATGCAGAGGCGGTCTGGCGACCGTCGTGTTTATGGACATCCGGTGCCCTCGGTGCGGTTGTGAAGCAGTCCCGGCAGGCCACGAAGACGCACGCGCGTACTATCAATGCCCGAAATGTAATCGAGTGTGGGCGACCACACTCGCCTCGCTCGCGGGTACTGATGGTCCGCGGAGCCGCCATAGCTCGATCCGAGTTCTTGTAGTCGACGATTCAAATGAACTGACGGGGTTGATTGCGATCTGGCTCGAGGACGAGGGGTACGCCGTCGTCACGGCCACGTCCGGCCGGGAGGCACTCGATGCCGCGTCGGTCTACTATCCCGACATCGTTCTTCTCGATCTCATCATGCCTCCGCCGGACGGCTTTGCGGTCTGCGCCGCGCTTCGCAGTTCCTTGCCTCCGCAAGTGATCCTCATGACCGGCCTGGGCGACGCCGACCACGTTCGCCGAGCGCTCGATCTCGGCGTGGTTGCCCTGCTGCGAAAACCGCTGACTCGCGAGGCCGTTGTTGACGCTGTCAACGTTGCGGCCGAACGATGCCACCGCGATCCGTTATCCAAACTACGCTGGCATTTCGGAATGCACCCACGGGCATAGTTTGAAATTGGTGCCCCTTCGGCGTAGCTCAGGGTCAGCCCCGAGTAACGTCGATCGGCGGTTGTAGGGTAGGGTCTTTACACCTTGCCCAATTCAGGCATCACCAATTTCAGTATCATTACCGGCCATGAACCGGTATCGCTGGCTTGTCATCTCGGTTGTCCTCCTGATCGCGATCGCTTATCTCTCCGCGCAGCCGGCACGTCAATCGATGACATCGGTCGATCCCGCGCTCTTCAAAGGGATGAAATATCGGCTCGTCGGTCCATCGCGCGGTGGTCGCGTGACGACCGTCACCGGCGTGCCGACACAGCCGCGAACTTTCTACATGGGGGTGGCGAGCGGAGGACTGTTTCGGACGACCGACGGCGGCACGACATGGACACCGATTGCTGATGGCAAGATTCCGCTCGGATCGATGGGTTCGATTGCGGTTGCCGATTCTGATCCGAACACCGTCTATGTCGGGACGGGATCGGATGGCGTTCGCAGCAACGTGTCGACAGGCCGCGGTGTATATCGAACCAGTGACGGCGGCGCCACCTGGCAGTTTGCCGGACTTCGCGACGCGGGTCAGATTGGTGCTGTCAGAATCCATCCGACCAATCCGAATGTTGCGTGGGTGGCCGCATACGGCGACGCGTTCAAGCGCAACGCCGAGCGCGGCGTATTCAAGACCGAGGACGGCGGGAAGACATGGCGGAAGGTCTTGTTCATCAATGACGGCGTTGGCGCGATGGATGTCGAGCTGCAACCGGGCAATCCCAATATTGTCTACGCCTGGATGTCACGTCTCGAGCGCAAGCCCTGGACGATCATCAGCGGATCGCGCGACGGCGGGTTCTTCAAAAGCAGCGACGGCGGAAATACCTTTGCCCACATCACCACAGGACTTCCAATCGACCTGATCGGAAAAGCCAATCTCGCTGTCACCAACGCGAAGCCTGACCGCATCTATGCGCTCGTCGAAGCGCTCCCCGGCGGAGGACTGTATCGATCGGACGATGCCGGGCAGACGTGGACGATGATCAATTCACAGGGGTCGCTGATTCAGCGTCCGTTCTATTACACGACGCTCGGTGCTGACCCGACGAATGCGGATGTCGTGTATGCCGGCGCGGAAAGCTTCTTCAAGTCGACAGATGGCGGAAAGACCTTCTCGTTGATGCGGACACCGCACGGCGACAATCACGACATCTGGATCAATCCGAAGGATGGCAACACCATGATCCAGTCGAACGACGGCGGAGCGAATGTCTCGTTCGACGGCGGACGCACCTGGTCGTCGCAATTGAATCAGGTGACGGGCGAGTTTTATGGCGTCTGGCTGGACAACCAGTTCCCCTACAAGCTGTACGGTGCCCAGCAGGACGATTCAACGGTCATCATCACGAGCCAGGCAGATCCGTTCGCGCGCGACGACTGGCGCGGTGGTCCCGGCTGTGAGACCGGACCGATCATTCCGCATCCACAGAATCCAGACATCGTCTACGGCTCGTGCAAGGGGCAGTACAGCGTAATGAACCTGAAGACGGGACAGGAGAAGAACTACTGGATCGGGGGACAGTCGCTTTACGGAAACCCGGCGCGGGATCTGATTTACCGCATGCAACGCGTTTCCCCGATGGCACTCTCGCCGCACGACCCGGACGTGTTGTATTACGGTTCGCAATTCGTGCATCGCACGCGCGACAAAGGTGTCACCTGGGAAAAGATCTCACCCGATCTGACGGCCCACCCGGATTGCTGTCAGGATGCCAGCGGCGAACCGATTACCCGTGATGTCACCGGCGAAGAGTTCTATAGCACGCTGTACGCGATCAGCGAATCACCGCTCGAGAGGGGCGTCATCTGGACGGGCGCGAACGACGGTCCTTTCCATGTCACGCGCGATAACGGCCGATCCTGGACCAATGTGACGCCGAAGGAGATGGAGCCAGGGGGACGGGTCCAGTACATCGAAGCCTCGCCGCATCGGAAAGGCTCGGCCTACTACGCCGCGTATCGCTACCTGCTTGGTGACTATCGTCCCTATATCTATGCCACTGATGACTACGGAAAGACATGGAAGCGGTTGACTGATGGTTCGAACGGGATCCCTGCCGACACGCCCACGCGGGTCGTTCGTGAGGATCCCGATCGCGAAGGGTTGCTCTACGCCGGCACCGAATTCGGAATGTACATCTCGTTCGACAACGGTGGTCACTGGCAGTCATTTCAGTTGAATCTCCCGAACGTTCCCATCACCGACATCAAAGTGCACCATAAAGATCTGGTCGTCGCGACGCAGGGCCGTGCGTTCTGGATCCTCGATAACGTGACCGCGCTTCACCAACTCACGGCGAGCACGACCTCGACCGATGTCCGCCTTTACAAACCGCGGGACGGATACCGGACGCGCATTGCGCCCGCGGTGCTTGGTCCGAACATCGAGTATTACCTGCCGGGTGTGCCTGCTGGAGCGGTCACGATCGACATTCTCGACGCGACGGGAACCGTCGTGAACTCCTATAGCAGCGATGCTCCAGCACCCGGCGGACGCGGCGGGCGTGGCCGCGGTGCCGGCGCAGCGGCGGAATCCGATGATCCCGATGCCGCGCCGGCCTTCGGGCGGGGTCGCGGAGGCTTCGTTCCGCGCGCGACCAAGACTGAAGGGATGAATCGTTTCGTTTGGGACGTTCGCCAGCAGGCGGGCATCCTCGCACCGCCGGGATCGTATCAAGCGCGGCTGAGGGTGGGGACGACGACCCAGACACAGCCGTTCACCGTGGCGATCGATCCCAATGTCGCAGCTGACGGCGTCACCGTAGCGGATCTCAAAGAACAGTTCGAACACAACCTGCGAATGCGTCAGCTCGTGAACGATGTCAATGAGCTCGCCACTCGTGTCCGGGAGGCACAGGCGAAGCTGAAAGGAGAGGCCGGGCCGGCGACCAAATCCGGTCAACTGGACGCCGTGGCAGCGAAGCTTTTCACTGAATCGGTTCGCTACGGAAAGCCCGGTCTTCAGACTCACATCACGTATCTCGCCGGAATGACCACCGGAGCGGATCAAAAGATTGGCCGCGATGCCATTGAGCGCTATGCGACACTACGAAAGGATGTCGACGCGCTTCGCGCTGCGCTGGATACAATAGTGAATCGCTAATCACTGATCACTCATCGTGAATCGTTGAATCACCCATCGTGCATCCTTGAATCACTACTCGTTGAATCATCGAATCCGGGAATCGGTGCGGGGTAAAACGATCCAAGGAGCGACGGTTCACAATGCGAGGATTCAAGGATTCACGATGAGTGATCAGTGATTAGCGATTCAAAGTTTGGAGCCGATTAATGAGGAAGTTCGTTATTGCAGCGGGCCTGTCAACGCTGATGATTGTGCCGCTCAGCGCCGACCTGAAATACACCCAGCACATGCAGATCCAGAAATCCGCGACCGCCACCGATCAGCCAGCCAATCCCATGCTCGGAATGATGGCGGATGCGGTGATGAAACAGATGGTGCCCGGCGGCGAGGCGGACGTGGTGTACCTGGTGGGCGAAAAGGGCGCACGGATCGAGTATCTGCAGGCTGCGATGGGACAGGCGGCAGGCACGATCACGCTATTCTCGCCGGATGGCACGCTCGCCGTTCTCAATCCCAACGAGAAGACGTACTGGAAGACGACGATCCAGGCGGCTTTGGACGGCATGAAAACGTCGGGCGTGCCCACGCCCGAGGTGACGGCAAAGCGGACCGGTCAGTTCGAAACGGTCGCCGGGACCAAGTGCGAAGTCATCACGTTCGACTGGAAGATGAATCTGCCAATTCCAGAAGCCGCACGAGCGAGTCTGCCGCCGGATTTTCCGAGCACGTTGAACATGACCGGCGACAGCTGTACGACGACCGACCAGTATCAGAAGTACGCCGACATCGTGGCAAACGGGGCCAATGCCATGATGAGCGCGATGGGATTCGACAAGATTGCACAGGGCGGCCTGGTGCTGCGGCAGAGAATGAAGTTGATGGGATTCGAGATGAATTCCGCGGTGACGAAGATTGGCGAAGAGGCCGCACCGGCCGGTGCGTTTGAAATCCCCGCTGATTACAAGGAAGTGCCGATGCCGGGCGCGGGGAAATAGAGAGCCGCGATGACCCGCCGCGCGACCCTTGCTGCGTTCCTGCTCGTTCAGGCCATCTCGTTCGCGCAAGGGACACCTCCGTTAAAGCCTGACGCGATCACCGTCCTTCGACCGGCGCGGGTGTTCGATGGCGAAATCATGCACGACGGATGGGCCGTCCGCGTCCAGGGCGAGCGCATTCAGGCTGTAGGGCCCGCGGCAAGCGTCTCCGCTCCCGGTGCCATCGTCGTCGAACTTGCCGGCACGACGCTTTTGCCGGGTCTCGTCGAAGGGCATTCTCACGTCCTGCTTCATCCGTACGACGAAACCAGCTGGGACGATCAAGTCCTGCACGAGTCACTTGGTGTCCGCACGGCTCGCGCCGTCAATCACCTGCGCGCGACGCTGATGGCTGGTTTCACCACCATCAGGGATCTTGGCACCGAAGGGGCGGCCTACGCCGATGTGGAACTCAAAGATGCCGTCAACCAGGGCATCATTCCAGGGCCGCGCATGCTCGTCTCGACACGAGCAATTGTTGCGACGGGCAGCTATGGTCCGAAGGGGTTCGCGCTCCAGTGGCGGGTTCCGCAGGGTGCCGAAGAAGCTGACGGCGATACGCTGATCCGAGTGGTCCGCGATCAGATCGGCCACGGTGCGGATTGGATCAAGGTTTACGCCGACTATCGATGGGGCGCGCACGGGGAAGCGTCGCCGACCTTTTCGCAGCAGGAACTGACGACGATTGTCGAAACGGCCAGGAGCAGCGGCCGGCCCGTCGTCGCGCACTCGGCCACACCGGAGGGCATGCGGCGTTCGATCATGGCGGGCGTCGAGACCATCGAGCACGGTGATGGCGGCACACCCGACGTATTCAAACTAATGGCGGAAAAAAACGTCGCGCTCTGTGCGACACTCGCAGCCGGCGATGCCACCGCGCAGTACGCGGGATGGAGGAAAGGATCTGCTCCAGAGCCACCGGGCATCACCCGCAAGCGGGCCAGCTTCAAAGCGGCGCTGGATGCCGGAGTCACGATTCTCAGCGGCAGCGACGTCGGCGTGTTCAGTCATGGCGACAACGTTCGTGAACTCGAGCTCATGGTCAACTACGGCATGAAGGCTGACGCGGCACTGAAGAGTGCGACATCGGTTGCGGCGCGTGTACTCCACATGGAGAATCGCATCGGCCGCCTGAAAGAAGGACTTCTCGCCGACATCCTGGCTGTAGACGGCGACCCCACTCACGACATCACGGCGCTCCGGCGTGTGCGCTTCGTGATGAAAAACGGCGCTGCCTACGTACACGTCCAGCCATGAGCCGCGACAATACGGAACAAAGAAAGATCCCGACCCGGTCGGTCGTGAGCTGGGTCCTCTACGACCTGGCGAACACCATCTTTTCGATGGGGGTTGTCTCTGTCTATTTTTCCACGTGGGTGCGCGATGAAGTCGGCGCTCTCCGCGCCGACTCGGTGTATGGCGTCATCACGGCGATTTCCATGGGCCTGATCTTCATGGCGTCGCCGCTGCTCGGGGCGATGACGGATCGAGCGCCGCGACGAATGCCGTTTCTGGTCGTCAGCACACTGGTTTGCGTCGGTTTCACGGCGCTGCTCGCGCGATTTGGTTTCTTTGCCACCGCGCTTTGTTTCGTGATCGCCAACGTGGCGTATCAGGCCGGCCTGCAGTTCTACGATGCCATGCTCCCGGAGGTCAGCCACGAGGGCAACCGCGGGAAAATCAGCGGCATTGGCGTCGGGGTCGGCTATCTCGGGTCGTACATCGCCGTCGGTCTCGGGATGGACGCGGTCTTCGGCTCGTCGAACAAGCCGTTCCTGTTTACGATGATCGCCTTGTTTTTCCTGCTGTTCGCGTTGCCCTGTTTCATCTTCGTGAAGGAACGAGGCAACCCGAACCCGCGAGAAGTCTTCAGCCTCGCCATGCTTCGCGAGTCGACAGCTGAAACGTTGCGAACCATCCAATCGGGAAGACAGTATCCAGGACTCGTGCGGTTTCTCGTTGGCCGAGTTTTCTACACGGATCCGATCAATACGGTGATCTCGATCATGATGCTGTATACGATCAACGTGGCGGAGCATACCGGCCTGAGTCACGATCAAGGCGAGGCCACGGGGAAGCTGATCATGATGACGGCAATCAGCTTCGCCGTCGTTGGCGGCTTTGCGTGGGGATGGACGGTCGATCGATTGGGACCCAAGCGGACGTTGAACTATGTGCTCTATCTGTGGGTCGGCGTATTCCTGCTTGCCGCGAGCGTGGGAATCCTTGGACTGCCACTGTTTACGCTCTACATCGTTGCCTGTTCCGCCGGCATTGCGCTTGGTGGCGTCTGGGCAGCCGATCGCCCGTACATGCTCCGCCTGACGCCGCCAACGCGTATCGGAGAGTTCTATGGCCTGTATGGAATGGTCGGTCGTTTCTCTGCCGTCACCGGACCACTGATTTGGGCAATCGTCACCCGCCTGACGATCAACAGTCTCGGGTTGGCACCAAACGTCGGCCAAGGAATCGGCGTGCTCGTGTTGCTCGCGCTGATTCTGGTGAGCTATGTCATTTTGAAACCGGTGACCGACGAACCTCGCGACTGGGCCCGGCTCGCCGCGCCGCAACCGGCCAACGCAGTGGCGGCACAGTAAACGGAAAGGCAAAAGGGAAAAGAGAGAAGGGGAAAAGTCATGTCGGATGCTCCAAAGAGCGCGATCGATATCGTCATGGAACGGCTGCGGAAAAAAGATGCCGAGGCCGGTATCGAACAGACCGCATTGACCGACGCACAGAGAGCAGCGATTGCGGAAGTGCGAAGCGTCTACGAAGCCCAGGTGGCCGAGCGCCGGATCCTGCACCAGTCAACCATCGCCGGTATCTTCGACCCGGCGGAGCTCGACCAACGCGAGAGCGAGTTCCGACGCGATCTGGATCGCTTCGAGCGCGAGCGGGAAGAAAAAGTCACACGCATACGTTCGCGGACCGCTTGACCAACCTTTCCCTTTTCGATTTTGCCTTTTCCCTCCGTATACTTCGTTCAGCAAATGCGTCGGTTCTTGAGTCCTGTTCTTCTCGCTGCCATTGTCTACGTTCTTCTGACTGTCGCGCTCACCTGGCCTCTCACAATCCACCCTGCCAGCCTGGTCCCAAACGATCTCGGGGACCCGCTGTTGAACACGTGGATTCTCGCGTGGAACGCGCGCGTGCTGCCACTCACAGCGTCGTGGTGGAACGGTCCGCAGTTTTACCCGGTGACGGGAACGCTCGCGTTTTCAGAGCATCTGCTCGGTTTGACGATCTTCACGACTCCGATCATCTGGCTCACCGGCGAGCCCCTGGTTGCGCACAACGTCGCCTTTTTCTTGTCGTTCGTCCTCTCTGCGCTGGCGGCATACTTTCTGGCCTACACGATTTCGCGCCGGCATGACTGCGCCTTTCTCGCCGGGGTGGCGTTCGCCTTCGCCCCGTATCGCATGGCGCAGTTCGCGCACGTGCAGGTGCTGTCGGCGTACTGGATGCCCGTGGCGTTGGCCGCACTCCACCGATACTTCGAGAACCGGCGATTGCACTGGTTGGTGGTATTTGCCGTGGCGTGGTTTCTCCAGGCGCTCGCCTGCGGGTACTACCTGTTCTATTTGTCCGTCCTCATTGGGCTCTGGCTGCTGTGGTTTGCGAAGGGACCAGATCGGACACGCGCGCTCGCGTATGTCGCGATCTCCTGGGCGATCGTCACCGCAATGCTCGCCCCTGTGCTGTATGGGTATTGGCGATTTCACCATGCCTACGGGTTGCGACGCGGGATTGACGAGATCATTTCGTTCAGCGCCGATGTTGGAAGTGTCTTGAAGGCCCCGGACAATCTCTGGCTCTGGGGCTGGCTGAGCGTGGTCAAACATCCGGAAGCCGATATCTTCCCCGGACTCACGGTTGTGACTCTGATCGTGCTTGGGCTCGCCCTGGGTTGGCAGGAAGCTGCAAAGGCGCGAATCGGGCGGCTCAGGATCGCTCGCGTGTTGGTCGCATTCGCCGTGCTGTTTTCCTTCATTGCCGCGTCGCCGCTGTACTTCGGACCATGGAAACTGCAGATCGGTGGACTGCGCTTGCTGTCGGTCGGCACGCCGCACAAGCCGTTGTCTCTTGCGTTTGCCTGCCTGATTGTCGCGGGAGCGATGCATCCATCGGTGCGTACCGCATGGAGCAGACGATCGGCGATGACCTTCTATGCGCTCGCGGCGCTGGCGATGTGGTTGCTCAGTCTCGGTCCGGAACCGACGCTGATGGACCATCCGATCATCTATAAAGCGCCCTACGCCTGGCTGATGATGCTTCCCGGCGTCGAAGGCGTTCGCGTGCCGGCGCGTTTCTGGATGCTCGCGGCCTTGTGCCTTTCGGTCGCCGCAGCGCTTGCGCTGCGCCAACTCACCGCGCGATGGCCCCGATTCGCCAGGGCGATTCCTGCGATCGCCTGCGTCGGCATACTCGCCGACGGGTGGCCGCGCCCCATGTTCATGGAGAAGCGGCCGGCGTCCCGCCCGGTTCATTCGCGGGTTGTCGCTCGTCTCGATCTGCCGCCGGTGGCGTCACACGACAGCATCTCGCTGTTCCGCGCGACCGAACACAAGCGGCCATTGTTCAACGGCTACAGCGGGTATTTCGCTCCGCACTACTGGGCGATGCAATACATGATCAAGCAGCACGATCCCGCGGTGCTCACACGCCTCTCGTCTTACGGCCCGTTCGAAGTCGTTGTCGACCACGACTGGGATCCGGGCGCCGCATTGCGCCGGTTTCTCTTGTCAGCGCCGCAGACATCGCTGGTGTATCGCGACGATCGATATTCAGCCTTCAGAGTGGAACGTGGGCCCTACACGCCGGCGATTCCGAGGCCGCAGGGGCAGGCGCTAGCGATTGCGTCAATCACGGCAACATGCGGCGAAACACACGCGCGCGAGATGGTTGATGGCGACATCATGTCGCGATGGCATTGTGGACGGGAGCAGCGCCCGGGCGACACGTTCACTGTCGATCTCGGCTCCGAGCGGCAGCTCGCGGGCGCCGAACTCTTGATCGCCGGGTTCGTCGGCGATTTCCCGCGCAAGCTGTCGATTGAAACGTCCGGCGATGGCGCAACCTGGGCGCTTGCCTGGACCGGCGACGCGGCCCTCGTCACGATGTCAGCAGCGCTCGAAGATCCACTCAATATCCCGATTCCGTTTTCGTTCGAGAAGCGGCCGGCAAGATACGTGCGTTTCACGCAGCTCGGCACTGAGGAGACCTACTATTGGTCCGTCGCCGAACTGCGCCTCGTGGGTGGCTGATCCATGACCCGGTTTCTTCTCGTCCTTTGTGCCGCGGGACTTTCCGGCTGCTTCACCTCGAACGTGGTCGTTACGGTGCGACCCGACGGTTCCGGAACCGTTGAGCAGACGGCGACGATCCGCCCGGCCGATCTGCTCGCCTTCGACAGGCTCGCCTCTCCCGATCTCGCCGCCAACGCACAAAATCCTGCCGACATCGCAAACCAGTTTCAGAAGGACGTCCAGAAGGCGAATCAGGGCTGGCTGGTTGGCGGGAATCTTCGACTGCGGTCAACCCGCCCGATCAATACCGGGGAGACGATTGGTTGGGCGGTCACCTACGATTTTGATGACGTGACGGGAATGCGACTGGACCTGCTGCCGCAGATTCCCGGTCTTCAAGGGTTTTATGGAATTGCGGCGAAAGATGCGGGGGCCTCGACGAGGTTGACCACGACGCTGGAGCCAATCGACGAGAGGCTTCAGCGGCTGACATTTCAATTCCCGCGATTTGCGATGGACCCGGCGGGTGAACCGCCTTCGGCGTGGGCTTCGGGTTCGCCCAGGGAAATGCTGGAGTTCCGCAAGCTTCTGCGCGGTTCGCGCGTCGGCATCGCCATTGAAAGTACGGCGTCGATCATTCGGACGAATAGCCCATTTCGCGAGCAGAATCGGGTGACATTGCTCGACATCGATATCGAGCAGGCGCTGTTCAGCAGGCAAATGGGAATGCTGGCGTCGACGCCGTCGACGTTTCGGGATCTCTTGTTCGCGCTCGCCGACCTGCCGGGCGTGACACTCGCGCACGAGGAAGAGATCACCATTGATGTCGAGAATCCGTCGAGGCGGACAGCTGTCCAACAAACCCAGCCGGCGACAACGGCTCCAGCCGACACGGAGATCTTTCTTGCTTCGCTGCTGCTGAAGGACGACAAGCTGGCACTTGGACCGCCGGTGAATATTACGAATAGTCCCGGCTACGATAATCAACCGTCATTCACGCCCGACGGCAACCGGATCCTGTTTGCGTCGGTCCGTGCTGGAGGAGGGCCATCACGAGACCGAAGCAACGTCGCTGGATCGGGTACGCCCGCGACCGACATTTTTCGCTACGACATTGCCTCCCGGAGCATTTGGCGGATCACGAACACGCCTGAAGGCGAGTTTTCGCCCGCGGTGATGCCAGACGGCCGGAACATTTCCGTAGTCCGTGTCGAAGCGGATGGTACGCAACGCGTCTGGCGTATCCCCGCTAGCGGTGACACCACCGGCGAGTCGTCGATCATCCTTCGCGATATCAAACCAGTCGGGTATTACGCGTGGATCGACGACAGAACGCTTGCGCTGTATGTGCTCGGTCCGCCGGGCGAGCCCTCGACGTTGCACGTCGCCGATACCCAAACCGGAAGTTCGCGACTGGTAGCAACCAACATCGGCCGATCGATCCAGCGCATGCCCTCCGGCGATGTCAGTTTCGTCTCGCGACAGTCCAACACGGCAAACGATTCTTCACGCGCACCGACGCTCCAACGGTTGACGGGTTTTCGCACCGAGGCGCTCACGGGCGTGCCTTCTGGAATAAGTGAGCCATACGTGGTGTGGCTTCCTGATGGCTCGGCACTTGTCGCCGCCAATACCACGCTATATCGCTGGCGTCGCGGCGAAACCTCGTGGACCGTTGTGGCCAACCTCGAGGCATTCGGACTCCACGCCGTGACACGACTCGCCATTTCGCCTAAAGGTGATCGCATTGCGATTGTCGCTTCAGCCAAGTGAGGAACATTCATTGCAGCAGCTTCAGCTTCCGAGGAGGCGCAATGAGTTTGAGAGATAAATACGCCTATGCGATCTCAACCGCAAAGGGAAAGTTCGACGGTAGTGCCCAGGAGCGCGACGGTAAGCTCCACTTCGTCGGGTCGGTAAAGAGCGAAGAGGAAAAGAACGAGATTTGGAGCGCGATCAAAACAATCCCCGACTGGAGGAACGATGTCGTCGCCGATATCAAGGTCACCGGCGCCGGCTCTGGGGGGACGGCGACCGCCACCGCAACGACCAGCAAGACTTACACGGTGAAGGCCGGCGATACGCTCAGCAAAATCGCCAAGCACGAGCTTGGGGACGCCAACGCCTACATGAAGATCTTTGAAGCGAACCGCGACCAGCTGAGCAATCCGGATCTCATCAAGCCTGGCCAGGTGTTGCGCATCCCGTAGCTCTGCTGTTCGCGTATCATTGGCCTCCCGGACCACGGCACCATATACTGGTCCGGGAGAGACCAGTGACCGCGTCGGCTACGGTTCCGATCGTGCTCCTTGTCGAAGACGATCTCGATGGTCGTCGTATGTACGCCGACTGGTTGAGTGAGGCCGGCTTCCGCGTTGATCAGGCTCATAACGGTTTGCAGGCGCTCGAACGGGCATTCGATTCCCGTCCGGACGTCGTGGTGACCGACCTCAACATTCCGGGGATCGACGGTTTCGAATTGACGCGCCGTCTCAAACACGATGCGCGAACGCGGGATGTGCCTGTGCTCGCGGTCACCGGCTATGCGGCGTTCGCGTCCGACCCTGAGCGCGCCCGCCGCGCCGGGTGCGACGCGGTGCTGTCGAAGCCGTGTTCTCCAGAAGATTTGGAGGCCGCAATCCGTGGTCTCATCCGCGAGCGCTCACGCCAGGCGTAGCGCGCCCAGCATGACCGGCCCTTCGATCAAGCCGCTGATCCTCATCGTCGAAGACTTCGACGATGCGCGCGAGATGTATCGCGATTATCTCGAGTTCAGCGGCTTCAGAGCGGAAACGGCGCGCGATGGCCGTGAGGCGATCGACAAGGCGCGAACGTTGCAACCCGATCTGATCCTGATGGACCTGTCCCTTCCTGGCATTGATGGATGGGAAGCGACGCGGTTATTGAAGGCCGAACCTGATACCAGTCATCTCCTGATTGTCGCGCTGAGCGCGCACGCGCTGGCCGCTGAAGGTGAGCGTGCGCGCGCCGCCGGATGCGATGGCTTCATCGCCAAACCCTGCTTGCCGTCCGATCTCGTTCAGGAGATCGGGCACTATCTCAAAGGCCAGCCGGCGAGCCGCGAGCGCCGCCCGCGCTCCAGACGTCATTGATGCCGGGCGCCGAGGCGAATCGCAGAGAGATCTCGCGCGTGCTTCTCGTTGAGGATCACGCCGATACGCGCCAAATGTACGCCGAGTTTCTCGGCATGGAATTCGAAGTCATCACGGCCACTGATGGCGAGGACGCGCTCAGGCGGATGCGGACCGATGTTCCGCATCTCATCGTCACCGATCTGTCGCTTCCAGGAATGGACGGCTTCGAATTGATCACCCGCGTCCGCGCCGACGCGAAGCTGCAGTCAATTCCAATCATCTGCTTGAGTGGATATGGTGGATACGAACACGAACAGCGCGCGCGCGCCGCCGGTTGCGACCGCATTCTTCAGAAGCCATGCATGCCCGACGAGCTCGCGACGATCGTGAGCGAGGTAATCGCGCAGGCCGCCCAGCGGAGGAAGAACGCGTGAGTGCGACAATTTTCATCGTTGAAGACGACGTCGACACGAGAGAGATGCTCGGGCGATTTCTGGAGCTCGAAGGCTATCGCGTGGAGACGGCGGCGAATGGGAAGCTCGCGCTGGAACGGCTCGGTTCCGGTGTCGGACCCTGTGTCATCCTGCTCGATCTGATGATGCCGGTGATGGACGGCTGGCAATTCAGACAGGCACAAATCCGAGACGCCGCGCTTGCCGACATACCGGTCATTGTGGTATCGGCGGCGGGCCGCGACCGACTCGAGAAGATTCACGCAGACGCGTATCTGTCAAAGCCGGTGGATCTCGACGAGCTCCTCGGCTGCGTCACGCAGTTCTGCCGCCCGTAACACTTGCGAAGATCACCGGCTGCTGCCGCTTGCAGCTGGCTTGTCAGGCGCGACGGCCGTTTGCGCAGCCAGTGCACTCGTCTTCATCCGCTTGAGGCGTTCACTCAGTTTCGCCGACTGGCTGCCATCGATTCCGTAGACGTCCTTTCGAAACTGCACCTGGCGATCGGGTGTAACACGGGCAGTCCAGTAGCCGAGATAGACCGGGATGGGCGCCTTCAGCTTGACCACCTCTTCTTCTCCCGCATGCATCGCCTCCCGGATCCGTTCTGACGTCCATTCAGGCTGATCGCGCAGCACGTACTCGGCGAGCTTCTCTGGCTGTTCGAGGCGAACGCAGCCATGACTGAACGATCGACTCGCGCGCGCAAATAGCGAATCGGTGGGCGTGTCGTGCAGGTAGACATTGAACTGATTCGGGAACATGAATTTCACGAGCCCGAGCGCGTTCGATCCACCGGGGCGCTGGCGGAACCGGTACTTCTCCAGGCTGGACAGATCCATGGTCGCCGGATTCACCGCATTGCCTGAGGCGTCGACGACCTCCATGTTCATCCGGCTCAGGAACCCCGGATCGTTCAGTGCCGCCGGCAGCGTCTCCTGCTCCGCGATGTCGTCGGGAACGTTCCACACCGGGGCAAACACCAGATACGTCATCTGGTCGTTGAAGATTGGAGTTTGCGTATCCGGTTTTCCGACGACGACCCGCATCGTCACGGCTGTCGTTCCGTGTTCAGAAACGTCGAGCCGCATTTCCGGAATGTTGACGAGAATGTGCGGATCACCGAGATCGCGAGGCAACCACCGCCATCGTTCCATGTTCAAGGCGATCTGCCGAATCCGCGCTTCGACCGGCACGTTCATCTCGGCGGCAAGCGCCGGTCCGACCACGGCGTCGTCGAGGAGCCCGTGGCGACGCTGGAATCGCTTGACCGCTTCCTGGAGATCGTGATCGTACTTGATCGACGCGCCAGCCGCCGGCGCGCTTCCTGAGTAATCGCCCGAGACGACCAGCCTCCGCGCCAACGCGCTGGCGACCGGGCTCCATTGACCGGGCTTGAGCCGAATGCTGGCGGGCACTGTCGGCCAGCCACCGTCGGCGGCAATCGAGCGGTAGTCTTCGAGTGCGCGTTGCAGTGCGCGATAATCAGGGCTCGTCGGTGTCAGCTCGAACAGGGATTCCGCAACGCGATTGTCGCGAAGCGCCCGTTCGAGATGGGAAAGTGAATCGAACGACTTCGCTTCGATCTTCCATGCCGGATCCGCATGGGCGAGATCCGAGACGCCGTCGGCGAGGTCCGACGCGAACTTCATATAGAGCCACGTCAGCCACACGTCCATTGCCGTGGCTTCCTGCAGGTTGAACCCTTTCTTGGTGAGGAATCCACGCGATGATTCCTGTTTGCGCTCGTCAAGGAGAGTCGCACTGTACAGTGCTGGATCGAGACCTTCGCGGTCCGCTGTGTGGATCGCGCGGATCAGGGCGTCCATCTGTGGTCTGGGGGAGCCGTCATCGATCCATGCAGGCGCGAACTCACGATGCTGATAAAAATTGCGAACCAGTTTCCACAGCCGCGTGCCGTCGCGATCGCGCGTCACGTAATCCGGACGCTTGCTGTCGTCGACGATCTGTCGCAGCGCGGCCTGCGCCTGGGCTTCGCCTTCGGACCCGGACGACGTGAACCGGGCGCAGGAGGTGACGCACAGGGAAGCGACCAGGATTGCTGGCGCCGCGAACAGTCGGCAGAAAGGCTGCATCATGTTCACCGATGGGCTTGATAGCAAGGGGAGTGCCGGAGAACTTGCGGGTGAAACGGCCGAATCACGCCGGTTTGACCGCGCAACTGTCCGTTAAAAGCGGAGAGTGTAACTTTGACTACCCAATCGCGCGCTCGCAAGAAAGCGCAGCGCCGTGCACCCGCCGACGATCTCGCCGACTCGATCGTCCACGGCGATCTCAACATGGCGGCTGCCGCGCTTCTGTACGATATGGCGGCGCTGCAACCAAACGAGCGAAGTCAGTTCGGATACAAGCGCGCAGCGAAGGTCGTCGTCGGCTTGCCAGTATCGGTCGCCGACCTTGTCGCGGCAGGAACACTCCGCGACGTCGATTTCATCGGACCGTCCAGCGCGCGAATCATTACCGAAGTGGTTGAACAGGGCGGGTCCCCGTCTGTGGAAGCCGCCATTGGGAAGTCGACGAGGCCGTCGGAGGTGACCTCGCGGCGCGAGTTCAGAGGCGCGTATCTGAGTCACTTTGCGATGCAGTCCGCTCTTGCCGCACCCCTCGGCAAAAATGTGATCGCTCGTGGCGATTACCGCGGCGATTTCCAAATGCATTCGACCTGGAGCGATGGCGGGGAGTCGATCGCGACGCTGGCGACTGCGTGCGCCGACCTCGGGCACTCGTGTCTTGGGATCACCGATCATTCGTACGGGCTGCCCATTGCCCACGGGATCAGCATGACCGATGTCGTTCGGCAGCACCGTGAGATCGATCGACTGAACGAGACCCTCGCGGGACGGTTTCGGGTCTTTAAAGGGATCGAGGCGAATATTCTTGCCGACGGCAACCTCGATCTTCAGCCCGACGAGCGCTCGACGTTCGAGTTCGTCGTCGCCTCGCCCCACTCGCTGCTTCGTCGGAGCGAGGATCAGACCGCGCGCATGCTTGCAGCGGTGAACGCCCCGGGTGTGGCGATCCTCGGTCATCCGCGGGGCCGCGTCTTCAACAGCCGGCCTGGCGTGAAAGCCGACTGGCTTCGGGTCTTCGCCGCCGCCGCAAAACGCCGGGTCGCCATTGAGCTCGATGGCAACTGGCACCGCCAGGACATCGACTTCGAGCTCGCTCGCCACGCACGTGATGCAGGATGTATTTTCGCGCTCGACAGCGACGCGCATTCGATTGGCGAACTGCGGTTCAGTGACTACGCGATTGCTCACGCGCGCCTCGCCGGCATTCCGGCGTCACGTGTGATCAATTGTTGGAGCGATGACGAGTTGGAGCGATGGTTTGATCGGTGCAGGGCGGGATCCTCAGACCTCGCCTGAAGTCACTGATGCCGTCGCCCGGTAGTAGCGCGACACCAGCGGATGCCCCACCCGCGGTTCGATGAATGCCGATGCCTGCAGGAGCGCGGTGAGATCGATCCCGGTCTCGATGCCCAGCCCATTCAGCATGTACACCAGATCCTCGGTCGCGAGATTGCCCGTGGCACGCGGCGCGTACGGGCAGCCACCGAGGCCGCCTGCCGATGCATCGAACGTGGCGATGCCGAGTTCGAGCGCGGTGAGAACGTTGGCCAGCGCCGTGCCGCGTGTGTCGTGAAAATGCAGGGCAACTGCATGGAGCGGCACGCGTTCCGCGATGACACCGACCACGCCGCGCACGCGGCCGGGATGCGCGATGCCAATTGTGTCGCTAATCGCGACTTCGAACGTGCCCATGTTCATGAGTGCTTCAGCGACTGCTGCGACGCGCGTCGGCGCCACTTCGCCTTCGAACGGACAGCCAAACGCCGTCGAGACGTAGCCGCGCACTCGTACTTTCAACTCCGACGCACGAGCGCAAACCGCCCGATAGGTGTCGAGCGAGGCATCGACGTCCTGATTGATGTTGCGAAGACTGAAGGCATCCGAGGCGGCTGCGACGATGCCGACCTCGGCGAGGCCTGCGGCGTGCGCGCGTTCGAGACCTTCGAGGTTCGGGACGAGTGCCGTATACCGTGTATGGGGTCGTCGTGTGATTCCCGCAAAAACGTCGGAGGCGTCGGCCATCTGCGGAACCCACTTCGGGCTGACGAACGCCGACACCTCGATCACCGGCAAGCCGGCTTGAGTCAGCCGGTCGACAAACGCGATCTTGTCTTCTGTCGAGATTGCGGCCGATTCGTTCTGAAGGCCGTCGCGTGGGCCGACTTCAACGACAGTGACGCGCGACGGATAACGCATCACTCGATCTCGACGAGCGGGACGCCCGGCTGAACGAGGTCGCCTGGTTTGCAGGACACACTCGCGACGGTTCCGTCCGTGTCGGCGCGAATCGGCAACTCCATCTTCATCGCTTCCAGAATCACAAGCGTATCACCTCGCCGCACCTGCCCTCCCGGCGAGACTTCGACCCGAATGACCGTTGCCGGCATCGGTGCCGAAAGGGAACTGTGGCCGGAGGTGGCGCGGCGCCGGGGGCGGCCTGCCGCGCGGGCTTCCAACTCATAGACGCTGCCGTCGAGAAAGACCCACCGCAGATCGCCTGAGGCGGCGACCCACGCCAGCGTGGCTCCCTCGGGCCCAAGGCGTATCTCCCCGGGACCTGTGATTCTGGCGATGACCGGCACGTCATCGACCGTGACGCGGCCGTCGTCGAAGACGCTGACGTTGTGTTCGCCCCGCTCGTCGGTGATGACCAGTCGCCGTTCCATCAACGGCCCCATCCACGAATCGTGGCCCACGGGTCTGCCGCCGTTGACGGCTCCTTGCGCGCCATCGGCAAGTCGCTCGCCGGCCCAATCGCCGCTGCTGCAGCGAGCGCGTCGGTGGGTGTATCTCGAGCGGTCAACAGTTCGAGCGCATGATCTTCGATGAAGCGTGTATGAACATGCCCTGCCCGCATAGCGGCATGATCGAGCAGCTGGATGAGAAACGGGACATTCGTGCGGATACCGAGAATGGGAAAGCGCTTGAGTGCGGCGAGCGCGCGCGCGATCGCTGCATCGCGCGACTCGGCAGTCGCCGTGAGCTTTGCGAGGAGCGGATCATAGTGAACCGAGACGGTTCCCCCTTCGACAACGCCGGAATCGATGCGAATCCCTGGACCGGCTGGTTCACGATAAAAGAGCAACCGCCCCGCTTGCGGCAGAAAGCCGCCGGCAGGATCCTCGGCATAAATCCGGCACTCGATGGCATGCCCTCGGCGGCTGATCTCGCTCTGAGTCCACGGTAATTGTCCGCCGGCTGCGACGGTGAATTGCGCACGAACCAGATCCATCCCGGTGAGTGTCTCGGTCACCGGGTGCTCGACCTGGAGACGTGTGTTCACTTCGAGAAAGTAAAACCGCGCGTTATCGCCTGAACCTTCGAGGAGAAACTCGATCGTGCCAGCGTTCACATAACCCGCAGCCCGCGCCGCGGCAACCGCCGCGTCGGTCATGCGCGTGCGGACCGGCTCGGTCAGCGCGGGAGAGGGGCTCTCCTCGACAACCTTCTGATGACGGCGTTGAATCGAGCACTCGCGCTCGAAGAGATGGACGATGTTGCCGTGGGTGTCGCCGAATACCTGGACTTCAACATGTCGCGGTTTATCGATCAGTCGCTCGACATACAGCGTTCCGTCACCGAAAGCCGCGATCGCTTCACGTCGGGCCGCCGCGATCAATTCCGCGGCCGACTCCTGGTCGCGAACCGCGCGCATCCCCTTACCGCCGCCTCCCGCTGATGCTTTGACCAACACGGGAAATCCCAGCTGGCCGGCTGCGGCAAGGATTCCGGCATCCGACTGATCGGTTGCCGTGATTCCGGGCACGACTGGGACACCTGCGGATGTCATCAACTCCCGGGCGGCCACCTTCGAGCCCATGCGTTCGATGACACTTGCGGGCGGACCAATGAACACGAGACCTGCGCGATCGCAGGCAGTCGCGAACTTGGCGTTTTCGGACAGGAATCCATATCCGGGGTGCACGGCCTCGGCCGACGAGACTCGGGCCGCCTCGATGATCGCGTCAATGGAGAGATAGCTTTGAGCCGAAGCGGCGGGGCCGATGCGAACGGCCCGATCCACGGCGCGGGTGTGCGGGGCGTCGCGGTCCGCGTCGGAGTACACCGCAATGCTCTCGAGGCCGGCTTCACGACAGGCGCGCGCGACGCGGATCGCAATCTCGCCGCGGTTGGCAATCAGCACGCGACGGAACGTCATGCGCTCCAGCTCGGCTTCCGCTTTTCGAGGAATGCTCGAAGACCTTCCTGGCCTTCCTCCGAGACGCGCTGCGTGGCGATCGCGTTGGTCGTGAGTCCGATGACATGGTCAGGGTGCGCGCCAGCGATTTCTCGAATCAGCGCTTTGGCTCTGGCAATTCCCGCGGGACTGGCCGCGAGAACATCGGCCACTCGCTTGGCGACCGCCGCGTCGAGGCCGTCTGCCGGAACGATTTCATGAACCAGGCCGATTTGACGAGCGTGCGCCGCATCGAATCGCATGCCGGTCAGGAACAATTCGCGCGCGGCTGAGATCCCGATTTTTCGCAACACGTATGGTCCGACCACCGCCGGCAAAATGCCAAGCTTCACTTCACTCAGCCCAAACACCGCATCGTCGGCCGCCACCACGATGTCGCAGATGGCCGCAAGGCCGACTCCGCCGCCGAGCGCAGATCCCTGAATGCGCCCGATCACCGGCATCGGAAGCGTGTCCAGCCGCTCCATCAGCCGAGCCATGTCCTCGGCATCACTCAGGTTCTCCTGGCGCGAATAGGCGATGGCTTTCGCCATCCATCCGACGTCGGCACCGGAGCAGAACGCCTTGCCGTTGCCGGCGAGGACCACTGCGCGAACGGAGCGATCCTCGGCGGCTGATGCTGCGGCGCTCGTCAGTGCATGGATGACGTTCTCGTCGATCGCATTGCGAACGTCAGGGCGATTCAATGTGATGCGGAGGATCGGTCCGTCGCGATCGATGACGACTGCTGACATTGCACTACATCCGGAAAACACCGAACCTGGCATCCGGGATCGGCGCATTGAATGCGGCCGACAGCCCGAGTGCCAGCGCGTCCCGCGTCTCGGCAGGATCGAGGATTCCATCGTCCCACAGGCGGGCGGTTGAGTAATACGGTGAGCCTTCACGCTCGTACTTCTCGAGAATCGGACCGCGAATCGCCTCTTCTTCCTCCGCCGTCAACGTCCGTCCGTCGCGCGCGAGCTGATCTCGCTTCACAGTCGTCAGTACCCCTGCCGCTTGCTCTCCACCCATCACCGAGATGCGGGCGTTGGGCCACATCCACAGCAGCCGGGGTTCGTACGCCCGACCGCACATTCCGTAGTTACCGGCCCCGAACGAGCCGCCAATCACCACCGTCAACTTCGGCACGACCGAATTGGCAACGGCGTGCACCATCTTCGCCCCATCCTTGGCGATTCCACCGCGCTCGTAGTCGCGCCCCACCATGAATCCCGTGATGTTCTGAAGAAAGATCAGCGGCACGCGGCGAAGATTGCAGAGCTCGATGAAATGCGTCGCTTTCAGCGCGGATTCCGAGAAGAGCACCCCATTGTTCGCGATGATGCCGACGAGAAACCCCTGCAGCCGCGCGAACCCCGTCACCAGTGTATTGCCGTAGCGCTCCTTGAACTCGTCGAATCGCGAGCCGTCGACGAGCCTGGCGATAATCTCGCGAACTTCATACGGTTTGCGCGTGTCGGTATTCACGATGCCATAGATATCACTGGCGTCGTAGAGTGGCGCTTCGGCGGTTGCGACGTCGGCCGGAAGCGCCTTGACCGTATTCAGCGTGCCCACGATCGTGCGGAGGATCTGCAATGCGTGCTCGTCGTCTTCCGCAAAATAATCCGCAACGCCCGAGAGTCGCGTGTGCACATCGGCTCCGCCAAGCTCCTCTGCCGTGACTTCTTCACCCGTGGCGGCTTTGACGAGCGGCGGTCCACCCAAGAAGATCGTGCCGGTGCCCTTGACGATGATCGTCTGGTCGGACATCGCCGGCAGGTAGGCACCCCCCGCGGTGCACGATCCCATCACCGCAGCGATTTGCGGAATCCGCTCGGCCGACATCCGCGCCTGATTGAAGAAGATTCGCCCGAAATCGTTTCGATCGGGAAACACTTCCGCCTGCAGCGGAAGAAACGCGCCGCCTGAATCAACGAGGTAGATGCAGGGGAGCCGATTCTGCAGCGCGATCTCCTGTGCCCGGACGTGCTTCTTTACGGTCAGCGGATAGTACGTGCCGCCCTTCACCGTCGCGTCATTGGCGACGATGAGCACTTCGCGTCCCGATACGCGACCGATGCCGGTGACCAGCCCTGCAGCGGGAGCCTCGTTGTCGTACATGTCCCACGCCGCGAGTGGCGACAGCTCGAGGAACGACGAATTCTCATCCAGGAGGAGATCGATCCGCTCGCGAACTGGCAGTTTTCCCTGCGCGCGATGTCGCTCGAGGTACTTCGCGCCGCCACCCTGTTTAGCAGTTGCCGTCCGCCCTCGAAGCTCCGTCACCAGAGCGGCCATCCGATCTCGATTCGCCTGGAAGAGCGGAGAAGTCGCGTCGACGTGGGTTTCGAGAATGTCCATCAAAAACGGATGCTGAAAGTGCTGATTGTTGATCGCCGCGATTCGGGGATTCGAGGATTAGTGATTCAAGGATTCAGGATTAGCGATTAGTGATTAGTGATTCAGTCACCACCCGCAACAGTCTGTCTTATACCGACACTGCGGACAGCGCCACACGGCGTGCATCCGGAACATCTCTGCCCCGCAGCGTTCGCAAATCACGGCGTCGCTGGAGGTGCTTCGCTGCGACGAACAGGATGGGGAAGGCGGAGGTGTAGCCGATGCCGGAGGTAGGCGCGTTGGATCAGGCATGCGCGGGATTATAGAACGAGAGACAGCGCCAGGCGCAGTGGTCCAGCTGTCCCTTGACTCAGGTGGTCGATACAATGGTGTCTATGGACGATCGCGAGCGGCGCGTCCAGATGATCGAGCGTCAGATTGCCGCGCGGGGGGTTCGCGATCCGCGGGTCCTCGAGGCGCTCGGCGATGTGCCCCGACATCTGTTCGTCCCTGATGATCAGAGGCTCCACGCCTACGAGGATCGGGCACTCCCGATTGCGAGCGGCCAAACAATTTCACAGCCCTACATGGTCGCGATCATGACCGAGTTGCTGGGAGCCGAGGCACATCACCGCGTGCTCGAGATCGGCACTGGATCGGGCTATCAGACAGTGGTCCTTTCGCGATTGTCGAAACAGGTCATTACCATCGAACGTCACCCCGAGCTAGCGCGTATGGCCGGGCGGGTTTTCGAACAGCTTGGGCTCACCAACGTGGATATCCGGGTCGGGGACGGGACCGAAGGGCTGCCCGAGGAGGCTCCATTCGATCGAATCCTCGTCACCGCGGGGGCGCCATCTATTCCTGAGTCGCTGAAGGCGCAGCTCGCGGATACGGGACGCCTGGTCTTGCCTGTTGGGCCGTCAGGCTATCAACACTTGACGGTCATTGACCGCTTCGGCACGAGCTTCGAGCAGCAGGAGCGCGAGGCCTGCGTGTTCGTCCCGCTCATCGGCCGCCACGGCTGGAAGCCGTAATCCGTAAAAGGTGGCTGGCACCTTTCCCTAAGAGGTGCCAGCCACCTTTTACGGTTTGCGTCGGCTGAGTGCCTACCAACAAACCTGCCGGAAGGGTGTATCTATTCTTGACAAGTGTCCGCCAGTGGACGCCAAACTGAAAATGTGTATACTTATCGGCTTGAGGTTAATTCGGCCGTGTATTGATGCGCGGCTGTTTTCGCCGTCGCGTTAAAAGCCCGGCGGCAATAAATCTGAAGGTGCCGGTCACCTTTTCCGGTTCACGGGGCAGCCTTATGACGATGAAAAAGCGCAATCGAGTGCTCGCCATCGATGACGAGCCGTCGATGATCGAATGGCTGAAGATTCTTCTCGAGCATGAAGGCTACGAAGTACGTACCGCGATGATCGGCACGCGCGGAGAAGAGATTTTCAAGACCTGGAAGCCGGACGTGGTCGTGACCGACATGATGCTGCCCGACGCCGACGGTCTCGAACTGCTGCGCAAGTTCAAGCAGATCCACGCCGACACCGAGGTCATCGTGGTGACCGGCCATGGCAGCGTTGTGAAAGCGGTCGAGGCCATGAAGGCCGGAGCGCACAGCTTTGTCGAGAAGCCGATCGAGCCGGATACGCTGCTGCAAATGCTCGAGCGCGCGATCGAACGGCGCGATCTGGTCGGCGAAAACCTCTTGCTGAAACAGAAGCTCGAGGGGCAGTTCCGCTTCGGCAACATCATCGGCAAAAGCAAGAAGATGCACGAGGTGCTCGAGCTGGTCGAAAGCGTCGCCGGAAGCGACGCCAACATCCTCATCCAAGGGGAGAACGGCACCGGCAAAGAGCTCATTGCCAACGCGATCCACTACAACAGCAAACGCGCCAAGGGTCCGTTCATCAAGATCAATTGCGCCGCGATTCCGAAAGACCTGATCGAATCGGAGCTGTTTGGCTATAAGAAGGGTGCCTTCACCGGCGCCCAGACAGATAAGGAAGGTCTCTTCGAGATGTCGGAGGGGGGCTCGCTGCTGCTCGACGAGATCGGTGAGATGCCGCCCTATCTCCAGACCAAGCTGCTGCGCGTCCTTCAGGAGCGCGAGTATCGCCCGATTGGAAGCGATCGGGTCGTGCGGGTCGACTTCCGGCTAATCTGCGCGACCAATATCGACCTGGATGCGGCGCTCCGCGACGGGAAGCTGCGAGAGGACCTCTACTTCCGCATCAACACCATTACTTTGCGCGTGCCGCCGCTCCGAGAGCGCACTGAAGACATTCCGCTGCTCTGCGAACACTTCCTCGAGAAGTACCGGCAGCGCCACCAGCGCGGGGTGAAGACGATCGCGCCGGCCGCGTACCACGTGCTCATTCGTCACCGCTGGCCCGGCAACGTCCGCGAACTCGAGAACGTGATCGAGCGTGGCGTGCTCGTCGCCAAAGGCAACGAAATCACTGTCAACGATCTTCCCGAGTCGCTGCGCACGGAAAACACCACCACGACTGAGTTCGTGATTCCGCCCCACCGGACGCTTGCCGAGATCGAACGGATGGCCATCCTGCAGACACTGCAGCGGACCAACTGGAACAAACAGGAAGCGGCGCAGATACTCGGACTGTATCGCCCGACTTTGTACAGCAAGATGAAGAAGCACGAGATCCAGGACGGCAGCAAAACCGCCGCACGCCGGGTCGCGGCCGTGCAGTAATCCTCAGAATCCTCGGAGCCACCCCGTCCATTGGTCCGGTCGGCGTGCGCCTTGCAGCGACTCATCCTGAATGGACGTTCGTGTGCCTGCAGCTGCAACTTCATTTCTTGCCGGGGTAGGCGACGCGGCCCTCTTCGCGTCCAAGGCGCTGAGATCGGTGTGGACGCCGCCGTTCGAAGTCGGCGAGACAATTCGCCAGATCTACGAATTGGGGTTTCGATCGGCGCCGCTGATTGCCGTTTCAGGCATGGCCGTGGGCGTCGTGCTATCGATGCACACCCGCGCGTCGCTCGAAAGATTCGGCGCCGAATCGATGATTCCTGCCGGTCTCGCGATCGCGCTGGTACGAGAGACGGGACCGCTTACCGCGGGGCTGCTGTTGTCGGGCCGCATCGGCGCCGGCATTGGCGCCGAGCTTGGGGCGATGCGTGTGACCGAGCAGATCGATGCGCTTGAAGCGTCGGCCGTCGATGCCTTCCGCTACCTCGTCGTCACGCGCGTGATTGCCTGCGTCATCGCCCTGCCGATCCTGACGACCGTGATGAATTTTGCTGGAATGCTCGGTGGTTTTCTCGCCGAGATGACCGCCACTGGAATGCCGTTTCATCTGTACATGAAACGTGCCTTCTCGCTTGTCGGCGTCACCGATTACGTGCCGGCGACACTGAAAACGATGGTCTTCGGCTTCATCATTGCCACAACCGCGTCGTACCTCGGCTTCAACACTGAATCCGGCACCGAAGGCGTTGGACGCGCATCGACCAGGGCCGTCGTCCTTTCGTCAATTCTCATCATCGTTACCAACGTGGTCCTCGTGCGCTTCATCTTCTTCATTTTTCCGGAAGCAGCAGGCGGATGATGCAACCCGCTGCGGACCGATCTGCCATCCGGATGGATCACGTGACGAAGGTCTTCGGCACGCGAAAGATTCTCGACGATGTGACGTTTGATGTGCCGGCGGGTGGCGGCTTCGTGATCATGGGAAGGAGCGGCACGGGCAAGAGCGTGACGCTTCGCCACATGATCGGCTTGCTGCGGCCCGACAGCGGGCGTGTGTTCATTGGCGATGACGAGATCAGCGCGCTCAGTGGACCACCGTTGTCCGAGGTGCGGAAGAAGATGGGGTTTCTCTTTCAGAGTGCGGCGCTCTTCGATTCGATCTCGGTTGGCGAAAACGTCGCCTTCCCCATGCGTCGGCACACGCAGCTGCGCGACGCCGAGATCCGGGAACGCGCCAAACAGAAGTTGGCCGCAGTTGGACTCGAGCGCGACTACGACAAGATGCCGGGCGCGCTGTCCGGCGGTATGCGCAAGCGCGCAGGTCTCGCGCGCGCGCTGGCACTCGATCCCAGGATTCTCCTGGTCGACGAGCCCAGCGCTGGATTGGATCCGATTACCTCGGAAGAAATCGACGCGCTCCTGGTCGATACGAAAAAAAAGGGAGGTGCCACGCTGGTTGTGGTCACGCACAACATGCTGAGCGCGAGGCGCCTCGGCGATCAATTGCTCATGCTGCACGAAGGACGCGCCATTGCGCATGGCACCCCGGAGCAACTCGACGAGCATCCCAGCGATCTCGTCCGCGCGTTCATGACGTCACAGCACGCCGGGTAGATCCATGAATCGATACGCTGCTGCCGTCGGCGCCTTCGTCATTATCGGCGTGTTGCTCTTTGGTGTCGGCCTTTTTCTGATCGGCGACCGTCGCATGCTTTTCGATCGTTCGATCGAGATCTATGCAGAATTTGCAAACATCGCCGGGCTCGAAGAGGGGGCAAAAGTGCGGGTGGGCGGAATGGACGCCGGCGAAGTGGCATCGATCCATGTACCGGCCAACCCTTCTGCGCGGTTTCGCGTCAAGCTCCGCGTCCGTGAAGATTTGCATCAACTCTTGCGGGTCGACTCGGTTGCCACGATCCAGACGGACGGACTCGTCGGCAACAAATTCATCCAGATTGAACCAGGCACTGATCAGGCGCAGGTCGTCCCCGCCCTCGGCACAATTCAAAGCCGGGAAGCATTCGACCTGGCAGCAATGCTCGAGCGGATGAGCGATACGGTGGACTTGATTCGGACGACGATCGTGGATCTCAAGTCGGGTCTCGATACCGCACTGGTGTCGGTGACCGATACGGCCAACGACGCACAGGATCTCATGAACGATATCGGGTCAGAGGCCCGCGAGATCATGGCTTCGACGCAAAAGGTCACTCGCAATCTGAACGTGATCGTGGCCGGTGTCCGCGAGGGCAAAGGGACGGTGGGAAAGCTGGTGACTGATGACTCGTTGTACGACACCGTCAAAAAGATTTCCGCGGATGCGGCGCAGGCGGTCGCCAGTCTGCGCGAGGCGAGTGAACAGGCGAAAGCCGCGGTTGCCGACCTCCGGGGAGACAATGGCCCTCTCAAGGGAGTGACCGGTGATTTCCAGCAAACGCTTGCCTCGGCCAGAGATGCGATGCAGGACCTGGAGGAGAACACTGAGGCTCTGAAACACAATTTCCTGTTCCGCGGGTACTTCAACCGCCGCGGGTATTTCGATCTCGACGAACTGAGTGTCGATCAGTATCGTCAGGGAGTACTCGAAACAAAGGAACGCCGGGCACTGCGGATCTGGGTTCGCGCGGCAGTCCTCTTCGAGACCGACGCGAAGGGCAACGAGCGATTGACTGCCGACGGACAGGCTCGGCTCGATTCGGCAATGTCGCAGTTTGTGCGATACCCACGAAACAGCCCGTTTGTGGTCGAAGGGTATGCCGCGGGCTCGACAAATGATGAGAGGTTTCTCGCGAGCCGACGTCGCTGCCAGCTCGTGCGAGACTATCTGGTCGCGAAGTTCGCTCTCGATCCGGCATTTGTCGCATCGATGCCGATGGGGCAGGAATCCTCCGACAGCCCCGATGGAAATCGCTGGGACGGAGTGGCGCTCACGCTGTTCGTTCCGACGTCAGCCATGTAAGGATTCGTGGGGGGAACGGTGGATTTCCACCGAAAATTGAACCCCGGCCGTGGGCCAGCTGTGGCATGTCATTTGATAGATCAAAAGTGGGTTGTCGAATGTACAACCTGGCACGCGAGTGCAAGGAGGAAACGTGGATGAGCGATCGCGAGTCTTGATGGCGACCTGCCTGGGAGCCGTGCTTGGCGGTGTCTGGGGCTGGCTGTATTTGACGGAAGGCGGCCGGCGCGTACGCGATCAGATTGAGCCAAAGCTCGACGATGTAATGCGCGAGCTCACGCGTGTGCGTGGCACAGTCGAAAAAGCGCGCAATGTCGCCAACGAAGGATGGCGGTCGCTAAACGACGTGACCGGCGGAGGATCCCAGGGACGCTGGTCAGCGTAGGGAGGATCGATGGGGAACCTCGACACAACGAACATTCTCCTTGGCATCATGGCCGGAGTCAGCGTGTTGGAAGCGCTCTTGCTGATTGCCATCGGCGTCGGCGGGTTCATGCTTTACCGCCGCGTCATGAAGCTAGTGGAGGACCTCGAAACGCGACAGATTGCGCCGCTGCGGGAAAAGGCGGATGCGATTCTCGCTGATGTCAAGACAGTGACGGCACGCGTCAGTCAACAGACCGAGCGTGTCGATCATGCAATCTCGGGCACGATACATCGGGTGGATGAGACGGCGGATCGCGTGAAAGGGTCCGTTCGGGACAAGGTCAATCAGGCCATCGGCGTGTTACGAGGCATACGCGCGGTGATCACCTCGGTGATTAGTAGTGAGGGGGAGCACGAGCAGCCGATCTCGGCTGCCGGACGCGTGTAACACGGATGGTGGCCGCCGGCGGGATGCCGGCAGATCAGAAAACTGCGAACAGGAGGGTGCATGGCGTACGAATATGATCGCTTCGAACGGGAAGACGGCGGCGGATCGTTCCTGATGGGTCTGTTGGCGGGCACGGTGCTCGGCGCGGGCCTCGGAATGCTCTTCGCACCAAAGACCGGATCCGAGCTTCGAAGCCAGTTGGGCGAACAGGCGGGGCGGATCCGGAATCAGGCCAACGACACGTATCAGCAGGCCTCGGATAAGGTGAGCCAGATGGTCGACCGCGGCCGTGAGGCTTACGAGCGCGCCCGTTCCGGCGGCGGCATGGGCAGCAACACCGGATCGACCGGCCCCGGCACACCGTCATCGTCGACCACCGGAACTCAGACCGGCTCGATGTCGGGCGTCGGCACCGGCTACTCGACCAATCGCGGTTAGCGTCCATCGGCGTCGCTCGGAACACTCTGAGCGTTCGTCGAAGGGCAGCGCGAGGCAGACCCCGGTGCGACGTTCCACGTCGCACCGTGGGGTCGCGTTCCCAGGTCCTGCCGTCTCAAAGTCCAACCATATGACCCAATCCTCTGCGGAAAAATTTGCGAACGTTGTGATCGGAGCTGCCGCGGTCGGCGCTGCGTTTTACGTGCTGAAAACGCCACGCCTCCGGACGCTTGCGTGGCAATTGAGTCTCGCGGCGCTCACGAGCACACTGCCGGCCTGGATCAATCAAGAGATCCGCGCCGGATGGGAAGCGTCCGGTCAACGCTCATCCTCGCCGGCTCTTTCGTCCGCTCGTGCCTCGTAGGCCACGGGAGAAGTAAACGGCCGCGGGGCCGCGCTATGATGGCGCCGTGAGTGCGCGAGGGATGGGAGAGTCCGAGCCGGCCACTCGGCTTCCATGGGTGCGTCGCGCGGGGACGCGCGGCCTCGCCGAAATCCGTCTGACTGCCCTTGCTATCTGGCGAGGGGTGACGGGAATCTATAACAGCAACGACCTCACCTTCGCGTCGTCGATCGCCTACTATTCGCTCCTTTCGCTTTTCCCCTTCTTCCTGTTGGTGCTCGCGATTCTCGCCAGCGTGACCGACAACGACATCGATCGCGCATCAGTGCTCGAGTTCGTGCTTCGCTACTTTCCCCGCCAGTTCGAGTTCGTAAACGCTCAGCTGAAGGCGATGCAGTCTGCGTCAGTCAGGCTTGGCGTGTTTGGCAGCGTGCTCATGGTGTGGGCTGCCATGGGTGTCTTTGGCGCGATTACTTCCGCTGTCAATCACGCGTGGGGTGTCGAGAAACAGCCAAGCTATCTCAAGCACAAACTGATCTCGTTCATCATGCTCGTCGCCGCAAGCCTGCTGCTGTTGATGGCACTCCTGCTCGTCAGCGCGATCAACGTTGCCGAGGCGCATTGGTTTGCCGTGATCATGACGCGCGCTCCGGGCCTGCTCGTTCTTCAAGGATGGGCGATCAAATCGGCGAGCACAGTCATTTTCATCGCCCTTGTTGGGCTGATCTTTTATTTCGTCCCTAATGCCGCGGTACGGTTTCGCGATGTGTGGGTCGGCGCTATTCTGACAGGTGTGCTGTGGCGCGTCGCGCTCGCCGGGTTTTCACGATACGTTCGTGACTTGAACCGGTTCAGCGTTCATGGCTCGATCGCCGCGGTGGTTGTCTTCCTCGTCTGGGTCTACATTTCCGCCGTGATTCTCCTCTACGGCGTCGAGGTGACCGCAGCCTATGCGCGCCTGCGCCGCAGGCGTCCAGAGGAGATCCCCGCCGCGCCGACGCCGAGAACGACGCTGTAGAGCTTCGGAAACTGGAGCTAGAAGTTCTGAGTACATGGCGGGGCAGGGAGGTCTTTCGACTCTCCCTGCAGCCAGGCAGGAAGTTATTGGTAGGGCGGATGCTCCAGCGGAACACCGGAGCGGCTGGCCGGGCCGCTGTAGCCGCCCGACACCCTCTATACAGCAACGGCGGTGCCAGCGTGAGATTAGGAAAGGTGCGGTATTTTGCGGGGTTTTCGCGCCGGAATGTGCATGAAACTCGACCGTTGCGGCGGTCGAGTTGGAAGCGGATCACCCTCTACATGGGCGCGCGTGTGTAGCGTGCGACACAGTAACTCGTCGTGTGATACGGCAGGGCTCTATGGAGCGGTGTTCGCGGGAGGATCGGAGCGATGCGCGGGCGGGGACCAACGCGGCGGGTCGCGGCGCGACATCAACCAGTAATTGCATAGCGAGGCAGCGCCGAGACTGATCCAGGCTCCGCCAATACCCAGCCCGATATTGGGTACTCCGGCCGCCACGCCAATCACAAATATCAATCCCAGACCGAAGCCGATGAGAAGCACGCCGGCGGTCCGATATCGCTGGCCCCGATGGTCGTCCTTGGAGCCGTCAACACCGGTTGCCGCTTCAAACGCCGCCGGATTTGTTTCCGGCGGGGGCACCACGCCACGTTCGATCATGGCCAAACGTTCGCGATGGTCCATTTCGCGCATTTTCCGTCGATTGTTCATCGCGGCGACCATCAAGACGACGCCGGCCACGATGGTCATGACGATGAGAATTACCAGTGCAAAGTGCTGCATTTTCGGTCTCTCCTGCGACCCCACCGCGGCTCGTTAGCTCCCGAGCTTCATCGAAGGGGGCGATTGGCACAATTAGACCGGCGGGCACTGCGAATTGTTTCAGCCCGCGCCCTTCGACCGGCTCAGGGCAGGCCTGAAACAAATCTGCCGCATTACGACTCTAATAGGGTTGGCGAATGGCCGACTTCGACGAAGAGGCGCTCATCGAGCGGTGTCGGACCGGCGATGACATCGCTTTCGGCGAACTCGTCGAGCGGTACAAACACCTCGTTTACGGCATGGTCTGGCGGCTGACGACCGATCGCTCGCGAACCGACGATCTGGCGCAGGAGGTATTCCTGAAGATCTACCGTGGCCTTCCATATTTCCGTGGTGAGGCCCGGCTGTCGACGTGGATCTTCCGAATCGTGTCGAACGTCTGTGCGCAGGATCGCAGCCAGGCCCGAGATGTGAAGCCGGCTGTATCAGTGCGTGAACCGGGAGCAAACGACACGGCGTTCGCCGATCTCGAGCTCCGCGATCGACTCGACAAAGCGATCGCGCAGCTTCCTGAGAACTATCGACTGCTGATTGCGGCGCACTATCTCCAGGGCGTCCAGTACGAGGCATTGGCGGAAGCGCTCGATATTCCGATTGGCACGGTCAAAACGCATTTGTATCGCGCGAAGCGGCGTTTACGGGAACTCCTTCAATGATGTGCAGGGAAGTCGCCGACCTGATTGAGCCGATTGCGGCCGAGGAACTCGAGCCGACACCCGAGGTGCGTGCGCATTTCGAGACGTGTCCATCGTGCGCACTCATGCTCGCGACCGCGCGCCGCCTTGAAGCCACGCTTGTGGCGTATCAACCGCCACCCGTCCCCGATCGCTTCGTTGCCGCGGTGCTTCAGCGGGTCCGTCGCGAACGATGGCGAATGGAACGCAAGGTCGATTTTTTGTTCAATGCGGCCATCGCGGTGGCGCTGCTTATTGTCGTGAGTGGCGTGCTTGCGCTCGTCGACGTCGGCGGCGTGCTGTCGGCGTCTTCTGATGCATGGGCCGGCTTGTCAGCGATGAGCACCCAGGTCGCGCGACAGATGGCGCCGGTGGTGACGACCTACATCGCGGCTGCAGGTCTCCTCCTCACCGCGCTTGGCATGTGGTGGTGGGCTGAAAGAATCCCTAATCACTAATCGCTCATCGTGAATCGCGAAATCACTCATCGCAAATCCTTGAATCCTTGAATCCTCGAATCCTTGAATCCTCGAATCCTCGAATCGGCCGGATCGCGGATCGCCGGACAACGGATCGCGGAAGAGTTCAGAGGAGCATCGCCAAATTCTCTCGTCGCCGCGCAAAGATACGTCGAGCAGGGATGAACAACAGCTTTCCGATCCCATAGCTCACGATGCACCAGAACATCATCAGAATCGGCACGAGCGTCGTGCTGTGCATCCAGGCGGAAGCCGCGAACGCGATCAATACTGCCGGTAGTATCGAAACGATGAAGCTGATCATCCCGAGCAGTGCCGCCAGTCCGTGAGCGTTGCTGCCGCGCCCGATGCTGTTGAGATCGACGACGCGTGGAAACAATGCTGACAGGATAGCGGCGGCCGGCGCGACGAGAAAGTAAGTTGAAAGCAGCGCCAGCGGAATGGCAAGCCAGAGCGCCGGCGATCCTCCGGGTAGTAGCGAGACCGCCACCAGGACCGAGAGTGAAATGGGCAACGCCGCAATCAGACCGTTTCCCACTGCCTTCCCCGCCAGGTAATCGCGATCGCTCAATGGCGACAGCAGGGCCATGGTGAGTCCGGCGTTGTCGACCGCGAACTGGTTCATCGCGACCGGCAGGACCGCAAGGAGACCCACGAACGACGCGAACCCGGCGATCGACAGTCCGGTATTGAATGTGAACGGACTGGAATCGAAATTCCCTATCGAGTTTCGCGAGACAAACGCGAATATTCCGGTGACCACAACCGGCGACAAGACGATCGAACGGCCGCGGGGAGTGCGTAGAGCGAGCCGCAGCTGCGCCAGCGCGACGGCGGACGCCCCCGAGGACAGTCCTGGCAACGTCCGGCCCCAGGCCGCGCGCGTCGGTACGGCCCGCCGCGCGCCCGTCGAGCCCGGCGACGCCAAAACCTTGGCGAACGCCGCCATGCCAATGCCGTGAACGATCAACGCCGCCGCGAGGAGCGCGACCAGGCTGCCGCCCGCCGTCGTCAGATCGGCGGATGCCGCACTGCGTGTCGATCGCGCGTAGGCCTCGGGCGGATATACGGCGAACGCGCGCACACTGGTGTTTTTGACCCAATCCGGCACTTGAGAGGCGATCGCAGACGGCCGCCGGTCGGCACCGGGTACATGTCGAAGACCATTCAGCAGGCCCGGGAGCATGCTTGCGGCGGGAATGATCACGATGAACAGCAACGCCAACAGTTCACCGCGGCGCCGATCGCGCACCAGCAGATGGAGCACGCTCGTTGCGAGTGACGTCAGACCAACGATGACGAGCACCAGTAGCACGCCCGCGACAAGCGACAGCAGCGCCGCGACGAACGAGGCACCGATCAGGAGGCCGACTGGGACGAACAGCACGATCGGCAACATCAGGACAACCCACAGGTCACCAAAGGCCGACGATGTTTGCGCGATGTAGAGTGTGCCCCGAGGAATTGGCAGCAGAAGCAATCGAACCGGGTTGGTGCGGTCGGCTGCCGGCAACAGCAGCGGACCAAAAATCGACACAATCGGAACGATCAGGAGCAGGTAGCGAGCCGCTTCAAAGAAGAGCGAGTGCTGATTGCCCCGCGCGAGTGCAATTCCGCTTGCGGTCGCCGCAGCCGCGAGGATCAGCGCGGACGGGACGATGAGCACGGCCGCCATGATTGGGCCGAGCTTCTCGATCGCGATGGAGAACCGCTCGACGGTATCGCGGGCCCCGGTTTTCTCGAGCGAATTGATCAGCATGCGCCAGCGCAGCCACGCGAACGCGCGCAGAATGTTCAGCATGTCGCGCTAGATCCAGTCGAGCGCGTGCGACTTCGCTTCACCGCCGACCAGCTCGATGAACAATTCCTCGAGCGTCTTGCCACTGTCGGCGCCGGATCGCAGATCGTCGATATGTCCCTGGGCGACCAGTTTTCCGTGAGCGATGACCCCAATGTGTGTGGACAATCGCTCGACGATCTCGAGAATGTGCGAGGTCAGAAAGATCGTTCCGCCGCGCGACACAAACGACAACAGCAGATCCTTGATCTGCCGCGAAGCGACCGCGTCGATGCCTTCGAACGGCTCATCGAGGAACAGCAGTTTCGGCGCAGGCAGTAGAGCGGCCGCGAGCGATAATTTTTTTCGCATCCCGTGAGAAAAATCAGTCACGAGCGTCGTGCCGGCGTCCTTCAGATCCATCAGATCGAGCAGATCCGCCGACCGCTGTTTCGCGGTCGACGGATCGATGCCGTGCACCTGCGCCACGAAGTTCAACGTTTCCTCGGCCGTCAACCGATCGAAGAGGGCCAGGTCTTCAGGGACGACGCCCGTGCGGCGTTTGACCGCGACTGAATCAGCTAGCGGATCAACGCCGAGAATCATCATCGTCCCCGCGGTCGGGCGAAGCAGACCAGTGAGGCACTTGATGGTGGTCGACTTGCCGGCGCCGTTCGGTCCGAGAAATCCATAAAAGCTGCCGGACGGAACCGCGAGGTCGATTCCATCGACGGCGCGGAAGTTGCCGAAGGTTCGAGTGAGGCCCGTGGTCTGGACAGCTAGGTCGCCGTGCATGGGCAATGATTGTATGTCGATGCTCGCCGATGGCAGAGCGATTGATTAACAGGCGAGACGAAGAATCGTCTCGACGAACGGACCAACGTCGTCGATCTTTCTGGCGGTGATGATGCCGCGATCCTCGGCGACTGGCCGGTCGACGTAGAGTCCGCCCGCGTTCGTGACGTCGATGGCAATCGAGGGCCAGCAGGTGATCGTTCGGCCGCTGATCACGTTGGCGGAGATGAGCACCTGTGGGCCGTGTCCGACCGCGCCGACTGGAATGTTCGCGGCAAGGGCATCGCGGATGAGATCGAGGATGGCATGCCGCAGGCGCAGCCGATCGGGTGAATATCCTCCTGGAATCACGAGCGCTGAAAACGCCGCCGCACGCGTTCCGCGCACCGCCATGTCGCAGGCTGTGTCGACTCGGCCACGTCGTCCTGAGTAAAGGCGGCCGGTAAACGGCGCCAGGATAATCACTCGCGCTGCGGCTTTTTCGAACTGCTCCGACATCGCGGAAAACTCATCGTCGTCGAAGCCCTCATCAATTAGCACACCGATGCGAAGCTGGGCAGAAGGCATCGCAGGATTCTATCGCTTGGCGAGCGGGGCGCCGCGGAGAAGGGCGCGCTTGGCCGCTGTAGCCCCGGGCGAAGGCGGGTGGTACGATGAGGAGATGAGAACGCTCCTGATCAGCGGAGGAGACACGGCCGCTCCCGATCCGCTCGTCGATCTGCTCACCCGCGGCAGCACATCGCTCGAACAGCGGCGCGCGGCGGACGTGGCACGCGCCGGGTCACTGTTGGATGCCGATCGCGTCGTGTTCTGGTCTGCCGGCGATGATCCAACGGTTGCAGAAGTGGCTGAGCGCTATCGCCGCGCAGAGCGAGCCGAAAAGCGCGAGGCAATTGTCTTCGTCACAGCTGCTCGAGCCAACCCGACGCCGACCCTTCCCAACACGGAGACGTACGTCTGGCCACAGGATCGCGATCGGCTGATGATGGCGTTCCTGACGGGCGCATGAATCGACTGGCGCGCGAGCGTAGTCCGTATCTGCTCCAGCACGCAGCAAATCCTGTTGACTGGTATGCGTGGGGCGACGAGGCGTTTGACCGCGCCCGCCGCGAGGACAAGCCGATATTCCTGTCGATCGGGTACTCGACGTGTCACTGGTGCCACGTGATGGAGCACGAGTCCTTCGAGAACCCGGCCATCGCCGAGCTCCTGAACACCGATTTCGTGTCGATCAAGGTCGACCGCGAAGAGCGTCCTGATGTCGATCGCGTCTACATGTCCTTCGTTCAGGCCACGACCGGGTCAGGTGGCTGGCCCATGACGGTGTTTCTGACGCCTGAATTGAAGCCGTTTTTCGGAGGAACGTATTTTCCGCCGGCGTCGAAATGGGGACGTCCCGGATTCTCCGATCTACTCGGTGAACTGGCGCGCGTCTGGAAACACGATCGCACGCGTGTCGAGGAGGCCGCAGCAGAACTGCTCCAGAGATTGCGAGCCGTGACGGCGACCGATGGATCGTCGCGAGCTGAATCCGAGCTTGCCTCGACCGATGCGCTTGATGTCGCGATCGATCAGTTCTACCGATCGTTCGACCGACGCCGTGGCGGCTTCGGCGATGCACCGAAGTTTCCCAGGCCTTCTGAGTTGCTCTTTCTGCTTCGGGAGCACTCGCGTCGCGGCAACGACGACGTGCGCTCGTCCTACGCGCTGCAGATGGCAACCGAGACGCTTCGCGCCATGGCGTTGGGGGGCATGCGCGATCACATAGGCGGCGGCTTTCATCGATACTCAGTTGACGGCGACTGGCGCGTTCCGCACTTCGAGAAGATGCTATACGACCAGTCGCAATTGGTTCTGGCGTATCTCGAGGCAGGCCAGGCGACCGGAGATGCATTCTATGCAACCGTCGCCGAAGACACGCTGGACTACGTCCGGCGTGAGATGACCGATCCCGAGGGAGGGTTTTACTCGGCCGAGGATGCCGACAGCATTCCGCCCGAGCACGCGAGTGATCCGGACGCACGGAAATCGGAAGGTGCGTTCTATATCTGGTCCGATCAGGAACTCGCGACGGTGTTGGCTGAGGACGTAGACGTAGCACGACGACGGTTTGGTATCGAAGCGGGTGGAAACGCGCCGCACGATCCGCAAGGTGAGTTTACCGGCAAGAACCTCCTCTACACAGCGCAGTCGATCGAAGAGATCTCGATCCGTAGTGGCGCGAGTGCCGACCAGGTCGTCGCCGCACTCGGGCGAGTCCGTCAGCGACTGATGAGCGTCCGATCAACGCGCCCACGCCCTCACCTCGATGACAAGATCCTGACGGCGTGGAACGGCCTGATGATCGCCGCTTTCTCCCGCGCCGCACGCGTGCTGGTCGATCGCCCAGCGTCTTCTGAGTATCTCGACTGCGCTGTGCGCGCGGCTTCGTTTATCAGAGCGAAGCTGTGGACGGATGCCGGATTACTTCGACGATATCGCGACGGCGAATCCGCGATCTCCGGGTACGCGGAGGACTACGGGTATTTGATCTGGGGGCTGCTCGAACTATTTCAGTCGAGCGGCAACGCAGAGTGGCTCGAATGGGCGATCGCGCTTCAAAGCGACCAGGACAAGAAATTCTGGGACGACAGTGAAGCCGGATGGTTCAGTACGACCGGCGATGATCCGACGGTGCTATTGCGGTTGAAAGAGGACTACGATGGCGCTGAGCCGGCCGCCAGTTCTATCTCTGCGCTCAATACCCTGACGATCGCGAACCTGACCGGTGACGAGCGAATGCGGCAGCGCGCGGAACAGACGATGGCTCGTCTCGGTCCTCGCATCGGCGCCGCCGCGCGTTCCATTCCGATGATGTTATGCGCGCTCTCTGCCTGGCATGCGGGCTACTCTCAAGTCGTGATAGTTGGCGACGGTGATGCCGCTCGCGGCTTGAGCGTAGAACTCGCGCGCCACTATCTTCCGTTCGCGCTGGTGATTCCGGTTGCGTCAACTGGGCGGCGCGAGCATCTGTCGGCGTTACTGCCGTTTACGGCAGCCATGACTCCTCGTGATGGCGCCGCAGCGTATGTGTGCCGCAACTTTACGTGCCGTCAACCCGTCACGACGGCACCGGATCTCGCCGCAGAATTCGCGTGAACGGTGATAGGTTAAGGTCATGCACTACGACGTGGAAATCGTTCTTCGCGATCGCGATACAGCCATTGCCCAACGGCTCGAACACGATGGGAGCGATCCGTCCGACTGGACGGAACTCGATGTCGACGCCGTGTTGAAATCAATGCTCCTCGCCATCGATCGAGCGAAAAATCCCGGCACAAGCGAGCGTCATGTTGCGCTTCGTGGATTCAGTTGGATCGTCGAACCGACCGATGGGGGCGTCGTCATTGCCCTCGAGATCCCAATGGGGGCGGCGGTGGCCGGCCCGTTCGCTATTTCGCAGCAACGCCTCGATTTGCTCATTTCCCGTGCCATCGCGACCGCTGGTCCTGCCCGCCCGGTAATCCATTGAACCGGATTTCAGACTTTTCCGACCGCTTACAGATCCGCGCCGCAAAACCATAAAAACACGCGAAAAAACGCCATTTGGCGTAGAGTTGGTGGTGCCGACTCATCGGCACCGGGTTTGCCCGCTGTGGAGCAGTCCCGGCGTGTCGCTCCCTGGCGAACCATGAAGTTGCCTTATAAGATCCTGGTCCTCGACGACGATGACTCCGCCCTCGACGGCATCGTCGAAATGCTCCGCGAGATGGGCTATGTCGTGACCCCTGCGGCGACGTACGACTCCGCAAAGACGTTGCTGGCCGCCGAGACGTTTGACCTGCTCATCACCGATATCCGGCTTCGCGGTTTCAATGGACTGAATCTCGTCCGACAGGCCTATCGCGATCGGCCTGAGATGGGGCTGATCATCATCTCGGGCTACGAAGAGACGATGATGGAAGTGGAAGCCGGAAGATATGGCGCGCAGTTCGTTCGCAAGCCGATCAAGCCGGTCGAATTCCTGAAGACCGTCGCCAGATGTCTCGGCGACGTCCGGCGTCAGCGGCGCTGGCCACGCAAGCGGGTCGTTGGCGGCTTCCGCGTCACCGCAAATGGCCGTCCGGCAGCCGTCGTTGACGTGTGTTACGGCGGGCTGCGTCTCGAAGTCCCCGACGGCGGTTTGCTGCCGCCAACATTCGAGATCGAGATTTCAGGCATCGGTCTGCAGTTGCCGGTCGAAAGCGTGTGGTGCCATCCTGAGGCCGGTGGGGCGGTCATGTGTGGCGCAACGCTCACGACCGACAGCACTCCCGCGGCGCGCACCTGGCGGGCGATCGTCGATCGACTCAGTGCATAATGCGCGGATGCCGCGCACCATCGGCGTCTCCTTCCTCTTCGTTTTTGCCTTCGCTCTGCAGTTCAGCGGTCAAACGGCGGCGCCGTTTGCGCTCGAAGAGATGACCGTTGCCCAATTGCAGGAAGCGATGTCGGCCGGACGATATACGTCGCGACGTCTCATCGAGCTCTACGCTGCGCGGATTAATGCGGTCGATCGCAACGGTCCGACACTTCGATCGATCATCGAACTGAATCCCGACGCGCTGTCGATCGCCGATACGCTCGACGCTGAGCGAAAGGGCGGCCGCGTGCGCGGGCCACTGCACGGCATTCCGGTTCTGATCAAAGACAACATTGATACTGGCGATCGGATGATGACGACCGCTGGATCATTGGCACTGCAGGGCGTCCCCGCGCCGCGCGATGCGTTTATCGTGACGAAGCTGCGCGCTGCTGGTGCCGTGATCCTGGGCAAGACCAACCTGAGTGAATGGGCGAATTTCCGCTCGACGAAATCGACAAGTGGATGGAGCGCGCGCGGTGGTCAGGTGGCCAACCCCTACGCCCTCGATCGGAATCCGTGCGGATCGAGTTCGGGAACTGGTGCCGCGGTCGCGGCGAATCTGAGCGCTATTGGCGTCGGCACCGAAACCGACGGCTCGATCGTGTGTCCGTCGGGAGCCAATGCACTGGTCGGCATCAAGCCAACGATTGGGCTCGTGAGCCGCACCGGCATTATTCCCATCTCGCACACGCAAGACACGGCGGGTCCCATGACGCGGACCGTCGCGGACGCGGCAATCCTTCTGAGCGCCATGAGCGGCCCCGACCCGTCGGATGCTGCCACGGTCGGTTCGAAATCGAAATCCGCTGATTACTCAGCGGCGCTGAAAGCCGGCGGGCTTCGAGGCGCGCGCATCGGTGTCGCGCGGAAGCGCTTTTTTGGCTACAGCCCGGTGACCGACAAGCTGATTGAGCAGGCGATCGCTGACATGAAAGCGCAGGGCGCCGCGATCATCGATCCGGCCGACATTGCAACTGCCGACCGTCTCGACGACTGCGAGTTCGAGATCCTGCTGTACGAGTTCAAGGCGGATTTGAACAAGTATCTTGCCTCGCGCGGTGCGGCCGCGCCCGTGCACTCGCTGAAAGATCTTGTCGCGTTCAACATGCGCGAGCGTGACCGCGAAATGCCGTACTTCGAGCAGGAGATTTTCGTCAGAGCGGAGAAAAAGGGCTCATTGACCTCGCCAGCGTACCGCAAGGCCTTGACGACGTGTCGCATGCGATCGAGGACGCTTGGCATCGATGCCGTGATGACGAAGTTTCGCCTGGACGCGATCGTAGCGCCGACCGGCAGTCCGGCCTGGCCTATCGATCTCATCAACGGGGATCATTTTCTTGGTGCGAGTTCGACACCCGCAGCGGTCGCCGGTTATCCGAGCATTACCGTTCCCGCCGGGTTTGTACGCGGGCTACCCGTTGGTGTGTCGTTCATTGGCCGCGCGTGGAGCGAGGCAAAGCTCATAACTCTGGCGTACGCGTACGAGCAAGCGACGAAGCATCGCCAGCCGCCGACGTTTGCGCAGACGGTGAGGTAGGGCGCGGTCTTCAGACCGCGCCGCTCATCTCATCCAACGCTTGCCCGATTGCCGCCAGCCCTTTCCGCAGTGTCTCAGTCGGGCCACCAAATCCGATTCGCACATGCGCCGGCGCCTGGAAGAAGGCCCCCGGAACTACGGCGGTGTCCCGCGTCCTGAGCAGCCGGTCGGCGAATTCCATCGTGTCGGCAACGTGTTTGAGCCGGGGAAATACCACTGTGCCGCCGGATGGTGCCGATTCGAGGTCAGTCCGTGACTCGAGAAAACTCTTCAGGAGCGGTCTGTTTGTCTCGAGCAGTGAGAGCGAACGCTGAACCAAACGCTCGAGATGATTGAAGGCCACAACGGCGAGCCGCTCTGCCACGATCGAGCCGGTTCCATCGACCACATCGCGCGTCCGTCGAATACGCTCGGCCACCTCTGCGGACGAAAGGATCCAGCCACAACGCAGTCCGGAAAGCCCGTACGATTTCGTCAGGCTGTTCGTGCACACGAACGGGTCGCCACGTCCGGCGAAGGTCCGCTCGACGTTTACTCCCCGCGGTGCGGCGGCCGCCGCCACATCGAGATAGACCTCGTCGACGAGAACGTAGGCGCCGTTGACGCGAGCGATGTCACCGATCTCGTCGATCGCCGCAGGGTCGGCAAGCACGCCGCTGGGGTTGTGCGGGTTGGTGATGATAATGATTCGCGTTCGCGGCGTCATTGCGCGTCTGACCCGATCCGGGTCGAGGCCGAATCCGCGCGCAAATTCTCGTTCGAATCGATTCACGCCCGCGCCGAGAAGACGGGGAGCCCCGAGCAGGGGATCGTATCCGGGCGTCTCGACGAGCACCTCATCGCCAGGTTCGAGCAGCGCCGCGAACGCAAGAAAGTTTGCGCCTGATGCTCCCTGTGCGGTGGTGACGCAGTTGGCGTCGACCCCGTATCGTGCCGCGATGGCCTCGAGAAGCGGCGCATATCCGTTTTCATTATGCCCCTCGAAGCTGATCGCTTCGCGGACCCCGGGGAGCTCGTCGATCGAACAGGCGCACATGTTGGAGCCGGCGAGATCGAGCCGCGCCGCCGGACGCATCTTCGCCCACTCCATGTAGGGAGCATGAAATCGAAGCGTGGTCATACAGTCGGATTCGGTGATGACGAGGTCGTCTTCGTCGCCTTCCTCTTTTGCGTCACGAACCAGTAGAAGAGCGGTATGCCCGCTGCAAGGAGCAGCGCGCCTCGCGACGCGCTTTCCGGATCCGCCCAGACCACGCTCAAGACGATCGCAGCGGCAGCCGCGACGAAGAGCACCGGTAGCAACGGATACCCAGGGGCGCGAAACGACAACGGTGAGCGCGAACTCAGTGGCACAGTATGCCGAAAGACGATGATCGTCGACACCGTCAGAGCGAAGAAGATCCAGTCAGCAAACACGACGTAGTTGAGCAGTTGCCCATAGCTGCCACTCAACGCCAGGATGCACGACCACGTCGTCTGCACCGCGATGGCGACCGCGGGCGTTCGGTAGGCCGGATGTAGTTTTGCGAGGGCGGGAAAAAACAGCCCGTCGGCAGCCATCGCGTAGTACACCCGCGTCGGGGCGAGAATCGCCAGATCGAGAAATCCAAATGTCGAGATGGCGATCGCTGCCGTGACGAATCGATCGCCGACCGATCCAAACATATGCCGTGCTGCGTCGGCAGCGGGTGTGCTGGTCGCGGCCAGTCCTTCAAGTCCGAGCGCGCGCAGATACACGACGTTCACCAGCACGTAGATCGCCACCACCGCGATCGTCCCGCCAATGATGCTGACCGGCAGCTGCCGGCCGGGATCGTGTACTTCTTCCGCGACGTAATTGGCGTTTTGCCATCCTCCATACGCGAAGAGAATCGGTACCAGGGCGGCACCAAACGCGACTGCACCAGACATCTCAGCGGTCGTAGCCGACTTGGCACCGGTGAACCAACCAGCTGCTGATGGCGCAAACAGGCCGAACGCGATCAGCACCGCGAGAGCACCGACTTTCAGGACGACGAGCACGTTCAGCACGCGGCTGCCGGGCTTCACGCCGAGAACATTGATGAGCGAGAGAACGACCAGTGCGGCGATGGCGAGCGGGATTGGTGAAAGATCGGGTTGTCCGACGAGCCGCAGCGTATAGGTCGCAAAGGCGATGGCCACTGCGGCGATGGCACCGGTCTCGATCACCGCGAGGAGTGCCCATCCGTAGAGGAAGCCCGCGAGCGGATGGATCGCGTCGCGCAGATACGCGTACTGACCGCCGACGCGAGGAAACACGGACCCAAGCTCCGCATAGCTCAGCGCACCAGCGAGCGCAATCGCTCCTCCCGCGATCCATGCGCCGAGGACGAGGGCGGAACTATCGAGACGTTGCGCGACGATGTATGGGTTGATGAAGATGCCCGAACCGATGATGCCGCCGATGACGATCATCGTGGCGTCGAATCGTCCGAGCGCGCGCTTGAATGTCACGGATACAGACGCTCGATTCGCCAGCCACTCGATTCGCGAATGTAGAGCACGCGGTCGTGCAATCGATCGGGTCGGCCATACCAGAATTCAATGCGTGAGGGGGCGAGGCGAAAGCCTCCCCAGAACGGCGGTCGTTGGACCACCTGTGCATCGAATCGCCGCTCAACTTCGCGATACTTTTCTTCGAGCGTCTCGCGCGAGGCAAGAACCTGACTCTGATCGGATGCCCAGGCGCCGAGCTGACTTCCTCGCGGGCGTGCCGCGAAATATGCATCGGATTCGTCGGCCGAAACGCGGCTGACCTGTCCCTCGATCCGGATTTGCTCGTCGAGCGACGCCCAGTAGAAACAGAGGGCAGCGTGCGGATTCTCGGTGAGCTCACGTCCTTTTCGGCTGTCGTAATTGGTGAAGAACACGAAGCCGCGAGCATCGGCGCCGCGCAGCAGGACGAGCCGCGCGGAAGGACGGCCGCTTGAATCAGCGGTTGCCAGGACCACCGGCGTGGTGTCGACCTGATGCGCCTGTGCGCGCTCGACGGCGTTAAGGAATTCGGTGATCGGATCGGCACTCGCCATTCGGCGATTATATGCGTTCGGTTTCAGGCAGTCCGGCCGCTGAGCGGTTGGACTCCTGCGTGGCTTGGATGCTGACCGCACGGTCGGGCGCGAGCCATCGCTGTCGCGCCTCGTCGCTCGAGAGCCGCTCAGATGTGTAGAAGCGCAGGAGCGCATCACGATCGAGCAGTTCCGGGCACGCCATCACCAGTGAAGAAGAGTCCCGGGCCTCCGGGTGGCGTCGCATGGCATCCTCGACAAGGTCCAACCACGCGATCGTCATCGTCACGTGAAACTTCTCCGGGGCTCCTTTGGCGGTAGCGAAACGTCGCAGGCCTTCGAACAGCTTCCGCTGTGTCTCCTCCCGTCCATGACGGGTGAGGTAGACGATCGTCAAGCGAACGTGATCAGCGTGCGGGAACGCGGGCAGCGTAGCGGCCTCGAATCCTAAGACCAACTCGTCGTCTGTGAGCATCTGTTTCGGCGGAATTGTTGCGCCCGGCTGGGTGCGCAACCCAGAGCGGAATCGCTTACTTCTCAGCGGCGGCAATCACTTCGGCCAGCTCCCGGCTGACCTGGTCGTGTATGCGCCGTTCCTTCCATTGACGGACAGCTTTTCCAATATTGTCGGCCAGGTCAAGCAGATTGAGCCCGCAGCATTTCGCTCTCCACTCTGCTGACTGCCGCTGCAATGGAGTTAGCTCAAACTCTTTGCGAAGCTGGTCCACGACTGAGAGACCGAAGACGCGCGCGTCGACCGTCACTTTGAAAGTTGTAACCGGCTCGGGCATCCTGGCGTCGAACCTGAGGCTTTGCGAGGGCGTCCTGTTGAGGGCTACTTTTACGTGTTCGACGGAGTCGGGCGGGGCGGCCGGTTCCTGTGGCGTGGCTCCAGCGGAGACAGGCCAAAAAATCGCCACAAATGACAGCGCGAGGATGGTCTTCCGCAGGAAGTCCGTCACCTGAGAGTTAGACGGGCCGTGGCGCATTCTGGTCTTTTCCGCTGTTACCGTCTCGGCAGCAATGACTTCCTCATTTTAGCAACGACGGTGAAATTCGGATCGACGACGTTGGCAATTTCGTATTCGAGCGCCTGCCCCATGAAGGTGGAAGCCCCACGTTCCGAGAAGCCGTAGTCGGTCATCAACCAGCGCTGCATTTCCGCCGTGGCAATCTGGAACGCTTCGAGGAGGGGGCGCGCGCTGCCGAGCACCATGATGTGGGCGTCGGTTTCAAGTCGCGGCCACGCAATGGCTTTCTTCTTCACCAGTGTAACCGTGAACTCGACGTCCATCGATGTTTCGACGCCCGTGCCCGCAGCCTCCGCTTCGCCCATGCGCGCGTGTCCATCACCAAGAAAGAGGAGAGCACCCGGTTCGTTCACGGGCAGCATCAACCTGACTCCCGCGGTCATCCCGGCATAGTCCATGTTGCCGCCGAACGCACCCGGAGTAATTGCCGCGATGGCCTCTTTGCGGGATGGCGCAACCGCGATGCAGCCGAGCATCGGCTTCAGCGGCAGTTCCAGATGCGACGGTGTGATGTCACTCGAGTCGAGCGACACGATTCCCTTCGCTTTGTCGATGTTCCAGATCACCCGCCTGGTCTCACGATCCGTTCGCGCCGCGATCGCTTGCGGCGTCGTCGCGTACGGCGCGAGCAGACTGCCGGAATATCCTGTCGCCCGATTCGTTTCGATCTTTTCGATCGTGACGACGAGCATGTCTTCCGGCTCCGCGCCTTCAATGTAGAAGGGACCGGTCTGCGGATTGCCGCCAGGGGAAACTGATTTGTTGTCCCAATCGGTGCCCGCAGCATCGATTGTTTTCGTGATGACGCGGTCGCCCGGTTTGATCCGCAGCGCCGGGGGATGGGCAAACGAGTAGGTCGTGTAGAACGTCGCCGGTATGAATCGATGCGTTTGCGGTGTTTGAGGTGTTGCCGTCGTCGCGCACAGCGCGGCCGTGATACCGGCGACGACGGCCCCAGCCGCGAGTTTCATCGTTCGATCAAAACGTTGCGCAACGTTCTACTGAGTGATAAAGCCCTTTACCGTCGGGGGGAATGGTTTGTGATCCAAAACGACGTCGAGCTTCGCCTCACCGCTTCCGCCCTGTTCGATCTTCATCGTTAACGAGACCGAATACTTTACGCCGTCCACGTAGCAGACGGTGCCGCCGAATGCGATACGACCGGCGAGAGTGCGGCGAAGCGTGTTAATCGACCAGCTACCGCCTATGATGGTCGCGCATTCACCAGAAGCCGTCGGCAAATCCGTATGCTTGATCGCGCCAATTGCGAGGCCGACTGCCGGCCGCTCGTCGATCTGTCCAGCAAATCCGGCGGCGAAGATCGCCGCGCCACAAACGGCCTGTTCGCATAATTCGCGGCCGCTGATCGCTCCGCCGAGTGATGTATCGGTCTGCGCAAGAATTGGGGTTGCGGACGCCAGCGTCAACACGAGCGCGAGAATGACGTACCGAACGACACCGAAACGCATTGAGACCTCCTCTTGAGTGATGAGTAACTTAGATGGACTCAATGGCTCAGGTCAAGGCAGAGGCGCGGAGCGGAGGAGCGTTTAGCTGACGCACCGGCATTTGCATCGCTGGCTGCGGGAGGTGCTGGAATGCGTAATAAGGATCGCGACATGGGCAACACGGACATGGGTTCGCGCGAAGACCGCGAGTGGAGCGGCAACATCGGATCGGACTCATCGGACCGCGACGATCGCATTCGCAACCAGGAAGACGAGTACTCTCCCGATATAGACGAGGAAGAAGAGGATCTGCAGGAGCGGCAGCGGCAGGGTAACCTGGGTAACGAACGAGTGCGGCAGAGCGAGCGGTAGACCCTGCGGCTTTGAATGTGGTGAGCGGGAGCGCTGAGCTCCCGCTCTTTTTGTACGCAGACCTCGACAATCTGACAGAATCTAGATCCAGCCGGGGTGGCGGAACTGGCAGACGCTCAGGACTTAAAATCCTGTGGCCTTCGGGCCGTGCGGGTTCGATTCCCGCCCCCGGCAGATCACTTATCAGGACGGGACGACTGGCGAACCTGCCGTCCACCTTTACCGAAGTACCTGTCAATCAGTCCCCAGAGTACCAGCAGCGGCATCATCAACGCTGCCGCGTAGACTGCGACCGTCGCACCGCCAGGACCTGTCAGTAATGCGCCGATACGGTCGCGGAACGGGTCGTCATTGATTAAATAAGTCCACGTCGATCCCGGCGCCTTTATCCCGAGCGCCGCGAGGTCGATCTGGTTGTCACGCACGCGCACTTTTGTGAGAGCGGTTTCTACGGCCTCGTCGATCCGGTCATCGATATCCGAGAACGCCTTTATCACTTGAGTCGAGAACGACGTGAGCGGATCCTGGCCGCCGAGACGAACGAGATGGATCCCCTCGCGAAGGTCCGCGCAAAGCGTAAGGTGATCGCGCCAGGCCCTGTCGATCTCGAACAGCAGGACAACTCTTTCGGCGCGTGCCACCGCTACTTCCCCGACGGCGTCAACCAGCGACTGACGGCGATCGGAATGTCGCTGCCAGACGTCAGGGATTTCGCGCTCGTGCAGGACGTCCTGCCGCCGCTCCATCACGCGCCGATGCTGTTCATCGACCATGGCGGTGTATTTGGAGATCGTGCGGCGGATCTCGAAGTTCTGGCCTTCGATGATGCGTTGGGCTCTTGAGATCTCGCGGCGCACCAACGGGTTCTCGATCGGTGTGGTGCTCACGTCCGCGTGGAAGCGCGCCGGGATCAGATCTCTGATGCCGTAGCGGACGAGAAGGTCATCCTCGAGGCTGACGAAGAACCGTGATTCGCCGGGATCGCCCTGGCGGCCGGCTCGACCGCGAAGTTGCTGATCGACGCGGACGCTCTCGTGGCGATTCGTGCCGATCACATAGAGTCCGCCGAGGGCGACCACGCGGTCGCGATCGGCTTCATCACGGCCGCCGAGGCGGATGTCGGTGCCGCGGCCGGCCATGTTCGTGGAGATTGTGACTGCACCGGGAGCGCCCGCATCGGCAACGATCTGCGCCTCGGCTTCATCGTTCTTCGCATTCAGGACCTGACACGTGACGCCGGCAGCCCGCATGCGATCGGCAATCCGTTCCGATTCTTCGACGCTTGACGTGCCGACGAGCACCGGTCGCTGAGACTGATGGATTCGTCCAACTTCATCGACAAGTGCGCGTTCCTTCGCGTCGCGCTGAGCGAAGACGCGATCGGGGTGATCAACGCGAACCATCGGACGGTGCGTCGGGATGACGTCAACCTCGACGCCGTAGAACTGCTTGAGCTCTTCGGCCGCAGGTTGCGCCGTTCCGGTCATGCCGCTGAGACGCGGATAGAGTCCCAGAAAATGCTGCAGGGTCATTGACCCGAGAATGCGACCATGGGTCTTCGCCTCGAGCCCTTCCTTGGCTTCGAGCGCCGCTTGCAAGCCGTCGGGCCAGTGACGATCCTCCACGACGCGTCCGGTGAACTCGTCGACGATCGAGATCCGGCCATTGCGGACGATGTAGTCGACGTTGCGGTGGAGGAGCGCGTGGGCATGGAGCGCGCAGTTGATCTCGGTCAGCAGCCTGTAGTTGGCGTCGCTGTGCAGGCTGCCGCATCCGAGCGTTTGCTCGACGTGCTCGATGCCAGACTCGGTCAGGTTGACGTCACGTCCGTGCTCGTCCATTGCGAAGTCCACGCCGGGCGTCAGCGATCGAACGAGTCGGGCGAAGTCGAACGCGTTCGATGCACCGACGTCGACGCTGCCGGCAATGACGAGCGGGATCCGCGCTTCGTCGATCATCAACGAGTCCGCTTCGTCGACGATGGCCGTGTGGAAAGAGCGATGCACGAGGTCTGACGGATCGAGGACGAGCAGATCGCGGAGGTGATCGAACCCGGCTTCTTTCGCGGTGACATACGTGAGATCGGCACGATAGCTGGCGCGCCGCTCGGCCGACGTCATGTCGTGGTCGACATAGGCAACCGACAGCCCGAGCGCGCGGTACACGGGACCCATCCACTCGGCATCCCGCCGGGCCAGGTAGTCGTTGAACGTGAGCACGTGCACGCCGCGGCCGGCTAGCGCCATGAGCGCGGCTGGCATGACGGCTGTCAGCGTCTTGCCCTCGCCGGTCTGCATCTCGACGACGGCGCCGTCGTCAAGTGCGAGGCCGGCCACGATCTGCACGTCGAACGGCCGTTGGCCGAGTGTTCGCGACGCGACCTCGCGTATCAATGCAAAAGCCAGGTTGCGATCGTCTGCGGTGGGGTTCCTCAACGCCACGGTGTCGCGCAGCTCGCGCCACCGATCACCGAGCGCGCGATCCGACTGGCTGGTGAGCGAGGGCTCGATCCGGTTGATCGCACCCAACCGGGTTTCGAATGCGCTCAAGTCGAACTGGATGGGGGACCCCTGTAACCGTCTGATTCGCTGTCGAAGTCCGATCGTGTTCCGTACACCGGCATCCGGACGGACAGATGCGTCGTCCATGGCACTCTCCTTCGCAAGAAAACAGGTTGGATGCTGCTTACGCGAACGAGAGGGCGGGTGGTGCTCGTGAGGGAAGAAGAGAGACGAGTGGGACCGGCTGCTCGGCAGCAAGCGGTCGGGCGAGCGCGAATCCGACGAGTGAGAGGTCCGGAAGGACTACCCACTGGGGGTCGACAATCGCGCCGTGGAGAGCGGGCGCTCCGGGGAGCAGACCTGCCAGCAGGACCGCAACGATGAGCAACCGAATCAGCGGCCGCGAGGGCTTCCGCATGGGCTCTGGAACATTCTACCGCTAGAACGCGATGATTCACCGCTCGTTCATCGCCTGCCCAGGAACCCATCGAGCTGCTTGATGAACGAGATTCTCCGCTCGATCGACACTTGCCGACCGGTCATGATCGCTGCGCCAGCATGTTCGTTGTAGCGGGTGAGCTTAATCGCCGCCTGAATCAGGTGGCTGGGGTCGAGGGCAAGACTTCTAAGTGTCATGACGGCGATGCCATCGCATCTGAGTTCCAGCTCCTGCAACCGTTCGTAGTCGTTCGCGTTCAACGCAATGTCGAACTCCTTCCAGAAGTACTCGTGGGCCAACTCGTGGGCGCCAATCGCCTCCAGCTCTCGCGGAGTGACCAGCGCCAGGGCCTGACGGGTAATGAGCAGGACGGCACGTTGATAGATGGCGACCAGGGCAGATCGCACATCCACGACCCTGATGTCGATCGCGCCGAGGCGGCCGTAGACATCGAATACCCGATCCAGAGCTGCGAGCTTTAGGCGCTCGGCTCTCGTCGGAACGAGCGCTCCTTCCGCCGGCAACGCTGCGAGGATCGCCGCCCGAACGTCCCGCGAGAGTGGGTCGGAGCCATTGCGCCGCCGGAACTCATCGAACCCGATAGACGAAATCTCTTCGATGAACGCCCGGGCACGTATCTCAGCCTGCGAAGCACCTGCGCGCTGATGTTCGCTGGCGGCACCAACGATTGCCGGGTTCGTCAGGCAGCAGCACAGCATCGATACGGTGATCCGCTTCATAGCACCGCCTTCGGGTGGCGGCGCTCGCGCCGCGTGCGCACCTGTAGCGCCCGCGATGACTCGGAGTCCTGTATTCCGTCTGAAACTTTTCGGTCTTCGCCTTAGCGGAAGATGTACGAAGGCTTAGCGCGTTCGAACTCGCAGATCCCGGCCAGGAAAAATCGATGTAGAGTACCAGCCGTTACCCCCATGGCCATCTACGAGTTCGGTCCGTTCCGGCTGGAACCGACGGAGCGGCTTCTGCGGCGCGGCCAACACGCCATCTCACTCAAGCCGAAGGCGTTCGATCTGCTGGTGTTCCTGGTGGAACGCCACGGACGATTGGTGACCAAGGAACAGCTGATGGACGCCCTGTGGCGGGGAACCTCGGTCGAGGAAGGGAACCTGACGCACACGATATCGACCCTGCGTAAGGCGCTGGGCGATGGTCAGAATGGTGATCAGTTCATCGAGACTGTGCCCACACGCGGCTATCGCTTTGTCGCAGCGGTCCACGAGCAGCAAACGATGGGCGCGACAGCGTCGCCGCAAATCGCGGCCACCGTTGCGCCAGTGAGCCGGAGAGCCCGAAGGTGGCTGATCACGTCCGCAGTGATCGTGGCAATGGGCGCAAGCGCCGCGATTTGGTGGCGCATTGGACGATCGAAGGTGCAGGTCGCCCTTTCGGACTTCATCCTGACCCGGCTCACTGCCGATGTCTCGTTGACAGCCTATCCGACGATGTCGGCGGACGGAACTTGGGTTGCGTACGCCTCCGATCGTGGCGGTGACAACCTCGACATCTGGGTCCAGCAGATTGCGGGTGGCGCGGCGGTCAGGTTGACAAACGATCCGGCCGATGACTACGAGCCCACGTTTTCGCCCGACGGCACGCAGATCGCGTTCCGATCGAATCGTCACGGAGGCGGCATCTACATGGTGTCGGCGCTCGGCGGGGAAGCCAAGCTCATCGCGCCGGACGGCCGTCGGCCGCGATTCTCACCGGATGGGCGATGGCTCGCCTATTGGGTCGGCCACGAGCACCTGCCCGGCGACACATACGTCCTCCCGGTGGATGGGGGACAGCCGAAGAGGATCATCGTCGGCGATCCACAGCTCAAGACTCGCTCGCCGGCATGGTCGCCGGACGGCCAACGGTTGCTCGTCTCGAGTCGGACGGACTGGTGGATCGCGCCTCTCGACGGTGGCGCCGCGATCAAGACCGGCGCCGCGGACATTTTCCGCTCCGCCAAGCTGGTGGTGCCCGACGATGTGTCGTTCAACCCGCCGCCTGACGAGTGGACGCGCGACGGAGGCGAGGTGATTTTTTCCGCCGTTTCCGGCGACAGCCGGAATCTCTGGAAGGTAGCGATCAATCCTGAAACCGGGCGGGCGGCGGGCCCGCCGACGCGCTTCACCTTCGGTACGGAAGGGGAGCTTGAGGCGTCAAGCAGTGCCGGAGGCCGAACGGCTTTTGCGAGCGTATTGACATCTAGCAACATCTGGTGGCTTCCGATCGAGGCGAACAGCGGTAAGGTCATTGGAGATCTCCACCGCATTACGCAGGAATCGCGGCGTTTGACTCGTCCCAACATTTCGGTGGACGGACGCATCCTTGTCTATCAGGAGGAGAATCGAAAGGGCTCGCTGCGCCTGCGCGATCTGGAGAACGGTACTGAGACGAATGCACTCGATTCGGATCAGGATCGGAATGTGCCGGCCCTGACTGCTGATGGGAGCCGCGTGCTGTACGCAACGCGAGCAACGCGCTCGATTTACACCATCGCGGCGAGCGGCGGTGTGCCAACAACCATCTGCACGTCCTGCGGCCCGCCATACACTGCCGTCGCCTACTCGCCGACCGGCGATCGCGTCGCATATGTCACGCCCGACGACGCCCCCGTCGTGATGCAGATTGACGTGATCAACAGGAGTGCGAAACGGATCGCGGCCGGCGTACATTCGCAGGCTCAAATAGACGGCGACCCGATGGGGATCGGCGAGATGCGGTATTCGTCAGACGACCGGTGGCTCGCATTTCACGCGTTAAACTCAACTGATCGCGGTATTTTCGTGATCGACACTACCCGAACCGATGGCGAAGCCGCGGAATGGATCCCGGCCACGAGCGAACCGTCCATGACGGATGCTCGCGTAGCCTGGTCACCCGATGCCAATCTTCTCTACTTCGTCTCCGGCCGCGACGGCTTCCGGTGTATCTGGGCGCAACGCCTGGAGGCCGAGACGAAGCGTCCCGTTGATCGACCCTTCTCCGTCTATCACTTCCATCAGACGACGCCGCGAATCAGCCACAATGCAGGGCGGGTCGGCCTCGCGGTCGCTCGCGACAAGATTGTCCTGGCGCTGGAGGAGATGCGCGGGAATGTCTGGATGGTCGAACCGCGTGTCGGCGCGAACGGCCAATCAGCGCGACATTAGGGGAGCGCTGGTCGAATTCCTTCAATCCAGTGGCCGCTCTCCCGCGAACACATTGAGATGTTGTGCCAGGTTCGGACTCGGTTCGAACCGAGTGTCGCGAGCCGCAGCCTGCAGGTTGCGCCCAAAAAAAATTATCCCTAACGATCGGTGCGGCCATTGATTTCGCTTGACAGGTTTCGGCGCGGCGGATTGGAAACGGTCGTGTCAGGCGCAGGAATGCGGCGTTAAGCGCATTAGAAACGGCTGGCGCCGCGATTTGGACCAGCCACTGGCCACCGGGCATCTCGCGCACGAGCTCGCGTATGAGGGCATCGTCGCCGGCCAGAAATGACGATGCTACAACGGAGTTATGAACCTCAACTCCGTTCGTTCGCTTTCAGATGAACAGCTGCTGCGAGATGTCGAAACGGCCGCTGCACACGAGCGCGAGGCCACAGCTCACTTGATCGTATTGCTCGCGGAGATGGACACGCGTCGACTGTACCTGCAGCAAGGTTATTCATCGTTGTTCGTGTACTGCACGCGCTGCCTGCGTCTCTCCGAGCACGCCGCCTACGGACGCATCGAGGCGGCGCGCGCGGCGAGAAAGTTCCCGCTCATTTTGGACCGCCTGGCGGATGGATCGATCACGCTGACGACCATTTGTCTGCTCTCGAATCACCTCACTGGCGACAATCATCAACGACTGCTGGATGGAGCCAGCCACAAGAGCAGACGCGAGGTGGAAGAACAAGTCGCGGCACTTCGGCCGATGAACGCGAGTCCTTCAGTGGTTCGCAAGCTGCCGCAGCCGAAACCGCTCACGAAGGATCCGGTGAGCGAATTGATCGTCGAGCCGGTGCCGACGCCGGTCGCCACGTCATCAACTCCGACAACAACAAACGCCGAACCGTGCATCGAACAGCCCCCCGGACCGCCAGCAGTCCGACCGCTTTCACCGGAACAATATAAGGTGCAATTCACCGTTGGCCCGGACACGCATCGGAAGCTGCGCTCACTTCAGGACCTGATGCGACACGTCGTGCCAGACGGTGACATCGCTGAAATCTTCGACCGCGCGATTACGCTGCTGCTTCGCAACGTCGAACGCCGGAAGTTTGCGGATGCCCAGCGGCCTCGCTTAACCGACGATGTTGCAAAGTCGACCGGCCGCCACGTACCCGCAGCAGTGAAACGCGCGGTGTGGGCACGCGATCAAGGTCAATGTGCGTTTGTGGGAAGCAGAGGACGATGCGGGGAACGCGGATTTCTCGAGTTCCACCATGTGATCCCTTTCGCGGATGGCGGCGCGACGGCGACAGAGAACCTGCAGCTGCGATGTCGGTCGCACAATACCTATGAGGCTCGTAAACATTTCGGTGTCTCGCTCCTATGCGACCCTTGATGAACTCGGTTCGAACCGAGTTCTGCCGAATGGCACAACACTCGTGCCCGGCGGCAGCATTGCTAATCTGACGACAGGTCGGGGGCGTCGGCTCTAGCGCATCCGCTCTCGCGCGAACCGCGCGGCTCCAGCTATGATTGCCAGCATGCCCGAACGCGCGTACCGCGCTGGCGACTCAATTGAAGATCA
>Ga0207701_10000022_pt1 | contig 115903 bp, 93 predicted proteins | sample KBSSwiSSwithPhiX_FD_184294 | JGI IMG/M metagenome (GOLD analysis project Ga0207701, IMG submission 184294) | Switchgrass rhizosphere bulk soil microbial communities from Kellogg Biological Station, Michigan, USA, with PhiX - S5 (SPAdes) (version 2) | ecosystem: Environmental > Terrestrial >...
AAGGACCATAGCTGGCATTTTCAAACGTCTTCGTGTAATCTCCCGCCATATCTGTTATTGTAACGTCACCATCAAAGCAAGGCCCCCTCATCAGGAGTTTAAACGAGCCGTTATAATCCGAAGGTGCGACTTCAGGCGTATTCAATGTAAAAACCAATGTATCTTTTCGGCCAGTCGAATACGAATTAAAATCCCCGCTTACCACAATCTTTCCTAAAGTTTGTCCGGCTGGTATCAGAACGCTCGTACCGCTTAAAGTATAATCAGTTCCCTGCACCGCGCCTGTCGGTGACGAAACGGAGAACGTAATAGTCCTGTCTTTGTCAGATATTGTAGTTACTCCAACCGGCACTTCATACGTGACACCGGGAGCTGTAATAAAATAGATACCGGAACTCTGATTGGTAAAAGTAGCAACCTCCGGAGGTACTGTAATCTTAGTTTTTTCACAGCTAATAATAATGGCACTGCTCAAACTAATTGCCAGGAGCGTATATTTCATTTTTGTTGTCATTATGAATATTTTATGTGTTTTCGGCTTCAATAACCCGGATTTTGCACCATATTGGGATTGCCCTCAAATTCAGTACTGGGTATCGGCAATGCGAATAAGTAACTGTCAGCCGGCAGGTTTTGCCAGTTGGGATTTCTTGAATCTGAAAGATCCCTATTGATCGGCAGGCTTCTTCTTTTTAAATCAAAAAAACGAAAACCTTCAAAACAAAGCTCTTTGAAGCGTTCGTCCATGATTTCGGAAATAGCAATGTCTTTGGATGCAAAAGCGACATCGGCATAGCCGTTAATCCGCTCTCTTCTCAAAGCATTAATATCGCTGGCTGCAGTAACCAACTGTCCCTTTTCCGCATTGGCTTCCGCCCTGATAAGATACATTTCAGCCAGGCGAATCAATTTCAGATCATTAATTTGCGGTCCTCTCGAAGAGCCGGGATATTTTACTATGATGGACGTATCGCCTCCATCACTTCCAAAAAAGGTAAAGAACCGGATGTCATTGTCTCTGTCAAACCTGTTCTTAAGTTTGTCGGCCGGTTCAAAAAATATGTCGCCATTTGTGTCTCTCCACAATTGTTGCGGCTTCGCATTATCCCGGTATTTGAATATTGTTTCTGATTCGTTATCATCAGAAAAATATGCAGGGTATTCAGCCATGCTTAATGTTTTTCCCGATAAACTGATAGCGCTCGATGCAAATGTTATGGCATTATCCCAGTCTTTTCTCAATAAGGCCGCCCTTGCCTGGTATGCGGCAATAGCACTCTGGCTTAAACGTAGCGGATCGTCAGGCGCGGCTGGAATGAGAGACTCTGCACGGCCGGCAGCAAGATCTGCTTCAACCTGGGCCATTATTTCTTGTGTGGTATTCCTGGCCGGTTGTTGAAATAAGTCTGTTTTAAGCACGAGAGGAACAGCCAACCCTGCGGGGTCATATCCCTGCGCCATAAAATTAATCATCAATTCCAGGTACGCAATGCCTCTTAGAGTCTTCAACTCGGCCTCAATTCTTTTTTTGTCATTTTCTTCGTCTGCATTGGCGGCCGGAATCTTTGGTAATGCATCCAATATTCGATGGACCTGGTCAATCATACTATATTGCTGACCAAGTCCTGCCGGAGTACTTGTTGAAGTATATTGCCATTTAAACTGAAATTGTCCCTGACCCCGGTTCTCATCAGAAAGTTTCACTTCGTCGGCGAGAATGCTACCAATATAAACCCGATTCAAATTGCTGTTGCCTGCATACACGCTGTATAAGCCAGCCGTAATATCTTTCATATTGGTATATGCCTTGTCTGCATCGACAGCATCGGTGGGTCTCAGATCCAGGTCTTTTGTGCAGGAATTGAACGAACACGCAACAACCGCAATCAAAACGAGGCAAGTGAATCTATTGTACATTTTAACGGGTTTAAAGTTTGATAACAGATATGTTGAACTCATTTTCATTGTCATTTTATTTAAATGTTACCTGGAGACCCGCCGCAAAAATCCTCGGAACCGGGTATTCATACTGCGCAATATTGTCATTGTCCTCCGGATCAAAACCGGTCCAATTTGTCCAGGTTACAAGATTCTGCCCCTGCACATATATTTTCAGGGCAGTTAATACTTTCAATTTTTCAACTATCGCGGGGCTAAAATCGTATGAAAGGTTAATATTTCGAAGACGCAGATAGGATGCATCCTGTATGTCCTTGGAAACAAATTGCCGCTGGTACAGGGGGCTTTGTATGTCCGTTACCTGGCCAGGAGTAGTCCACATTGTTGACATCTCTTGTCTCATATTGTAACCCTGCACCGCAAAAGCGTGATTAAGCTGGAAAAAATCCTGGTTGTTGAACCGGCTGAAACCTTCCTGGAAAGAGAAAAATACGTTTAACGAAACTCCTTTATAACGAGCACTGGTATTAAATCCACCGATCCAGGGCGCATTATAAGTTCCGAAATCCGATACCCGGTCATCGTCACTATACCGATTGGTCAACTTGCCATCCTTCGTGTAATATAAAGGAGCGCCGGTAGCCGCGTCCACTCCTGCCCATTTAACAATATAGTGAGAACCCAAAGGCAGTCCAACTTTCACCAGTTCAGTGCCTTGCTCAAATTCTGTCACTTGCCCGAGACTTGTTACTTCGTTGTGATTATAAGCTATATTACCTCCCACGCTCCATAGTACCTCTTTGGTTCGAATTATATCGCCATTAAGAACAAGCTCCACTCCTTTATTCACCACAGTCCCTGCATTTATGGGGATTTTTGCACCGTCTCCAAAACCACCTGTTGCCGAAATCGTTTGAGGAATAATGTTATCATCTGTTGTTTTGTTGTAAATATCCACGGATCCGTAAAGGCGATTCTTAAAAATACCGAAGTCGATACCCAAATTAAATGTTTTGATATTTTCCCAGGTTACGTCAAGATTCCCTGCGTTAGATGGAAAGATAGTTGGGTTAGTGCCGGCGTAGCTGCCGACATTGAAAAGGGGAAGATATCCGAAATCACCAAAATAAAACCCATCGGCATTTGCATTGGTGCCATATGATAACCTCACCCGAAGATCATTAAAGGCCTTCCAGTTTTCAGTGAAGTCTTCTCTCAGAACATTCCAGGTCACCCCGGCCGCGTAAAAGGTAGCCCACCGGCGCTCTTCCGGAAGCTGGGATGATGCGTCTCTCCTTATAGAAGCATTTAGTGAATATTTTTGATCAAATGTGTAATTCACCAATCCCATTATTGCAGTGAGTGTGCGGCCTGAATTACCGCCGCCTACGCCCGGAATTAATTTATTGTCAACTGTGCCAGGGGTGATGCCTGCAGGTGTATTTAACAATTTTTCGTTTATGCCGTAACCGGTATAAGCAAACGAATTGTTTTTCTCTCTTGTATATTCAGTTACGGCCTTCACATCCAGCTCATGTACGTCTTTGATTATTTTTTTATATCCTAAAGACGCTCGTCCAATAAACTGGGTAAATCGTGTGTAGGCATCGCCATAGGATCCACCGCCAGTTGTTGCGCCGGTGGCAGGATCAGGGCCTACCGGAAAATCATCATTATTTGCTGCATATGTGTTAGGATAAATTGATCTTTCCGTAGTAGTAACTCTATAATCTACTCCGCCAAATAACCCGACATATATATTTTTGGTGATATTGTAGGTTAGATTATATGCAATGTTTGCCTTTATCTGGTCATTGTTTTGGGTGGTTGTGAAAATTCTATCATAGGCATTAGGCCCGGTCTTGCCGGAACCAACATCTACAGTACCATCATCCTTATAGAGTTTTTGATACGGGACACCGAGGTAAGCAGCGGCAAACGGATTTGCAAGTGCAATTCCGTTTTCTGATTCAATGAAATTGCGGTGTGTATAACCAACAGAATGATTTAACTGGGCAGAAAATTTTTCGGTCTGTATATCAAGATTGGCTCTTAATGTATATCTCGTCAGGTCGGAACGCAGCCCAATTCCATCTTCGTCATAATAACCAGCACCAACAAAATACCGGCTATTGCCAGTACCTCCTGTTAGATTCAAGTCGTGACTCGTAAAGGTTCCATCCCTCAAAAAAACATCTTTCCAGTCTGTGTCAATTGCCAGCATGCTGTCACGTATCCTGTCAACTTCAGTCTTGTATGCGGGAGTTCCGTTGATGTAATTAGGATTATTTTGAGAAAGTACCCAACCCGGCATACTATTATTACCAATTATCGGAGCAAGCTTTTCCTGGAACGCAAATAATTCCGTCGTATTCATCATGTCAAATTTCTCTTGTCCCGGTTGCGTAACCCCTGCCTGTCCGGAATAAGTCAATTGTGGTTTACCCGATTTTCCTCGTTTGCTGGTTATTATGATTACGCCTCCCGAACCCCTGTTACCAAACTGGGCTGTAGATACCGCATCACGCAACACTTGCACATCTTCAAAGTCGTTTGGATTTAATGATTGAAAGACTGAATTTTCAATCGGCATCCCGTCGAGGATAAATAACGGTTGGCTTCCGCCGGAAATAGAACTTTGTCCTCTTATTTGAACTCGTGCAGCAGCACCCGGTTGGCCTGATCCTACTGTAACCAGCAAACCCGGTGCCCGGCCCTGTAATATTTGGTCAATAGAAGCGTTGGGGATAAGGTTGATTTTGTCTTTGGGAACCACAGTTGCCGCGCCGGCAAATTTGCTTTTTTTAATATTAGTATAGCTGGTAATGACAACTTCTTCGATTTCTTTTGCAACTGCAGACAGAGCCGAGGAATAAAATGATCTGGACGCAGTAATATCCACGGTAAGTACACTATATCCTACCGCAGAAATTTCAAGCTGGTCTGCAGAAGCAGGGAGGTTCAGGGTATAGGATCCGTCTTCGTTGGTAACGGTTCCTGCAGTAGTGCCCTTTACGGTTATGGAGGCATTGCTAATTGGATTTCCCTTTTCATCGGTTACTCTTCCTGTGATGGTTTTCTGGGCAAACAACTCTCCCGTCAGTAACAGGGTAGCTGTTAGAAAGACTAACAGTTTTCTCATGTAAGTTTAGTTTAAGTAAATAAAGAATCTAAAACCTTCTACAATAGATTTATATTAAAAAATTAAAACAAACCCGCGACAGGAATGTCTTAAAGATGTCATTTATCGTAAAAGAATTCAGCCGAAATAATGACATATTCTATTCGAAAGTCGCTGCTCTTGGAACGCAAAACTACTTGTTTTTTGCTTTTACGAGATTGATTAACAAGGCCGGCAGCAAAACAAGGTTAGTACATGTCGCCGTCACAAGCGTAATTGAGGTCAGCCATCCCAATGCTTGCGTTCCTCCAAATCCGCTAAAGCTGAATATTATAAATCCTGCAATCAACACCAGCGAGGTATATATAATGCTTATCCCGGTGCTGTGTATTGTTTCAATAACCGTATTAAGAATGTCAAACTGCTGATGAGGCAATTCCTGTTTATAGTTGACCAAAAACCGAATCGTAATGTCGATCGCAATGCCCAGCGCAACGCTAAAGACAAGGACCGTGGAAGGTTTCAATGGAACCCCTGTCCAACCCATTATTCCTGCAGTTATAACCAGGGGAATGACATTAGGAATGAGAGAGCACAATAATATTCTTACGGACCTGAACAGGTAGAACATGCAAAGGGTGATCAGGATGAATGCAAACAGTATACTTTCCTTTAGTCCATGAATAATGTAGCTACTTCCTTCCAGGAAAGTGATGCTCGTTCCCGTTAGCTGTACAGCATATTTTTCTTTTGGAAAAAACCTGTCTGCGCCGTCACGAATGCTATCAAGTATTTGGGGCAGATGTGCGCTGCCTACATCGGCCATCGACACGCTTATTCGGGCCTCCTGTCTTGCGGTATCCATAAATGTTGATACCAGCCTGGTAAAAGAATTTTTAACGGCGGCCGAGTCTTTTTTTAAACTTAAATATTCAGCCAGGGCCGGCAGATCAAATTCAGATGGCATGGAATAATTGTTACTGTCACCCTCAAAAAAAGCTTGCTTGGCAAACTTTAGTCCTTCGGCTATACTCAAAGGACGCGCTATCTCGGGCATAGATGCGAGGTACTGAGATAACGAGTCTATCCTTAAAAGGTTGCCCAGGTTTCGGGTAATGCCATATTTTTTTTTGGTATCAACAAGGATTTCAAGTGGCATCACCCCTTTGAAATTTTTTTCGAAAAACTTCAGATCCGTATATATCTTATCGGTCTTTGGCAGATCGTCAACAATATATCCGACACTTTTTAGCCTGAGGGTACCTGCGATCGAAAACAGCAGGATCACTGCCGTGACAACATAAATTAACTTTCTATGATTGAGGCACCATCGCTCAAGCCTGTCAAGCCAGCTATTGAGTCTTGGGTTATATAAGTATTTTGTATGTCTTGATTTGGGTGGTGGCAGAAAACTAAGGACCGAGGGAATCAAGATGAGCGAAATCAAAAACAACACCATGATGTTGATGCCAGCGACTACTCCAAACTCCTGCAATATTTCACTTTTTGTTAATGCAAATACTGCAAACCCGATTGCTGCGGCAACGTTGCAGAATAATGTGACTATACCCATGCGGGCGATCATAGTTATCAGCGACTGCCTTGCGTCGCCGCATTCATTGAAAGAAGTATGGTACTTATTAAGAAAATAGATGCAATTTGGGATACCAATGACGACTATCAGGGGCGGTATCAATGCCGTGAGCAGCGTGATCTTGTAGCCAAGCAAATGCATAGTGCCCATGCTCCAGATCACTCCCATGATCACCACAGCCAACGACAATAGCATTGAGCCAACCGAACGGAAAAATAAAAGCAGAATCAGTGCAGATAGCACAACACTTGCCAATAAAAACCATCGCATTTCATTGGCAATACGCGTAGAAAGCTCTGTTCGGATCAAAGGAAGCCCGCTTAGGTAAACTTCCTGCTTATTATTTTGGCCAAAGGTTTCTGCCAGGCTTTTAATATCCTCTATAACCCTGTTTCTTTTTTGAGAATTAATAACGGATTTTTCAATGCTCAAGCCCATCATCCAGGCATTTGTCTCCGGGTTATATAACAGGTCTCGATAAAAAGGAAGGCTTAAGAAAATATTTTTAGCGCTGTCAATTTCTGCCTGGCTTAAATTTTTTTCCTGGAATATTGTGGCTGCAACCAGTTTTTCTGTTTCCGGCTGCTTTACAAGGTTGATTGCCGAAGGAACAGAAATAATATCGGTGACACCATTCACTTTTTTCAAGTCACGGACCAATGTGGCGTAACTATTGAAAAGGGTTTCATGAAAAAAATCATTTGTTTGAATTCCAATTACCAACAGGCTACCGTCCTGCCCATATTTTTTTTTAAATGCCTGGTAGGTTTTATTGGCTGGATGATTGGCGGGGATCGCTCTTGAAAACTCGTAACTCAATTGAACCTTCGAGGCGAAATAACCCATTAGCAGGGTCGACAAAATGAGAACTACCAGGAGAGGGATACGATTTGCAAGTATAAATTGTCCGGTTTTTCTCCACATACTATTTTGTTTTTCCGACGTCTTCTGTAAGGGTTGCGAATTTCAGGCCGGATGCAAAGAAACACAAAAAAGACAACCATTGCTACTACGATCGGCGGATACGGGCACACGTTCTGCGAATTGAATGACTGTATAGCCGGCGGTTGTTTTGAGGCTTATGGCATGTTTGCAATATTTTTGAAAGGTGAAAATTTTCTTCATTACAGTATTGCTGGCTCCTTGTATCTTTTGCCTTTCTGCCCAGCAGCCGGTTCCTCCTGTCGGTTACTGGAGGGATCATCTACCTTACAAAAGCGCAATTGACGTGGAGGCAGGCACTGGAAAAATTTATTGTGCCACTCCCTACAGCTTGTTCAGCATTGCAACAAGCGACCAAAGTATCGAAAGATTGAGCAGAACTTCCGGCCTAAGCGAAACGGGAATAAGTGTTATACACTACAATAAGACAGACGAAAAACTCTTAATTGCATACACAAACAGCAACCTCGATATCATTTACAGGAATGATGTAATCAATATACCCGATCTGAAAAGGGATAATCTGCCAGGGGATAAGAGCATCTATAATGTCTATTCGTTGCCCGGCACCTATTACCTTTCCACAGGCCTGGGAATTGTGGTGGTAGACGGGCAACGGTATGAGGTTAAGGAGTCGTGGATGATTGGCGTCAGTGGAGCCCAGGTAAAGGTCAACGGACTCACCACTGACAACGGTTTTTTTTATGCTGCCACGGAGGAAGGATTAAAAAAGGGCTCCAAATCAAACAATCTTGCTGATTATCATAACTGGCAATTACTAAGCGGTGCAAATGGACTGGCCGATGGTAGCTGTCAAAATGTAGTAACCGTTCTGGACAAAGTGATTGTTCAAAAAAGTGACTCCCTTTTTATTCTAAATGGTTCAGCCTGGCAATTGTTTTTTCACGATGGCTGGCCTATCATTAGTACTACCAGTACAGAAAACAAGATCAGCCTTTGCCAAAGAAAACCAGGGGGTGAAGCCAAAGTAACCGTGTTAAACAGTGACGGCATCATTGAAAAAACATTTGTCCAACCTTCTTTTATATCATCCCCCCGTAAAGCCATTATTGAGCAGGGAAACACCTGGATTGCTGACCAGACTGGCGGACTGTTGCTGGCTAATGCCGCTTCATTCGAACAATTTCAGCCGGATTCGCCTGAAGGTATTGCCACCGGTGAAATGGTAGTTGATGATAATGTTTTGTTTGCTGCAGCAGGCACCGTTGATGCGTCGTGGACGCCTCAAGGAAACACTCTCGGCGTTTACATTTTTAAAGGTGAAGACTGGACAACAATTAACGGAAGGCATCATTCCCAAATTGATTCGTTGAATGATTACATTAGTGTTGCCGCAGGCCCAACGGATGAATCGGTTTGGATAGGATCATTTGGCGGGGGGCTTCTGCATATGAAGACGGATCAGTCCTTTGAGATCTTTAAACAAAACCTATTAGCGCCCGCTGTTAATGATCCATTAAGTTACCGGGTTTCGGGTTTGGCTTTTGATGCAGAACACAACTTATGGATATCGAACTATGGGGCCACCCACCCTCTCCTGGTGCGAAAAGATGATGGGACCAATGTAAGATTTTCAATTCCTTTTCAAGTTCCGGAGAATGGGCTTAACCAGATTGTCATTGATGATAATAACTACAAATGGATTGTAGCTGCAAAAGGAGGTGGATTGATTTGCTTTGACCATGGGGCATCGGTTGAAAGCACTGGCGATGACCGGTGGAAACGATATGGGTCCGGTATTGGCAACGGCAACTTACCGGTTGATGACGTGAGAAGTGTTGCAATAGATAAAAATGGATTTATTTGGGTGGGCACGGCAAATGGAATTGGCGTTATTCAATGTACCCAGGATGTATTTGCTGCCCAGGGATGCGAAGCAGTTTTGCCAATTGTCCAGCACGGAAATTTTTCAGGATACCTTTTTTCGGGTGAAGAAGTTAATAGCATTGCAGTTGACGGCGCCGACAGGAAATGGGTTGCCACAAAAAACGGCGCATGGCTTTTAAGCGCTACGGGCGAAAAGGTGATTTATCAATTTACGGAAGAAAATAGCCCGTTGCTTAGTAATGATGTCAGGAAAATTGCAATTGATGGAAGGTCGGGTGAAGTCTATTTTGCAACGTCAAAAGGTATTTGTTCTTTTCGCAGTACAGCGACGGAGGGAGGATCGAAAAATGAGAATGTAGTTGTGTTTCCCAATCCTGTACCACCAGGTTATAGCGGAACTATTGGCATAAAGGGCCTGGTGAACAATGCAATTGTGAAGATAACTGAAATGAATGGGAGGTTGGTCTATCAAACCCGTGCTGCCGGAGGACAGGCGGTATGGGATGGTAAGGACTATAAGGGTAGAAAGATCTCAACAGGTGTCTATTTGGTCCTTGTCAGCAATGACGAACGAACCGAGAAAACAGCAGCAAGGATAGTTTTCATCAATAAGTAGTTGTGCCTGATAAGTTGAACCATACAAAAGGGATAATACTTCGTACGGTCAAGTATGGCGAGACAAGTGTTATTGTTGCCGCTTTTACAGAGAAATTCGGAGTACAATCCTATTTGGTAAACGGCGTAAGGATAGCCACAAAAAAGGGAAGTGGTAAAGCTAACCTGTTTCAGCCGTCTGCAATCCTGGATATGGTGGTGTATCATAATGAACTGAAACAGCTGCAACGTATCAGGGAATTTAAATGGGCCCATTTGTACCAGCATATCCTGTCGGATGTGAGGAAAAACGCCGTTGCATTGTTCATGGTTGAATTGCTGACCAAATGCCTGAAGCAGCCCGAGCCAAACACTGAACTTTTTGAATTTGCAGAAGATGCGTTTTTACGGCTTGATAATTCTTCTGATACAGCGGCAGCAAATTTTCCATTATTTTTTGCATTGCATTTACCGGTATTTTTTGGATTGCGAATAAATGATAATTATTCTGATGAGCGCTGCTTTCTCGATCTGCAGGAAGGAACATTTGTACGACAACAACCCGCGCATCCGCATTTTCTTGAGGACCGCCAGGCATTTATTACATCACAAATATTGAAAGTACAACAACCCGAAGAGCTTGAAGATGTCCGGTTGAATCATGATTTCCGACGTCAATTGTTATTCACTTATGAAACCTATTATAAATTGCATATACAGGATTTTGGCACGATGAGAACGTTGCCTGTCTTAAAAGAAATATTAAACTAGGACAATTGCTGTTTAGAAGGAGAATTATTAGTCTATTTTTCTTAAGCGTAAGAAGGTTATAATCTGGTCAATCTGATCGCTGCTCATTTTTTTTGCCACAGCGTGATTTTTGGGATCGATACCAATTAAAGCGGCTGCGTGGTAACTATCAATCTGTGTTTTGGTAAAATTCGGAACGCCATCCTTCCCTGAGGTAAAAATGCCATGGCAGCCGCCGCAATGAATCTTGTACAGGACTTTTCCCTTCTCGCATTTTTCAAGAAATAGTTGCCGGTTTTCCTTTGTTACATGATCAGGAATTTCATATTCGGTTGCCTTCTGTTGGGTTCCGCATTGCTGGAATGCAGTCGCGCCGGACACAAGTACAGATATGGCAATGATGAGTTTCATAGTTAGTTTAGTATTCGCCTCCAACTTTTCGTTTGTTCAGTTTCTTATCCGAAGAAACGGGTAAAGCATGAGGTGGGTCTTCAAAAATAATATTTTCATTTAAGGATTGAATGAAGGCAAGCAGGTTGTTTTTTTCTTCCTGTGTAAGATTTAGCGGGTCTGTAGAAAGGGTTTGATTTTCAACAACCAACTTTTTTCCCGCGCCCCCGCCATCATTATATAAATCTATAACCTGGTCAAGCGTTTGAAGTGCGCCGTTATGCATATACGGTTTGGTGTGGGCCGCATTGCGCACAGTCCCGGTTCTGAAGGCATTCATCATTTCCTTTACCGGGTTTATTTCGAACCTGCCTTTGTCGGGACTCAGGCGTTTATAGTTGCTGTCTTCAGGAACCCCGATCACCTCAAATTCAGATCCCGTATACGGAGGCTTAACACCATTAAACTGCGGCAGGAAATGACAAGTGCCGCACTGAGCTTTGCTCATAAATAAATTGAATCCCTTTTTTTCAGCTTCCTTTAACACTGCTTTACCGTTCATGGCATCATCAAACGGAGCATTGTAATAGCTGAAATCGGCATAATAAAATGTAATGGCAGCTACAATATGGGAAAGTGACACATTTTTTTCTTCCGGAGTATAACGCGCAAATTTTTTAAATGCAGTCTTATATTGTTTGCAGCTCATTACTTTTTGAAGCAGTTCCTTTTCAGTGCTGTTCATTTCCTTCGGATTCCGGATGACGTCCCTTGCCTGGCCCTGCAACGCAATGTGTTTTCCGTCCAACATCACAAGATGATTAAAAACCGAATTTACCAGGGATGGCGTGTTTCGGGGAAGGTGCTGCTGCTGGTCGAATTGGAATGAAGTCGCCAATGTTGTATCCGTAAAAAATTCCGTCGGCTTGTGACACGAAGCACAACTTCTCCTATTGTTCCCGGAAAGAATGGGATCATAAAAGAGCAGCTTTCCTATTGATTTGATTTCTCCAAGCGTTTTCTCATCGTCTACGAGAGAAAATATTCCCCGGGCGTTTTGAGAATTAAAGAGTCTTTTATCAAAAATGGAACGTGCATTATTTTCCAGTGCAATATCCAGTTGACTGATTGTCCTTACATCATACTGAGTAATAAATTGCTGATTCAATCTGAATAGAGGATTTACGAAATCCCTGATAAAAGTAAAATGATCGAACAGTGTGAAGTCAGCTGGTTGGGTATGTGCAAACTTTATTGCTTTATCATATAATTCCAGGTACTCATCCGAAAGACGTGTTGAAGAAAATCCCGAATTGAAATCTGAATAAATATTCTGAACGGCAGAAAGCATGTTCCGAAGTTCAGGAATGATTTCGTTCATATCGGGACATTCAAAACCCGTAGTATAAACTGCTGCAAGATTGAGCAGGTAAAGCCTGTTTGCTAAGAAGAAATGATGATAAGATTCTAACTGTTTTGTGATGGAATCCGCCTCAAACGTTTTAATGCCAACCAGTGATGTGTCGATGTACGTTAACAGCGTTTCTTTGCTGACCGGATGTTCGTCCAGTGCCAATTCAGCCAGGGTGAGTCCTCCTCCCTGGCGCTTGTACGGCGGCTCATATTTTTCAAATGTTTCCGTTTCCCACTCGACCGGCAGGGGGCCATTTATTTTCTTATAGGCAATCGGTTCCAGGTATCGCAACCAAAGATCAATTGCCTTGAGCTTGTTTCGGTTGAAGTTTATCTGATGTTTAATGTTCCTGATATCACGTTCGTTGGTAAGATTCGCATGTTCAATAATAGATCTTAACTGAGTCTGTGCCTGTTTGAGATCGCCAAGGGAGGTCATATACTGGCTTTTGTATTTGTTCTTTTGCCGCAGCCCAAAAGACAGGCAAAGGAGTACTGCAGAAAGCATTAATATGACCAAAAAAATCTTCATTTGATATGGTAGCTTCTAAAGGACGGACAACTTAGGCTAAAACACAATTATTAAAGCTCTATTGTGTTGTACTACTGCTTATTCCGGATATAATTACAATAGACGCCTGCAGGCCGACAAAGTTGCGTCGCAAATAACCAAACCGGGCTTTTTTCCCCGCTCAAAGCTACCTAATATGTTATCCAGTTGCAAGGCTTTGGCGCCATTAATAGTTGCCCATCCCAATAGCTGCTCAGTCCGGATGCCCGGGAAATGCTGACGCAAAACCTTCATTTCAGCCAGCAGGCTTAACTGATGATTCGAGGCAAGGCTGTCCGTTCCTAATACTACGCGGGATGAATCAAATAACGCCGGATCCGGCAATTCACCGGTGATATACAAATTTGCATTCGGGCACAGGCACCAATAGGTAGCACTGCTCCTGTTGAAAGAAGTACAGTATGAGACGTCTTCAATGGACGTATATGTATTATGAACCAGGATCAATTGTTGGTCGGATAAGAATTTTTGTAAATAAGTCTGCAAGCTGCTTCTGCCTGATGGTTTGATGATGAACGGATCAACGTTCAGCTCCCTGTAAAAATTTATAAATTCTCCCCGATTGGCGAAAAACAACTCATTTTCCGATTTTGTCTCCTGGTTGTGAATCGTCATAAGCTTATTCGCTGGAAAATGCACGATCTTTTTCCATAATTCTTCTGATACTGAATATGGAGCATGCGGCACGATCGAACCAGAAAAACCCGGAAGATTTTGTTGCCCGAATTCTTTGTAAATATTTAAGGCCCGTTCAAATCTTACTTCCGCCATATCATCTAAAAGCCCGCTCGCTTCAATGAAATTGTGATAAAGGATTCTACCTTTTGATTTTTGTGTTATGGTGAGTGTATTATTGCATATGTCTCCAACTGCGACAATTCCCTCTTTTATCATTTCGGATTCTGCCTCTTCTATTGCTGACAAAATTTGTTCTTCTGAATAATGGCGGTCTTTTATTATGCGTGTAACAAATTCTATTAAACCTGTTCTTTCGGGAATACGCCCCTTCATATGACTAAGTTCCAGGTGGCAGTGACAATTAGTGAAACCAGGACAAAGTATTCCTTGTAAAACCCTGATATCATCGCCCGCTTCGCCAACATCAACAATTTCTTCTATGGAGCCGCTTTCCGATGTGATAAGCACGTGCCCGTCGTCCAGCATTTGTGAGCCGTCAAACAACTGGTCTGCCCTGAACTTCTGAAATGCCATGCTTGTATTTCTTTAACTTTGCCGACGCTAATTTTAAAGATTAAAACTAAGTTTCGGTTTCAAACTTAGCATTTGTTTTATGATAGATAAACTTGAAGCGATAAAAGGAAAATTTGATCAGTTAGGTGTTGCGCTTACTAACCCGGAAATTGTAAACAATAACAGAAAGTTTGCAGAAATCAGCAAGGAATATCGCAGTCTCGAAAAGATTGTGAATGCCTATATTGATTACAGGAAGATACTGGACGATATCTCTTTCTATAAAGAAGCTCTTCATGGCGATGACGAAGAGTTGCGGGAACTGGCAAAAACAGAAGCGCCGGCCCTTGACGAAAGGAAGGAGAGGGCAGAAGCTTATATTCGGCAGCTATTAATACCTAAAGATCCCCAGGATGAAAAAAATGCAATACTGGAAATTCGTGCTGGTACAGGGGGTGACGAGGCCAGCCTGTTTGCCGGTGATTTGCTTCGTATGTATATCCGTTATTGCGAAAGAAAGGGAATGAAAACTGCCATACTTAGTGAAAGTGAGGGAACTGTTGGCGGTTATAAAGAGGTCCAAATGGAAATAACCGGAGATGACGTGTACGGCACTTTGAAATTCGAAAGCGGTGTGCATCGCGTGCAACGGGTGCCAGACACTGAAGCGAGCGGAAGGGTGCACACTTCCGCAGCCACCGTAGCTCTGATGCCGGAAGCGGATGAAGTGGATTTTGAGCTGAATCCTGCGGATGTAAAGATGGAGACTGCACGAAGTGGTGGAGCAGGGGGTCAAAATGTGAACAAAGTGGAGACTAAGGTGATGCTTACCCATATCCCGACCGGCACTGTGGTAGTTTGTCAAACCGAAAGGTCGCAGTTGGGCAACCGCGAAAAAGCCATGCAGATGTTGCGGACTAAATTATACGAAGAACAGGTTCGCAAGCAGGAAGAAGAAATTTCAAGACACCGGAAAAGCCTGGTAAGTACCGGCGACCGGAGCGCCAAAATCAGGACCTACAACTTTCCCCAGGGCAGGGTTACGGATCACAGGATCGGCCTGACCGTCTATAATCTCGATGATGTTCTGAACGGCAATATCCAGGAATTTATTGATGCGCTTCAATTTGCAGAAAATTCCGAAAAGATGGCAAACCAGGTTTAGAGTTTTCAACAGTTTGAGCAGCCTATAAAAAATCATCTACCTTTCTTATCTAAAATACATCGTCATGCTCGAACAAATTTCAGAATTGGTGAAACAGTTTGGGAAGCAAGCGGTCGTTGAAAATCCGGATGTTCCCGACGATCAAAATAATGCGGTGCTGGCAGAGGCAACCAGCACTATTGCAGGTGGTATGCAAAACATGCTTGCCGGGGGAGGCCTTGAAGATATTATCTCTATGTTCACGGGAAAAAACCAGGGCCAAAATTCCAGGGGTGGTGGGATTGGAGGATTATTAAAAAACCCGGTGGTTGTAATGATGGTCGGTCACCTGATCAGTAAACTGGTGAGTAAGTTCAGAATGAACCCCTCCCAGGCCAGCAATGTAGCGAACAACCTGGTCCCAAATGTCTTGAATGAACTCGTCACGAGGACAAACAGTACTGCTCCTTCAGATTCAAATTTTGATTTCAATGATTTAATTGGTTCGCTCACCGGCGGTACCGCGACGGGGCCAACGGGCGGTGGTATCAACCTAAACGGAATACTGGAACAACTGACAAAAGGAGGCAACGGCAGTACGGGAGGCCCCGATCTGCAAGACATCATCAGCCAGGTGACCCAGGGCGCGCAGCAAAAACAGCAACAAGCGGCAACGAATGAAGGTGGATTAATGGACCTTATTAAGGGTTTTTTTAACTAGCTACTTCTGTTTTTCGGGTAATGCATAAAAATCTTTGTTGAACCATTAATTTAACCGTAACATCCCGGGCAAAAAGGAAAGTTTGGTATGATTTGTTCATACCTTCATAGTAGCTCGTGGCGACAAAAGAAGGGAGTAACAGTGTTTTCCAAAGGAAAATATTCCCCAATATGTCGCCCGAAAAATCGTGATTGGGGTTAAAAAACAGCAGGCTGGCTTTTACACTTTCGTTAACAGCGAGCGTTGTACAAATGGCAGTAAATTTGCGTTATAGATTATAAGTTATTGCAAATATAAAAGCAGACAATTTTCTCATAAGCAGTTAGTTTTGGTTGCGACCCCTGTTTCTACAGGGGTCTATTTTTTTACGTATCTCTTAAGACTATAGATTAACCCGGCAGCTGAGCCAACTCCATCAGCTATTATATCTCCGCTATCAAAACTCCGGTTAGGAATAAAGTAACGTTGTACAAGCTCCATCAGGATGCCATAGAGCAGGCAACAAATTGCTGTTTGAATAAAATTCTTTTTGAGGTTATACTCGCACACTCCAATTTTTAAAATTCCCCAGCAAAAAAGAAAGGATAAAATTGAAAAAAGACCGATGTGGATCCATTTATCCCACATTGGAATTTTTGTATACCAGTTATCAGAGGGAAAAGCCGATGCGGGAAGTGTTAACAGGATGGTACATGTGATCAGCCACACAAACGCAGGAATTAAAAAACGAACGCCCTTTTTCAACTAAAAAATTTGTTGCAATGATAATGGTATTTTTGTTTTGTTGGGAATGACAAGTTTCTGAAGTGAAAATATTTTTGAAATAAAAAGAGACCTCAAACGAGGTCCCTCTTTTAACCAACTATAGAACCAAAATCACCGATAGCAATAATGGTTTCTTAAGATACTTACGACGGAAAACAATGATTGGATTAGCGCGATTAAAGATTTCCCATAACGTACATACTGTCCATTGTCGGTTTTTCACTGCCACCTTTCTTCTCCAATGTGATAGCAAAGGCCTGCGCCCCGCTGACATTTTTCATCCGCAGTAAAAGCCTCTTCTGTCCAATGAAGACATCATTATCAATCATTCCCACGTCAATGGGCTGGCCGTTTAGCAGTGCCCACAACTGGTATTGTTTGTCTGAGGCAGGTTTAGGAAGATTGTTGACAACCAAATAAACGTCCCTGGATGTGGTATCCCAATAAACGGTGGCGAATGATGCCGGCGAAACTTCCATCCCCTTCATTGAAGCCATCTTTACATTCGGGTTTAATGAAATCATTGCGATTTCGTCTTCAATCTCCGTCAGGTGCAAAGCCACGCTGTCATAATCTTTGGTGAGATCGAAATAGGAATTCTGCAACTTCCTGTTGCGGTTGTATTGTGAAATATTCCAGATTAAACTACCTGCAAGTAACAGTGCACATGCGGCGGCGACCCATTTAAGCCTGGTTGGTCGTGCTATTCTATCTATGCCTGTTATAGGAACAACTTTTGCTTCTTGCGATGTGACGGCGTTCATTACATCGTACTTCCAGGACGGAGGAGGCTCAATGGCATTGTGTCTTGCTTGTCTTTCCATCGCTTGCTCAAAATCTATACGCGCCTGCAGTATTTCAGGGTATTGCTTGCACATGCGTTCAAACTCAGACTGTTCTTCGCTTGAAGTCAGCCCCAGCACATAGCTTTCAACAATACCGCTTGATATGTATTCCCTTACGTTCACGTTTATTTAATCATTGTTCTTAAATGTGTCAATGCGCTTCTTATCCTTGTCTTAACAGTTCCTAGTGGAATGTCAAGAATTTTTGCGATTTCCTCATGTGTATATCCCTGGAAATAAGACATGTCAATCAAAACTCTGTGTTCCTCCTTCAGGGTGGTCAGCACTTTTTTTAAACCCGTATCTGAAAGTTGAGGCAAGGTTGCTGCGCCGGTTTCGCCCGTTTCAGGAATCGCAAAGTTCTTTAATGAATCCCGGTATCCTCTTGATCTTATTTTATCAATGGCTGCATTCCTGGCTATGTTCATCATCCAGGTAAACAACCTGCCTTTTGAACTGTCATAAGATTCAATCTTCCGCCAGATGTTTACAAAAACTTCTTGTAGCACGTCACGGGCAGTTTCCTGGTCGGCAACGATCGAGCTGACTATACCAAGCAAAGGACCAGAATAGTTGTCATACAAATAGCCAAACGAGCTATCGGCTCGCTGCCGAAGCAATGAAACAAGTTCATCTTCACCGTATGTGATCTTTGCGTTCAAAAGTTGGTTAAACTGCAAAAATGTATAATTAATATTCCTTTCTAATATACGGCAACGGGATTATAAAGGATTTAGGCAGTCACTGACTCATAAGCTGCAGCATCGAGCAAGGCATCAACATCGGACGGATTATCGACGGTCATTTTTACCATCCATCCGCCACCGTAAGGATCATTATTGACAAGTTCCGGCGAGTTGGATATTTCAGGATTTAATTCAGAGATCGTTCCGCTTACCGGTAAGAAAAGGTCTGATACTGTTTTCACTGCCTCTACAGTTCCAAAAACTGCTCCTGCTTCCAGGTGCTTCCCAATCGTTTCAACTTCAACGTAAACTATATCTCCAAGTTCTCGTTGTGCGAAGTCAGTTATGCCAATTGTGGCAATGTTTCCTTCAAGACTGATCCACTCATGATCTTTCGTATAGCGAAGATTATCAGGGTAATTCATAATGAACGATTTGTAGGCAAATATGAGTAAAAGGAGGTGTATTAAGGCCCACCGGCTGAAAATTTTTTTCGCATTTTACCGAATTTTTCGTGCCGTTCATGCTGGTTTTTGCACCATTGATCGGCCATTGCTTTACCGTTCTATGACACAGGGGTATCTTTGACATCCCTTATCTAAAACAAGGCGATTATGAGAAAGCTATTAACATTCTTCTTATGGGCTATGATCTTAAGCTCGGCAGCTTCAGCGCAAAAAATTTCGGGCACAATCACTGATCAGCAGGGCAATGCACTGGATAAAACCAGCGTGTCGCTGCTGAATGCTAAGGATTCTTCAGTCGTAAAATTATCTACTACTGATAACGCCGGCTACTTTTCATTCCAGGCGGTTGAGGGTCATTACCTGGTGAAGGCTACCCATGTCGGTCATGAGTCTGTTTATTCAAAAACAATTGAACTGTCCGGCAGCGACCAGTCAGTTGGCCAACTAAACATGCTAAAAAAAGAAAAGTCTTTACAGGGAGTTACCGTTTCGTCAGAAAAACCAATGGTAGAGGTAAAGGCAGATAAAACCATCGTAAATGTTGAAGGAACAATGAATGCAGTAGGCAATGACGCTTTGGAGCTTTTACGCAAATCGCCTGGGGTCACGGTTGACAAGGACGATAACATAACCCTGGCCGGAAAGAATGGGGTACAGGTTTACATTGACGGAAAACCAAGCCCGCTGACCGGGACTGACCTTACAAGTTATCTAAAAAGCACGCAGTCTGCTCAAATCGAATCTATTGAAATAATTACAAACCCTTCGGCAAAATATGAAGCTGCCGGAAATGCCGGCATCATCAATATCAGGTTAAAAAAGAACAAGGCATTTGGAACAAATGGCTCGGTAAACCTGGGGTATACCCAGGGCCATTATGCTAAATATAACGGCGGACTCAATCTCAATCACCGCAACAGTAAAATCAACCTGTTTGGCAATTATAATTATAATAATGGCGATTACCTGATGAAGATGACTTTGGATAAAGTGCAATTTGATACGCTGTTCTCACAACAAAACAGGATTTTGTTTGAAAATAATACACACAGCTTCAAAGCTGGTGTAGACTATTTTATTGACAATAAAAACACACTGGGCGCACAAGTAATTGGAAACCTTGCTGACAATGTATTCAATACAGAAGGCCCTATGTATTTCACCTATATTCCAACTAATGAGCTCGTTCGTATTCTTAAGGCCAGCAATACCAATGATATGAACAGAGACAATGTAACTAACAATCTAAACTTCAAACACATTGACGGCAAAGGGAAGGAACTGAATATCGATGCAGATTATGGAATTTATAATATAAAATCCCACCAATACCAACCTAACTATTATTATGAGCCGGATGGAGTTACAGAGACAAGCCGTGCTATATACGACATGCTCACAGCAACTGATATTGACCTGTACTCTTTAAAAGTAGACTATGAACAAAACTTTAAAGGAGGTAAACTTGGTTTTGGCGGAAAACTCGGGATTGTGAATACCGATAATGATTTCCAGAGGTACGACGTGTTTGATTCGGGTAAGGAATTGGATACGTTAAAAAGTAATCGCTTTAAATATGAGGAAAACATCAATGCCTTGTATGTTAATTATAACAAGCAAATGAAAGGTTATTTGCTTCAATTTGGTCTGCGGGCCGAGAATACCCATTCGACCGGAACGTCGACTGGATTTACATTAGACAATGGGCACTATATGCCATATGATTCGGCATTTAAAAGAGATTACATCGATTTCTTTCCAAGTGCATCGGCATCGTTCAATAAAAACCCGAAGAATCAATGGACCATTTCTTTTAGCCGCAGGATTGACCGGCCTGCATACCAGGACCTCAATCCGTTTGAGTTCAAATTAAATGAATACACATTCATGAAGGGAAATACAGAGTTAAAACCACAATACACTAACAGTGTTGGCGTGACAAATATCTTTAAGTACAAGTTGACGACCTCGCTCAACTACAGTCATGTAAAGGACATGTTTGCGCAGGTCCCTGACACCGTTGACAAAACAAAAGGATTTCTTACCAAAAGAAACCTAGCTACCCAGGATGTCGTCGCCCTGAATATCAGTTATCCTTTTCAATATAAATGGTATGGGTTCTTTGCAACAATGAATTCTTCCTATTCTCTTTACAAAGCCGATTTTGGTGGTGGCGACAGGATTGTGAATCAAAAAGTTTTTGCCTTCACCTATTATATGCAAAATAGTTTTAATCTTGGCAAAGGGTGGAAAGGTGAAATAAGCGGGTTATATATTTCACCTTCAGTATGGCAGGGCTTCGTTAAATCTGAATCTATGGGTTATATCGATGTCGGCTTTCAAAAGGCCATGCTTAAAGGGAAAGGAAATCTGAGGGCGATATGGAGTGATGTTTTGGGAACCATGAAATGGGGTGGCACCTCAGAGTTTTCCGGGGTGAGCGGTAGCTTCCACGGGCATGGCGAACTGCGACAGGTTAAATTGAACTTCAGCTATCGTTTTGGAAGTAATACTGTAAAAGCGGCCCGCCAAAGAAACACAGGAATTGAGGATGAAAACAAGCGGGCAAATAGTAGTGGTGGTAATGGAACTCCAACGGGACAATAGCGCAATTAAGCGTGATAACAAAAGCGGCCGATATATCGACCGCTTTTTTCTTTTGTTTTAATACTTATGCGCTCAAGTTGATTAAAACGCTTCTATATTCTGTTCTTTTTCCTTTTAACCAGTGTTGCTTTAACGATTATCACATTTTCCAGTGGCCTGTCCCTGTCCTGTGCTTTGCTGGTAGCAACTGCCCCAATCCTGTCTACCACATCTAATCCCTTTACCACTTCGCCGAATACTGTGTAATTCTGGTCAAGGTGAGGCGTGCCGCCAATCGTTTTATAAACTTCGCGTTGACCCTGCGGAATTTTTCTTCCATTCAACCTGAACGTTTCCACGGAGTCAAGTCCGGCATCGGTGAAAATCTTACCCTGGGTTATGTAAAACTGGCTCCCGCTACTTTCTTTCATGGGATTGACATCATCGCCCTGTCTTGCTGCGGCTATTATCCCCTTTTTATGAAACAATGTTGTGCGGAACTCTGCCGGTATCGTATAACCCGGGCTCCCGTTGCCAAGTGGTTGGCCGGCAGGAGCATTCTTGCTGTTAGGGTCGCCAGATTGAATCATGAAATTTTTAATGACCCGGTGAAAAAGTACGCTGTCATAAAATCCTTCTTTAACAAGCTTTAAAAAATTGTCGCGATGCAATGGAGTTGAATCAGAAAGACGGATAGCAATATCTCCCATATTGGTTTGCAGGAGGACATCTTTTTTCCTGTCCTTCTTTTTTACAGTAACTTCTTTCTGGGCGATGCTCACTTGTGCTAACAAGATGCCGATCAGGAAAACCAAAATTCTTTTCGTCATACAACTAATAATTGATTCTAAATTCCATTCTCTTCAAAGTATAGCAATACATGATCCTTCAAAAAATTTTCCTGCTCAAACGCATTCATCTCCGGCATGGGTTTTAATTGCCGGAAGTGGGGCCAGCCATCCTGATCTTTTTTTTCGAATTCATAATATCCGCCGGGTGCAAGTAAGGTACATACCGCGATATGCATCAGGTCCTGTTTTTGTTCTTTGGTAAATTTGGTCGTATTCTTTCCCAACTCCTGCACCCCAATAAGAAAGAGTATTGTTTCAAGGTCGGGTTTTTTGTTAAACTTTTCTGCAAGTCTGGCCTCGAGGTTCCACCAGCGGGTTTGCAGGTCGTCTTTTGCATTCATAGGCCACAAAGATAACCACGGATTAAAGGATCTTAAACTAACAAATCTGTGAAATCCATTTTAGGCAGAGAAATCAGCGGTTATCTTTGCGAAAATTTTTTAAGATGCTGCAGTTACCGGTATTAAGAGAGAAACCTGAATGGGTTAAGGAAAGACTAGCGATTAAACATTTTGCTGGAACGGATTTAGTAGATGCGGTTCTTTCGCTTGACGAAAAACGAAAAAAATTGCAATTGGAATTTGATAATAATAAAGCAAAGGTCAATGTGTTGTCCAAAGAGATAGGTCAATTGATGGCAAAAGCTCAAAAAGAAGTGGCGGAAGCGAAAAAAAAGGAAGTGGGTGTGCTAAATGCATCATTGCAATCCATTGTGGAAAAATTGAATTCGACTGAACAAAAACTACATGAAGAGCTGGTTAAGCTCCCCAATCTTCCTTCAGAAAAGGTTCCACCCGGCAAAACTCCTGCAGACAACGTAACAATTCGTGAAGGGGGAAATAAGCCTGAATTACCGGAAGGCGCAGTTCCGCATTGGGACCTGATTAAACAGTATGATATTGTTGATTTTGAGATTGGCGCCAAAATCACCGGAAGCGGATTCGCACTTTACAAAGGTCGCGGTGCCAAATTACAGCGGGCGTTGATACAATACTTTCTCGATTATAATACGGCAGCGGGATACACAGAATATCTCCCTCCTTTTATGGTGAATGAGGCCTCGGCTTATGGAACCGGTCAGTTGCCCGACAAAGAGGGCCAGATGTATCATATGCCGGAAGATAATTTCTTTATGATACCGACTTCCGAAGTTCCGGTCACAAATATATATCGTGACATGATACTGAAGGAAGCAGATTTGCCCGTTAAGATGACGGCCTATTCACCGTGTTTCAGAAGAGAAGCAGGCAGTTTTGGAAAAGACGTTCGGGGATTAAACCGTGTTCACCAGTTTGATAAGGTGGAAATTGTTCAACTCACGCATCCGGATAAGAGTTACGAAGTACAGGATGAAATGGTAGCGCACATTGAGAAACTGTTGCAGCATCTTGAATTGCCTTACAGGATTTTGGCGCTTTGCGGGGGCGATATGAGTTTTGCGTCTGCGCTGACTTATGATTTTGAAGTGTACAGCGCTGCGCAACAGAGATGGCTTGAAGTAAGTTCGGTCAGCAATTTTGAAACGTTTCAAACGAACCGTATGAAGATTAGGTTTAAAGATGAAAACGGAAAAATACAACTGGTGCATTCATTAAATGGAAGTTCTTTGGCGTTGCCGAGGATAGTGGCCTGTTTACTTGAAAATAATCAAACAAAACAGGGAATAAAATTACCCGGGGTATTACATCAATATTTCGGCGCTGAAATGATTTTATAACAGGAGCAGTTGCGGCTATCAGGTTTTTAAGCGGTCTAACAAGAAACAAAAGCGACCCCGGGACAGGGGCGCTTTTTGTTTTGTGTACCAGAAAATCTATTTATGGTTGCGCAAAACTGTTGCGTGGTCCACCTGACGCAAACACAGCAAGCATTCTTGTTTTCTGACCGGTTGAAAACATATACATGCAGGCATCGTCGGTATAATCCATATAGTTCATCGTCATTTCAATCGGTGTTCCCGAACAAGTGCTTCTATGTCCCGCAGCCGGACAACCGTAATTGGCAGTATTATGAACCGGGGTGTCACCGACCTGGTCATTACCACATGTCGCATCGCCCCATATGTGCCGGAGATTCATCCAATGACCTACTTCATGGGTAGCAGTTCTGCCGAGGTCGAAGGGTGCCTTTGCTGAGCCCGTGGTCCCAAAAGCATTGTTATCGATAACTACTCCATCAGTAGCGGAACTTCCACCCGGGAACTGGGCATAGCCAAGATATCCGCTGGTTAAATTACAAACCCATATGTTGAGCTTAGTAGTGGAACTGGTCGGGCTGATACCACCCTGTGAAATTTTCTTCATAGCATCGTTCAGTTGCCAACTTCTTTTTGTTGTGCTTTTGGTGATAACCTGGTCCAGGACAAATTCAATTCCGATATCTCCCGATTTCACGCTGTTGTAAGTTGATGTCTTGTTGTAATCTGAATTGGTAGCGCTGAAGTCCTTGTTAAGGACATTTATTTGAGACTGTATTTGCGCCGGTGAAATATTTTCTGCAGATGTCCTGTACAATACATTTACCACAACGGGTATCTGAATCTTTCCGTTAACAAGTTTTTGAAGATCCGGGTTTTGTATGTAGCGCTGTGTAAAGGCCTCAATTTGATCCATTCGTTCGCGCAATGCCGCGTCGGTTTTCAATTGTTCCTGCAAAATTTCATCCGCACCGCATTTGCGCTCAGTAGCGGTAAATCCATCTTCTTCTGGAATTGGTGATACATCATCGTTTCGTGAGGATTTGTTACATGCAGCAATAAGTAAAATGGCTGCTGAAACCAGTAAAAGAATTTTTCTCATGTGAATGAGTTTTGAGTGAGGAAAAGGTATTAATAAATATATTTCATTTTCGGGTTTTCAAAAAAAGTTGTTAATAAAATTGAAATATTTGGTCGAGCAGTTCACTTGTTTCGTTCATTGTCAAAGCTGATATAATAAAACGTCGATATGCAGATGATATCGCATTAAAAATTTAAGAAATAAGAGTACGGTTTTATCGTTAACTGACTGGATTAAACTAAACATGTTTTTAAAGGTCTTACAGCAAACCCACCTTTCATGCCCGTGGCTAACCAGTTGAAAAATCAACACTTACTGTGGCGTGCAGGCTTCGGCCCCGCGGTTGAACAACTGGATGATCTTGCAGTTTACTCGCCGAAAGAATTTTACCGGGCTCTTGTAAAAGCTTCGTCAAAAAAGCCGGATTATATTGACGTCGCCAATAATTACCTGGACGGTTTGATGATGGGTGTCGACCAGGTAGGCCGCGTGCAGCGGAAGGAATTGACCCCGGAAGAAAAAAAGAAAGTGCGCCAGAAAAACAGGGAAGGGGTCCGGAATCTCAATATTTACTGGCTAAATGAAATGGTAAACAGCAGGGCACAGCTGCGGGAAAAAATGACGTTCTTCTGGCATGGACATTTTGCATGCCGCAATTTGAACGTTTTTTACCAGCAAGGCCTATTGGACGTGATACGACGCAACGCACTTGGCGATTTTGGAACGCTATTGAAGGAAGTATCGAGGTCGGCGGCTATTCTTTTTTTTCTCAACAATCAACAGAACAGGAAAGGTCATCCAAATGAAAACTTTGCGAGGGAGGTAATGGAATTGTTCACGCTAGGGCGCGGCCATTACACAGAGGACGACGTGAAGGAATCGGCAAGGGCATTCACCGGTTGGGCAGCAACAGCTAGTGGAGAATTTATTTTTAGAAATGTGCAACATGATAATGGTCAAAAAATGGTATTAGGACAAACCGGCAATTTCGATGGGGATGATGTGCTCGATATTTTGTTAGGGCAGAAACAAACGGCCCGTTTTATCACCTTGAAAATCTACAAGTTTTTTGTAAACGATCAACCGGACCTACAAAAGATAGACTGGCTTGCTGAACGATTTTACGCAAGCAACTATAGTATAAGTAGATTGATGGAAGATATTTTCACGAGTGACTGGTTTTTTGATGAGAAAAATGTTGGTACGAAAATAAAATCGCCTGTTGAACTGATTACCGGCATCCAGCGAATGTTGCCCATGAGGCTGGTAAATGAAGAGGCTCTGATTGTTTTACAACGCCTCTTAGGACAAATACTTTTTTATCCGCCCAATGTCGCCGGATGGCCGGGTGGCAAAACATGGATCGACAGCAGCACCCTTATGTTGCGGATGCGACTTCCACAATTGATCAACGATAAAGATGAAATGAATATGAAACCGAAGGACGATGATGATCAAATGATGGGCAACAAGAACGAGAATGTGGCTGGTTCAGCACAAAAGCCCATAAAGGGAGCAAAGGCAATCCAGGCCAGCATTGACTGGGACGCCTATATAAAGTATTTTGACAAGACATCACGGGAAAAGCTGGTAAATTCTATGGCGGGAGTGTTATTACAGACCAGGACGGCAGTGGATAAGGAGATAATCACTCGTTATGCGGACGGGTCGGATAGACATTCGTTTATTCAATCAGCAACGATCCAGATTATGAGTACACCAGAGTACCAACTGTGTTAATCAACTGTTGATTCAAAAAGTTGTTGGCAGAAATAAAGACAGACATGCATATCAAACGTAAAGAATTCATCCAGGTTGGTTCACTGGCAAGTGCTTCGCTGATGCTTCCAAAGTTTTTGAAAGCATTTGAAGCCAACGCGATGGTTCCGGCCGGGAATAAGGCGGTGGTGATATTGCAGCTAAGCGGTGGTAACGATGGCCTGAATACGGTGATACCGATGCGAAACGATTTGTATTACAAGGCAAGACCGGGAATTGGAATTGAAAAAGCAAGAGTATTATCAGTTGGCGACGACACTGGTTTACATCCTGCTTTGACTGCATTTAAGGAAATATATGATGATGGTGGTCTTGGAATAATTAATAGTGTAGGATATCCAAACCCTGACCGTTCACATTTTCGGAGCATGGATATCTGGCACACTGGGTGTCAAAGCAATGAATATTTAAGTTCAGGTTGGGTAGGGCGGTATCTTGATGCGCAATGCCAGGGATGTGACAAGCCTACCCAGGCAATTGAAATTGACGATGTATTGAGTTTGGCGATGAAAGGAAATACGATCAACGGAATTGCCTTAAAAGACCCCAGGCGACTTTATGGAACTGCCAACGAAGAATTCTTTCGCGATGTATCAAAGAGCCGCAGCGTTGAAACGGGCCAGCAAACCGTCGATTATTTGTACAAGACGATGGCGCAAACTCTCTCGTCGGCCGATTATATATTTAAGCAAAGTCGCCTGCACCCGAGTTCTGCAAATTATCCCAATACGGAATTGGGAAAAAGCCTGAAGACGATCGCCACGCTGATATTTTCTGATATCAACACAAAAATCTATTACGTTTCCCTGGGAAGTTTTGATACGCATATTTATCAAAGCGCGCAGCAACAACGGCTATTTACAGAATTAAATGACGCGATAAAAAGCTTTGTAAAGGATCTGAAATCAAATAATCGTTTTGACGATGTGCTGCTGTTTACATTTTCTGAATTTGGACGAAGGGTGTCACAAAATGCGAGCGGCGGTACCGATCATGGTACGGCAAACAATATGTTTATGATCAGTGGAGGTCTGAAGAAAAAGGGGTTAATAAATGCTATGCCGGACTTAAGCGACCTTGATAGCGGTGATCTGAAATACAAGGTTGATTTTAAAAATATATATGCCACAGTACTCAGCAAATGGTTGGACGCAGATTCAACCACGATCTTAAGTGGCAATTATGATTCGATGGATTTTATCTGAGTGTTTTTAATCCATACTCCAAAACAAAAACGGCCCCCGATGTCGGGGACCGTTTGTTTTTTAGATCACGGTAAGTTAAGCGGACCTGTTTTTAGCGATGGCTATCCGGTAGAGTGTAATACCCATCAAGGCAAAGAACGCTACACCTAACCATTTATAGCCTTCTCCTCCAAGAGTACCGGTCAGCCCGTGCTCGGCGCTCCAATTTGCGAGTGCTGCGTTGATACGATCATTTGCAAAAAGAAATGCTACCAAAACGCCTGCTAACGCGCCGCCGGCAACAAGACCCGTTGCAAACAAATTTCCCTTTCCAAGATCTTCTTCTTCGGGACTGACCTGTATATTTTTCCGTTTACTTCTCCATTCAACAATTCCACGGATAGCGCCACCAATGAAAATCGGCAGTGTTGTTGACAGCGGGAGGTAAATTCCAATCGCAAAACTTAAGGCTTTGATTCCGCATAATTCCATAACTATGGCAATGAAAACACCTACCAGCACAAACTGCCAATCGAGATTGAATGATAATATTCCTTTGATGAGAGTGGCCATCAAAGTTCCCTGCGGCGCGGGAAATTTATCAGTACCAATTGCATGTTGGATACCCTGGGCGGCCATTTCAGCCGTTGGTTGATCAAGAATTTTTATTGTAGCTCCAATAGCGAGAGATGAAACAATGGCTCCGACAAACAGGGACATCTGCTGGTATTTTGGTGTAGCCCCAACAAGATAACCGGTTTTGAGATCCTGAGATGTGGCACCGGCGTTCGCTGCGGCGATACAAATCATTCCTCCCACAATCAGTGCCATTGGTTCATATACATATCCCGTCCATTTTACTGCAATGAAAATAAGACAGGTTCCCATTAGCGTGGCAATCGTCATTCCACTGATAGGGCTATTAGATGAACCTATCAGACCAACAATGCGGGATGCGACAGTAACAAAGAAAGCGCCGAAAATAATCACCAGTACACCTAGTAATAATTTACTTCCGATACTTGTGCCAGGGATAAGTGCATTCGGCAATAGTGCTATCACCAATACAAGGATGAGGCTACCAATCCCAACTACTTTTATTGACAAATCCTGTTCGGTACGTGGGACCTTTGTTTCATTTACACCTTCAACGCCACTGGTTTTTAGGGAGCCAAGACTTCCTTTGAATGAGGAGATAATGGTGGGAATTGTTTTTATCAATGTTATAAATCCTCCGGCCGCTACGGCTCCTGCGCCAATTTGCCGGATATAAGCCCGGTAAATTGCCAGTGACCAGTCCGTAAATCCCTGGGTAGCCGGATCCCATCCGCCTGGGCCGCCCGCCGTATTTATATCTTTGAGATAACCCAACTTTACCAGTTGTGCCGCAATCAAACTACCGTGATCATTTAGAAGACTGGCTAATAATGGAGTAAATACAAACCAGCTCAAAACACCTCCCGCCACCAACACACCCGCGATCTTTGGTCCAATGATGTATCCCACACCCATGTACTCAGGCGTGATCTCACCACTTATTCTTGCCGATGGAAACGTCTTATTGGCTTGTTGTGTTGAAAATGAAGGTTGTTCAGCAATGACATGAAATATTTTTTGCAGGGTGGCATACGCAAATGCAAATCCTAAACCCATAAATGCGGTTTTCGCAAACTCGCCACCACGCTCTCCCGCCTTCAGCACTGATGCACAGGCTGTGCCTTCCGGATATGGAAGAGTGCCATGCTCTTTTACGATAAGCGAACGCCGCAAAGGGATCATCATTAATGTACCAAGAATGCCTCCCACTATCGCAAGAATCAGGATGGTAAAATAATTGAAATAGCTGGCGCTGCTAGCTTCACTGAGAAACAAAAATCCAGGTAGCGTAAACACGACGCCGGCAGCAATACTTTCGCCTGCGGAGCCTGTTGTCTGAATAATATTGTTCTCAAGGATCGTTGTCTTTAAAAATCTTCTGCCAAGTGTAATGGCTAAAACAGCGATGGGAATGGAGGCTGAAACAGTAAGGCCGGCTTTTAAAGCCAGGTATACGGTAGAAGCACCAAAAATAATTCCGAAAGCAGCACCGGTAAGAACTGACTTGACAGTGAACTCTGCCATGTTTGTTTCCGGCGAAACAAATGGTTTGAAATTGCTGGATTGTTCTGCCATAAGTTGGTTTTGGAAATGGAAGATAAGAAAAAGCTATGCCGGTAAGTTAAGCAGATAATGTGATGAATTCTTCGCTCACCGGCATAAATCCGCGTCCTGCCGGTTTTGTGCTTTCATAAAGATTATGGATGTTTTGCTTTATTACCTTTGAAAAAATTTTTAAAACATGAACGGAAGACCAAGGATCAACCATGAAATAGATTATCAAATTCATGGTGAAGAATTACAATTTGTAGAGATAGAACTCGATCCCAATGAAACGGCAATTGCTGAAAGCGGTGCCATGCTGATGATGGACGACGGTATCGAAATGCAAACAATTTTTGGAGATGGTTCGGCTCAGCAGCCCAGTGGTTTTCTGGGTAAATTAATGAGTGCCGGAAAAAGAATTCTGACGGGTGAAAGTTTATTTATGACGGCGTTTTCAAATGTCGGCCAGAATAAAAAGAAGGTAAGCTTTGCAGCGCCTTACACAGGCAAGATTCTTCCCATGGACCTGCAGGAACTTGGCGGAACGATCATTGCACAGAAGGATGCCTTTTTATGTGCAGCAAAAGGAATTAGCGTGGGTATATATTTTCAGCGAAGACTGGGCACCGGCATATTTGGTGGCGAAGGGTTTATTATGGAAAAAATAGAAGGCGATGGTATGGCGTTTATGCACGCTGGTGGATACGTGATACAAAAAGAATTAAAGCACGGTGAAGTACTTAAAGTGGACACGGGTTGTGTGGTCGCTTATACACCCACTATTGATTTCGATATTGAATTCGTACGTGGTATAAAAAACCTGTTGTTTGGAGGCGAGGGATTTTTCTTTGCAAGGTTAACAGGGCCGGGAAAAGTATGGATACAATCATTGCCGATAAGCAGGCTTGCCAGCCGGATTGTATCTTACGGCACCTATCATCGCAAGGAAGAAGGTAGTGTGCTTGGTGGATTAGGAAATTTGTTTGATGGGAGAGAATAAAGTATGCCATACCTATGAAGTATGGCATACTTTGCTTACTTAGAATGCTTTCTTCGTAGCTGGTTTACCATCCGCATCCAGCTCTATAATTTCGTATCCGAGTTTTTGCAAACTCTCCAATATTTTTGCTTTATCACCTACAACGAGGATATTCATCTTATCCGGATTGATCCATCTTTTTGCAAGGGCGTCAATTTCCTGTTTACTAATAGTCTTAATGATATTGTTCTGCTTGTCAACATAGTCAGCAGGAAGATTGTTGTCAAGTATATTTCCAATAAAGCCAGCTTTCTGCACACCGGTTTCATAGCGTAATGCATCGCGTTGCCCAATGGCACTCTTCATAAAGGTGAGTTCATCTTCCGTAATTCCTTTTTCTGAATATTCTTTCATTTCTTTCATTATTTCTACAAGTGCACTATCCGTAGCATTGACCTTAATTCCCGACTCAAATTCATACTGGCCCGTTTGTTTGTCGCCGGTGAAGCTGCTTCTAGCTCCATAGGTCCAACCCTTATCTTCACGAAGGTTCATATTGAGCCGGCTATTAAACGTGCCGCCAAAAGCATAGTTCATTAAGCCTGATTTAAAGTATTCACCCGTGGCATCATACTTCAAACCTGTTATATAGCCCACGCGGAACTCTGTTTGCGCTGACTTAGGTATATCCACCAGGTAAACTTTTGTTTTTTCAACAGCAGGCGCTGCAGCAATTGCAGGGATGTCAATTTTCTTGTTGGGCAAACTGTTCAGGAACGAAAGTTTGGGTAATATTTCTTCTTCAGTGATGTCGCCGACTACCACTACCTCAGTACCCCGGGATGTCATATAATTATCGTAGTAGTATTGGATATCGGCAAGCGTAAATCCCTTTACCGTTTCTTCATTTCCGTCCCCGGAAATTCCCATTATGCTATTGCTGCCATAGTTTACTTTGGCAAACACGTCATCAGCAACAGCTGCAGGTTGAGTTTTAGCCTGCTTAAAATTTTCAAGGTTTTGCTTCTTGATCCGGTCAAATGCCGTTTGTGTGAATTTGGGATTGAACATTCTTTCCTGCAAAAGTTTCAACGTTGCGTCAAGATTTTTCTTTTGAGATTGCACCTGGAAAGTGACGATATCGTTTCCGCTGAAAACATTGATGGAACTTCCAAGTTTCTGCAGTTCTTTACTCATTTGTTCCGCCGTAAAATTCTTAGTATCCTCCGTCATCATATCCGTAAAGAACGATGCAAGACCCGCCTTGGACAAATCGTTGGCATTTAATAAGTGTCCACCGGGAATTTTGACCGACAATGTAACGACGGGTAATTCGATGTTCTGCGTGCCAATGATTTTAATTCCGCTGGGCCAATCCTCTTTCCAGAACGCGGGAACTTTCACTACGGGGTTAGGGCCATTAGGAGGCATCTTGCCCCGGTCAAAATTGTCCTTTGCTTTTTCATATTTCAAGCCATTATATCCATAATCGGGAGCAACATAATTAGCATTACTAACCTTAAAATTATTGTCACCCACTATCATCTTATCCTGGTTTTTGGGGAGCACGCTGACAACTACAGGATGTTTGTATTTAACGTATTTATTATACACCCTCATTACATCTTCTTTGGTGACCGCCTGGTAAGTTTTTAATTGCTCCCCGATCATATTAGGGTTACCGGTGTAGGTCTGAAAGGCGGCTAATTGGGAAACTTTTCCTGAAACACTTTGCAGGCCATTGATCAATTGTGATTCATAACCGCCTTTAAATTTGGCAATATCATCATCCGTTACGCCCCGTGCTTCGAAGCTGTCGAGGGCATTGTTGAGAAGATAATACATGTTTGATAATGGCTTGCCGGGAAAAGGAATTACCTGGAAAGCAAAAACGCCTGACAATTCAAATAAAACATTGAAACAACCTGCCTGTAATGCCAATTGTTTTTTTGTCAGCTGCTGGTACATGAATGAATTATTGCCTTGTCCGAGTATTTGAGCAAGGCAGGCAAGTGCGGCACGGTCAGGATGATATTCGGGCACAGTCGGAAACGCTACTACCATCATGGGGAGGCGGGCATAGTTATCAGTGTACGATACAAAGCGATGTTTATCGAGAGTCGGAACCATCGGGGGCATCTTGTCTACTTTTGGACCGGCTGGAATGGGGCCAAAGTATTTTTCGACCAGTTTTACGACTTGATCGGCCGATACATCACCACCAACGGTGAGCGTTGCGTTATTTGGTCCATACCAACGCAAAAAGAAATTCTTCAGGTCGTTCACATTTACCCGGTCGAGGTCTTCCACGTAACCTATCGTTAGCCAGGAATAAGGATGTCCATAGGGATACAGGTTTTTCGATATTTCTTCGAATAGCAATCCATAAGGAACGTTGTCGTACCGTTCACCTCTTTCATTCTTTACGGTTGATCTTTGATTCTCGAATTTTTTTTGAGTCACTGCATCAAGCAGGAATCCCATCCGGTCAGCTTCTAGCCATAGCATTTTTTCGAGCTGGTTCGAAGGAACTGTTTGAAAATAGTTGGTACGGTCTGTATTGGTGGTACCGTTAAGGGTTCCTCCGGATGAGCTGACAATTTTAAAATGCTGATCGTCGCCCACGTGGTCACTACCCTGGAACATCATGTGTTCGAAAAAATGAGCAAAACCAGACTTGCCAATCTCTTCCCGGGCAGATCCAACGTGGTACGTGACGTCTATGTGCGCGATCGGGTCGCTGTGATCTTCATGGACTATGAGGGTAAGCCCGTTGGGCAACACATATTTCTCGTATGGTATAACCAACTCATCACCCTTCCTGGTCACCTTTTCTACAAGCCTGCCTGTCCGGTAGGCAGGCTTCGCCTGCGCAAAGACAGCTCCGCTCACCAGCATGATCAGAACATTTAACATTAATAATTTTTGCTTCATATTTTATCAATTAGGTTTTAGATTCAGAGAGTTGGCAAAATAAATCATAATCCGTTTCGGAGCGCCACCATTTATCATTTTTGCATTCGTCGTTTTATTACAAAATTGAACAGGAAACTATGCTAATTTTGCGGGACAAATTTTCAAAATGATTCGCAAACAAGAAGTATTACAGGATGTCGTTATAAAATTCGCCGGGGATAGTGGTGATGGGATGCAACTAACTGGCACACAATTTAGCAACAATACAGCCTTATTAGGTATTGACCTTTCAACTTTCCCTGACTTTCCCGCGGAAATAAGGGCGCCACAAGGCACATTACCGGGTGTGAGCGGTTACCAGGTAAGGTTCTCAAGCGACAGGGTATTTACACCAGGAGACGCTTGTGACGTCCTGGTGGCAATGAATGCTGCAGCTTTGAAAGCCAATCTGACCGCATTAAAGAAAGGCGGGAAAATCATTGCAAATACTGATGGCTTTGATTCGAAAAATCTGCGGCTTGCGAACTATCCTGACGGGGAAAATCCATTGGAAAATGGTAGTCTCGACAGCTATGAATTGATCCAAATAGATGTCACTAAGATGACCCGCGAAGCCCTAAAGGAATTTTCAATGGGTATGAAGGAAAAGGACCGGGCTAAAAACATGTTTGTACTGGGTTTCCTGTACTGGATGTATGGCCGCGACATGGATAATACTGCAAGTTTTCTGAAAGAAAAGTTTGGAAAGAAGGAAGAGATCCTTCAGAGCAACCTGAAGGCATTGCAGGCCGGCTATAATTTTGGCGATACCACGGAGACATTCACCACAACATACAAGGTGGAAAAGGCCAAAATGGAGAAAGGTGCTTACCGATCCATTATGGGCAACCAGGCATTGGCGTATGGACTTATTTCGGCCTCACAAAAAAGCGGGCTGCCTTTGTTTCTTGGCTCTTACCCGATAACGCCGGCATCCGATATTTTGCATGAGCTGAGCCGTCATAAGAATTTTGGCGTTAGAACTTTCCAGGCCGAAGATGAAATCGCTGCTATCTCTTCAGCAATTGGAGCGGCCTATGGTGGTTCATTAGGCGTAACTACAACTTCGGGTCCGGGGATGGCATTAAAAGCTGAAGCGATGGGACTTGCGGTGATGCTTGAAATCCCTTTGTTGATTATAGACGTGCAACGTGGTGGCCCCTCAACAGGATTGCCCACAAAGACAGAACAAAGTGACCTCATGCAGGCTTATTATGGAAGAAATGGCGAATGTCCCATGCCCATAGTTTCTGCATCCACGCCCGCAGATTGCTTTGATTCGGTATACGAAGCAGTGAGAATTGCAGTGCAGCATATGACGCCTGTGATATTTCTAAGTGATGGATACATTGCGAATGGTGCGGAGCCCTGGAGATTTCCGACAAGCGACCAATTGCCCGCCATACCCGTAAAGTTTAAAACGGAGTTGGGTCATGGTGAAGAAAAATTGCAGCCGTACCTGAGAGACGAAAAACTAGTGCGGCCATGGGCAATACCCGGGACAAAAGGATTAGAACATCGCATTGGTGGCCTAGAAAAACAAAATATCACGGGCAACGTAAGCTATGATCCCGAGAATCACCAGTTAATGGTGAAAATCAGGCAGGAAAAAGTTGATAAAATTGCAGAATACATCCCTGAACAAAAACTTGACAACGGACCTGAAAAAGGAAAAGTGCTCGTAATCGGTTGGGGATCTACTTACGGTGCTATTAAATCTGCCGTATCTGAACTTTTGTCGAAGGGTCACGCGGTGGCGCATGCACACCTTCGCTATGTTCGTCCTTTCCCCAAAAACCTTGGTGACATTGTCAAAAATTATGACACGGTACTTATTCCGGAGATCAACAGTGGCCAGTTAATAAAAATCATCCGGGATGTTTATTTTGTTGATGCCAAGGGATATAGCAAAATCATGGGCGTGCCCATCACCAAAACAGAATTGGTTGAAGAGATTAAGAAATTCCTGTAAACCCGCGTTAGTCTTTCACCCAGTAATCCACCACTACTACTTTGTCCAGATAAGGACTTAGCATTTTCCCAAATTCCTTGTGTGCGGGATGAGGTAAATAAGCGTCCCGGTCTTTTTCGCTTTCAAAGCTAAGAAAGAAACAATGTGTCAGTCCCTGGTTGAGATTTTCGGGACTATTATTGGTGCCCCATTCAAAGCCTTTTATTTCTTTGATTTTTGAGGGAAGCGCTTCAAATGCATTTTCAACTTGCTGTATCTGGGCTGGTGTAGCACCCTCTTTGAATTTAAATAATACAACATGCCTTAACATCTTAGTTTCTTTAGATAAGGCCGACAAAATAAGTATTGCAATTAGAAACGCAGCGACATACACAAATACTTTTTTCATTTCCCATTTTTTTAGTCAATCTGTATTTAAGAAAACTCTGAACCTGTTAAATAAAAATAATTTCATTTTTTAGGTGACAGGTCTTTCCTAAATATATGACAACTTAAAGAATCACGCCCGTTTAGGTACGGGAGCAATATCTTTCAATTGGTTTTCCGCCTTCGGTTCTGCGAAGGGAGGTATTGTGGAAACGAGGTGCTGCTCATAGATACACCCTCCCAACTCAAAACAATTCGCACATTTCTTTTGATAGCACAATTCATGATTTATGAATATTAAATCCTCAGAATGATTGTTTGAATCTTTCATGTGACAAGGTTTAATGATTTCGCAATTTTACAAACGAGAGTAAGCATGTGCCAGTAGTAACGTCATGAATTGAGGAAAGCTCTCCATGGATTGAATTCATAAAAACAGTAAAGTTTATTCGTTTAACGAAAAACGGATACGTTGATACTTCGCCGCGATAATACCTTCGTGTAATTGTTTAATTTGCGCTCAAAAAGAATCTTGCAAAAGTGAGTAAAGTATGATAAGAGCAGGATCGAATTTTAAAAAAATCTTCTTGTGTTTCGCCTTGATCTCAGTGAGCGAAACAAAAGCACAACAGAAAGGGCCAAATATTCTCTGGATTACTTGCGAAGATATTTCGCCTTATATCGGCGCCTACGGAGATAAATTAGTAAAGACTCCGAATATTGACCAATTAGCAAAAGAAGGTATAAGGTACATGAAAGCTTATACCACCGCAGGCGTTTGCGCTCCCAGTCGTTCAGCGATCATAACGGGCATGTATCAAACGTCAATTGGTACGCACCATATGCGAACAAACGGTGTTGCAAAATACCAACCTGTGCCACCGTACTCTGCAGTCATTCCAGATTATGTGAAATGCTTTCCCGAATATCTAAGAAAGGCCGGCTACTACTGCACCAACAATGAAAAGCAAGATTACCAGTTTACGGCGCCGGTGACGGTTTGGGATGAAAATGGTCCCGCAGCTTCTTTCCGCAATCGCCCGGGCAACACACCTTTTTTTGCTGTTTTTAATTTCATGATCACTCATGAATCGCAATTATTTATGCGTAGGGATAGTTTGCGTGTTAATACCGATAGTGCTTCCGTTCCTCCCATTTATCCCGATACTAAAACTGTCCGCCAGGATATGGCACGCCTTTTTACCAACATTGAAATAATGGACAACCAGGTGGGTGAACTGATTCAAATGCTGAAAAATGACGGCTTGTATGACAAAACAATCATTTTCTTTTACAGTGATCACGGTGGCGCATTGCCATGGATGAAAAGGGAGGTGCTGGAACGCGGTACGCATATTCCCCTGATCATCCGATTTCCAGGCGGCAAAAACGGGGGAACATCTAATAACGAATTAATCAGTGCGATTGACTTTGCACCAACAGTTCTTTCCCTTGCCGGCATAAGGATTCCCTCTCATTTGCAGGGGCAGGCTTTTTTAGGAGCACAAAAGGCGAAGGAAAATCGCAAATACGTATTTGCTGGCAGAGACCGGATGGATACCGAATACGACAGGGTAAGAATGGTAAGAGATCCACAATTCCGTTATTTATACAATTACATGCCGGAAAAGCCATATTACCAAAATATCGAATTCAGATTGGATGTTCCGATGATGAAGGAGATTCTGAAATTAAAGGAAGAGGATAAATTGAATCACGATCAAATGACATGGTTTGAACGAAAGCCGGCAGAAGAACTTTACGATGTGAACAATGATCCTTTCGAATTGCACAATTTGGCTAATGATTCGAATTACAAAGCTAAACTGGTTGAATTACGGTCCGCTTTGCAAACATGGACAAAAAAATATGGTGATATGGGCTCTCTTTCGGAAAAGGACATGATTAAAAAATGGTGGAATGGCAACGATGAACCACCCGCAACAGCAGCACCCGAAATCATAAAATCAAATGGAGGTGTTAAGATCAGGTGCGCCACAAAAGGTGCTTCTGTTGGGTACCGTATTGGTAAGCCGGAAGCGATGAACAAAGCTGTCGAACATACCATTCAAACATGGGATGCAAGTATAATTATAATGAAGAGTGTACGGGAAGGAGACAAGGTTAAAGGTGTTCCGGCGTGGCAAATTTACGGTGGTGAATTAATTAAGTTAAGACGCGGAGATACACTGCTTGTGAATGCCATGCGTATCGGGTATAAGCCGGCGACTGCATCATTCATTGAAACTTCTGGTCATTAGACTGAAATTAAAAAGCCCCGCTTCCGCGGGGCCTTTTATTGTTTCAACACCCGTAGAATTACAGTGGCATCTTCACCACTTTGATCACCTGTTGCAAGGACTTATTTTGCAGACGGGTAAAATAAATGCCTGAAGCTAATCCGTCTTTGTAAATATCAATGTTATACGTACCGGTAACATATTCGTGGTTGGTCAATACTTTAACCACGCGACCCATCGAGTCTATTTGTTGAATCAACGTCTGCACAATGTCTCTTGCACTTTCGTAACCTGTGCCGCCAAATAACTGCTGCCTTTGTAATATTCCGCTTTTATCCAGGTTAGCAACCCACGGGTCCCAATATTCGCTTGATGTCTGCGGATCAGTGTCACCATTTAATGAATCATTATAACCGGCAACAATCGTTCCTCTGGCAGTAGTTAATTTGATAACAAAGGCCACATCCACGTCAGATCCACCGTAGTGATCAGCCCTTTGTTTTGGAGGGGGAGTAGTTTGTGCGGAAACCCCTGTATACGCAAGCATACAAGCGCAAACGTAAAGCGTAAACAGGCAGTTGGTTTTCACAGGCTATATAATTAAGTCACAGAATACCTGTCCAATGATGGCAAGTATTATGCTAGACTATAACAAGTATTATGCTAGACTATAAATTGAAGTATTAGGTTTTCCCTGAAAGCTAATGGAGTTTTACTCGGGATTTTTGCAGCAGGAAATATCTGCAAACCTGTGTCAGGCCACAGTTTTGGCATTGAGGATTTCTGGCCAGGCAGATATAGCGGCCGTGGAGGATCAGCCAATGATGAGCTTTATGGATTAATTCCCGCGGAAAATTCCTGGTTAATTCTTTTTCGACCGCGAAAGGTGTTGAAGCTGTTTGGGGTGCTAAACCAATCCTTTTACTTACTCTGAATACATGAGTATCCACAGCCATGTTCGGCTGTTTGTCAATAACCGAAGTGATCACGTTAGCTGTTTTTCTACCGACACCCGGCAACAGCATTAATTCATCTACTGTCATAGGAATTTTGCCATCGAATTTTTCCACTACCTGTTTCGCCATCCCGATCAGGTGTTTTGTTTTGTTATTGGGATAGGAAATGCTTTTTATATAAGGAAACAATTCTTCAAAATTTGCTTTGCTAAGACTTCTTACATCCGGATACTTTTCAAAAATTGCGGGCGTGGTAAGATTGACTCTTTTATCGGTGCATTGTGCCGAAAGGATCACTGATACGAGTAATTGATATGGATTATCGTAGAGTAGCTCAGTCTCGGCTTCGGGTGTATTTTTTTCGAAATAGTCAATGACGTATTGGTAACGTTGCGTTCGGGTCATGGTTGCAAAGCTAAGAGGTCAAAAGTGGTAAAGCGTAACGCCGGGTGAATTAATAAGCGCATTTGTCGACCTACGATGAGTTTGCAGATACCCTTCCCGGATTTCAGTTAAAGCATAAAAAAAGCATCCCGCAAATAAGCGGGATGCGTAAGTAAATTCAGGGAAAAAGTAGGCTTATCTTACTTTTTCCGACGATTTCTCACGGGCGTAATTCAGAATGTTTAAAATCACCTCGGTGCGTGGCGTTTCATGGATTTGGTCAAGCCTTTGCATGGATGCTTTTAATACAGTGAGTTTTTCCCGTAGTGTCCAGTCCAGTTTGAGAGCCTGTTCAATAGCCTCTGTCAACTGGTGAGGACTTTCCTTGTATAAATACAATAAAAGATCCTCTGGGGTAAATTTTGTCATTCGCAAACCATTAATGTCCTTAAAAGTGAGTTCCAGAAAATATGTCCGCATTTAAAACGGAAAATGAATCACCTTATTGTATGGAATGGGAGCCCTCCCCATTTTCGGTGACTTCAGGTATAAGGAACAAATCCTCGTTATCACGTTTCATCAGGTATTTCTCCCTTGCATATTTTTCAAGGGTAGCAGGATTCGACTTAAGTCGTTCTAATTCAGCCTCTTCGGCGGCTATACTTTCTGTATAGTGGTTTTTGCTTTCTTCGAGATCTTTTAACTGGCGGTTTCTTGAAGCCTGTGTAAATATGTCATTTTTATCAAAAAAAAGCATGATACAGGCAAAGACACCGAGGGCAATAACATATTTGTTTCTTAGAAAGGCAGGGATATGGGTTAGAAGTTTCATTCCGGGTTTGTATATAAAGTTAATGATTTTAACTATCGGCTATCAACTGCAAAAGGTTTTCTTTCACACTTGTCCATTCATCGTCAATGATACTATAAATAACGTCGTGCCTTATAGAGCCATCATTGCGATATCCGTGTTTACGCAATACTCCTTCTTTGACTCCGCCAATTTTTTCTACAGCTTTTTGTGAACGGATATTCTGATGGGCAACCCTCAGTTCAGCTCGCATAAACTTTAATTGCTCAAATATAAATTGCAACAGCAGCAATTTGCATTCTTTGTTATGCACTTTTCCCCATACCGAAGGAATGTACCAGGTATAACCTATTGTTGCCGACTTATCCTTATGCCTGATTTCGTATAATCTTGTCATGCCTATGATTGCCTCGTCCTTCGTGCACCTTATGACAAAACTATGTTGCCCGCCCATTGCCTCTTTGTCCATTGCTGCGTCGAAATAGTCATCATACATCTTATCAAACCTGTCATCAACCAATAGCATTTTATTAAACTCCCAGATGCGCTCATCGCGGGCAAGCGGACGAATAATTTCGCGGTGACGAGGCGAAAGCAATTCAAGATATACGTGCTTTCCCGTCAGTTGTGAGATATCTATATTCATCCTTAAAACGGAGAACTGCTAAAGTTGTTTAAATCGGTCAGCTTTATATTAAAAGCCAATATCCTTATTTTCCGAACTTAATTTTCCCTTTAGGATATATAGCGCTTCCTCCCAGTTGCTCTTCGATCCTGAGCAGCTGGTTGTATTTCGCTATACGGTCGGTACGGGATGCTGAGCCGGTTTTTATCTGGCCACAGTTTAAGGCAACTGCGAGGTCTGCAATAGTTGTATCCTCTGTTTCACCGCTTCTGTGGCTCATAATAGTGTTGTAGCTATTGTGCTGTGCCAGGGTCACTGCATTTATCGTTTCAGTCACCGTTCCAATCTGGTTTACTTTAACCAGCAGCGCATTCGCAATATCCTTATCAATTCCCTGCTGTAGGCGGAGCACATTCGTTACAAAAAGATCATCGCCTACGAGCTGGCACTTATTGCCGATGGCTTTTGTAAGGTTGGCCCATCCATCCCAGTCATCTTCTGCCATGCCATCTTCAATTGAAACGATCGGGTATTGCTTTACCCATTTTTCCCAAAATTTCACAAGCTGATCACTGCTTATTTGCTTGCCATCGCTTTTATGAAAAACATATTTCTTCTTTTTAGCGTCCCAGAGTTCTGTATTGGCCGCATCCATCGCCACAACTATTTGCGATCCGGCTTTATAGCCTGAGGCCTGGATTGCTTCCATCACTGTGTCGATTGCCTCTTCATTGCTTTGAATATTGGGAGCAAAGCCTCCTTCATCGCCAACATTGGTGCTGAATCCTTTTTTCTTCAATACCGATTTTAAGGTGTGGAATACTTCAGCGCCCCATCTCAGCCCTTCGCTGAAAGATGACGCACCTACTGGCATGATCATGAATTCCTGGAAGTCTATTTTATTGTCTGCATGAGCACCGCCGTTCAGAATATTCATCATAGGAATCGGCAATGTTTTGGCATTGGTACCGCCGATATAACGATAGAGGGGTAATGAAGCTTCTTCCGCTGCTGCTTTGGCCACCGCCATGCTCACGGCCAGCAACGCATTGGCTCCGAGCTTTGCTTTATTTGGCGTTCCGTCCAGTTCAAGCATCACTGCATCGATTCCTGTTTGATCGGCTACCTCATGGCCAACCAAAACCGGCGCAACAACAGCGTTTACATTTTTTACGGCGTTCAACACGCCCCTTCCCATATATTGTTTCTTATCCCCGTCTCTTAATTCAACTGCTTCATGTGCACCCGTGCTGGCGCCACTTGGTACGGCGGCCCGCCCTACGGCTCCTTCATCTGTCAATACATCCACTTCAACTGTTGGATTACCGCGGCTATCTAGAATTTGTCGGGCAAAGACTTCGGAAATGTAACTCATGTTGGAAAATTTAGGATTGAAAAAAAATATGGTTTCACCATCTGGCTAATGGCATTACTTTTAGTTGAAGCATCAGGCAGGTAAGGATATTATTCAGTTTTTTGAGTAAGAGATCGGAATACATCTTCCAGGCTTTGTTCTTCGCTTTGCAAAGAAACGATGTTGAGATTATGTAGCAAAGCCAATTCAAGTATTTGTTTTCGTACCGCTTCGGGGTTTGAGGTTTGTAATTTGAAGGTTGATCCGGTTGTTTGTTCTATTGCCGAAACGTCCCTGAATTTTTCAATCAATTCCCTGTCAACATCTTCTTTAAATTGTATAATAACAGCATGGCTTTTTTTCGTTGTCCTCTGCAGATTCGCGAGAGAATCATCTGCCACCAGCTTGCCCTTGTCAATAATGATAACCCGGTCGCAAATAGCCTCCACTTCCTGCAAAATATGAGATGAAAATAACACGGTCTTGTCGGCGCCCTGCTGTTTGATCACTTCGCGGATTTCAATGATTTGATTGGGATCGAGCCCACTGGTCGGTTCATCTAATATCAGTACTTCCGGATCGTGAATGATTGCGGCTGCGAGCCCAACTCTTTGCTTATATCCTTTTGACAGCTGGCCGATTTTTTTTTTGCTTTCCAGCGTTAATCCAACCGTTGCAATCGCTTTTTCAATCGAATTTTTTGTGGCCTTCAACTGGTGTACTTCGGCAATGAATGCAAGGTATTCCTTCACAAACATGTCGTAATACAATGCGTTTTGCTCCGGCAGGTAACCGATTTTCTTTTTTGTTTCCAAAGGATTTTCGAAAACATTCATACCGCATACAGATGCACTGCCGGCGCTCGGCTGCAGGTAACCGGTAATTATTTTCATGGTCGTGGATTTCCCCGCACCATTCGGACCAAGAAAGCCAACAATTTCACCCTTTCCTATCCTAAATGAGATATGGTCTATGGCTTTTTGTTCGCCATAGGTTTTTACAAGCTTGTGTACTTCAATGGACATAACCGGAGGCAGATTGACGAATTAATAATGCAATTACACTACGGCAACCTTTCATACTTCTTATTAAAGGTCCTGGAATTCATAAAGCGGGTCAATATCCGTACCTGCTTTCATTTCTAAAATCGGATTTATTATGCCATCGCGGAGGTCATATACCCATCCATGGAGGTCAGGTCGCTGTTCACTGTTCCAGGACTTTTGAATGATGGCTGTCTTTGCAAGGTTAAATACCTGCTCTTTCACATTTAACTCCACCATTTTGTTTACCCGTTTATCTTCATCAGCAATAGCTTCGATTTCTTTACGGTGAATGCGATAAATGTCCTTGATGTTGCGGAGCCACATATTTAACACCTGGTTTAGGTCAATGTTAGACATTGCAGCCTTTACACCGCCACAACCATAATGACCGCAAACAACTACGTGTTTTATTTTAAGGTGATTTACTGCAAAGTCAAGGACGCTCATGAGGTTTACATCCGTGTTCACTACCAAATTTGCTACATTTCGATGGATAAATATTTCACCGGGTTCTGTTTGTGTGATTTGGTCAGGCGGGACCCGGCTATCGCTGCAACCTATCCATAAAAACTGGGGTGTTTGAACGTGAAGCAACCGCTCAAAAAACCGGGGATCCTCTGCGAGTTTTCTCGCTGCCCAGTGTTTATTGTCATCTAATAGTGATTCGTATGGTTTCATAATCTATATCGGGGGTCAAATTTAGTTTTAAATTCATTCCGGTGGCCAATTTCGATCTTGTTCGGATTATAGTAAGTTTAACAAAATGGAGAGAATGGGCCCCTTTCCGGCCAATTTTACGAATGGTTTGGATGACAAATTGTAAATTATTATTTTGCACTACTTTTTATGGGGAAGAGCCGAAAAACTTTTAGTGTTTTCCAACTTGCTTCAGCTGTCTTTATGATAGCTGCATTGCTATGGCTCACCATAAGTGCACCATTTGTTTATGCTGGGCAGCAGAAGCTGGCACAGCAGGAAAAGTCCACCAGTTTCCCGGTTCCACTTGCCGCCAATGAAGAAGACACCTCCAATCCGTTTGGTAACACTACTGAAGAAAAAGCCCCTTCCGGCAGCAGTTCATTTTCCGAAGAGTATATTCATGATCATCACAAACAAGATTATTTCTTTTCAATAATCCTGCGCTATTATATATCTGAAAATGCAGGTACCTATATCGCTTTCCATGGGGAATTAGACGTCCCACCTCCAGACCTCGGCTGATTAGTCTTACTATTTTACTGAAGGCTTAGCACTAAGCCATTATTAGAAAAGCGAAACAAACGCGCCGTTGTTAACGGCATTGCGTTTTTGATTTTTCCATTTAAAAAAATTTTGCAAATGAGAAAGCATTCTAAGGAATTCCTTCAGAATCTCACGCCCCACCATGGATATCGGATATTGGTGGAAGGCAATAAAAGATTTGTCCGGAATCTCAAATCGGATCATGATCACCTGGAAATGATAAATGAAACCAGGGAAGGGCAATATCCCTTTGCAGTAATTCTGAGTTGCATGGATTCACGCACATCCGTTGAATTAATATTCGACCAGGGGCTCGGCGATTTATTCAGCATCAGGGTGGCCGGTAATATTGTCAACGACGATATTCTTGCCAGCATTGAATACGCCATTAAGTATGTTGGCTCCAAAGTGTTAATGGTGTTGGGGCATACCGAATGTGGGGCGATTACCAGCGCTAAGCTCGGCGTAAAAGACGGACATATCACTTCACTTTTAGATCGGATACAGCCATCGATTAGCAAGGCACTATTGAAGGATGAGGAAGATCATTTGTTTGATGACAGTATCGCATACGCAAATGTGGAAAACAGTCTCGAGCAAATTCTGACGCGCAGTACGATAGTAAAAGAAATGTTCAAAGAAGGAAAGATTGGCATATTGGGCGGAGTGTACAACATTGAAAATGGCAAAGTTGATTTTTTCAAAACGCTGACGAGCGAAAAAAAGCAAGATAAACGGTCCATCAATGCCCATAACAATAATGTTTTCATTAATGATTAAAGTTTAACTGAAAAAGCACATTATGAAACTGAATAGAAAATCTTTTAAAACGGATATGCTCGCCGGGGTGGTCGTGTTTTTAGTAGCACTTCCGCTATGTTTGGGAATCGCCGTAGCCAGTGGCGCGCCACCTTTTGCCGGAATCATTACAGGCATCCTCGGTGGCCTGGTCGTCGGCATATTAAGTGGCTCAAACGTGAGCGTAGCAGGCCCGGCGGCGGGTTTGATTGCAATCGTGGTAGCCGCCATAACCGATCTTGGTTTTGAAGTGTTCCTGTTAGCCGTGTTGCTGGCAGGAATAATTCAATTATTACTGGGGTTTGTCAAAGCAGGTACCATTTCAAGCTATTTTCCTTCAGGCGTTATTGAAGGGATGCTGACCGCTATTGGTATTATTATCATCAAAAAGGAATTACCGCATGCAATCGGCTATGATATGGAACATGAAGGTGATTTTTTTTCCTACCAATTGCTGGATAGCGCAGACAAGGGGATGTTTGCTGAGATTATACATTCCTTTAACTATGCCCATATCGGCGCCATCATAGTTACAGTTGTTTCAATAATCATTTTGGTAGCGTTTAACAACGTAACGTTTCTCAAAAGAATAAAAGTGCTGCCGGGCGCGCTGATGGTGGTAATTGCCGGGATTGTTATCAATGAATTATTTAAGGTGGCCAGTCCCTCATGGGTTATAGCCGGTGAACACCTGGTGAAACTGCCCACAGCTTCTTCAGCGAGTGAATTTTTCGGCCAGTTTACCTTCCCGGATCTTTCGGCATTAGGAAACCCGGCTGTATGGATAACAGCGGCAACTATTGCAACGGTGGCAAGCATTGAAACACTTCTTTGCCTCGAAGCAGCTGACAAAATGGACCCCATGAAACGATACTCTAATGCAAACGTTGAATTAAAGGCGCAGGGAATAGGGAATTTTCTTTCGGGTTTATTAGGCGGCCTGCCCATGACCTCGGTAATTGTAAGAACAACAGCCAATATAAATGCAGGAGCAAAGACCAGGGTTTCCACCATTTTTCACGGCATTTTTCTACTTGCTACTGTCATAGCAATACCGGGTTTGCTCAACCGGATGCCGATGGCGTGTTTGGCTGCAATCTTAATTATGATTGGTCTAAAACTCGCAAGTCCGAAAGTGTTTAAACATATGTGGAAGGCTGGAAAGTACCAGTTCATTCCATTTGTCGTTACGGTGGTCGCGGTGGTTTTGACCGATTTGCTGAAAGGTGTGGGAATTGGGTTAGCTGTAAACCTATTCTTCATTTTAAAAGGGAATATGAAGCTGGCGTACTTCTTTAAAAAAGAAGAACACAAGGAAGGAGAAATCATTCATATTGACCTTGCACAGGAAGTTTCCTTTTTAAACAAAGCGGCAATCAAGCAAACACTGGCGCACCTTCCACCTAACAGCAGGGTGATCATTGATGCAGGCAATACGGTGTACATAGACTATGATGTGTTGATGCTGATCAGGGATTTTTTAAACTATGGCTCAAAAGATAAAAACATTAAGGTCCGCCTAAAGAATTTTAAAAGGGCTTACAAAATGGAAGATGCCGTGCATGTTCATTCCGAAAAAGAAGAATGGATTGAAAATGGGGCGCAATTTGAAAAAGATAAATCTATGACCACCCAAAACGTTTAAAATGAAATCAACCCTGCACGAGACCACGATATCCATCGCTCATTCCAATGGTGAAGTAGTTGGTAGGCTTTTCAATGAACAACGCAGTCTGCATGACCTGAAACATTACCTGCCATCACAACAGGCCCTCAGGGATTTTATTCATCACAACTCGCTTCATGCGTTTCAGCATATGAAATTTTACGATGCCATATTCAAGGCATCAAAAATTTTCGGGTTCCAGGCGCACCTGCAACTCAATGAATACAGGGAACTCTATACATCGGGTCGCATAAGAGAGGATATATTATTGATGGTAATTGCCCGTAAAAAGGCAAGTGTCAGGGAATGGGAAAAAAGGATGCTGGATAAACAGTACGACATCGTCAATCATACCCGAATCGGGCAGTTTAGGCGTTTGTGGAAAGACATCTATCACTTTGACATGGACAACAATGTTCAGCCTTTACTATTCAGGATCCTTTGCGCTTTCCTCGACCAGGGTATTGCGATTGAACGTTTCCCGTTAGCTCAGAAGAGCTTCGTTGCAAGCATCCGGGAGATGGAAAATAACAGCCTTGTAAGTTTTTTCAAAACAAAAGAGATCAAACAAAAATTCTTAACCGGCAATTATTCGATCACTGAGTTATTACAAATTCTCATTGGAAAAGAAGAATACTTTCAACAATATTTATTTGACCAGCAATTTTCTCATCCCGGCTGGAGCGGGTTTGTAAGCGCCGTAGAAGATAATCCGCAGACATTGCTCGACAGAAAGAAGATTTCGCTCAGGGATCTTGTCGAATTTGAATTGTTGATGGAACTGGATGCTCTTTATTCACGTTTCGGAAAAAACTGGAAACCCCTGGCTGATCATGCCAAGCAGCAACCCATTGACCTGTTTGCTGATGTCGAACGAACCGAATTGTCCGAAATATTTGAATTGTGGCAGGACGCGTTTGAATGGAGTTATTATGACTCGGTCTTGAAAGGAATATTAATGTCGAATGAAAAAGGCGGGTTGAAAGCACACAATGGAAGTTCAATCCTGCCTCATTCCGATGATAAGGGTGAAATACCCCGGCGTTTCCAGGCTATCTTTTGCATTGATGAACGGGAAGATTCAATCCGGCGTCATATAGAAGCGGTTGACAGGCATTGTGAAACTTTTGGCGCTCCTGGATTTTTTGGCGTCGAATTTTTTTTCCAGCAGCAAGGAAGTAAATTTTATGACAAGCTCTGTCCTGCGCCTGTCACACCAAAACACTTGATCAAGGAATTTCAGGCCACTATGTCAAAAAACGATGAGCCACTGTACACCAAACATGCACATGGAATTTTTACGGGATTTGCGTTAAGCATCACGTTTGGATTTTGGGCATTTGTAAAAACGGTCTTGAATTTATTCAGGCCAAAAATGAGCCCGGCAATTTCAAACGCTTATGGACACATGGACAAGAAATCAGTTCTTACGATCGAGAACAAGGATCCAAATGATATAGAGAATGGTTTGCAGGTAGGATATACCGTTGACGAAATGACAACAAGAGCGGAAGGTTTCCTGCGGGGGATTGGCCTGGTAAAAAATTTTGCCCCTATTGTCTACATCGTGGCACATGGCAGCAGCAGTGCCAATAACCCGCATCATGGGGCACACGACTGCGGGGCATGCAGTGGCCGTCCCGGCGCGACCAATGCGAGAGTGCAGGCCTTTATCCTGAATCATAAAAAAGTAAGAGCAAACCTTGCATCAAGGGGAATAAAAATTCCTGAAACTACCCAATTTGTAGGATGTATGCATGATACAGCCGCAGACATGATCGGCTATTATGACGAAGGTGTTCTCAATGCTGAAAATGGACACTTTCATTTGTTGAATAAAATAGATTTTGAAACGGCACTTAACCTGAATGCAAAGGAAAGGAGCAGGAGATTTGCTTCGATCAACACGCGTCAAAGAATGGAGCATGTTCGAAAAGCTATTCACAATCGCTCGGTCTCTTTGTTTGAGCCAAGACCTGAACTCGGCCATGGAACCAATACCCTTGCAATTATTGGCAGAAGAAAAATAACCAAGGGGTTGTTCCTCGACAGAAGGGCGTTTTTGAATAGTTATGACTACGCGTTCGACACGGATGGATCAATACTCACAGGTGTGATGCGGCCAATTGGCCTAGTGTGCGGCGGCATTAACCTTGAGTATTATTTTTCCAGGGTGGATAATATAAAATTGGGCGCCGGCACCAAATTACCTCATAATGTCATGGGCTTGTTTGGGGTGGCAAATAGCAGTGACGGAGACCTGCGACCCGGACTTCCATGGCAAATGATCGAGGTGCACGACCCTGTCAGGTTGCTGGTGATCGTGGAGCATCGCCCCGAAATTGTTTTAAAAGCTATTCAATCTTCACCTGAAGTGTTTGAGTGGTATAAAAATGAATGGGTGCACATCGTTGCACTTCATCCTGAGGAAAGAAAGTTTTATTATTTCAGGAATGGAGTTTTTGAAAGGTATGATCCGATAACTAATCCCGCAGAAATTAAGACCATTCACAATATGGAAAAGTTTATAGAAGGTGCAAGAGAAATGGAAACAAATCATATTGTACATGCGACGGAAGAAAACCTGCCGGTTTATTTGCTTGATTGAAAAAAAATTGCCGGTGATTAATACTGAACGTTTAGGAGAAAAAACATATCAATGAATCAACTACTTATCCTGTTTATTGGAGTACCGCTGCTCGCTTTTCTTGTCTCCCTTTTCTGGAAAAATAAAAATGAGAAACCAATTGCGCTGATTGTCAGGTTCACCAAAGTTTTTTACATAATCCTGTCCATTACTTTTTTCGTTTTGTGGGCCTTGAATGGGTCGGATCCGGTAATATATACGATTGCCACACTCTATCAAAGTGAAGATTTTGTCTTTGCGGTTCAGCTCTACTATGATGAAATAACCGCCGTATTCAGCATCGTCGGGTCATTTTTGTTTTTCGTTGTAGCAACGTTCAGCAGGTATTATATGCATCGCGATGAGGGCTACAAACGTTTCTTCAACCTGATCCTTTTATTTGGAGCAGGCTACAACTTTATTATACTGGCAGGAAATTTTGAAACGTTGTTTATCGGATGGGAAATTAAGGGTCTCTGTTCCTTTCTGTTAATCGCATTTTACAGGGCGCGCTATCTTCCTGTGAAGAACGCGTTGAAGGCAGTATCCAATTACCGTCTGAGTGATGTGGCGCTGATGCTTGCCATGTGGATGATGCACCATCTCACACATCAGAATATTTCTTTTCCCCAATTGGATGAAGCAAGAAACATTTCATTACTGGACGGGAATGCGGGGATGGCCGTATTTATTGTGTGTATGCTGATATTGCCTGCGACGATCAAGTCAGCGCAGTTTCCGTTTACCAGCTGGTTGCCGCGCGCCATGGAAGGACCTACGTCTTCTTCAGCTATATTTTATGGTTCGCTGAGCGTGCATATCGGTGTTTTCTTACTGTTACGAACGCATCCATTCTGGGAAGATATGTTATGGGCAAAAATTGTGATCATTGTGATTGGCGCTATGACAGGAATTATAGCAACGCTTATCGGAAGGGTGCAGTCAACTGTGAAAACACAGATTGCTTATTCTTCGGCGGCACAAATAGGAATTATGTTCATCGAAGTAGCACTGGGGTTTCACTGGCTTGTGCTCATTCATTTTGCCGGGAATGCTTTTTTGCGAACATACCAGTTGCTTGTTTCGCCGTCTGTGTTAAACTACCTGGTGCATCATCAGTATTTTAATTACCATCCACCACAAATTCGGGCGCTATCGAGATTGAAAGCTACTTTTTACATGCTCGGTATAAAAGAATGGAATCTCGATACTCTCATGTTTAAATACGTATGGAGCCCGTTTAAATGGATCGGGCGAAAAATGCAATTTCTTGATTCCACTGTTTTTGTAGCTGCATTATCACTTTGTGGGCCCGGGTTTTTAATGCTGGCTTATTTCGGCCCTCCATCTCCATCGTGGAGCAGTGCACTGCCATACATTCTCCTGGGCCTGTCTTTATTGATTATCCTGTTTGCATTTTCATCACGCCAATCGGCAATTAGGGTATGGAAATATTTATTGATCGGACATTTATTCATTATAGCAGGCGTACTTTTCAATGCACATGACGTGAATTATATTGATGTTATATTGTATCTCAGCGGTATTGTATTAGCCTTTATCTTAGGTTATCATTGCCTGCAACGTATAAAGGCCATTGACAACGACATCTCACTGAATTATTATCATGGGTATGTTTATGAACAGGAAACAACTGCTCTTTGGTTTTTGATTGCAGCTATTGGCATGCTCGGTTTCCCGATCACTGCCGCTTTTATCGGCATTGACGTGCTTTTCACTTATGTGCACGATAGCCAGCTCGTGCTGGTAATAATGATGGCGCTTTGTTTTTTATTTATTGAGCTGGCTTCTTTCCGTATATTATTACGGATCTTCTTTGGTCCACACAAGAAATTGTATCACCCCGTTGCCTTCAGGTCTTCATAACCACTGCCATATTACTATTCAACTTCCGATGAGCTTTGCGGGAGATGACTGTATTCATTTTTCAATGCATACCACCCAAAGATCATCAACCCGATAGCAATCGGTGTAAAGATTCCAATAATGATAACCCAGATAACCGGGTTATTAATATCTTTTTTTCCGGCAGGGTCAATATGTACAATGGCCCGATCAATGAGGAAATAGATGACTGCCGGGGCCAACAACAGCCAGATGATACCAAGATATTTTTTCAGTGCATTCATAAAAAATATTAGTCCATTACGTTTTTATCAATTTTATTGGTTAGGTAGATCGTACCTATAACGAAACACAGGGCAGCCACGCCGATTGGATACCAAAGACCAACCAAGGGATCAGTTGGATAGGTTGTGGTGAGCAACAAACCAATAAACGGCACTAAACCACCAAACACTCCATTTCCGATGTGATAGGGCAATGACATTGACGTATATCGGATTTTAGTAGGAAATAATTCAACCAGGAACGAGGCGATAGGACCATAAACCATGGTCACATAAAGGATTAACAGGAATACAAGCCCTACAAATTTCCAATAAGTTGACGACGACAGGTGTTTATTAGTAAAAGAAGGTTTTTTGTCCGGAGATTTACTTGAAGAAAAGCCATCAAATCCCTGCCTTGTCGTATCTGTTCTTAGTTCAGTAAATTTTGTTCCGTCATCCAGGACCCATTTCGCAGATTGGTATTTAAGTGTGACGAGAGCGTGTTGCTCCACAAGGCTATCAGTTTTTAGTTCCAGGTTTTCGGCACTTTTTGCACCTGGATTGTCTGAAAGCAAATTGGGAATATTGCTGTCTTTTAGAAACGTATTAAAAATGGGTCTATAAGTTAAAATGCCCATCAACATACCGGCCATCATAATCCATTTTCTTCCGATCTTATCACTTAGCCAACCAAAAGCCAAAAAGAAAGGTGTGGCAAAGGCAATCGCCCAAAGCATAATCGTGCGGCTTTGTTCAAATTCAATGCTGCACTTCGTTTCCAAAAAACTTTGCGCATAAAATTGCCCCGTGTACCAAATTACTCCCTGTCCCATCACCGCGCCAAACAAAGCCAGCAATACCATTTTGAAATTCCCTTTGTGTGAAAAACTTTCTTTTAGCGGGTTTGAAGACGTTCCGCCTTCCATTTTCAGTTTCGCGAACAAAGGACTTTCCTGCATCTTTAACCTGATATAAACTGAAATTGCAACCAATACTATTGAAATCCAGAAGGGATAGCGCCACCCGCCCCATTCTTCATTGAATGAGGCATCAGCCATATTCAGTTTTACCAACATGATAACAGCAAGCGCCACAAACAAGCCCAGGGTTGCTGTGGTCTGTATCCAGGAAGTATAATAACCCCTTTTACCAACGGGTGCATGTTCAGCTACGTAGGTAGCTGCGCCTCCGTATTCCCCACCTAGCGCCAATCCCTGAATTAATCGTAATAACAATACCAACAATGGCGCTGCAATGCCTATCGACTTATACCCCGGTACCAAGCCAATCAGAAAAGTAGAACCACCCATTAACACAAGCGTAAGCAGAAAAGTATATTTTCTTCCTACCAGGTCTCCCAGTCTTCCAAATAAGAGGGCGCCAAAAGGCCGGACAATAAATCCCGCAGCAAAGATGGCCAGCGTGCTAAGCAATGCAGCAGTGGCATTTCCTTCCGGGAAAAACTGGGTACTGATCGTTTTGGCAAGCATTCCAAAAATGTAGAAGTCGTACCATTCAATCATGGTACCAACGGAAGAAGCGGCAATAACTGAACGGATAGTTTTGGGGGAAATGGTTTCGTTCATTGAATTAAGATATGAAATTGTAAAGCAAGCAAAAAATTATATCAGGCACTATTAGTGCGATTGAAATTGAATTGAGGACAGTTATGTAAATTTATTGTTCAAATCAAATTGCTTCGCCATATGGCATATCCTTACCAGATCACCAGCCTCGACGAGTACACAGCAGCGTATAATGCCAGCGTGGACAATCCCGAAAAATTCTGGGGTTCCGTTGCAGAAAATTTTTTATGGAAGAAAAAATGGGATAAGGTGCTGGAATGGAATTTTAAACAGCCAAGCGTGGAATGGTTCAAGGGCGGCAGACTCAATATCACTGAAAATTGCATTGACCGTCATCTCAAAACAAAAGGGGACACACCTGCCATCATCTGGGAACCAAATAATCCGGAAGATCGTGTACGGGTGGTTACTTACAGCATTCTTTACAAGCGGGTTTGCCAGGTAGCCCAAATGCTCGTAAATAACGGGGTAAAGAAAGGCGATCGCGTATGCATTTACATGGGTATGGTGCCAGAACTGGCCTATGCCGTCTTAGGTTGTGCAAGAATTGGTGCCGTTCACAGTGTGATCTTTGGTGGTTTTTCAGCTCAAAGTATTGCAGACAGGCTTGAGGATGCACAGGCCGAATATATTATTACATGTGATGGCGCGTTTCGCGGGGGCAAAGACATCCCTTTAAAAAGCATCATCGATGATGCATTAATAGGTAATAAAAAGGTGAAGCGTGTCATAGTTTATACGAGGACACGAATTCCGGTATCGATGATCAAAGGCAGGGATGTTTGGTGGGAAGACGAAATGGAACATGCCGACACCCAGGTGGTGAAAGATGGCGTGGTATCTTTTGGTGCTGCTGAAATGGATGCAGAAGATCCATTATTTATATTGTATACCTCCGGCAGTACCGGTAAACCAAAAGGTGTGGTGCACACTTGTGCAGGATATATGCTTTGGACCGCTTACACATTTGTCAATGTATTTCAATACCAGCCGGGGCAACTTCATTTTTGTACTGCCGACATAGGATGGATTACCGGGCATAGTTACATTGTTTACGGACCACTGGCCGCAGGCGCTACCTCGTTGATGTTTGAAGGCGTTCCCACCTGGCCTGATGCAGGGAGATTTTGGGAAATTGTCGACAAGCATAAGGTCAATATTCTGTACACCGCACCCACAGCAATCCGGAGTTTGATGGGGTTTGGACTCGATCCCGTTAAAGGGAAAGATCTTTCATCGCTCAAAGTCCTGGGCACCGTTGGTGAACCAATAAATGAAGAAGCGTGGCACTGGTACGACGAAAATATTGGTAAGAAGAAATGCCCGATCGTTGACACATGGTGGCAAACAGAAACTGGTGGTGTGATGATCTCAAACTTTGCAGGCATCACCCCGGCGCGACCGAGCTGGGCCACTTTGCCAATGCCTGGTGTGCAGCCCGTTTTAGTGGACGAGAATGGCAAAGAGGTGAAGGAAAAGGATGAGAGCGGATTTTTTAAAGGAAACCTCTGCATCAAGGGGCCATGGCCATCCATTATCCGGACTACCTGGGGCGATCACGAACGCTGCAGAACAACCTATTTTGCCACATATGAAAATTTATATTTCACTGGTGATGGCGCTTTGAAAGATGATAATGGAAACTACAGGATCACCGGTCGTGTCGACGACGTGTTGAATGTAAGCGGGCACAGGATTGGTACCGCCGAAGTGGAAAATGCGATCAACATGCACGCCGGCGTCGTGGAAAGCGCGGTCGTGGGCTACCCACATGACATTAAGGGTCAGGGTATTTATGCCTATGTAATCTATAACGGCACGCACGGGGATGCCGAAATGAGACGCAAAGACATTTTACAAACAGTTAGCCGTATCATAGGCGCCATTGCAAAACCTGACAAGATCCAGTTTGTGTCTGGCCTGCCGAAGACAAGAAGTGGCAAGATCATGCGAAGGATATTACGCAAAATTGCAGAAGGTGAAACTTCCAATTTAGGAGATACAACGACATTGCTCGACCCAGCAGTGGTAGAGGAGATAAAAGATGGCCGTGTTTGAGCTAAGCAACAAAAAAAGCAGCCGGATCGCACTGCTTTAAAAGGTTTTTCAAAAATGAGTTAATTAAGTGTATTTATTAGCAAAAATCATACCCGTCAAAGATTGGTTGCCGTTGCTTAATTCATTGGGGAAACTTCTCATAAGCTCTCAATACATTGCGCCAGCCGATTTATTTACGGATAATCACTTTGGTTCCGACGCCCGTATAACCATACAATTCCCGCACATCATCATTTTTCATTGAAACGCATCCCATTGTCCAGTTTTTGTACTTATCAATGATATAATCTTCGTTTGGCCAGGTGCCGTGAATGCCGATTGAACCTCCGATGCTTGCTGAAGCCGGTATTTCCCCATCCTGTTTTCTCCTTTTAAATTTTTCCCAGCTTTCTTTTGTAGGATAATCCAGAGAGAGAAACCGGTACCATTTTTCATGCACTCGTTTACGAACGATATGAAAGGTTCCTTCCGGCGTTTTCTTATCGCCTTCCATTTTTTTATCGTCAAGACTGTTATTGCCAAACACAACAGGATAGGTTGCGTACCAGCCCTGCTCGTCATATACGCTCAGTTCGTAATCCGATTTGTCAATAATGATATAAATGGAGCCCACGGGACTTTCGCCTCCGCTATTTCTTTTGAATGTGTGTGCTGAAGAAGCAGTTTCCGTCCCGCGCCGGTCTGCAAACAAAATGCTGCTTCCAAACAATACGGATGTAAGAATAATTGAAATTTTCATGGAGTAGCCTTTGCCGTCATTTATTCAAACGATCCACCGGCGCGTTTATTTTTGATGTGAAATTCTTTTAACGATTGGTTTACAAGGATGCGCAATCATCAAAAATGATGCAAAGAAAAATCCCGTTGGGGTTTTCCAACGGGATGTGTAAAAAAAGGTTTTATACATCGTACATTTTACATCTTTCTACCAGGCGCTGAACCTTAAACCCACGTTATAAGGTGTCAGGTCAAGCTCGTTGTCGAACATGCTCTTGAATGCATAGGATCCATAAAGTTTGACTGGTCCCAAAGCGATTTCGCCGACATAGGATAGTTTCCATTTGAGCATCCCAAAGTCACTTTTTGTTTTATCAACATCGCCATCAATCTTAATTTTCTGACGGGCGCTGTATAAATAACCGGCGCTCACACCCAGGCTCAATCCAAAATTCTTTCGTTTGTCCGGTGCGAAATTAAAATTAAGCATTAAGGGAAAGGTGATATAGTCTGCAGCAAGCTTATTCTTCTGCAGGCCGGTGTAGGATGTATCTATGTGTGTGGGGTTATTGCTAAACTTTACCCGCTTGTCTTCAAAATGATAGTTATTCAGCTCGATGCCGAGGCCATATTTTAAATTAACTACATGCTTGATGATGTTTAAGCGTTGCATCAGCACCCAAATATTGATGTTCCTTGATTTGCCTGCTTTCGCCTCGAAATTTTGTTCGTTCATTCCGGGAGCCAGCAAACCGGAAGAAATGGCTTCGGCATAATTTGTATTATCGACATAGTTGGAAAAACCGATATCGAAGATCCACCAGTTCGTGCTGATATTAGATGGTTGGTCGCCGCGCCTGCTTATATGGTAGGTCTTATTTTTTCTTATAGTTGTATCGTAGTGGGGGCCATCTTCGCGAATGATCACCATGCCCCCAATTTTGATTGTGTCCGGAGTTCGTTTGCCAGTTGTATCCTCCTGCGCAAAGCCCGTCAGTATTGTGCACATAGCTATGCACAGTGTAAAAATCCTTTGCATATGTTGCGGTATTAAAATAGGTTTATAATTTAATTGATATCCCGGCAAGCAGCAAACGATCTTCATCATCGGTTGCTTTGATATTTGTCCTCTTTTCAAACGTCCTTGTGACCTTCCGGAAAAATCCGCGGAGTTTGTTTTTCTTGCCGGAGTCGTCTGACCCTAACGCATAATCTGGTTCGGATTCAGCCGTCTTTCCATTATTTAACGATGAAGCAATATCGGGAGTTACACCCTCGTTGGGTTTATTGTCATTAATACTTGTTAAAGCTTCTTCCTTAGTCAGATCAGCAATCGGTTTTTCTTGTGTATCATTGGTTGCATTGGGATCATGCTTAGTATCGGGAAGATCGCTCGTCTGCTGTGATGTTACATTATTTTGAGCAATCAATTTTTCTTGCTGCTTTGGCAACACTGTATAGTGCTGCTTGTTTTTTTCATTTTCAGCACCAGCATTCTTTTGGTTGTCAGCAACCACGTTAATTGATGGAGCAACTTCTTTACCGGATGCCTCATCGTTTTTGGTTATCTCAGATCCAGTCGTACCTGTTTCGCCTGGCCGTTTGTCCGAAGAATCATTTTTAGTTGAATTTGCACCAGGCATTTTTTCAGTAGCGATTTGTCCTTCATTCGTTTTATTGTTGTCATTGAGCACAAAGAATGCAGCAGTAGATATTCCAAGCAATAATGCGGCCGCAACCGCAATCCTCCAAACACGGATAGCAACCAGGGGTGTTCTTTTTTCCCTGCGGTATAATATTTCTTTATTTGGAAAAACGACAGCGTGCTCGGGATGGAGCTTTGTTTTTTGTAATTGCTTCAGTGCATTTTCAGCCGAAGAATTTTGCGTAACAAATTCTTCAACGGCAATTTTTTCCTTCGGCGTAAGTTCATTATCTATATAAAGAAGGAGCCATTCTTCAAAGTTCGTTTCACTGATGGGCGCGGGTGAAGCGGTCTTTAAAAGCTGCTGTTTCCCGTCAAACATGAGATCATGATCAGGCGTCATCCGGGTTTGCAAAAGCAAATCAAATTCGTTCTTTAAATCTGGATTTTCACGAACAAAACTTTCCACTTCACTGCGGTCATCGCTGCAGAGCTCGTTATCCAAATAGAGGATAAAAAACTCTTCGTAATTATTTCGAGTTATATTCATATTAGCAGCCTCCCACTTCCAAAATTTCTAAAATACATTTTCAATTTTTACCAGGTACTCCTTCAATTGAACTCTTGCCCGGTGCAGGTAGACCTTCACCTGGCTTTCGCTTAGAGCAGTTATCTGGCCAATCTCTTCGTAACTGTAACCTTCATAATCTTTCAGCAGGACTAACGAGCGTTGCGTTTCACTGAGGCGGCTCAAAGCCTCCTCCAATACTTTCTTAATGTTATTAACCGGTCGATCCTGGATTTTCACTCCTTCACTAAATTCTTCCTTTAAGGTTATCCTTTTTACCTTCCTTATATGGTCGATCATCTGGTGATACGCAACTGTGAAAAGGTAAGATTTTGCCCTCGTGGCATCTACCTCGTCCCTGTTTCGCCACATTTTCTCGAATGCCGTCTGAACTACGTCACGCGCATCTTCCTCGTGACGTAAGTTTTTGACAATGAACCGGTAGACATTGTCAGCATACGTGTTAACACATTCGTTATATTCCCTTTCAGTCATAAACAGCCGGAGAGTTTCCGGGTGCCCAAAATTACTGAGCTATCCCGAATTTTAAGTGATACGCGGAATGGTACCCGAATGTTACATACCCGTGGTGAAACTTGAAGCCGTTGAGGGGAAAAATTGATGGGAGAGGTTTTCCCAAATGAGTTTACTGTCCTTTTCTTTTTTAGGGCAGGTAGATTCTTTGGCGCAGGCAGGGCGATTTCCCGCCACAGAAGGTTGAAAAGCAATGAATGATAGGGCAAGCGCCAATACCAGTATTAAAGTTCCTATAATCGTTTTTTTCTGCATTCTGCCGATTTCTATCAATCTGACGACGTTGGCCGAAGAAATGTTACAGTAAAGGTATACCGTTGCCGAAGTGGCGCAAGACAAATGTTGACAGGATACGGATTTTTGCCAACGAAATGCAGAAAATGGGGTGCGAAGTACGCCGGTAGAATTAACTCTGTAGCATAGTTAAAAGTGCAGGATGTAATTGCCTTGTCTGTGTAGATAGAAAAGAGATTATTGACTCGTAATTTGTGATAGTTCTCTCAACACAGCGATTTCAGGCGGGCCAAACTTTACGTAGGTTTGCCGCTCAAATTGGCGGTATGAATCAAAAATTTGTTGATCGCGTCGCAAAAGAAACGGAAGAAATAAAAGTTGCCGGACTTTATAAATCTGAACGTATAATTACAAGTCCCCAGGGTGCGGAAATAGAAGTGGGAGGGAAAACCGTTTTAAATTTTTGCGCCAACAACTACCTGGGACTTTCGTCGCATCCAAAAGTGATTGAAGCATCGAAAGAGGCAATTGATACGCATGGCTATGGAATGAGCAGCGTTCGTTTTATCTGTGGCACACAGGACATACATAAAGCGCTCGAACAAAAAATCTCTAAATTTCTCGGCACCGAGGATACTATTCTGTACGCTGCTGCCTTTGATGCGAATGGAGGTGTATTTGAGCCTTTGTTTAGTGAAGATGATGCCATCATTTCCGATGCATTGAATCATGCATCAATTATAGATGGCGTAAGGTTATGTAAGGCAAAGCGCTTCCGGTATGAACACAATAATATGGACGACCTGGAAGCAAAGTTAAAAGAAGCCGCAGCTTGCCGCAGCCGGATCATCGTAACAGACGGTTCATTTAGCATGGACGGTACGATCGCACAACTGGATAGAATAGTTGAGCTCGCAGAAAATTATGATGCCATAATAATGATTGATGACTGTCATTCGACTGGTTTTTTGGGAAAAACAGGAAGGGGAACTCATGAATACCGCGGCGTCATGGGAAAAATTGATCTTATCACAGGAACGCTGGGAAAAGCTTTAGGCGGCGCGTCCGGCGGTTTTACATCGGGCAGAAAGGAGGTCATAGAAATGTTGCGCCAGAGATCGAGACCTTACCTTTTCAGTAATACTCTTGCTCCTTCAATTGCCGGGGCTTCTATTGCAGTTTTCGACATGCTCTCTGAAACTACAGCGTTGAGAGATAAACTTGAATTTAATACAAAATATTTCCGTAGCAGAATGACCGAAGCTGGTTTTGACATCAAACCCGGAGATCACCCGATTGTCCCAATAATGTTATACGATGCGGTGCTTGCCCAAAATTTCGCCGCGAAGTTGCTGGAAGAAGGCATTTATGTAATAGGATTTTTTTTCCCTGTCGTTCCAAAAGGAATGGCAAGAATCAGGGTACAACTAAGTGCAGCGCATGAACCACAACACCTGGATAAGGCGATTGATGCGTTTACCAGGACCGGCAAAGAATTAGGAGTAATAAAATAGTTTTTTCAGGAAGTTCAGATCCGCTAAATCATGCTTTAAACATTTTATACCCGTTGTGATATTCGGCAGCCAGGAGCTTATTGGCCCCGCTATCGGTAAATTTGTTACCGCCGTTATCCCAAAATATTTTCTTTCCTGTGCGGAATGCAATATTTCCCATCTGGCAAACTACTGCAACATGACTACCCGCCTGGATCGGTGCTTTCAAGTCTTCCACCTTCCTTGATTGAACCACGTCAAAAAAATTAGTGGTGTGCAACAACAAACCATCATCTGATTTTTTTTGCAACGGAACAGATTCCATTTTGCCTTTTTCCGCGATCACCTCCCATCCACCGCGATCTACAACCAGTGTACCATTGTTACCGATGAAAGCTACTCCATGTGTTCGGCCGTAAGGGCCGCCATCTATTCCGGTAGCATGTTCCCACTGTAGGTTGAATCCGTCAAATTCATACACTGTCGTTAGCGTGTCAGGTGTTTCCGATGCATCGTCCGGATAGGCAAACTTGCCCCCAGCAGCCACTATAGCTTTTGGCGTGGAGGCTTTCATTCCGAGCAAAGCATAGTCAATCATGTGTACGCCCCAATCAGTCATGAGTCCGCCTGCATAGTCCCAGAACCACCGAAAATTAAAATGAAAACGATTTTCGTTAAAAGGTCTTTTGAGGGCAGGCCCCAGCCACATATCATAATCAACCCCGGCGGGAGGTGTGCTATCAGGCTTTACGGCTACCGGTTTCATCCAACCCTGGTAAGCCCAGGCCTTTACCAAACGCACGTTACCGAGTTTACCCGAATGCACAAAGTCCATGGCATCGGCGTAATGTTTGTTGCTGCGTTGCCATTGTCCCACCTGTACCACCCTATTGTATTTTTTCTGAGCAGCTTCCATCACTTTACATTCTGCGATTGAATTGCCGGCAGGCTTTTCAACATATACGTCTTTGCCCGCCTCGCAGGCTTCAGCCATTATATTGCAGTGCCAGTGATCAGGTGTTCCAATAATAATCGCATCGATGTCTTTGTTATCGAGAAGTTTGCGGTAATCTTTTGCGGCTGTGACGGTAATATTTTTCTTGGCGAGTTCCGCCACCCTTCCGTCTAATACACCTTGGTCTATGTCGCAAAGGGCAATACATTGTGCCCGCGGGTCTTTCAGTGCGCTTGTCAGGTCACTCCAACCCATTCCATTGATTCCAACCGCGCCAATCCGGACCTTATCAGCAGCGGATATTTTTTTACTACTGTTAAAAAGACCCATCGGCAACCCACCTGCCAGCCCAGCTCCCGCCAAAAAGGTGGATGATGAATGAAGAAATTGCCTGCGTTTCATACAGCTGAAGATTTTAGAAATGAAGACTAAAAATACGGAACATCCAGGTTACATCTCACGGTCAAAAAATTATTCCCGGGACAGCCTGTACAGAATTTTTTTGGGTTGGCAATTTACCTGAGGTTTAAGTCTGCAGCAGCTTTTTTAAGCATATCAACACTTGTATTACTCCCCTCCAGCGTGACCAACAAGCGCCCGGCCGCAAAATAAGTAAGGCTGGAGCCGCTATTGTCTTTTTTTCCATGCTCAATTGCCTTACCTCCGTTAAAATCAATTGTTTTGGTGTATTCTTCATCAGAGACCATTTCGAAATTCATCAAATTCGAGTACTGCACGCTATAAATTCCAACCCCGGCATCGCCCGCACAGTCAAAAATTGTAACCTTTATTTCGGCGGAATCATTTATGGAGTAGCTTCCTTCAACATACGGTGCACCACTTGCACTATTTGCCGAAATATCAGACCGCTTAGCACCCAAAAGTTGCGTCGGCAACAGGGCTTTCATTTGGTCGAGAGTATAAGGGGCAAGTTTTTGCAATTCCTCAGTCTTTTTCTGGGTCTCGTCGGCCTGGCTGATCTTGCTGGCATCGCCGCTCGTTTTATGTTCACCTGTACCCGATACTTCGTCTGCTTTTTCATTATTGCAGGCAGCCACAATCAACAACACCGCAAAAAAGATTCGAAAATTCATGATAAATGGTTTGGTTTTGATATATAAAAGTAGAAAAATTCAGGTTTTCTGATCGTACAAGCCAATAGGTTCTATGGGAAGAAACATTAACGTTTCCGAACTCCAGAAAATCTTACATTCGTACTCCCGCCCGTTATGGAAGTATGCCGATGCCTTTGAAATTCCAATGATTTTTGTGCGTGTTAAAATTGTCGTTATGAAAAAGGGCATTTTCTCTCTCATTGCAACTGCGATCTTATTGTTTGCATTATCCTGTACAGGTGTAAAAAAAGACTGCAATGGTGTGAAGCATTACAAACATAAAAATGGCTTCTATATCTGACGTAATGAATTAAAAATTTAATCCCGTCGCTATGCACGACGGGATTTTTTTTGCCATCTGTTACCGTAGAAGAAAAAATATCAAAGCAATTTAAGTTTCATACCGCGAATGCCCATGTCGACAACTTCTTCTCCTTTTGTTGGTCCCCATTTGCCGTCATTGACAACTTCGATCCATTCAAAGCTTTTATTGGTGGAAAGCGAAATTTCAACCAGGATGTCCTTAGTCTCGTTGCCGGTAATAGTCACGCCTCCCCCGGGGAAGTCGGCTGTTACCACACAGGAACCTGGTGGAACAGGAGATGTCGCAAACAGGGGATTGACAACAGTTGTGGCTCCTTCAGGCGCCTGGCCGGTGGCGGAAAATGGATAGTTGACACCATTAAAATTGACGGTTGTCTCAAATCCCCAATAGCCCTGTTTTCTGTTTCCGTTTACGGTGATAACCCGGTCATTTATCGTATAATTTTTGATATAAGTATTGAAGCCAATGAATGAAGCGACAGTTCCGCTGAAGTCTTGTTTTACCGTAATTCCGGAAATAACCGTATCAACAAAATATTTTACATTATAATTTTGGTAAGCAAGAGAAATGCGCAACCATTCATACGTTCCTGCTTTGACATTTTTCAATGGCACCTTGTAAAATACTTCGCCATCGCCGGCAAAGTCTGATTTGTCAAAGTCGATTGCATTGCTGCCTCCTGTGGTAGTTTCTTCTGCACGATACAAAACTTCACCCGTTCCCAATGCTGTCAATGCCGTTGGAGCTAGCTCGATATAATGGGCACTCATTTTATTAAATTCCGGGCTCTGTCCTGCATGGCCTGTGGGCATCGGGGCCAACTGACCGAGATTATTCAATCGGTCCTGGGTGGGATCAAATTTGAATTTAAAAATCAAACTTGCCCCGTTATCATCATTTGTCTCTTTCTGGCATGAAAAACAAACAGCGACGAGGACGATGATTAGAACGTTTTTCATCAGGAAGGTTTTGATAGTAAACGAAAAATAATGGTGCTTTATTTTAACGGCTCTGCAGTTTGCTCACCGTTTCCCAGCGGCTACCTTTGCGAAAATTTAAATGAGAATGAAAACCGCTTTATATAGCATATTACTTATTATCTCTTTCAGTACCTGCTCGCCCAACAATGTCACAATAGATGATAGTCTTAAAAAATACTTTGATGAAAATAAGGTGAACGGTTGTTTCGCGCTGATGGACAACGGTACCGGTAAGTTTACCATTTATAATTTGGCTCGGTACCGGGACAGCAGCTATTTGCCTGCCTCTACTTTCAAAATTGTGAATTCATTAATAGGATTACAAACGGGAAAGATTGTAAACGATAGCATGATAATAAAGTGGGATAGTGTTAAACGACGTGATGCATGGAACAAGGACCTGACCATGTATGAAGCCTTTCGCGTTTCGTCCGTACCATATTTCCAGGAAGTAGCACGGCGAATAGGAAAAGATACGATGCAGTTTTGGTTAGATTCATTAAGCTACGGTAGTAAAAAGATCACGTCTGCAATAGATACTTTCTGGCTCGATAATTCGTTGAAGATAACACCTGACGAGCAGCTTGGCCTTGTAAAAAGGTTGTACTTTGACCAGTTGCCTTTTTTTAAGACTTACCAGGAAGTCGTGAAGAGAACCATGCTTTTTGAAAACAATGCAAACTACCGCCTGGGATATAAAACCGGCTGGGGAGTAGGGGATGACAAAGCCAGGAAACAAATTGGCTGGATGATCGGGTGGATCGAAGAAAACCGGCATCCGTATTTTTTTGTGTTAAATATCGAGTCGCAGGATCCAAACATTGATATGCCGGCGATACGGATTAAGATGCTCAAAGAAATTTTAAAAGACCAGGGATTTTTCGAAGGCAGGATGTAGTATACGTTTGATGTTTAAGGTTTGATGTTTAAGGTTTGATGTTTGAGGTTGATGTTTGAAGGCGTGGCCGCTGCGACTGCGACTCCGACTGCGAGCAAAGCGAAGCAGGAAGCAGGAAGCACGATTGGTTCAATTCTTGTTTAAAGTACATGCAGCTAAAATCGAATTAGGCTAATATTTTGGGATTTCAATTTTTACATAAAGAATTTATTTGGCTTTTTATAGCAGTTGGACTTTTCATTCTGCTGTTCTTTTGGATTTGGAGGTGGAAGAAAAAAGTGAGGAACAGGATTGGCGACAAAAACCTTGTCAATGCGCTAATCGATAACTATTCTCCGGGTCTGTTTAGTTTAAAATTCTGTATGGTCAGCATGGCTTTTGCAGCGGGTGTTGTCGCGGTTATGGATCTGCGCAAACCTGGCGGGGCCGAAGGTATCAATCGCAAGGGAATCGATGTGGTCATAGCATTAGATGTCAGCAAGAGCATGCTGGCTACCGATCTTGCGCCGAACCGGCTTGAACGGGCCAAGCAACTAATTGGCAAATTCATGGAAGGGATGCCCAACGACCGTCTGGGACTTGTGTTATTTGCAGGCAAGGCCTATTTACAAATGCCTTTGACAACCGATCATGCTGCGGCGCAAATGTTTGTTGCCGCTGCCAGTCCCGATGCCGTCCCGCAACAGGGCACCGTGCTGAGCGAAGCAATGACCCGCAGCTCCAACGCTTTTAATGCTGCCGAAAGAAGATTCAAGGCGATGGTGCTGATCTCGGATGGCGAAGATCATGACCCTGATGCCTTGAAGACCGCCAAGGAACTTGCAGCGCAGGGATTGATGATCAATACCGTTGGTGTCGGTGACCCGGATGGCTCTTATATTCCGGACCCGGCTACAGGTCAAAACAAGATTGATCCTGCAACCGGCGCTTCCGTTATTTCCAAATTGAATGAAGATATATTGAAGCAGATTGCCGCTAATACAAACGGTATTTATGTCAGGCTCGAACAGAGCGACGAAGCTGTAAGAGCACTTCAGCAGCAGCTGTCGCAGATAGAAAGCAAAGCCTTTGGCGACGTATCGCTGATGAACTTCAAAGCTTATTATTGGTGGTTTGCGGCAGCAATGCTGATATTTCTGCTGGGAGAAAGTTTTATTCCCGAAACCCGGAGAGCAAAAGCATGAAAAGTATTTTTTCAATATTATTCCTGGCATTCCTGATTCCTCGTTTGTCGTTGCAGGCACAAGACACCGACCGTCTTATCCAACGAGGAAACGAGGAATACAAAAGGAAAGAATATCAAATGGCCGAAGCAGCATATAATGAAGTGTTGAATATTGATCCGGCCAATAGTATTGCGAAATACAACAAGGCGGCAGCATTGTATCGTCAAACAAAACCGGATGAGTCGGTAAAAGTGCTCGAAGATCTCGCATTCAAAACAGAAGCCCCCGAATTAAAGTCAAAAGCTTACTATAATAAGGGAGCGATACTTTCCGCGCAAAAAAAATTGGAAGAAAGCATCGAAGCGTACAAAAATGCATTACGTCAAAATCCCGACGATAAAGAAGCGAGGGAAAACCTTCAAAAAGCCCTGCTTGAATTAAAAAAGAAAACTCCTCAAAAAAAGGACGACAAAAAAAAACCGCAGCCTCAACAACAAAAGCCGCAGCCAAAAATGAATCAGAAGGAGGCGGAACAAAGATTAAAATTGCTCGAACAAAAAGAGAAGGAAGTACAGCAGCGCCTGTTGAAAGAAAAATCCAAAACGGGAGGCTTGCCAAAGGACTGGTAAAATTTACAAACCAACGAGTTGGCTGAGAACTACTACCCCATCTTTAATCATCATGCTCTATTTGTTTAGTAGCTTTGCAGCCTTAAGCTATTCCCTACATTTTCGAATTAGCAAATTAGCAGATTAGCAGATTAACTATGCAATTATATTGTGAATCACTTACGCATTACAAACGTCTTGCTACAAGGGAAGTAAGGATTGGCGAGCTCGTGCTGGGTAATTTTCACCCGGTCAGGGTGCAAACCATGACGACCACTGATACCATGGATACCATTGGGACAGTGGAACAATCCATAAGATGTATTGAAGCCGGCGCTGAGCTGATCCGCATTACCGCCCCGTCAAAAAGAGAAGCGGAAAACTTATTGGCGATAAAAACCGAATTGCGGAAGCGTGGTTATAACACGCCACTGGTCGCAGATATTCACTTTACTCCTAATGCCGCTGAAATTGCCGCAAGGATAGTTGAAAAAGTTAGGGTCAATCCCGGGAACTACGTTGATAAAAAGAAATTTGAGATCATTGAATACAGTGATGCAGATTACGCGGAAGAAATCGAACGAATCAGGGATCGTTTTACTCCCCTGATAAAAATCTGCAAAGAGTATGGCACGGCGATGCGTATCGGCACGAACCATGGTTCCCTGAGCGATCGTATTATGAGCCGATACGGAGATACGCCTATGGGAATGGTTGAAAGTGCGATGGAATTTCTACGGGTTGCGAGAAACGAAGCTTATCACAACATTGTTTTGAGCATGAAAGCCAGCAATCCCCAGGTGATGGTGCAGGCTTACCGGTTGCTTGTAAAAACAATGTTTGAAGAATTCGGCGAGTGTTATCCATTGCACCTGGGTGTAACGGAGGCCGGCGATGGAGAAGATGGACGGGTGAAAAGTGCTGTAGGAATCGGGACACTCCTCGAAGACGGATTGGGGGATACCATCAGGGTGTCATTGACAGAAGATCCGGAATTAGAAATACCGGTTTGCAAAGATATTCTTAAAAGGTACGAACACGGTTTAGAACCTGGCCGGATGCCGGAAGAACTACAAAATACGGAACCCGTCAATAAAAATTCTGTAACCAGCGAGGGTAGGATATCGCTTCCTTATGATCCTTTTCATTACCAGCGGAGAGAAACAATTAGTATCGATAATATTGGTGGCAGGCATGTTCCGGTTGTTGTTGCAGACCTGGGTAAGCTGCCTGTAATCTGTCCGGACGATTTGAAGAGTATAGGTTATGCCTATGATGCAACAACTGATAAATGGAATATCAGTGATGCTGCAGCCGATTACGTTTTTACCGCAGATCAATTATTGGATTTTGAATTGCCAGGAACCTTAAAGGTGATCGTCAAACAGGAAGCCTGGAGAAAGGCTGCTGACAAAACAAAATACCACCCGATTTTTGAAGCGAAGGAATTTCTCAGTTTCTGCAATGCAGAAAGTGAGCGATCCCATTTGCATTTTGTAATGGTGGATTGTAACACTTCAGAAAACAGTTTGCTTTATGATCTGAAACTTCATCTAAAGAATCCTGAGATTTCAACGACTACCATTCTTTGCCTGGGCAGTACGAATAGAAATGCAATGCAATCAATAAGAAGCGTCTTTGCTGACCTTCTTAAAAACGGTATTGAGAACCCGGTTGTCATCGTAACAGACAGCCACTGGAAAACTACCGATGAACACCTGGTCCAATTTGCTACAGAAGCGGGCGGATTGTTGCTGGATGGGTTCGGGGATGGTATTTGTTTGGGTATGACCAGGGATAGCTACAATCATTTAACGACAGGCTTCGACGCAGTAAATGCTTCCGGCAGGAATTATTTAGCCAACACGAGTCCCGAGCAGTTTATCAATAATACTGCGTTCAGTATTTTACAGGCTACGCGAACAAGGATTTCAAAAACAGAATATATCTCTTGTCCCAGTTGCGGTCGCACTTTATTCGACCTGCAAGAAACAACCGCAAAGATTCGGTCAGTTACAAATCATTTAAAAGGTGTAAAGATTGCTATAATGGGATGCATCGTGAATGGTCCCGGTGAAATGGCCGATGCCGATTTTGGTTACGTGGGCAGCGGTCCCGGCAAAATTACCCTGTACAGAGGCAAGGATGTGATGAAGCGGAACGTGAATAGTGAAGTCGCGGTTGAAGAGTTGATCAATTTGCTAAAAGAAAACGATGCATGGGTTGCTCCCTGATTTCCATGTTTCCCTCCTTGTCATTCCCATTAATATATGCGTTCTTAGTTGAACGATTCACGATGAAAAAACAAGTGATATTCTTTTTTTTAATCCTTACCGGCGAACTGTTCGCTACCGGGCTACAGAAAAGGATAGCCGAATTTGTTTTCAAACCCCTGATTGTGATCTGGCTGCTTGCCTGGTTTGTAATACAAACCGCAACGATCCGGAGTCCACTGAAAAAATGGATTATACTCGCTTTGCTTTTTTCATGGATCGGTGATGTGTTCCTGTTGTTCCAGGATGATAACTCTCTTTTCTTCTTATTGGGGCTTTCGTCCTTTCTCCTCGCCCATCTGTTTTATATTTTGTTTTTTCATTTTGTGCGGATAAAAGAAAAGGTGACGGGACGATGGTTTTTGTTGATGATAGTGGTAGGGTATTGCGTAGCGATCATTTCTATTCTTTCCCCCTATCTTGGCGACCTGGTGTGGCCGGTGCGAATTTATGCCGCGGTCATCAGTTGCATGCTTATGCTGGCCATGCATATGTTATTTGTCAAAAACAAAAGTGCGGGCCTGGATATGTTGATCGGTGCGACGTTGTTCATTATTTCGGATTCTCTGCTGGCGATAAATAAATTTTATTACGCTTTTCCTGTGGCAGGTATTTTTGTAATGGCAAGCTATGGGCTGGCACAATTTTTTATAACCTATGGGGTTGTTCGCTATTTGAGTTCGGGCCATAAGGAATAGTTTTGCTCAATGCCGGCAACTTTCCGGCAAAAATCACGATGATAATATTTGGACAACAATGCAAAAAACTGATTTTTTAGTAATAGGTACTGGTATTGCAGGATTGACTTATGCCTTGAAAATTGCAAAGCGATTTCCTGATAAAAAGGTGCTGGTAATGACCAAGGCTGCGGCGGATGAAACGAACACAAAATATGCGCAAGGCGGTGTTGCCGTCGTAAATGATCTTGAAAAAGACAGTTTTGAGAAACATATTGATGACACCCTGGTTGCAGGCGACGGGTTATGCAGCAAAGAGGTAGTTGAGATCGTCGTGAAAGAGGGACCGGACCGGGTCAAAGAAATCATTAACTGGGGTGCCCGTTTTGATAAAGAAAAAGACGGTGATTACAAACTGGGCAAAGAAGGAGGTCACTCTGAATTTCGGATCATACATCACAAGGACATTACGGGATGGGAAATGGAAAGAGCATTGTTGGAAACAGTGACTGCGCAAAAGAATATCGAAATTATCAAGCACTGTTTTGTAGTAGACATTATTACACAGCATCATTTAGGTTTTCTAATTACGAAATCTACCCCTGATATTGAGTGTTATGGCGTTTATGTCCTAAACCTCCAGACAAATCGCATCGAAAAAATTCTCGCAAATTTTACACTCCTCGCTACGGGGGGCAACGGGCAAGTATACAGGACCACAACCAATCCTTCAATAGCTACAGGTGATGGAGTCGCCATGTTTTACCGTGCAAAAGGACGAATTGAGAATATGGAGTTTATCCAGTTTCACCCAACTGCATTGTATGAGCCGGGGTTGCGCGGACAGGCTTTCCTCATTACTGAAGCTGTCCGGGGCGATGGTGGCATACTCCGAAATAAAGATGGTGAGGCATTTATGCCCAGGTATGACGAAAGAAAGGACCTTGCGCCAAGAGATATTGTGGCAAGGGCAATTGACAGTGAGATGAAGCGCACCGGTACCGAACATGTTTGGCTCGATTGCCGTCATTTTGATAGGGAGAAGTTCATCGAACACTTTCCCAATATTTATGAAAAATGCCTGAAGGTGGGGATAGACATTTCAAAACAAATGATCCCGGTTGCGCCGGCGGCTCATTATAGTTGCGGAGGCATCAAAACCGATGAATGGGGAAGAACATCTATCAACAGGCTGTACGCATGCGGAGAATGTTCCAGCACTGGTTTGCACGGAGCCAATCGGCTTGCGAGTAATTCATTACTCGAAGCAATGGTTTTTGCACATCGTTGTTATCTAGATGTAGTTGATCGCAGCCCGGAACCATCTAAAGTACTGGCATCCGGAAACGGGATGGAAGTGGTAATTCCGGATTGGGATGCAAAGGGCACCAGCGAACCAAAGGAAATGATCCTAATTACTCAAAGTTTAAAAGAGCTGCAGCAGGTGATGAGCGATTACGTTGGAATAGTGCGCAATAATATTCGTTTGCAACGGGCAATGCGGAGGCTAGACCTGCTATGGGAAGAAACTGAAAAGCTTTATGAAAGCTCTTCACTGTCACCGCAACTTTTGGAATTACGAAACCTTATCACAGTGGGATACCTCGTTGTAAAAGGAGCCGGGTTCCGAAAGGAAAGCAGGGGTTTGCATTACAATACCGACTATCCATATAAGAGTGAGATCGTTCAAAACATTGTACTTTAACCCGGATTTAATTTGTCCTGATGTATTATATCGTTTACGGTTTGTTATATGCGTTATCATTGTTGCCCCTCAGAGTATTGTATCTTTTTTCTTCCCTGGCTTGCGTCATCCTGTCCCGGGTGATGCAATACAGAAAAGATGTAGTGATGGACAACCTGGGCATTGCTTTCCCAGAAAAGTCACTGGAAGAAAGAAAGAAAATTGCCGGAGAATTTTATCTCAATTTTACCGACACGTTTATTGAACTGCTGAAAATGGTATCGATGAGCAAAAGGCAGATTATTAAACGAAGCCTTTGCGATTTTGAACTGCTGAACAAATTAATTGAAAAGGGTAAGAATGTTCATGTACTGGTCGGTCACCAGTTTAACTGGGAATTTGCGAACCTGGCTTACGCGATGTATCTTAAAATTCCTTTTGTAGGAATATATATGCCAGTCAACAACCAGATTTTTGACAGGATTTTTTTTAAGGTAAGAAGCCGGTACGGCACTATAATGATTTCAACAAAAGAATTTAAAGCAAAAATGCATAAAGTTTTCTTAAAGCAATACATGCTGGGATTGGCTGCTGATCAAAACCCCGGGTATCCCGCTACCTCTTATTGGTTGAATTTTTTTGGAAGGCCGGCACCTTTTGTAATAGGACCCGCCAAGGGTGCTGTAAAAAACAATACCGCTGTTGTTTTTGTTGGCTTTCACAAAGTGAAAAGGGGGTATTATGCATTCAAGGCCGTTCCGATTACCGAAGAGGGAGCTGCGCATACGCCAGAGGAGCTGATATTAGTTTATAAAAATATACTGGAAGAAACCATACGCCAAAATCCTTCAAATTACTTGTGGAGTCATCGCCGGTGGCGGCATGAATGGAAGGAAGGATATCCGCCGATCATCAATTAAAGGAATTCCAATTACGGATCGACTGATCCTGCTTTATAGTTTCTGTTAATTGAGAATACTTGCGTCTTTTACAATCTTCACTTTTTGCTGCTCCCTGATTTTGTCCCATCCACCGGCAACATTCCGGAGATTATGGAAACCCTGGCGTTTTAACAGTGAAGCAGCGATGACACTGCGGTAGCCGCTGGCACAGTGAACATACAGGTTGTGGCGATCGTCGATGTTGGCTATTTTACCCGGGTCAGTCATTTCATTTAGTGGAATATTGAGTGCTTCACTTAGATGGCCTTCTGCGAATTCAACCGGCCGGCGAACATCCATCACAATAAGGTTTTGGTCGAAGGGCATATCCATCATGAGTTCATCCGCTTCTACGTTGATGATCATGTCTGATGGTTCATTGCTATTTTTCCACGCGTCATAACCACCTTCAAGATATCCCTGGACATTGTCAAGCCCTACCCTTGCAAGGCGAATAATACTTTCTTTCTCTTTTCCCGGGTCGCAAACAAGCAGCAGTGGAGTTTCATACGGCAGAAGACTGCCGGCCCATTCCGCAAATCTGCCGTTGAGACCGATACTCACCGATCCCGGAATAAACCCTTCCGTAAATTTTTCCGAGTTACGTGTGTCAAGGATCATAACATCGTTTTTCATTCTCTTTTTAAAATCCCTTACCGACAGTGGTTTCATACCTTGTTCCAATACTTCATCCAGGCTATCATATCCTTCCTTGTTAATTTTTGCATTTATCGGGAAATAAAGAGGCGCTGGCGGGATGTCATCAGTTACCAATTTTATAAAATCTGACTTACTGGTTGCTTTAAGTGCATAGTTAAAGCGCTTTTCCATGCCGATTGTGCTATCCGTATCTGGTCCAATATTTTTACCGCAGGAACTGCCCGGCCCGTGTGCTGGGTAAACAATAACGTCATCAGCAAGCGGAACAATTTTAGCCTGCAGGCTGTCATACATTAGTCCGGCAAGGTCGTTGGTTGTAAGTTCGTCTCCTTTTTGTGCCAGGTCGGGGCGGCCAACATCTCCTACAAACAAGGTGTCGCCGGTAAATACACAGTGGTCCTTCCCGGTTTCATCCTTTAATAGGTAGCAGCTGGATTCAAGCGTATGCCCGGGCGTGTGTAATACTTCGATCGTAAGGTCGCCTATTTTAAATTTTTCGCCGTCTTTGGCAATATGGGCCGGGAATTTAGTGACCGTACCCGGGCCATATACAATGGGGGCATCGGTTACCTTGCCAAGGTCTATATGACCACTCACAAAATCTGCGTGAAAATGCGTTTCGAAAATGAATTTGATCTTAGCTTTTCTTTCGTGGGCGAGATCAAGATAGACGTCTATATCACGTAACGGATCAATCACTGCCGCCTCTCCATTACTTTCAATATAGTAAGCAGCCTCACTAATACAACCTGTATATAATTGCTGGATAAACATGGTAGCGCTAAATCACAAATCTACTTTTTTTAAAATAAAAAGGAAGCCCGGAGGCTTCCCTTCAATGGGTAGTCGAATTATGTGGTTAGTTCAAAAGAGATTCCACAAATTTGTTCATCTCTTCAATACGAGCGGTATTGATCGTGTAATAGATAAATTTACCATCCCGTTCAGTTTTCACAAAACCTGCTTTCCGTAAAATCGCCAGGTGCTGAGAAGCCACTGATTGTTCGAGTCTTAGTTTCACGTATATCTCAGTTACGGTGATTCTTCCCTGCTCGTCAATCAGCTTCAAAATCTGCTGGCGGAGTTTGTGATTGATGGCTCTCAGGATAAGTGAGGCCTTCTTCACATTAAGCAAATCCACTTTCAAAGTAATGCCATTTTCAGGCGCCGTATTCAATGTTAATGTGTAGTTGTTCATAGCAATGACGATTAAATTAAGTTGCAAAAATAGCTATGTATCGTTTCTTTTTTTAAATAAAAATGTTAAGAACTTTAATAATTTTTCACACCAATCAGTGGGCAACGGAGTAAAATTCTTTCAAATAAAAAGGCTCCGAATAAGCGGTGTCTGCGAACCTTTTTTCTCTGAAATTGTTGGCGGAAAGTTCTACCATGTCCTTCGCCGTCACCACCGTATCGCTAAACACCGTATTGGATTGGGGAATGATTTTTTTGATCTTGTCACATCCGTCTCCAACAAAAATAATCTTACCCCTTTCCTGCAAAGAATAAAAACTGTCCGGCTTTACTATCATCGCACAAGGCGAAATGATAGGATCCATGTTTCGTCCATAAACTGCCATAAACACTTCCATCCGACGGGCGTCAATCACCGGGCAGAAAAAATCTGCATCTTCGTTCCTGACGACCCCCGCCATCATTTCTAATAAATTGATGGCAATCAAAGGAATATCCAAAGAAAAACTTAATCCCTTTGCTGCAGCCAACCCGATTCTTAAGCCCGTATATGATCCCGGTCCCGCAGTAACCGCTATTGCCTCAGTATCCTTAAGTTTGGTTCCGGCTTCCGCTATTATCTGTTTTACAGCCAGATGTAACCACGAAGCATGCTCTTTTTGATGGGTACTTTGGGCAAAAGACAGTGTTCTCAAATCCTGGGCCAGGCAGACTGAAGCAGGATTGATTGCCGTGTTTATATTTAAAATAAGTGCCATTATTATGCCAAAGCCGTTTGTTTCAACAAGGGAGCGGGTATGTAGCGCTCATGTTGCCGGCCGAGGGCAGCGAGCAAGTCATAGATGCGTCTCAGCCCTATCCGTTTTGCCCATTCAAAGGGGCCAAATGGATAATTGGTGCCAAGCTTCATGGCTGTGTCTATATCTTCCGGGGTACTTACATTTTCCTGTAAAGCGAAAAATGCCTCATTAATAACGGAAGCGATTACCCTTGGAGTAATAAATCCCGGTATGTCGGTCACCCATTCAATTTTTCTGCCAAAGCCTGCAAATAACTCGTCCGCTTTTTTACGCATAATCTGATCCGGGCAGGTCGCCTCTACAACCTTCCGTTTTAGGAAAGTATTCCAGCCGTTAATGCGTATAAAACCGTGGCTTGTATAAAGCGAGGTCTCAACAACAGAGTTTACAGCGATTAACGGACAGGCAAGACTCTTCAACCAGTTGACTTTGTCGTTGGAATTTTCAAACATTAGGTCAACACAGGCGTCAATCGGCCCAATATTCGATGAAGCTTCCGGTTCCCTTATCCAATTTATATGGATCGCATTGTCTGCCGGCAAGAACATCAGCTCATCTTTTTGTTCTTCATTGGCAAGCAGCAACACGTTCATATACTATTTTTTGCAAAGAAAACGCATAAAGCTATATTCGCTGTTTCATTTTTTATTGTCAAGAATTGGATAGAATAGTAATCAGGACGGCCAATGCCCCCGATCCAATCGGGCCTTATAACCAGGCAGTGCTTGCAGGAGATACTTTGTATATATCCGGGCAAATTTGCCTTGACCCGGTAAGCGGTCAATTAAAAAATAAAGATTTACAAGAGGAAACGCATAGGGTGATGCAAAACCTAAAGGTAATCCTGACTGCGGCGAATATGGGTTTCAACCATGTGGTAAAAACTACCATATTTATTACCGATATGAACCGTTTTGGAGAAGTCAATGAAGTCTATGGGAAATATTTCGATGGAGATTTCCCCGCACGGGAAACCGTGCAGGTCGCAGCACTACCAAAGTTTGTGAATGTTGAGATTAGTATGATTGCTGTTAAATAGGTTTAAGGTTTGATGTTTGAGGTTATCAATATTGCGATTCGTAATTATTTATTCTGACTAGCATATCTCCCCCAAATTTTTAGAATACTTCCGGAACTCAAAGATTTTTAAGAAGTGAGTTAACCAGCAATAACCTCAAACCTCAAACATCTAACCTCGAACAGTTTTTGCATGCGTCGTTTGCTCCGTTATATATTCCTGAAACCGGTTTTGTGGGCCAGCCAAAAGTTTTCTTCCAGGCCGGAGAGAAAAAGAATATTTAATGCATTGGATAAGCTTTACGCGGACATCACAGAACATAACACGAAAAAAGGATTGGTTATTCCGTTTGATGTGAATGCCGGCAAAGTCATCATATTTTCCGATCAGCATAAGGGAGGAAGGGACGGCGCCGACGATTTTATGCTCTCAGAAACCAACTATCTTACTGCACTGGATTACTATGATAAAAACGAATTCCTTTTAATTGGACTCGGCGACTGTGAAGAATTATGGGAAAATACACTTGGAAAAGTAAAAGAAAGTTATCCCAAAACCTTTGACGCGGAAAGGAAATTTTTAGATAGAAAATCGTTTGTCAAGGTTTTAGGCAATCATGACTTGTATTGGGGAAATGACCCCTTTGCCTGGTGGCAACTGAAAAAAATATACAATGAGGATGTAAAGATTTACGAGGCACTGATATTGGAAGTAAACGTTGGGAACTCCCCGCTCCGGATTTTTTGCACGCATGGGCACCAGGGGGATGCACAAAGCGATGGCAACTGGTTCAGCAAATTTTTTGTCGCAAGAATATGGGCGCCTTTCCAGGCTTATCTCCGTATCAATCCTAATACTGCGGCATATAACACTGAAAAAAAGACGCTCCACAACGAGATAATGTATGAATGGTCGTCCAGGCAACAACATACCCTTTTGATAACGGGTCATACGCATCAGCCGGTCTTTACATCAATGACACACATTGAAAGATTATATAAGAATTTGCAGTCTGCCAAAGCGAACAATAAAATCGAACTGGTTGCTGAATTAGAGAAAAGCATCCTTCAGAGAGAAAAAGAGTTCTCCGCAATCTCGATTGACTATCTCACTATGAAACCTGGTTATTTTAATAGCGGCTGCTGCTGTTTTGTGGATGGAGATATTACCGGGATTGAAATTGCAGACGCGACTATCAGGCTTATCAAGTGGACCACAAAAGACGAAAGCCCAAAAAGAGAAGTACTTGAAGAAATCAGATTGGAAGAGCTTGCAAAAAGTCTATAGTACCAGTTTCAATAGTCCGGACGTCTTTCTTGAGTTGTCATACTTATGGCTATTATGGTTGTCAACATGCTTCGTAAATCATTTAGCTCAGGCAACGTGTGGCCTGCTTCGCCGCAGTGCAAGAGCAGAAATGATCGTCACGATTAATCCGACAACATACACGGTGACGGTCATCAGTAAGAATTCGATGAATGGATTACCAAACATTTCCATGTTTTTCCGCAGGTTTGCCAGTTTTTGATCGAGCTGATTGGCGGAAACAGAGGCTTTAATTTTTTCAACCTGGTAAGCCATATACTCATCACTAAAAGACGGGTGAAGCACTTGTGTATATAATATATCAAAAAGACCAAAGGTGAGAGCCGGAACTAATACAATCAGGGCGCCCAGCTTTAATCCCTCGCCAAACGTCAGGTATCCATTATTTTCATGGTCGCGGTAATAACGGATGCCCATGAAAACAAAGATCATGGAAAGGAGCATAGTGAGATACCCCACTACCTCCGCCATTTCCCACGATATATTGGGTGGCATTAATACAAAAACGTGGATGGCCGCCAGCACTAAAATTAACAGACCGGCATAAATTCCATACCGAAAAGCAATTGATTTCATAATTCTTAATTTTCGGCAAACTACTTCCCGGGGCTTCAAAACCGATCATACTAAAGTAGGAAATGCCTCCTTCAAAAGCATGAATTTGATCTACAGTCAAAATCAGGGGACAATTTTGAGTTGCTTTGCCATTTGCACGGCTTGCGTCCGGCGTTTGGCATCCAACTTAAACAGGATGTTGGAGACATGTGTTTTAATAGTGCTTTCGGAAAGAAACAAAGCGGCACCGATTTCCTGGTTGCTCAACCCCTCTGCCATTTTCAACAACACATCGTGCTCGCGTTGGGTTAGTCCCAGTTTTTTTATTTGTTCGTAGTCCACAAAACCAATTGAAGAATCATCCCGGTTTGCTGCTGAAGACCGGGATTGGAGAGCTTTTTTTTGTGAATGGTAATTAAAATATAGACCCACGAAGAAAAAGATAAGCGCGGCAATCGAAACAATTACTTCCAGCTTTACATCGCCTTTGATAAAATTGACTTCGCCAATACGAAAAAGTATGAGCAGGCAAAGAATCAGCAAGCCAAATCCTATGATGATCGGACGCATAGTCCGAAATTAAAAAAACTCGCCCAAGGGGAGATTTAAATGTTTGCCTGGGCGAACGAGAACCTATAACAAAATCGCTAAATCCAATAATGGAATTCACCAACCGAAAACCTTTCTCACATATTCGCGACTTTGTTTCCAACTGTCCCTGACAGGTCGGACAGGTGGTCCGTCCAATGCTAATTCAATAGCCGCCCTGCCCTTATAGTTTATCTGTCGTAATGCCTTTGCAATTTCGGGGAAATTGGTCACGCCCTCACCCACCGCGTCGGTCCATTTACCATCGGTCGCCTGGTCACGTATGTGCATATACACAATCTGGTGGCCATATGCTTTTATAAAAGTTGCGGGATCAACGCCTCCCCGAACAAGCCAGTTTAAATCGGGTCCCAAAGAAATGTCCGGTATTCTCTTTAGCGTTCCTTTGAGATCATGCATTCCATTTGTTACCTCAAACGTATGATTGTGCAAATTGGGCTGAACACTGTTCTGTTTGCAGATAGTCATTATTTTTTTTAGCGTTTCCGCCTGGGTGTCCAGCTCTGCTTCGGTCTTCGTGCGTTGAGCATCTCCCACCGTCAATCCGATCATTTTTCCTCCTACCGACTGCAGTCTCTCGAGGACCAATTTAATATCGTCAAGTATATATGGCTGCCGGCTTTTGTTCCACATATCGGCATAATATGAAGTGCCCGATACAGGAAGCTCATATTTTTTGATCAATGCCCTCAATCGCTCCACAGATCCTTCATGTTTTAACACTGGCTCCATCACTTCCACACCGTCAATTCCCGCATATTTCAGATCGCTGAAGACCTCATCGAGAATCGGAGTGCAATCCCAATCAGGTGGGTAACGGCTCGCATATACCCACAAATGACCATCAACGGCTGGCTTCGCTTTTCTTTCACTGATACAAACCGGGTCAAACAATCCGTTAAAGAGGACTGCACCGGTAAATGTTGCCGATGTTTTTAAAAATCCCCTGCGTGAATTTGATTTTTGCCTCATAAAAAAAAATTGTGATGCTGTAAAGATTCATTGACGTGGACAAAACAAATCGGTACTATGAGACTACGTTGTTTTGAAGTCACAACAGACAATATCATTATTCAGAAGGCAACGAAAAGGCAATATAGCTATCACCGCCTTTCGCCCCGAGCTTGGTGCCGCCACAAGCCAACACGACATACTGCTTTCCGTTCACTTCGTACGTGCTTGGCGTTGCGAAAGCAGCAGCGGGTAATTGTATCTGGTGAATCAATTTTCCATTCTTCTTATCATAGATTTTGAAATAGCCATCCTTTGTTCCCGCTATAAACATGATTCCGCTTGCTGTAATTACCGGTCCCCCATAACTTTCGGAACCTGTCTGAGGTAGCCCTTTTGCTTTAAGCTCGGGTGTTTCACCAAATGGAACTTTCCAAACATATTCTCCGGTGTTGAGGTTGATGGCATTTAATGTACCCCATGGTGGCCGCACCGCAGGTAAGCCGTTTTTATCCAAAAACTTAATATAGCCGGAAATTGAATAAGATAGCGTTACATTTTTATCTCTTGCATTTTGTCCCGGTTCTTTTACGGGCGCTGTTGCCTTCTCGTCATTGAATAGAAAACCGGCAAGGGCTGTTTTTTCCTTTTCGGAAAATTTTGGGAAAGCAGGCATCCTTCCTTTTCCACCCTGAATGATGTTCGCAACTTCTTCGCGCGAACGACGGCTCCCAATGTCCACCAGCGAAGGCAATCCGCTCGCAGGATTCCCTTTTCGTTGTGTTCCGTGGCAGGATCTGCAATTGCTTGCATAAAGACTTTGGCCCGGGGTCATGCTTGTGTTTTGTGCTTGCGATCTTGAGGGGCCCAGCGATATCAACCATGCCATTTCGTTGCTGTTCAAATATAATATTCCATCCGGATCGGCGGCGGCCCCGCCCCACTCTGCACCTCCATCAAGTCCGGGGTAGATAATTGTGCCACGTTCACTCAGTGGCGTGAAGGGACCTTCAGAGCGACTCTTGCGTAACGAATCAATTAATTCCTGGCGATTTTCTGCATAAGGGCTAATGTCTTCTTCTTTTAATGTTTGCCGCGCATAAGGTTCGGGCTTGCTGGGTATTGGTTGCGTAGGCCACGCCTTTTCATTGGTTATATCTGACGCCGGTGTGGGAACTTCCCGAATAGGAAAAAGAGGTGTTCCGTTTTCACGGTCAAACAAAAAAACATATCCCTGCTTTGTAACTTGTGCCACCGCATCTATTTTTTTCCCATTGTGTGTTACTGTTACAAGGTTTGGCGGTGCCGGGGCATCACGATCCAAAATATCATGGTGCACAAATTGAAAATGCCAGATGCGCTTGCCGGTCTTTGCATCGAGTGCAAGCAAACAATTCGCAAACAGGTTTGAACCTTCTCGGTTGGCCCCATAAAAATCATAAGCTGCCGACCCGGTTGGTACGTAAAGTATTCCACGTTTGCGATCGACGGACATTCCTGACCAGTTATTCGCCGCACCTACGCCAGATGTATTGGCATAAACTTCCTTAGGCCAGGTATCGTAACCAAATTCACCCGGGTGTGGAATAGTATGAAATACCCATGCCAGCTTGCCCGTTCGGATGTTAAACGCCTGAACATGACCCAGGGAGGCGTCTGTTCCTTCAGAGAGCCGGAGTGGCATTATGATGAGGTCTTCATATACAGTTCCCGGAGTATTCGAGATTACCATTTTATCTTCGCTGGTTTCACCGAGCCCAGCCTTAAGGCTTACTTTACCACTGTCACCGAACGCCGTAATGGCCCGGCCATTACGGGCATCAAGAGCATAAAGCCACGGACCTCTCGAGTAAAGAATGCGTTTGTCATCGCCATTTTCCCAATAACTCAGTCCACGACTGCTGTTAAAGGCATCAGGGCCTTCGGTTATTCCCTTCCAAATCTCTTTGCCCGTAGCCGCGTCTATGGCAAAAGGAGTTGCGGTGGCGGTCATACCATATAGAACGCCACCCACAATTATTGGATTACATTGGATCTGTCCTGAGTCGCTGGTATGATATTCCCAGGCAACACTTAATTTATTTGCATTGCCGGCATTGATCTGGTCAAGTGGCGAATAATGGTTGCGCTCGGGTCCTCCCAGGTATTCTTTCCACTCGCGTGAACCATAGGTTGGATGATCTGAACCGGTGTTGCATCCGGCAAACAGGATGAGTAAAAAAACAATCGGAAGCAACGGTATTTTTTTCATTATGACCATATGAGCAAATTATATTCAGTTTACTGATAAATATAGGATGATTTTGAAAGTTCACAGTAGGTTCAATCATTATGGGGACAGAAAGGCATCAACATACAGGAGAAATGTTGCGGGGCTTGAACACGCGGCTATCAGTTTATCCTGGCGGTAATTCCCTGCCGGAATTCATTAAAGGCAGCTGAATTTGCGATTACCTTTTGCCTTAATAAATCTACAGGATTATCTCTTTTCAATTGGGAATTGAACAACTGCACCGATAAGAAATGGATCTTTAGAATTAGAATGCCTTTTTTAATTTATTATTCTCGCGATTCCAGTCGGGTAACTTTTTATCGGGGTCCAGAATTATATCTTTTATTTCACTGGTAGTTGGCACTCCAAATGTCCATTCTGGACCGCGCTGCCAAACTTCTACGGGAAGATTGATCGTATGTTCCTGGCCATTGGCTTCTTTTACCAGCACAGTCACAGGCATGGCCATTTTTTCAAGGTTTTCCAACGTTATTAATGCACCGTTTGCAGGAATATTTTTTACATATTTTACTCCTTTGACTGACTGATCGAGTTTCCACGTATTGAGCACCCATGCTCTCCAAAACCAGCCAAGGTCTTCGCCAGCTACATTTTCAATCGTATGAAAGAAATCCCAGGGCGTGGGATGTTTAAATGCCCATCGACTGATATATTCTCTAAAAGCGGCATCAAATCTTTCGGGGGTTAACACTTGCTCTCTCAACGCATGTAGCATCTGTGAAGGTTTATTATAGGCTGCTGTACCCAGGTTTTCCTGCTGTATAACATCGGGCTCGTTGAATAATCCATCCATCTTGTCTCCAAAAGTATATTTGATCATAAAAGATGAAGTCGGGTTATCAAAAAAGCTTTGCTGGGCAAATTCGCCCTTATTGAATGCTTCCGTTGAAAGGTCGTTGATAAATGTATTAAATCCCTCATCCATCCATGCATATTTCCTTTCATTGCTGCCCACAATCATCGGAAACCATGTATGCCCAAACTCATGATCTGTAACACCCCAAAGCCCCGAGCCAACGGAATTAGAACTACAGAATACAATACCGGGGTATTCCATGCCACCAACAATCCCGGCCACATTGACCGCAGCAGGATAGGGAAATTCATACCATTTAGAGGAATAGTGCTCAATGGAACCTTTAGTCATCTCGGTGGAGCGCCGCCAGTCATTGCCTTTTTTGTCCCTGGTACTTTCAACCGGGTAAGCGCTCATCGCCAATGCTTTTTTCCCACTTGGCAAATTGATCTTTGCAGCATCTAAAATAAATGCCCTGGACGCGGCCCATGCGACATCTCTCGCATTTTGAATCTTGAATTTCCAGGTTGAAGTCGATTTTTTGGGTTGTGCATTTTTATCATTGATTTCATTTTCACTTCGGATCACCACGGTTTTATCGCTGCCTTTTGCATCATTGTATTTTTTAAGCTGATTCGATGTAAAACATTCCTGCGGATTAACTAATTCGCCAGAACCCACGACAACCATATTCGAGGGGAGATTTACAGTATATTCAATATCGCCATATTCCAGGTAGAATTCACCGGCCCCGAGGTAAGGCAGTACGTTCCATCCCTGCACATCATCATATACGCAGAGACGGGGAAACCATTGCGCAATTTGAAATATTGTACCATTCTTCGTGTTTAACCGTCCCATTCGGTCGGTGCCATACTGTGGTACTTTGAATTCAAATTTGATTCCCATTTTTATTTTTCCGCCAGAGGCCTTAAGCGCATCCTGCAACCATACCTGCATACGTGTGTCACTGACCGTATATTTCGGGTTATATCCTTTGTTGCTATTGTCTATCGAAACAGCTTTGATCACATATCCATCTGTAAAAGCATTGTTGGCCCAGCGGCCGCCGGTTTCGGTTGTGGTTGCTGAGGCACGTGAATCTTCTTTGTAAATATTCTGATCCAGTTGCAGCCAAACAAATTTCAAGTTGTCGGGGCTATTATTTGTGTAGGTAATTTCAACGTCGCCGTTCAAAATGTTGGTAGCTGTATCTAACGTGCAATTAATCTTATAATCGGCCCTGTTTTGCCAGTATTTTGGGCCGGGTTCGCCGCTGGCGCTGCGAAAATCATTGCCGGTATAAGGGTAAAACTGCGGATTAAACGCCTCTTTTGCATCATAATTGGATTGTGCAATCGAAGTAAATGTTATGATCAAAAAGGAAAAGACGAAAGCTATTCTATTCATTATCAAAATGTTTATTTATAATCAGTTTGGCAAGTTAATTCAAATGCAAGCAAGAGGATAATGAACCACGAGGTATTTAGAAATATTTATGATGAAAGGCATCCAATTGAATGCCGCGGTTTCCAACAGTGAGATTCCTGTTTATTGAAATAGCGTTTCAGCCAGTGCTATGCTATCCGGTTTTCCGACGTCGACGAATTTGTCCCCGGTGTGATCATACCCCAGGATAGTGTGATTTTTTGCAAGCTCGAGGTAAAGATCCGTCAGTGAAAACTTACCACTGAACGGCACCAGGTTGAAAACATCATATTCAAAGATGACCACACAGCTATAGGCTTTCTGCAGCAGGCGTTCGCATTTCCGGGAAATGCGTTGTTCACCGGTGTTGTTGTTGCTCCATCCACAAAGGCGGTCGGTTTCGTCAAATAAAAAATTACGTGAAGTCTTCCTGTTTGTGACGCCAAAAGAAATTAACGGCTTATTTTCTTCATGAAACGCGAAGAGTTTATGTAAATTAAGGTCAGTAAGTATGTCGACATTGCAGGTGATAAATTTTTCACCCGGGGCAAATAGATTTTTTGCTTTTAGTAAACCACCCCCGGTCTCAAGCACTTCGTCAATTTCATCACTGATCAATATCCGGCTTCCCCAGCCGTTATTTTTTTTAATGGCATCAATAATTTGTTCCGCGAAATGATGCACATTAACAATGATGTCTGTTATTCCATATTGTTGCAGGTATTCAACATTTCGCTGAAGTAAAGATTTTCCGTTTACCTGCGCGAGTGCCTTGGGATGTTTATCGGTCCATGGTTTGAATCGCGTACCAAGTCCAGCGCTAAATATCATGGCTCTGCCGAAACCTGCCGGCGATTTATTGTCGTTTCCTGTCATGTTTACGCTTAGTGAAAACGATTTAGTTATTTATTATTCCTGTTGTGCGGGCATTGTCCATTCTTTTATACCATTCACATTTTTCATTACGGTCACTGTTTCCTGGCGGAAGGCGTATTGATCCAATTCTTTGCATCCTGGACCAGGTGCTCCACTTCAATTTTTACCTTGAACTTATTTTTTAAATGCCTTGCCAATGCATCAGCTGCGTAGACGCTGCGGTGTTGACCGCCCGTGCAACCGAAACTCACCGACAAACTTTCAAAATCCCTCTTTATATAGTCCTCCACGGATATGTCAACAATATCAAAAATGCTGTTCAAAAATTCAGGCATTTTTGTTTGTTGCTCCAGGTAGTCTTTTACCGTTTTATCACGACCGGTTAATGTCTTGAAGTATTCGATCCGCCCGGGATTTAAAAGGCCACGGCAATCAAACACAAAACCACCACCGTTGCCGCTGTTGTCGGGAGGCACGCCATTTCTATAGGAAAAGCTTTTAATTTTTACAACCAACGGAGTTTTTTCATTGGCCTGCACGGGAGTAAACTTTTCTATTATTTCATCTGCCAGGCAAATCTTCAGCACTTTGCTGAATTCAGGCACTACAATCCCCAGGCTTTGATTGAGAATAAATTCCTTCAGGTTGTTTAACGCCAAAGGAATGCTTGTCAGGAATTGTGCTTTACGTTCAAATAGCCCGCGAAATCCATAAGCGCCTAATACTTGCAGTAACCTGATCAATACGTAGCCGTTGTATTGGTTATGAAAAATATTCCTGTTTACACTTTGGTTAATTACATTTTCGAAGGCATCAATGTAGTCTTCCAGCAGATCGTATTTCCATTGGTCGGGAAGATTGGCTCTTGCCTGCCACAGCATGCTTGCCACATCATATTGGGGAGCTCCTTTCATACCTCCCTGGTAGTCGATAAAATGTACGGTATCGTCGTCTGTTACCATGATGTTGCGGCTTTGAAAATCGCGGAACATGAAATATTTATACTCAGTATGTGTGAGATAATTGCTCAGCGCTTCAAAATCATCAATGAGCTTTTGCTTGTCATATGGTTTGCGCAACGCGTCGAGGAAATAATATTTGAAATAAAGAAGGTCGGCCATGATCGCCTGTTTGCCAAATTCTTTATTGGTCAGGCATTGGTCATAATCGAGCCCGTTGTCGCCTTTAACCTGCAATTCGGCCAGTGCTTCAAGGCTTTTTCTAAACAGGGTGTAAACTTCATTTGTAAAACCGTCAGCTTCAAGTTTATTCAAAAGTGAGGTATTACCAAAATCCTCCTGGAGATAGTACTGCCTGTCGTCACTGGTGGCCAGGAGTTCAGGAACATGCAGTCCTTTTTGCCGGAATTGCCGTGTGAAATAGATGAACGTGTCGTTTTCTTTTATATTGGCACCATAGGTTCCGATCACGGATTGCTGGTGATCAAATAACCGGAAATACCTGCGCTCACTGCCAGACTGTGGCAAAACATCCAAGGAAACAGGCTCCGCGCCCTTCCAGTTTTTATACAAGTCACGGATCGAGTCAGTAATATGCTGCATGGCGCAAATGTAATAAAATGACCCGGAGAGCAATACCGCGTTGAGCACCACTTTCTTTTCGACTAAATTTGCAAATAGTTATACGGCTTGCTATTATGAATCTTAAACCTGCTAATAAAGTAAGAATTGTTACCGCCGCTTCCTTATTTGATGGCCATGATGCGGCGATCAATATCATGCGCCGTATCATGCAAAGCAAAGGAGCTGAAATTATCCACCTTGGTCATAACAGGTCGGTAAAAGAAATTGTTGAAACTGCTATAGAAGAAGACGTGCAGGGCATTGCCATAACGAGTTACCAGGGCGGCCATTTGGAATTCTTCAAGTACATGAAGGATCTGCTGGACGAAAATGAATGTGGGCACATAAAAATATTTGGCGGCGGAGGCGGTACTATCTTGCCCGGTGAGATCGAGGAATTACATCAATACGGCATTACAAGGATATACAGTCCTGACGATGGAAGAAAAATGGGACTTGAAGGAATGATTGAGGAGGTGATTTACCTGTGCAATTCTGATATCTTAAATGGGGATAAGAAATGGAACGGCAAGCTGCCATTGAATGAAGCCAAGGACATCCGGAAAATAGCAAGAGCCATCACTCTTGCTGAAAATGGAGTGGATGGCAATCATCAAGGGGCGCGGTCCTCTTCCACCATTGACACGAACCATTCAATAGGAGCAACAATATTAGGCATTACTGGTACAGGTGGTGCGGGTAAGAGCAGCGTCACTGATGAGATTGTGCGTCGCTTTCTACAAAACTTTACCGATAAAACCATCGCTGTTATTTCAGTCGACCCGTCGAAGAAAAAAACGGGTGGAGCTCTGCTGGGCGACAGGATAAGAATGAATGCAATTTCCCATCCGCGTGCATACATGCGAAGTTTGGCAACAAGGGATGAAAACACGGCGTTGAGTAGTGCGGTGCAGCAGGCGATTAATATATGCAAAGACGCTGGCTATGATTTTATAATCCTCGAATCTGCCGGCGTTGGCCAGAGTGATGCTTCAATTTTAGACTATTGTGATATTAGTATGTATGTAATGACACCTGAGTATGGCGCTGCTTCACAACTCGAAAAGATCAACATGCTGGATTATGCGGACCTTGTTTGCCTCAATAAATTTGATAAGGCAGGAGCGCTGGATGCATTGGCGGATATAAGGAAGCAATATAAGCGCAATCATGGCTTGTGGACCGCAAAAGATGAAGAGCTGCCTGTAATTGGTACGATGGCCAGCAAATTTAACGATGACGGAATAAATCACCTGTTTGAACTGCTGCTTAAGAAAATCGAAGATAAATCCGGCAAGAGTTTCGGAACATTTCGCGCGGGCCGCACCGCGGAGGTTTCACAGGCGATCATTCCTTCAAACCGGGTGAGGTATCTGAGCGAGATCAGTGAAAACAATCGCAACTATGATCAGCTGGTAAATGACCAGGCGGCTATCGCATCGAAGTTATACCAGCTCTCAGGAACTATCGAAGCGCTTAACAATTTTTCATTTGAAAGAGGTTCACATGGATATTCGAATGCCGTGCTTGAAAAGATGAAAAAGTTTTACGAGGAGCAACTTACGCCCGTCAGCCGAAAGCTGATTTCTCACTGGCAGGAGAAAGTAAATGAATATCAAAAGGACTTTTACGAATATACGGTTAGGGAAAAGGTCATCAAACAATCAATGACCACAACAAGCCTGAGTGGCACAAGAATTCCTAAAGTTGTTTTACCTAAATACAAAGATTGGGGTGATCTATTGAAATGGCAGGCCCAGGAGAATGTGCCGGGTCACTTCCCATTTACTGCCGGCGTATTTCCCTTAAAGAGAGAAGGTGAAGATCCAACCAGGATGTTTGCAGGCGAAGGTGGACCTGAAAGGACCAACAGAAGGTTTCATTATGTGTCAATTGATCAGCCGGCTAAAAGATTGTCAACCGCATTCGATAGCGTTACACTTTATGGCGAAGACCCTGATCATCGGCCGGATATCTATGGTAAAGTAGGTAACAGTGGTGTAAGTATTGCCACCGTCGATGATGCTAAAAAACTGTACAGCGGTTTTGATTTATGTGATCCAAAGACCAGTGTCAGCATGACCATCAACGGGCCAGCACCGATGCTGCTTGCATTTTTTATGAATGCTGCTATTGATCAGCAGTGCGAGAAATGGCTTGAAGCAAATGGTCAGTGGAAATTGGCGGAGGAGCTAATAGAGAAAAAGTTCGTGAATGGCTCACGACCCGTCTACAACAATCCATCTTTTCCCGAAATGCCTGCCGGAAATAATGGATTGGGTTTAAAATTACTTGGCTTAAGTGGTGATGAGGTTCTGCCGCCTGACGTTTATGAACTATGCAGGCAAACTGCTTTGCAACAAGTAAGGGGAACCGTGCAGGCTGATATTCTGAAAGAGGACCAGGCCCAGAACACCTGTATATTTTCGACGGAATTCGCATTGAAATTAATGGGTGACGTGCAGGAATATTTTATTCAGAACCAGGTAAGGAATTTTTATAGCGTAAGCATCTCAGGCTATCATATTGCGGAAGCAGGAGCCAACCCGGTAACGCAATTGGCATTTACACTTGCTAATGGGTTTACTTATGTAGAATATTACCTGAGCCGGGGAATGAACATTGACGATTTTGCTCCGAATCTTTCCTTCTTTTTTAGTAACGGAATGGATCCGGAATATAGCGTCATTGGCAGAGTGGCACGACGAATCTGGGCAAAGGCAATGAAGTACAAGTACAAGGCCAACAAGCGCAGCCAAATGCTCAAGTATCATGTCCAGACCTCGGGTCGCAGTCTTCATGCGCAGGAAATCGATTTTAATGATATCCGCACTACGTTGCAGGCATTGTATGCTATTTATGACAATTGTAATTCGCTTCACACGAACGCGTATGATGAGGCGATCACTACACCCACTGAGGAAAGTGTTCGCCGCGCGATGGCTATACAGCTGATCATCAACCGGGAATTGGGAACGGCAAAAAATGAAAATCCCAACCAGGGAGCTTTTCTTATTGAGGAATTAACGGATCTTGTTGAAGAAGCGGTTCTCAGCGAATTTGATCGCCTGACCGAAAGGGGAGGTGTGCTTGGAGCTATGGAAAGAATGTATCAAAGAAATAAGATACAGGAAGAGAGTTTGATTTATGAACATCAAAAACATACCGGTGAATTGCCACTAATTGGCGTAAATACTTTTCTAAATAAAAAGGGAAGCCCCACAATTATACCCGGGGAAGTGATACGAAGCACCACAGAAGAAAAAGAACAACAAATTCAAAACCTGAATGCTTTTTGGAAGCGAAATGCGGCTAAAAGTAATGACGAATTAAAGAAGTTAAAAGACACTGCAATTAATAACGGCAACTTGTTTGCCCGGTTAATGGAGACAGTGAAGTATTGTTCCTTAGGGCAGATTACACATGCACTATACGAAGTAGGGGGCCAGTATCGAAGGAATATGTAGTGTAACTAATTTCCCTAACTGAAACATACCGTGATTTCCCTTACTGGTTCCTGGTTGCAGGACAACCCACCTTCTTTTTCCTTCCCATACCCGGTAATCCTGCTATTTGTTTGTATTTATCAAAAAAGTAACGGAGCGTATACGTAACAGCGATGTAGTAATATCCATCTTTGTGTTGCGGGCTGCCGCGGTTAACGCCAGGAGATGGATAGGGTCCGGCGCCGACCTCGTCCCCCCGGTATGCCAAATCAACAGCAGTTTGTCCACGCGCGGTAAGTAATTTGCTTTCATCCACGTAATTTCCACTGACGTCATCCAAATGGTCGGTAAATAGTTTGCGATAACCCATTTCAAGACCCACTCTCATGTCTTCATTGAGTGAATACTCCGCTCCTATACCAAGTGGAATGTTTAATTGCCACAGGCCATATTCCGCGATGCCCGGCATGAAGCCCTGCCCTTCGGTGCTCAGGGGCTTCAAATAAGTCTTGTTGCCATTCAAGTCTTCGGTAGTCGGGTTGAAATGAAAAAAACCGACTCCTGCATATAGGTAGGGAGTCCACCATTTGTCATTAAGGCTAAAAAGACTGTACTGACCGCTTATTTCCCATTCGAAAATCTTGGAATTGAAATTGAGATTGCGCCGTTGCATCGTAGAAGTCCCTTTTTTATCATCGGCTTGCAAACCAGTCAGGGTTAAATAGCTACGGGCCATTACATGCTCACTCAGATCATATCTAGCCCCAAGTGAGAACAAAAATTTGGCTTGTGACAATGAAACGGAACTCGCTTTTAAATCGCCCTGGTAATTGGCAACCCCTAAACGGGTAGAGAAATGAAAATTCTGGGCGGCGGAAGCCAGTGGTACACAAAAGAGTGCAAACAGTAGTTTTTTCATCGGTTCGAATCAATTGAGATACGAACTTGAAACGTTTTTTGACCTGGATTATTTTCCAATTTCCTGTTTATTAGGGCTAATGAGCTGACAATTCAATCGAAGTCAGTAGCGTTTCCCGGGGGGTTGCCTGTGGTGGCAAGCCGTTTTCTCTGGGCCTATTGACTATTTTCACTAAATTACAAGAGGTCTTTTTAATCAGCCGGCTTCATTATTTCAACGATGCCATTATGAAGGATATTCTAAGATATGGCTTGTTACTCACGTTATTTCCATCTATTGTTTTTGCACAAAAAGTTATATCCATAAAGGTTGATGGCACTATTAATCCTGCAACGGCCGACTTTATTCACGGTGGAATTAAGAAAGCCGCAACGGAAAAGGCATCGTGCCTTCTTATTCATTTAAATACGCCCGGCGGCTTGTTGAAATCAACAAGGGTAATCGTAAGTGATATTCTGAACTCACCGGTTCCGGTAATTGTATACGTTTCGCCAGGAGGTGCTCATGCAGGGTCTGCGGGAGTATTTATAACCATGGCCGCACATATTGCTGCGATGGCGCCGGGTACAAATATCGGCGCGGCACACCCGGTTGCGCTGCAAGCGGTAATGGACAGCACGATGAATGAAAAAACGACAAATGACGCGGCGGCCTTCATTCGATCCATCGCGGAAAAACGAAAACGCAATGTGGAGTGGGCGGAAAATGCGGTACGGAAAAGTCATTCGTATTCCGAAACAGAAGCTCTTGAGTATTCCGTGATCGACTTTATTGCCAGGGACGACGAGGAACTCTTAAACATCGTCCATGGCAAACAAGTTGCGATCAATTCCGGATTAATAACCTTACAAACGAAAGGCGCAAAGATTGAATCGCTTGAAATGACATTTATTGGAAAACTGCTGGACACTATCAGTGATCCGAATATTGCCTATATTTTATTTCTGCTGGGCATGTATGGGCTGCTATTCGAATTGTATAGTCCGGGAGCCATTCTCCCCGGTATTGTTGGTGTTATCAGCCTGATTCTTGCCTTTTATTCGATGCATTCCCTGCCGGTTAATTATGCCGGGCTTGCGCTGATCATCTTCGCCATTATCCTTTTTTTGCTTGAAATAAAAATTGTGAGTCATGGGCTTCTTGCTATCGGAGGGATTGTGTCCTTGTTGTTGGGATCAATGATGCTCATACGTTCTGATTCCGGGCTTGACATGGCCCGAATTTCACGAGGTGTCATCTATGCAGCAACAGCAGTTTCTGCTTTATTCTTTTTATTCGTGCTTAGTTTTGGTATAAGAGCACAACGTTCAAAAGTTGTTACGGGTATAGAAGCAATGATTGGAAATACCGGCGAGGTAATTGAAATTTTGAATCCCACGGGTACCGTTAGAGTAAACGGAGAAATATGGAATGCCGAATCATTATCAGGTGCCATTACGCGGGGAGAGAAAGTCAGGATTAAAGAAATGAGGAACCTGAAATTATATGTAGAGCCGATTGGTCATTCTTAAAAAAGATTATTATGGAAAACTTCCCGGTTGTAACTGTCGCTATTATTCTTTTTCTTCTCATCATCCTCGCAAATGCCATAAGAATTTTACGCGAATATGAACGTGGCGTTATCTTTCGGCTCGGCCGTTTAATTGGTGGCGGAGGTATTAAAGGGCCCGGCCTGATATTGCTGATACCGATAGTTGACCGAATGGTAAAAGTAAGCTTGCGCACAGTAGTTTTAGATGTGCCACCGCAGGACGTAATCACTCAAGACAATGTGTCCATAAAAGTAAATGCTGTTGTTTATTTCCGCGTGATTGAGCCGCAAAAGGCAATTGTACAGGTTGAAAATTTTCTCGCAGCAACTTCCCAGATTTCACAAACTACGCTACGAAGCGTGCTTGGCCAGTCTGAACTGGATGACTTGCTTTCACAAAGGGAGAAAATTAATCATAAACTGCAACAGATCATAGATACCAATACAGAACCATGGGGTGTGAAAGTGACGAATGTAGAAGTAAAACAAATCGACCTGCCCCAGGAAATGCAAAGAGCCATGGCCAAGCAGGCAGAGGCAGAACGGGAACGCCGTTCAAAAGTGATTGCTGCAGAAGGTGAGTTCCAGGCATCACAGCGGTTGGCAGATGCCGCTAAAATCCTGGCGGACCAACCCAGTGCGCTAACACTGCGATACCTTCAAACACTGAGGGAAATTGCTACTGAAAATAATTCTACAACTATTTTTCCCGTACCGATCGATTTATTGAAGCCTTTCCTGAAACATGATGATAGGTAGAGTTGATTTGTGAAATTATTTATTCACTCACAATTTTTTTTCCGAAAGGGAATAAAGATATTTCTATTAGTTTAAAATGCTGGCGTCCCCAGGGAATACCGATGATAGTGATAGATAGCACAATTCCCATGACGAGGTGAATCAACGCTGTATAAAGTCCTCCAAACAGCAGCCAAACAATGTTACATAAAGTAGCAAGGCACCCTGCATTGCTGCCATCGCTGATGACGTTTCGTCCAAATGGCCAAAGCACCAACTCAGCCAACTTGAAGCATTGAAGTCCCCAGGGAATGCCGACAATTGTGCAACACAAAACAATGCCTCCGAAAAGATATCCCAATGCCGCGAAAAATCCACCGAAGATCAACCATATAAGATTGCCTAATGTATTCATGAATTAAATGTAATGAAAGATAGATTTGTTTCGGTGAATTCATAACTGCAATAGAAAAATGTTCAAGTCCTGTGCATAAGATGTTTTTCTAACGCAACAGCTTTCGTTTAAAATGAACATTTAGCATTGAAAATTGAACATTTGCCAAATGGACCTAAGGGAATGATCATTCCCCGACCCCACTCTTTCTATTTCATCTCGTGCGCCTGGAGATCTTCCCGTGGGTGTTTTGTATGATTTACCAAAACGATAGTTAAAAGCAACTGTGCAAACCCTGCTATCACGTTTAATTTTAAAATACTCATCCGCCTGCCTGAATACGGTAAATCCTTCCATTGCCTGCGTATAGAAAATATCGCGGACCGTCAACCTGATAGTTCCTTTAGCTTTCAACACCTGTCGGGAGCCGCCAATGGAAACCTGCCCGGTTGGTTCAAGTACTTCCTGGATATCATTTTGGCTTTTTGTGATATAAAAACCCGAAAGCTCGGCGGACCAGTTTTTGTCAAAACGGAATTGGTTATTCATGCTGAAATTTCCCTGCGTCATGGTGGCAACATATTTTTCCCAAAGTATTCCTTCAATCCTTTTGTGGTTTATCATAGCCTCTGCATTGAAACTCCACCATGAAAGCGGGGACAACACCGCGCTCAACTGCAGGCTGCTATTTTGCATGCTACTGAAATTTCCTTCAGTGTAGATCACCATACCATCGTCCCCGGCTAAGAATAATTGCGAAAAATAATCTTTGGTATGACTATAAGCCGCCGTGGTGGTTAGAATATTTTTAAACAAATGAGAAAGTTCAAAATTCCAGGTGTATTGTGGCCGGATCAAAGAATTCCCTCGTTGGTACGTGTATTTATTGATGATAAACAGAAACGGGTTTAATTTTTGAAATGGTGGCCTGTCGATGCGCCGCCCCGCACTGAACATGAATTGATTCGCCGAATCTGCATCAAATGTCACCGATGCAGTGGGAAAAAGGTTGTGATAGCTCCTCGAAAATGCAGAATCCTTTTGCAGGCTGTTGCCTAATTGATCGGCATGATAAAATGTAAATTCATAACGCAGGCCTGTCTGCAATGTCCAGCGGTCTGTCTTTTTTTCCAAATTTCCATAAGCCGCGTGAATATTTTCTGTGTACAGAAAATGATTTGTCTTGCCAAGATCTTCCTGCCATGCATTGCCGTTCCAATAGAAATAGAGTGCCGAATTGTCGGTGCTTGTCCTTGACGATTTCCATCCTGCCTCAAATTTTGAAGATTTGGAGAAATGCGCAGTGTAGTCGGCTTTTGCTGAAAAAATCTTAATCTGTGACGGAAGATCGCCGGTAAATGCTTCTTCATAGCCATTCGGACCTTCCAAAATGTTTCGAAAAGCCTGGTAGCCATGGATGTCGTAAGTAAGATAATCGATGTCTGCAGAAAGTTCCTTTGTGGCGTTAAATGAATGCCGCATGTTAAGATTGATTCCAGCGTTTTTCCATTTGCTTTTTCCGGCGCTATTCGTTTGAATAATGGAATCTGTATTTCCTGTAGCATCCATCCATGAAGCCGTATTATTGCCTGAACTGTTTCGTTGAAAGATCATGCCGTTGAATGCAACGCCAACCGTAGTTTTTTTTCCTGCAAAATAATCCAGGCCGGTTCGGACAGTGTGGTTACTCCCATGACCCTTTAACTCACTGGGTTGCTCCAGCATGGATTCTACGGTTTGCCGGTCGTCTTTATAATAAGTTCGCAAGGCATACAGATCCGTAAATCCTTTGTTGACAGCCATGGTATAATTGAAAAAGTAGTTCCATTTGTCTTTCCTGAAATTTAATTGAAGACTGTTATTGAATTTATAATAGCGGCCCTGACCGTATGACGAATTGAAAGCTCCATTAAAACCTCGTTGTTTATTCTTTTTTGTTTTGATATTAATGATGCCTGCATTACCGGCCGCATCAAATTGAGATGTAGGATTTGTCATCAGTTCGATCGTTTCCACCTGTGACGAGTTCATGCCAAGCAGGAGGTTATTAAGATCAGTTCCTGATAGGTAAGTTGGCTTATTGTCAATCATGATCATCACCCCTGTGCGACCTTTCAGGCTAATATTCCCGTCCTTATCTATTGTAATGCCGGGCGACTTCTCCAATACTTCCAAAACCGAAGTACCGGCGTTCGTGATTGAAGCATCCACGTTGATGATGGTCTTGCCCGGCAATTGCTGTATAAAAGCTTTTCTCGATGTGACCGTCACTTCTTTCAGGCCAATGGTTGAGGGTTCTAAGATAATAGGGGCAATTTGTTCTACCGATGAAGCAAGTGGTATTTGAACAGGAGTTGAATACTGCGGCTGGTGATTGACAATCGTCACACGCAATAGATAAATTCCGTCACTAACTTGTTCAAATGTGGCTATTCCTGTTGAATCGGTGATGGCGACTTTCACCAGGGCAGAATCGTCGGCTCTTAGTAATTGCACCGTTGCGTTGGCAATGGCTGCACGCTGTGCGTTAGTAACGGGTACGATAATCTTATCGCCCGGCTTTGGGGGTTGGGCCGCGATTTCAAGCACGGAAAAAAATAGGATCACAACCGGGAGTATCCTTCGCATAGATAGACGGTAAAACACAACAATATAGCCAACCGGCCCGCATGTATGAATGTTTTTGTTTCAACGGCCAATAAAGCAGATGAGATACAGCTTTATGGTTATACTAATCTTAGTACCATGGTAATAGGCATATTTCAATAAGGATCAGAGCGTGTCACTTTTATCAGGGGATTTTCAATTATCTTTGCCATTCATTTTATGAAAAACACATTTACCATCACATTAATATCCACCTATTTTGCGCTTCATTGATTTTAATCTCCACCCTGATTTGTTAGAAGGTATAGAGGCATCCAATTACGAGACTGCAACGCCTGTCCAGGAACAGGTCATTCCCGCTATTCTGGAAGGAAAGGACTTGATCGCATCCGCTCAAACCGGGACAGGAAAAACCGCAGCCTTTTTATTGCCCGTTATTCATCGTTTAATGCTTAATCACACGGATGGCAGGATCGGAGCATTGATCATCGTGCCAACCCGGGAACTCGCCGTCCAGATTTCCCAGCATCTTGAAGGGCTTTCTTATTTTACACATATCAGTTCCGTTGCCGTATATGGTGGAAACGATGCTCAGAATTTTGTTGCAGAAAAAAAAGCATTGCAAGCGGGAGCAGATATCATCATTTGCACGCCGGGTAGGATGATTGCCCATTTGAATATGGGGTATGTATCCTTCAAAAACTTGCAGTTCCTTGTCCTGGATGAAGCAGACAGGATGCTGGATATGGGTTTCCAGGATGACATCAACAGGATTATTAAAGCCGTTCCGGAAAAAAGACAGACTTTGTTGTTTTCCGCAACGATGCCCCCAAGAATAAGGGCGCTTGCAAAAAATATTCTGAAAGATCCCGTTGAAATTAATATTGCAATAGCCCGCCCCCCGGAAAAAATAATTCAGAAGGCGTTTGTTGTATATGAACAGCAAAAGGCGGGATTGATAAAATACCTGTTAAAAACAGTCCCTCATAAAAGCGCCCTGATCTTTTGCGGCAGCAAGCAATTGGTGAAACAGCTGACAAGGAGTTTGAAACAAAATAAGTTTAATGCTGAGGAAATGCATAGTGATTTGGAGCAGGTGCAGCGTGAAAATGTAATTGGCGGATTTACCAGTGGCCGGATCCCGGTGCTGGTTGCAACAAATATTGTAAGCAGGGGAATTGACATAGATACTATCGATCTTGTAATTAACTACGATGTTCCGCGGGACGGGGAAGATTATGTTCACCGAATAGGGAGAACCGCAAGAGCTGAATCAGACGGCGTTGCATTGACGCTCGTAGGTGAAAGAGAACAAAATAAATTTGCCGCCATTGAGTCATTAATTGGCAAAGAAGTGGAAAAAGCGGCGATTCCGCAGGAGCTAGGATCATCGCCGGTGTACAAACCCCGATCACATAAAAACAATGGCAGTAAGCCGAACAATGGGAAAAGATTTTATCGCAGACCGCGCAGAACGTAGACGTGATAAGATACTTTACGAAGCTCTTCCCTCGTTGGACGAAATGCTTTCTATCAATTCTATTATTTTTTCCCTGCTGAGGTGCATTTTCTTTTCAAGGTGTGCCAATAGTTGTTCTTCCTTTCCCGGGCGGTATTCAAGATCTTCATCGGTGAGATCTATATTGTTTTCTTTGAGGTGTTCCTTAACCACGTCCCAGGGTTGCTCCAGTTTAAATTGATAAGACATATCGACAGTATATTAAACATAGCAATCAATCAACATGCCGGATTTTCCAACCGGCCTCCTGTAAGCCGCAAAAAACGGAAAACTATTTATCTTTCCACGCAGCCAAAATATCTGTGATGAACTTTAAATTTCTTTTGGTCGTTTTAACGGCTGTTTTCTTTGAGATGACACAAAGCTGTAGTCGAAATCCGTATAAGGGGACGAACAAGGTCTATAAAAAGCAGGCAAAAGAATATTCAAAATTATTGAGCAAATACCCGGTTCGCGATTCAGCCGGAAACCAGCCGTATTTTGTCGGCACCACAAATTTTTCAATGCGTCGCCCTAATTATGTGATCATCCATCACACGGCACAAAACAGTTGCGATCAAACGTTGCAAACTTTCACCCAGGCGCGTACTCCCGTAAGTTCGCATTATGTTATTTGTAAAGATGGCACAGTGTTCCACTTATTGAACGATTTGTTTCGTGGTCATCATGCCGGCGTGGGTAAATGGGGAAGCCTGACGGACCTCAACAGCATCAGTGTCGGCATTGAATTGGATAATAACGGAACGGAACCATTCACTGAGGCGCAGATTGAAAGCCTGCTCGATGTATTGAAACGGCTGAAGAATGCATTCAACATTCCTGCCGCCAATTTTATAGGCCACGCGGATATAGCACCGGGCAGAAAAGTGGATCCTAATAGAAACTTTCCATGGGCGCGGTTATCACAGCAGGGTTTTGGTTACTGGTATGATACTACAAACGTACAAGTACCTATCGATTTTAATGCTGTACAGGCATTGCGGGTAATTGGTTACGATATAAAAAATGAAACCCAGGCAATTCAATCCTTCAAGCTTCATTTTGTTCAGAATGATTCATTGGCATTGCTTACAGATGCCGATAAAAAAATATTAACCGACCTCGTGAAAAAATATCAGTGACAGTTTTTGTGGCAAACGAGTGCGGATGCAGCCGCTATTTTTGGCTATTATGATTTAATTTCACAGGGAAAGAATGGTCGGCCATTACGTTGATCATTTTACAGTGCGGTTGATTGCCATATTCTACAATAAATATTTTGAATGACAGCAGAACATCAGCGATTGGCAGTCAATGCCAGCAAGGAGACCCCTCTGGCTCAATGGGGACCTTACCTGAGTGAAAGGCAATGGGGAACTGTTCGGGAAGATTACAGCGTATATGGTGACGCATGGCACTATTTTCCTTTTGATCATGCCCACAGCCGGGCTTATCTCTGGGGCGAAGATGGCCTGGCGGGAATGTCTGATTTTTTTGGCAATCTCTGTTTTTGCGTTGCATTATGGAACGGCAAAGACCCGATTTTAAAAGAAAGGCTATTTGGATTAAGCAACCCGCAGGGAAATCATGGTGAGGACGTCAAAGAGCTGTATTATTATCTCGACAACTTACCTACTCACTATTACATGGAGTACCTGTATAAGTATCCTCAATTGGCTTTCCCATATGAGCTATTGAAACAGGAAAATGGCAAACTCAGCCGCAATGATCCCGAATATGAGTTATTGGATACCGGCATATTTAACAACAATCAATACTTTGATGTACTGGTAACCTATGCCAAACAAGCTGCGCAGGATATTTTTATCAAAATTGATATTACTAATCGCTACACCAAATCAGCGGAGATCCATTTGCTTCCGACCCTTTGGTTTTATAACAGGTGGAGCGTGGGCAGTTTCAAAGAAAAACCTTCGATAACCTGGCACAACAAGACGACAGTAAAGGCAGTGCATGAACGGCTCGGTGAATATTATTTCTATTTTGAGGCACCTGACAAACACCTGTTTACAGAAAACGAAACCAACACAGAAAAGGTTTCCGATTTACCTAACGCATCCATTTTTGTAAAAGATGCTTTTCACGACGCAATAATTGGTGGGAAAAATGTAAAAGAGCTTTCTTCAAGAAGGATGGGCACTAAGTTTTCGCCCGTTTACAAACTGCGGGTGGCGGCAGGTGCAACCAAAACAGTCTATTGCCGCCTGAATAATGCATTAACAGATAAACCGTTTGCAAGGGGATTCAAGGATGTATTTACCATACGGAAACAGGAAGCTGACGACTACTATGCAGCCATTCTGCCAAAAGGAATGAATGAGGACATGGCCCGGATACAACGCCAGGCATTGGCAGGAATATTATGGAGTAAGCAGTATTATCACTTTGATGTGGAACAGTGGTTAACGACAAGCGACGGCATTACCCCGGTGAGTTCAAACAAAATGACCGGGCGCAATAATGATTGGAAGCATTTAAAGAACCAGGACATTATTATGATGCCCGACAAATGGGAATATCCGTGGTATGCCGCATGGGATCTCGCATTTCAGTGCATTTCAATGGCAGTAGCCGACCCCACATTTGCCAAGCATCAATTATTATTGGTGATGCGCGAATGGTATATGAAACCAGATGGCCAATTACCGGCATACGAATGGAATTTTAGTGATGTCAATCCTCCTGTACAGGCCTGGGCAGCCATGCAGGTGTACAATATTGAGAAAAAACGGACCGGGAAAGGAGATATAAAGTTTCTGAAGAAAGTTTTTCAAAAACTCCTGATCAATTTCACATGGTGGATCAACCGGAAGGACGTTAATGGTAACAACATTTTTGAAGGGGGGTTTCTTGGCCTTGATAATATCGGCGTATTTAACCGCAGCGTTCATTTTCCCGGTGAAATGCAACTGGAGCAGGCAGATGGTACCAGCTGGATGGGGACGTTTGCCCTTGACATGATGGATATAGCGATTGAAATTGCCATGCACGACGATTCATTTGAAGATACTGCTACTAAATTCTTTGAACATTTTGTACTGATCGCAGAGTCACTGAATCATCATGGTTTGTGGAACCAGGAGGATCGTTTTTTCTATGACGTGCTTTGTATTCCCGGTGCCGACCCGATTCCATTACGTATTCAATCTATTGTAGGGCTTGCTCCTCTCTATGCAGTTTCCACTATAAGCAAGAAAGTACTGGATAGGTTGAAGGACTTTAAAAAAAGGATAACCTGGTTTGAAAACTACCGGAAGAAAAACAAAAAATTCTGGCCCAATGAGGAACGAAGCAAGGACGGTGAAGCTCTACTCTCCCTTGTTCCGCGGGAAAGGCTTATTGATCTGCTCCAGCGACTGTTGGATGAGAATGAGTTTTTGTCGGATGGGGGAATAAGGGCACTCTCCAAATATCATGAGAACAATATTTATTCTGTCGTGGTAGAAGGGAACACATACAGTATTCAATATGATCCGGGCGATTCTACCTCGGATTTTTTTGGAGGCAACTCAAATTGGCGGGGTCCCGTTTGGATGCCCATAAATTTTCTGATCATTCAATCCATAAGAAAGTACGGTGAGTTTTATGACAATTCATTACTTGTAGAGTACCCTACCGGCTCGGGGGTAAAGATGAACCTTGTAGAAGTGGCAAACGCGTTAACAAAGCGGGTGATCAGTTTATTTGAAAAAGATAGCGATGGCAAAAGGCGCTTATATGGTAAGTATAGTTGGTTCTACCAGAAACCCGGCAATGAACACCTTTTGACGTTCTATGAATACTTTCATGGCAATGACGGAAGAGGATTGGGTGCCAGCCATCAAACAGGTTGGACAGCACTGGTTGCAGAATTGATCAGCGAGTATGGAAATAAGGAAAATGGTTCTGTTGCTGAAACTCATGCTTTGTAGATGAGATGCCATTATTCGGATTAATAAATGACGGGATTGGTATTTTTGAGCAGATATGCTCTATTTTGCAGGTAAACTGCCTGTTCTCATTTTAATTATTATCGTTTTAAACAAAGTCCAAACGCCGGTTTGCAGAGTTACTGAAAATCGAAAAAAACGACTAAATACCTGACAACGGAACGACACTGCAGGCTGTCAACCAAAACATACTAAATGAGAAGAATAATCACTAAGCTGTTCTTTTTGTCAGCATTGTATGCCAGGGGACAGGCTTTGGATACGACCGGCTCGGCGCTATCGAGGATACCCGACAGTATTTCAAACATTTATTTTTCCAGCCAGAATGAGTCCCTGCCAATCTATACCGGCAGGCTGTTTTACCCGGTGATGCGGATAGAAGATCATCCTTTTGCTTATTCTGACAATTGGCAGAAAGGAACCATATGGTATGATGGTGTGAGCTATCATGATATTACATACAAATATGACACTTACATGCAGGAGCTAATCGTTGTAACTCCGAAGTCTATTCCTGTTCGGGTAGTGAGTGAAAGAGTGCAGCGGTTTGATTTTGGTGCCCAATCTTTTACCAGGTATAACCCGGACAAGGACCAGGTGCTCAAGGTGGGATTTTACCAGAAGCTTGAAACAGGAAAAATCACAATACTTGTTCACCGCCGGAAAATAATCCAGGAAAGAATTGTTCAGACTACCCTGGAAAGAAAATTCATTCCGCTTGATTCGTATTATGCTCTTAAAGATGGCAGGTACTATGCAATTAACAACCAGAAAAGCCTGCTTAATTTAATGGGCGATGGCAGGCAGGCCGTGACCCGGAATCTCAAAAAACAGAGAGTGAAGTATAAGCATGGCCCGGAAATCTACATTTTGAAAGCTACCCAGTCTTATAATCAATCTCATAAATAGTATGAAATTAAAAATTGCCATTGTTTTTTCATACTGCTGCTTCGCCGCTGTTGTCCACGCCCAGGAAAAAAAAGATACCCTGATCACCGGCAATTTTGAAAACGTGCTCCTGGTCGACTTCTTCCGAACCATTGAGAGCCGTTCACCTTATTTTTTTTATTACAACGAGTCGCAACTTGATTCTGCCCGCGTAAATGTTATAGCGCAAAATGAACCGATCCGGACTGTTCTTGACAAAGCATTGCAAAATACCGGGCTGTCGTTTTCAATTGACAACTCTAATCGCGTATTCATAACAAAAGGATTAAAATTCACGACAAAACTGCCTAATGGTTTTTTCCAGTCTCCGACTGAAACAAAAACACCGAACAATGCAAAAGACAGCCTCGTCGATTATGGATTGGGACCATCGCGAAAAGAGAAAGTCACCTCAGAGACGCGGCTTTACGAAATAGGAGTAAAAACAAACGCCGCAAAAGGGGAAGCAATCGTCACCGGCATTATACGAAATTCCAAAACAGGAGAACCGCTTATAAATGCTTCTGTCTTCATTGACAATAATCACTCCACGGTGACGGATGCTTATGGATATTATTCACTTAACGTGCCCGCCGGAAAACATACGCTTAATATATTGGCAATCGGGATGAGAGACACCAAGCTACAGATTGCAGTCTACTCAGATGGCAAACTTGATATTGATATAAGAGAGCAGATTACAACCCTGAAGGAGGTAATCGTTTCGTCGAAAAAACAGGTCAATGTCAGTCGCGTCCAAATGGGAGTCGAAAGATTGAGCATTGATAATATTCGCCGTATTCCCTCTGTTTTTGGTGAAGCCGATGTGCTGAGGGTCATTACGAGTTTGCCGGGTGTTAAAACAGTTGGCGAGGCAAGCACAGGTTTTAATGTTCGCGGGGGGTCAGCCGATCAAAATCTTATTCTTTATAATGACGCTACCATTTACAATCCATCCCATTTTTTTGGGATGTTCTCGGCATTCAACCCGGATGTTATAAAAGATCTTGAATTGTATAAGAGCAGCATGCCCGTTAAGTACGGCGGCCGACTGGCGTCGGTATTGGATATTAACAGCCGCGACGGAAATAAAAAAGAATTGGCGGGCTCTGCTGGTATCGGACCTGTAACGGGCAGGTTACATCTCGAGGGTCCGATCGTAAAGGATAAGACTTCATTTATTCTTGGTGCCCGCAGCACCTACGCAGACTGGTTACTAAAGTTCCTGCCATCCGAATTTGAAAACAGCCAGGCATCATTCCAGGATATTAACCTCGGTATCAGTCATCGAATAGACAGCACGAATAATTTATATTTTTCGGGATACTTCAGCAATGACAGGTTCGCTTTAGACAGCGATACCATTTATGGTTACTCCAATATGAACTTTTCTTTGCGGTGGACCGGGAATCTCAGCAACAGGTTAAGTGTATCAGTAATAGCAGGCTTTGATCAGTATAAGTATAAGGTTGTTCAGAATGAAGATAAAGACACTGCCTTCAAGTTGCGGTTCGGGGTACAACAGTTGAATGCAAAGGCCAATTTTGTGTATTATTTAAATCAGAAGCATTCATTTGACTTTGGCGGAGGCACCATTCGATATGAACTGCAGCCGGGAACTTTTGACCCCTACTATGAAAATTCACTGATCACGCCAATTAAAATTGAAAAGGAACAAGCCCGTGAAAGCAATGTCTATGTGGGCCACCGGTTCAGCCCGGGAAATAAATTCTCAATTAATTATGGACTGCGGTTTTCATTGTTTAATTATTTAGGTCCCAAGACAGTCACGCACTATGCGCCAGGTTTGCCCGTTACCGAAGCTAATGCTATAGATACCCAGGTGTATGCAAAAGGGAAAAACATTCAAAATTATAGCGGTCCTGAATACCGGGTGTCGGTTCGCTATTTATTTACCCCTGATTTTTCAATAAAGGCATCGTATAATTCGCAGCGTCAGTATATCCATATGCTTTCAAATACTACAGCTATTGCTCCTACGGATATCTGGAAATTAAGCGATCCTAATATTTACCCCCAGCGGGGTCAGCAGGTATCGCTTGGGTTTTACAAGAATTTTAAATCAAACACCATCGAAACCTCCGTTGAAGGATATTATAAACGCATTCATGATTATCTTGATTTCAAGCCGGGGGCTAAACTGATTTTGAATCATAACGTAGAGACAGAGGTAATCAGAACAGAAGGGAAAGCATATGGTCTTGAGTTCCTGGTAAAAAAACCGGGAGGAAAACTCAACGGGTGGGTTAGCTATACCTATTCCCGGATATTGTTAAGAACAAATACGGATGATCCCGACATCCAGGTTAATGGCGGTGAATATTATCCTGCCAATTACGATAAACCACACGATGTGACGCTGGCGGGAAATTTCCGGGTGAATCACCGTTTCAGTACCTCGATGAATTTTGTTTATAATACGGGCCGCCCCATCACGGTTCCGATCGGGCGTTATTATTATGCCGGCTCCCAGCGAGTATTATATTCCGATCGTAATACCCACCGGATTCCGGACTACATACGCGTTGACTTTTCGATGAACATCGACGGTAATCATAAAGTAAACCAGAAGACGCACAATTCCTGGACAATTGGAATTTATAATTTGTTGGGACGAAAGAATCCTTATTCGGTATACTTTGTTTCACAAAATGGGGTGATCAATGGTTACAAACTTTCCATTTTTGGAGCTATGATTCCATTTATAAACTTTAATATCAGATTCTGATGGTAAGAATTCGGTTCATTCTTTTTTTACTCTTATCGGGCATCGCTTTTGCGTGCAGGGATCCCTATAAGCCTGCTATTGTCTCGTCTTCTGAATCATATTTGGTAGTAGAGGGAGTTTTGAATGCGGGCACCGGACCTACCGATATAAGACTGTCGAGAACATTTAAGCTTGACGATACAGCTCATTTCCAAACGGAGGATAATGCCTATGTAGCCGTAGAAGGAAAGGACAATATTACCCGGCAATTGGTAATGAATGGTGGCGGAATCTACAGCTCGCCAAATCTTGGCCTCGTACTTGGGCAGGAGTATCGCCTTCACATTATAACAACTAATGGTAAAGAATATCTTTCAGAGTACATCACTGCCAAAAAAACGCCTTTAATGGACAGCGTAAGTTTTCGTCAAAATGATAAAGGAGTACAGATTTATGTAACTACGCATGATCCTGCGAATAATACCAGGTATTATTTGTGGAACTTCGATGAGACCTGGGAAATCTGGTCATATTATCACTCGAACTGGAAATTTGAAAATGACGTTGTTCATTACAGAACACCCGCTGAGGACGTGTCTACGTGCTGGAAGTACGCAAATTCAACCAATATTATAATAGGTACATCAGCGTCGTATCAAACAGATAGCCTGCCGGAAGCTCCAGTTAATTTTATCGGGAACGGAGATGAAAAACTGGCAGTCAGATACAGCATTTTGGTCCGCCAGTATGCGCTGGATAAAAAAGGGTACGAGTTTTACGAACTGATGAAGAAGAATACTGAGAGTCTTGGTACTATTTTCGACGCACAACCTTCCCAAATAAAAGGCAACATATTTTCAGTTTCTGATCCCACCGATCCGGTAATTGGATATATCACTGCTTCGACTGTTGACGAGAAGAGAATTTTTATAGAGCGGGCTGATCTGGTAGACTGGCGGTTTGACCAGTTTTGCCAAAGTATCAAAATCCCCAACGATTTAGATAGTATCCGCAGTGCCTATAGTCAGGGCCAGCAAATTTATCAGGAGGTTTACTACGGACCTTTCATTGTTGCTTATTTGGTTTCTATCGGCCGTTGTGTTGATTGTACTGAGAGAAATGGATCAACCTTGCGACCGCCTTACTGGTAATTCTATAACCGAACATTAAAGGTTATGAGGTTGATTAAAACTTAGTTTCAACTTATGATTGGTTACGTAAATGAAAGTATTCGATTCAAATGATCAGAACGGTTATTATACATGCTTTACTTTTGATGTGCATTGGATTTTCATGCAGGGATCCGTACAATCCGGGTCTTGATTCATCATCGGAGTCTTACCTGGTCATTGAAGGAGTGCTCAATGCAGGAAATGGATCTACAAGTTTGTTCCTTTCCAGGACTTTCAAACTCGACGATACAGCAGTGCTCCGGACGGAGCTAAATGCAATGGTTACGGTAGAAGGAAAAGATAATACGACCAGGCAACTGGCAATGACGGGTGACGGCATTTACACTGCTCCAAATCTCAACCTGGTATTAAACCAGGAATATCGCTTACGCATCGTGACAACTGCAGGTAAGGAATATCTTTCAGATTATGTAGTAGCGCGACAAACTCCGCCGATCGATGACATTACCTTTCACCAAAACGACAAAGGAGTTCAGATACATGTCACAACCCATGACAATGCGAACGGCACGCGATATTATCTATGGAGCTACGATGAAACGTGGGAGATTCGGACCTATTACTATTCCAAATACAGGTACATCAATGATACCGTGCTCCCAAGGACACAGGCGGAAGATGTATATACCTGCTGGAAATATGGCTCTTCAAATGAAATTTTGATTGGGTCATCGGCGGCATATGAAACTGACACGATACCCGAGGCCCCGGTTAGATTTATTGGCAATGGAGACGAAAGACTGGCTGTACGGTATAGCATTCTAGTAAAACAAACTGGGCTGGACAAAAAGGGATACGAGTTTTATGAATTGATGAAAAAAAATACAGAAAGCATTGGCACTATATTCGATCCCCAGCCTTCGCAGGTAAAAGGAAACATACATTCAGTTTCCGATCCAAATGAACAGGTGATCGGGAATATTGCGGCGACTACCGTCGAAGAGAAAAGGATTTTTATTGAGGCGACAGACCTTGACAGGTGGAAATTTAATCAATATTGCAGTTCCTACGATATCGTCAACAACCTTGACAGTATCAAATTTGCCTATGCCACAGGACTTTCGATTTATGATGCAATATTTTCCCGGACGCAGCCCAACGTGATAGACAAGTATCAATTTTCTTTTGCTCCTTGTGTTGACTGTACCAAAAGGGGTGGAGATCTTTCGCGCCCGCCTTATTGGTAACTAAAATCAAATTATTTCAAAAAACTATGAGAGAGGATAAAATCTGTTTTTCGTACCTGGTAGTGCTGCTTTTGTTGGCGCGCCCGCTGTTGTGCGTTTCGCAGGATGAACCATTCAGGAAGGTGCAGCAAAAATTTGAAGCATTTAGTAAAAGTTCAGTGCAGGAAAAATTATACGTGCACACGGATAAAAATTATTACCTCGCTGGTGAAATCATATGGTTCAAACTTTATTACCTGGATGCGGCTACTCATCAGAAAATCGATTTGAGCAAGGTGGCTTATATCGAGATTCTTGACAGAGCTTTTAAGCCTGTATTGCAGGCAAAAATCTCGTTAACACGCGAGGGAGGATCGGGATCGCTTTATCTGCCGCTGACGTTAAATTCTGATAATTACATTTTACGCGCATACACTACGTGGATGAGAAATTCAGGTCCTGCTGTTTTTTTTGAAAAATTAATAAGCGTTGTTAATACCGTTAAGCCGCCGGATCCTAATCGAAGGCAGGAGCCGGGAGCGGCGGCCGCCGTTTTTCTTCCTGAGGGAGGCAATATGGTTGATGGAATCGAGACAAAAGTTGCGTTTCGCGTCACCGGGGAAAATGGTAAGGGGATAAATGCACCCGGTGCCATCACAAAAGAAAATGGGGACACAGTTGTTAAGTTCTCGTCTTATAAGTTTGGTATTGGAAGTTTTACATTCAGACCGGCCGCCAACCAGGAATATAAGGCTATCATTGCGCTTCCGGGAGGAAAATTGTTAACGAGCGTGCTACCGACTGTGTATGAAAATGGTTATGTGATGAACGTGATCGACGATAATGATGGCAGAATAAAAATCCGGATCAGGATTAAAAAAGATGAAAGCAAAGGAAGTGGCGAAAAGGTTTTCGTATTGATACATAACAGGCAAGTGCTCAGAGTTGCAGAAACCGGTTTTGTTAACAATGCAAACGAGCTCTTTTTCCAGGTAGATAAAAATAAGCTTGGGGACGGGATAAGCCAGGTTACACTTTTTAATAAAGATGGGCGACCGGTTTGCGAACGGCTGGTTTTTGTCCGTCCTAACGGGAAGACGATAACAAATATCAATACAGATAAGGATCGGTATGGAACAAGAGAAGTAGTTAGTCTTGCCATAGATGCTGATACTACCAAAAAGCTGGACGGCATGAACTATTCTGTGGCCGTCTACCAAATTGATTCGCTTGAGCAGTTTGATGCGGACGACATTGTGAGCTATCTATGGTTACGTTCTGATATTCGCGGTGATGTAGAATCACCCGGCTATTATTTTACCGAAGGAAAGGATGACGCTGAAGCGATGGATAACCTGCTGCTTACCCATGGGTGGCGTAGATTTAAATGGGAGTCCCTCCTGGCCGCGTCATCGTTTGCTCCAAAGTACATCCCCGAGGAAAATGGTCACATAGTCACCGCAAGGGTCGTTAAGATTAATGATAAGAGCCCGGCAAAGAATATAAATTGTTTTCTTTCCTCTCCGGGATATCCATTTGTCTTTTGCATTTCCAGAACGGATGATCGCGGAATAGTTCAATTCGATGCAAAAAAATATTTTGGACCCGGTGAAGTTGTGGTTCAGGCGGGGCAGGATTCTGTAAACAGGTACCAGGTAGATGTCCTTACACCTTTCGCTGACGAACATGCCGATACCCGCGTGCCTTCATTTATTCCGGAAAAGAAAAGTGAAAATGATTTGCTGGATAAAAGTATTGCGATGCAGGCACAAAACATTTACCTGGCAGACAGCATCCGAAAGTTTAATCCCCCCGCGCTGGCGGATACATTACCCTTTTTTGGAAAGGCTGAGTTCTCCTATCCGTTAGATGAATACAAACGGTTTACTACCATGGAGGAAGTGTTAAGGGAATATGTAACTCCTATAAATGTTGTACTGCGCGACGGTCAATTATATATGACGATGTACGATGAATTGTATGCAAAAATGTATGGGGACGCCAGTCAGGCAATCTACCGGGACAAAATTCTCGTTTTGTTAGACGGCGTTCCATTGATGAACTATAACCGGATATTTTCATATGATCCGTTCAAAGTGAAAAAACTCCAGGTTGTCCCCAGGAGATTTTTAATGGGGGGCATCAATTTCAATGGTGTTGCCAGTTTTGAAACCTACCAGGGCCGTTTTGATGGTTTTGAAATGACACCAGGACTTGTAGCTGTGGACTATGAGGGCCTGCAACTCCAACGCGAATTTTATTCTCCGGCGTACGAAAGCATAAATGATAAAGAAAAACGAATTCCTGATTTCAGGACCACATTATTTTGGACAGCAGATGTGCGTGAGCAAATTAGCGGTGATTCCCGCCTCAAATTCTTCACTTCCGATCTTCCAGGAAAATACCTTGTAGTGATGCAGGGAATAAACGGGAATGGCGACGCAGTATCTGCAACCCGTTCTTTTACTGTAAAATAAGGTCGCGGCTTTTCATGTGGCGTGAAGGTTTGTGACTAAAGTCTTAAATAAAATTCAGCTTCGCCAGTTTGGCATAACTATTTCTTTCACATTTTAAAAAATGGTTATGAAAGCAAATAGAGGCATATTGCTCGGCGTTGTTTTCCTGGTTGGCTCCTGCAATAATGAGAGTAAGACATCCTCGGCTATCAATAAGGGCTCTTCCGATAGTTTAAAAATGACAACGGCTGACACAATTTCTTCGGGATGTTTCTCGCAGGTAGTTCAAAAAGATACTGCATTGCTGCAGGTAGAAAATAACAAAGGGAATATTACCGGTGCCTTGACATACAACTATTTTCAAAAGGATCGCAATGATGGTACCTTGAAGGGAGATCAAACAGGTGAAATAATAAATGGGTGGTATCTATTTAAATCGGAAGGCATCATGTCTGTTCGCCAGGTGTCATGGAAAATTAATGGAAATGAGCTTTGGCCGGCAATCGGTGAAGTAGTCGAAAAAAATGACACAACACTTTTTAAAGAACCGGAGAAGTTAAGATACGATAGCACTCATCCATTCAGGAAGATTCCGTGCATTATTTAGTTAGAAAGGAAAATCTACATTAGCGAAATTCATCGCCCATTTGAGCTATGCGTATGTTTATTCTTTAGGTACTTTCGGCCTGTTAAGTTAAAAGGTATGGAATTTGGCCGGTTGGAAGAAAGTGAATTACGGCATATTGACTTTACTTTGCCCGGTGAACCGGCAAGCAACAAAATAGTGTTAACCGGAAAACCTGTAAGAAATCCAGGTGTATACGTAGGTTGCGCTAAATGGGGAAGAGAAGAGTGGGTGGGAAAAATATATCCATCCAATACACGGGAGAGGAGTTTTCTCAAACACTACGTCGAACATTTCAATGCTATTGAATTAAATGTCACCCATTATAAAATTTATGGGGAGCCCGGTATCCGCAGGTGGGCGGACAAAGCCAAAAACAAAGATTTTTTGTTTTGTCCAAAAATGTACCAGGGATTGACACATCGGGGTACGCTGGATGGAAGACATCCTCTCCTCAATGAATTTTTCCGGGGAATTGTTGCCTTTGAGGAGCACCTGGGACCAATCTTTGTCCAGTTTAATGATACCTTTTCTCCAAAACGAAAACAGCAATTGTTCAATTTCCTTTCATACTTTCCGAAAGATCTGCAATTCTTTTTAGAGGTTCGACATCCCGGGTGGTTTGCCAAAATGAGTGAATGGGAAGACCTGTTGTCGTATTTACGGGACAATAACATGGGAGCAGTCATCACAGACAGTGCAGGCAGAAGGGATTGCGCTCACATGTATTTAACCATACCGAAAGCTTTTATCCGTTTCGTAGGAAACAGTTTGCATCCGACTGATTTTACAAGAATTGATGACTGGGTGAAAAGGTTGAAATACTGGTTGAATAACGGCTTGAAAGAATTATTTTTCTTTGTACACATGCATGACGAGGCTACATCGCCCGAACTGGCATTATACCTGGTCGACAGAATAAATAAAGAATGTAACCTCGAATTAAAAAAGCCACAGTTCATTGAAACGTGAACATTTTTGGAATTGATGAGATAAAATCCTTTAGCCAAACGGTGCATCGAATTTACCGTGCCTCAAATAACTCGTTCCATCGGGTGGTATATCTTCCACTCCTCAACTCCTGTCTCATTTTCCAGTCCCTTGTTGTACCCGAAGCCGCAAATTTCAGCACATCGTCACGTTGGCTGAAATTGACATTGTCTATCATGTCCATCAGCCTTCGTTCACAGTTTTTATTGTCTTCGCGGAATAAGTTTCCCTGGATTGATTCGTCAGGTACGATGCCGCTGAGCATAACGCCCGCCTTTTTATATAATTTTCCTTTTTCGAATAGTTGATCAATCATTTGTACTGCAGGTTTGATCAACTCATTGGTAAAAGAAGTAGCCGATGGTAATTCAATTTGCCTGCTGTTTGCGTTCTTCATTCTAAAATTTGTCGTGTGGTCCTGCTCTTTGGCTACCACGAAAACACTGATGACTTTTGCTGCACTATGTTGCCTTCTGAGCTTTTCGGCCGCTCTCGAGGTATAGGTTGCTACAGCCTCTTTAATGGAAGCAATGTCTCCTACAGGGGAGCCAAACATCCTGGTAGTCGCAATCATCTTTTTGGACGAGAGCTCTTCTTCCATTTCTTTGGATGTTTCCGCCCTCAATTCCCTGATTAACCTGGCTCCCACGACGCCGCCCAGGTTTGTTTTTGCGAACATCTCGCTTACATTTCTTAATTGTAACGCGTCATAAATCCCCCACATTTCCTGTAGTTTTTTTGCATACTGGTGACCAACTCCCCAAAGGTCCGCAACCGATGTCTGTCGTAACGCTTCAATGATTTTCTCTTCGGTATCAAGTATAACAACGCAACCGGTTTTTTCCTTTTCCTTTTTGGAGAAACGATTGGCAAGTTTGGCCAATACTTTTGTCGGTGCTATTCCTACCGACACCTTTATGCCGGTCCACTGCTCTACGGTGGACTTAATTTCTTTTGCAATTGCCGGCAATTCTTCTTTGGAAAATATGCTTAGGTCGAGAAAGGCTTCATCCACCGAATAAACTTCTACATTTTTTTTACCGACTATCGTGCGTAATGTTTCCATTACACGCCAGCTCAGGTCGCCGTACAGGTTGTAGTTAGATGAGAAAACGGAAATATTATGTTTTTCAATCAGTGGCTTTGCGAGAAAATAGGGACCGGCCATTTGTACCCCCAGCTTTTTCGCCTCGTCGCTCCGGGAAATAATACAACCATCATTGTTGCTTAGTACCACAACCGGCTTCCTGTCTAAATGAGGCTTAAATAATCTTTCACAGGAACAATAAAAATTATTGCAATCGACAATTGCCTTCATTTTATGCATAACGATGGAAGATTCTGAATGCGATACGGATCATACCTGGTGAATTATATAGGTTACAACTCCCCACACACTAAATTCTGCAAACTGCGATAAATTGATGTCCTTGTATTGCTTGTTCTCCGGGATTAAAAAGGCCGATGAAAAGTTTTTGTGAAACCGCCTCACCAGGAGCTCACCATTTAACACCGCCACAATGATCTTTCCGGTCGTCAGTTTTAATGAGCGATCTACGATCAGTATATCATTGTCAAAAATGCCGGCATCCTTCATAGCATCGCCACGCATGCGGAAGAAAAAGGTAGCTGGCTTGTTTTTGATCAGTTGCTCATTCAGGTCAATCCCTCTTTCCATATAGTCGTCGGCCGCAGCTCCAAAGCCGGTGGCATTCGCCGTTTTAACTTCCTGCTGCCTGAATTGTTTTGAGCCCCTGTATGCGCTGCCAAAAAATTCGTCCCCTTCCATAAAAAAGAATTTTTGTAAAGCTAAAAAGTTTAGTAAATTTATACTAATAAAATGGGTAAATTAATTTTTTAAGAAGAAAATTAGTAAGTAATGAAAACTATTGTCAACAGTATTCCGGGATACCAGGCTTCTGAATATTTACTGGTGATCGAACCGCATAAGGAGCTAACCGGGAAAATCGCAAAAATCAAGGAAGAATTTGCCGACGCCTACAAAATGGAACAGGCCAGGTGGGGTCAGCCGCAGATCCTGCTGGCAAGTTTTGTCCAGTATGCGATGATGGAGGAAAGATTGATTAACCGGTTAAGAATGGTGGCTATGGGCGCAACACCATTCAAAACAGAATTGAGAGATTTTGGAAGTTTTCCCTCACATACGATTTATATTAATGTGGTAAGTAAAGTTCCATTCCAGGGTTTGGTAAAAAATATCAGGCATGAAACGCAGCGGTTGATGAAACTAAACGATGATAATAAGCCTTATTTTAACCTGGAACCGCATATTACAATTGCGAGAAAATTACAGCCATGGCAGTATGAGAAGGGATGGCTCGAATATAGTAATAGGAGTTTTACCGGAAGATTTATCGCCGATACAATGGTTCTGCTCAAGAGGCCTGTCGGTGAAATTAAATACAAGGTTGTGCACCGTTTTAGATTTCAGAATTTACCGGTGGCAACAAAGCAGGGTGAGCTTTTTGGATAAGGCAGTAACAGTAACAAATACAGTGCGATGGGTTAGTGCAGGGAGAATAAAGAGTGTGGAAATGTGAAGTGGGTTTCGACGGGATCGCTCTTTATTCTCCTTTGTGTTAGAACGAACTAAAGCGAAGTATCTTATGTCTGAAAAATTAAAGCAGGATCATTTAAAGTTGACTCCAAAAAAGGGTCAGACCTCAGATGATCATAACGATAATGAAACTTTAAACGAGTCACATCAATACCTGCAGGGAAGGGGTGCCCAGTTCAACACAAAAAATAAATTTTTAAAAAATGAAATTACCAGGGAACATATAGAAGGCATTGATGACTGGAGCGACGAAAACACGCCTACACAGTACCTGGAACAGGAATCTAAGACGATTGTAAACAAGGTAGACAGTCCAGATCTCCGGATGATGTACAGCATGAATCCGTATGCCGGTTGTGAGCACGGTTGTATCTATTGCTATGCCCGCAACGTTCATGAGTATTGGGGCTATAGTGCCGGTCTGGATTTTGAAAGGAAAATCATTGTGAAGAAGAATGCGCCTGCGCTTCTGCGAAAGTTTTTAATGAATCCCAAATGGGATGCCACTCCGATCATGCTAAGTGGCAATACTGATTGCTACCAGCCGGCAGAACAAACGTATCGTTTGACCAGGAGCTTGCTCGAGGTCTGCAACGAGTTTAACCAATCAGTGAGCATACTCACAAAAAATGCGTGGATCTTAAAAGATAAAGATGTATTGCAGGAAATGGCGAAAAAAAAAATTATTTCCGCCATGGTTTCCGTCACGTCGTTTAATGAAGATTTAAGGAGAGTAATGGAGCCAAGGACTACAACCGCCAAACAAAAGCTAAAAATTATCAATGAACTGAGCAGTGCTGGCGTTCGCATGGGAATAATGATGGGACCGATGATTCCGGGTCTCAATGAACATGAAATGCAACGAATCATGAAAGAAGCGACGGATAATGGTGCCAAATTTTCAGCATATACATATATCCGGCTCAACGGAGCCGTAAAATTTTTATTTCATGACTGGTTATTCAAAAACTTTCCTGATCGAGCTGACAAGGTTTGGCACCTGATCGAAAGTAGTCATGACGGCAAGGTAAACGATACGCGCTGGGGTGTACGAATGAGGGGAGAAGGACCGATCTCGCAGTTAGTGGCAGAGCAGTATAAAAAGTATACAAAACTTTATGGATTGAATGCCGATGAGTGGCATTTAGACACGACGATTTTCAGGAGGCCGGGTGAACAGGGAAAACTGTTTTGAA
>Ga0207701_10000023_pt1 | contig 115558 bp, 78 predicted proteins | sample KBSSwiSSwithPhiX_FD_184294 | JGI IMG/M metagenome (GOLD analysis project Ga0207701, IMG submission 184294) | Switchgrass rhizosphere bulk soil microbial communities from Kellogg Biological Station, Michigan, USA, with PhiX - S5 (SPAdes) (version 2) | ecosystem: Environmental > Terrestrial >...
AGTGACGCCTGCAACACGATCGCAAGGCAGAGCAAGATCGCGGCACGGCGCGCGCGGGGCATCGGACGTTCGATCGTGTCGCTGAGTAGGAATGGAGCGCTGCTGGTCCTGGACAGGCGCATCGGCACGGTTGCACCGAGAGTATACGGCCTCGGGTCGCCTCCCCTGTTCGTCGAACTGAGGACGAGCGGTCCGGAGCGCGTCAGGCTCTCGCTACCGGCGCGCACGCCGCTGAAAACGCCGCCAGCGGCCTGCGCGCGGTCACTGCGACTGCGGCAAGACGGATTCAGCTGGCGCCCACCGCCGCGCCGGATCGTGCGTCATTCGCCTGGCGCCTCGCGCGGGCGAACAGCGCCCGCGAGACGACCGCTGTCGTCAGCAGGCCGACCCCGGCGACGATGAATGCGGCTCCGTAGCCACGGGACTTGAGCACACTGCCGAGGAGCTGCGGGCCGGTGGCCTGGCCCATGAAAAAGAAGAAGGCGAACAGCGACACGGCCGTTCCGCGCGCTTCAGGGGCCAACTCGGTCGCCTTGGTCTGGAGGGTGCCGTGCATCGTGTAATAGCCCATGCCGAGGACGATGACGGTCGGCACGAACCAGTGCCATGACGGCATCAACCCGACTGACACGAAGGCCACCCCCAACAGCGCGCCGCCCAGCAGCAGGATGCCCAACTCGCCGACGCGGCCGATCAGCCGCTTGACCGACACGCTGTAGACCAGCCCGCCGACGCCGAAGCCGGCGACCATCAAGCCGGCATAGGCGTAGTTGATCCCGAAGCGATCGGTGAGCGACGAGGCCAGGTACGAGAGCCCGCCGAAGACGAACAGCCCTTCGAGCAGGACCGTGCCGAGCACGAGCGGAGCGCCGCGGCGCTTGAGCATGCCGCCGTACTGCGTGAACAGCGCGTAGATCAACAGACAGCCGCCAAGGAGCTGAAGTGCCAGTGACCACAGCGGCGGAACGATCCGCAGCATCCCGACGAAGATGACCGAACCGGCCAGCGGCACGGCCAGGATCGACGCTCCGATCGGCCGCGGCGCCTTCGGTGGTTCCGCGAAACGCCGGCCCTCGCGCGCCAGCAGGATCGATACCGCCAGCGCTACCACTCCGAGGACCAGGAAGATCGCCCGCCATCCGAAGAATTGCCCGAACAGGCCGCCGAGCGTGCTGCCGACAATCTGCCCGATCATCAGCGCGCTCATGAACCGGGCCAGCGCGATCTGCCGCGTCTGATAGGGGAACTTGTCGCCGATGTAGCCGAGCGACATCGGGATCACCGCCGCCGCCGCGACCCCCGTAAGGAAGCGCAGCAACGCGAACACCGGCACGTTCGGCACAAAGGCGCAGGCAAACGTGCCGACGGAAAAGACCGAGAGGCACCCGGCCATCACCCGCAGCTTGCCAATCCGATCGCCCAGGGGACCGTAGAGCAGCTGAAACAATCCGTACGGCAGGGCATACGACGAGATCACAATCGCCGCGTTCGGCGGGGTGGTCGCGAAGTCGCGGGCGATGACGTGCAGCAGCGGATCGATCACCCGCGCGTCCGCCTGGACCATGAACGCGGCGAGGCCGAGGACGAGGAGCGAGGCCCGTTCGGCGGCCGTCGACACCGCGGGCGCGGCAGCTGTTTCCGATCCCGACATCGTGACGATGCTAACTGGCATTGCGCTGCGGACAAAGCCGGATGGCACGTGCGATCAATCGCGCGGCGATCTCGCACGTCGCTGAAACCCGAGCTCGACAGTTCCGCAGTCGTTGGCGATTTTCGTCACGTTTACTTGAACGATGAGTAGGTCACGGATAAGCTGCCACCGTTCTCACATTCGGAGAGGAGCCGAGATGCGAACGACGTTGATCCTGGCGATCATCCTGACGGTGGTGTATCCCGCGGCGGCCCGCGGGCAATCGCAGATCACCACGGCCGCCATCGACGGCATCGCGTCCGACGCGACCGGCGCGGCGCTCCCCGGAGTGACAGTGGAGGCGCGGAACCTCGACACCAACTTCGCCCGAACCGCGGTCACCGGCGGCGACGGCCGGTTCGCGATCCTGCAGCTGCCGCCCGGTCGATACAAGGTGACCTTCACCCTTGCCGGCTTCGCCACGCTCGCACAGGACAGCCTCGAGCTGACCGTCGGCCAGACCGCGACGCTTGCGGCCCCGATGAAAGTCTCGGGCGTCGCCGAAACCGTCACCGTGTCGCAGCCACCGGTCGAAGTGACCCGGACGTCGTCGGCCAGCACCCTCAATCAGATTGCCGTCGAATCGACGCCGATTCTCGGGCGCAAGTTCGAGGATCTGCTGACCCTCACGCCCGGCGTGAGCATCGTCCAGGGTCCGGACGGCGACGAGATCACCTTCGCCGGACAGCGCGGCACCTTCAACAACATCAGCCTGGACGGCGGCGACTACAACAACGGCTTCTTCGGTGAGCAGGCCGGCGGCCAGCGGGCGGCGATCGACATCACCCTCGAAGCGGTGCGCGAGTTCCAGGTGATCGCGAGCGGCGCCCCGGCGGAGTTCGGGCGTACGGCCGGCGGCGTGGTGAACGTGATCACCAAGTCCGGCACCAACCAGACGCACGGCAGCGTGTTCCACTTCCAGCGGCTCGAGGGGCTGACCGGAGAGCTCTCCGACGGCAGCTCGCTCGAGGATTTTCATCGCGAGCAGTTCGGCGGCACGCTGGGCGGCCCGGTCAGGAAAGACAAGGCGTTCTATTTCGTTGCCCTCGAGGGGATCACCGGCAACTTCGAGCGGCCGAATCTGAGCCGCGCGATAGGTGACACGCCGTGCCCGACCCCGGCGCCGACACTGGCCGCGAACGAAGCGCTGATCAACGGGAACAGCGACTGCCAGCGGCTGGCGCTCCTCAACTTCTTTTCGGCGACGCTCGGCCAGCAGGAGGGCCTGCCGGTCTCGCATCCGGTCAAGAACGCGGCGATCCTCGGCAAGGTCGACGTGACGCTGAATGCCAGCAACAACCTGTCCGCCTCCTGGAACTTCAATCATTCGCGCAAGGAGAACGAGACCTTCGACGTCGCCAGCTACGGCACCTCCGCAAATGGGATCGAGGGGGATCCGGCGCGCATTAACGTGGGCAACGTCAACTGGTTCACGACGCTGTCGTCGACGCGGCTCAACGAGGCGCATATGACCTACTCGCGCGAGACGCGTCCGCGGACGGCGGCGCCCTCGAACCTCGCGGCCGACACGGGCGTCGGGTTCGCGCCGTCGTTCCGCTTCGGCAACCCGTTCTTCCTGCAGCCCAACGTGGACGAGCTGATCTGGCGCACGCAGTTCAAGGACAACCTGACGCTCGTCTCCGGCGCGCACACCATCAAGGTCGGCGGGGAGTGGATGCACACGCTGAACGATCAAGTGTTCCGCGGTTTCTTCACCGGACGGTATCTGTTCGACAGCGTCACCGGGTTCCTGCGCTATGCCTCGCCGGCGGCCGCCGGCGGGTTCGGGCCGTATGCCGTCGGGTGCTCGAACGGCTCGTACGTGACATTCCCGGCTTCGTGCCCGGCCGGCTCGACGACGACCGGCGGGCCGCTGCTGCTGTATCTGCAAGGCGCCGGGCTGTCCGGTCCGGCGACGGATGCCGCGGGGGCGTCGCGGATCACCAACGATGAACTGTCGCTCTTCGCGCAGGACAAGTGGCAGCCGCGCGCCGACCTGACCGTCAACTACGGTCTGCGCTGGGATTCGCAGCTGATGCCGGAGACGGCCGATCCGTCGACGACCGCCTTTGCCGCCTTCCTGAGCGATCCCGCGTTCCCGTCGAACGGCACCATCCCCGATCAATGGAAGATGTGGCAGCCGCGCGCCGGCGTGTCCTGGGACCTCCGCGGCAACGGCCGTTCCGTGATCCGGGCCAGCGCGGGCGTGTATTTCGCGCGTCAGAACATGCTCAGCCAGGTCGGCACGGTCACGACCAACGGCGTCCAGCAGCAGACGATTGCCCTCGGCACGTTCGCGACCTCGTTTGCGACCATGCCGGTGTGGCCCAGCGTGGTGAGCCCGACCCCGCTTCCGCCGGGACAGTTCCCGGCTGGCAGCGGCATCCGCGTGTTCGATAAGAACTATGTCAACCCGCGGGTCTACGCCTATAACGCCGCCTACGAGCAGCAGCTGACGAGCGACCTCACCGGGTATGCCGACGTCACCTGGAACGAGGGGCGGCACCTGACCCGATTCCTCAACTACAACCGGAGCGGGCCGTCGTGCTGCGACCAAGGGCCGGGCACCGGGAACGTCTACGTCTACAGCGGCGCGCCGTGGGGGCCGCAGCTCGGGGAAGTGATGGTCACCAACAGCCGCGGCAGCTCCCGCTATCGCGGGCTGACGCTCGGCCTGCGCAAGCGCATGGCCCACAACTACCAGGTCGAGGGCAATTACACGCTCTCCAAGGACGAAGACGACGACTCCAACGAACGCGATCCGTTTACGGACCGCAGCTTCGACTTCTTCGACCTGCGGAAGGACTGGGGTCCTTCGGATCGCGACATCCGGCACAGGTTCAACGCATTCGGATATTTCGCCCTGCCGCGTCACCTGCAGCTCAGCGCGCGGGCGCAGTATCGCGGCGCCCAGCCGATCACGCCCTCGCCGCGCATCGTGAACGGTGACGACCGCGGCCGCAACAGCGCCCGCAAGGACAACGAGTTCTTCTCGTTCGACTGGCGGCTCGGACGCCCGTTCAACTTCGGCGGCCGGTACGAGATCACGCCGGTGTTCGAGATGTTCAACACGTTCAACAACGCCAACAACATCAACCCGCTTACGACGCCGGCGTTGTTCAACTTCGATGGCTTCCTGCGGTCAGGCGTTGGCGACCCGCGCCAGGCGCAGCTCGCGGTCAAGGTGACGTTCTGAGGCGGCTTGGTGAGTCCTCCGTGGATTCCGAACACCTCGACACGAGAGTCAAGACGATGACTCCGCTGCCGGACGTTATCGACCGTAGCGAGTATCGCTGCGTACGACGGTGCGGCGGGCGGACGGATCCACATGGACCCGGATGAGCAGGAGAATCGGTGCCGTGGCAGCCGTGGTGTTCGCGGGCGTGCTCTTGAGCCGCCCTCTGGTCGCGGCTTCGTACTACCCGCTGCGACGCGACGGTCCGTGAGCCGTGTACCTTACGAAGGAGGCCTTTGGCGTCCATGCGGACGGCGTCGGCGATGACGCCGATGCCGTTCAGCAGGCGATCGACCGCGTGCAGGAGACGACGAGGGCCGGGGTGGTCTTCATCCCGGAAGGACGCTACCGCCTCGGCAAGACGGTGTACGTCTGGCACGGCATCCGGCTGTCGGCTACGGACGGAACCGCCCAGTCTTCGTGCTCGGCCGCAACACGCCTGGCGTCCAGGAGGGTTCCGGCCGCTACATGGTGCACTTCGCGGACAACAGGCCGCAGGCGGGTGCGCCGATCGTCGACGCGACCGAGTTCACGTTCTACAGCGACATGAGCAACATCGACTTCGAGCGGCAGGACAGGCAATCCCGCGGCGGTCACGGTCCGCTTTCACGTGGCCCAGCACAGCGCGCTGACGCACATGGATTTCCAGGTCGGATCGAGCCGCGCGGCGCTCGAAGACATCGGCAACCAGGCGAGTGAGGTCCACGTTCACGGCGGAGAATACGGGATCATCACCAAGAGGACGGCACCGGTCTGGCAGTTCCGGCTGATGGACTCCAGCTTCGACGGCCAGCGGACCGCCGCCATCCCCACCCAGGAGGTCGGTTTCACTCTCATCCGGGTCCAATTCTCGAACATGCCCGTGGCGCTCCAGATCGCCGACGATCAAGTCGAGCATGAGCACCACTGTCTTTGCCGAACGTGGCGGGACGTCGGTCGTCGCCGATGCCGCGGGCAACGTCTACGTGGCGAGCGGGCAGATCTGGATTTACGACCGTGACGGCCAGTCGGATGGCGTCGTCGAGTGTGCCCGAGCGACCGAGTAGCCTGGCTTTCGGTGGTCCGGACAAGCGGACGCTGTTCATCGGCGCCCTACGCGATCCGCACGAAGGCGGCAGGACAGTAGGGAGGGCTGCGGCGTCAACTGATGATCGTCGGAATCGGCCGCCCCACCGACTCCCGCACCGGTACGCCAAGCCAGGCGGCGATCGTCGCGTTCACGTCCGCGAGCGTCGCGGCGGACGGCGCCTCTGCGGGCTGGCGATCCACGTCCGGTCGGACCGCCAGCATCTGGTCGATGCCTTCCGCCAGGAAGAGGTATAGGGTCTTCCTACGATAGGCGGCGCTCTTCTCGGCATTCAGCCAGACGTAGTAGGACAGCTGCTCCACGTCGATGAACGAACCGACCGGATCCTCGATCAATGGGATCTGATCGGAGGCGCGGGGCTGCGAGAACAGCAGGAGACTGCTGAAAGGCTTCAGCTTGTCACGCACGCCGTAGCGGGTCACGAGGATGCGCGGCTGCGCCCGCCTGAGCGCCTGGACAGCGGCCCACTCGACGAACGTGTTGTTCACGAACAGCGTGCCGTTGCCGGTCAGCAGCACCTCGCGGATGAAGGTGCGCACGATGTCGTCCGCATGCAGCAGCGCGTCGGCAGCCGGTGCGATGGTGAGGCTGCGGGCATAGGCGGCAAACGCTTGCGGGCTGTCGACACCGGTTTCGATTTTGCGGTAGAGCGCACGCGTCAGCTGGTCGCGATAGTCGCGGAGCCGCTCATAGCTCAAGCCGATGACGCCACCGCCGGTCCCGCGCGCTTCCGGCGACGCACCACCCCGGATGCCGGCTTCGCCGGACAGGTCGTGCAGGGCCTGATGTGACTCGATGATCCACCGATCCAGCGGAGTCGCGTTCTCGGACCCGGCGGACGGATCCAGCAGCGTGATGGCACCGTCGGCGTGGGCGCCGAACAAGGCCCGCCGGAACGCGTCGGGTGAGGGAGCGGCAGCCAGATCGAGGGGGATCCTGATGCCGGCCCCCTTGAACCGGCCCCACAGCTGATCGGGCTGTACCGCAATGTCGCCGGCGTAGAGTTGAACGACGAGCCGACGTGGAGCATCCGGCGGATAGAGCCGGGCGTTGAGTGCGGGGTCGAGCATCGCGAACAGCTCGTCGATCGCCGTCCGCCACGCCGGGAGCAGCCGGCGCTTTCGGAGTAGGGCCTGCGCCTCGTCCTGGAAGCGCGCGGGGTTGCCCCGCGCAATGCGATCGCACCCGGCCTCGGCCTCGATCCGGGCGATCGCGGCGGTCGCGCGCACCAGTTCCGGCTGCGGCAGATCGGTGAGGTGATCCAGCAGCGCTCGCTGGTAGCGCTGCTCGGCACTGAACAACGTGCCCCACTTGTGCAGCTCGACGAGGATGAAGGCGTGGACCGTCGCCGGCAGGCGGGTGAGGACGGCAGCGTGCCCTCGTGCCAGGGCCGCCGCGTCACCCGTCAACCCTGCGTCGAACTGCATGGCCAGCGTCGGCTAGAACACCAGCTCCGCAAGGGGCCGGCCTTCGCACTCCGGCATCTTGAACCCCAGAATGCCGGCGACCGTCGGGGCAACGTCGGCGGTGCGGATCGGCCGCTCCGTACCGGTGCCCCTGGGCACACCGGCGCCCACTGCTACCAGCCATACCCGCCGGCAGGAGTCATCGCCGCTGCGGTGGTTCGCGAAGCCGTTGCCGGCGACGTCGCTGTCGCGCCCCAGCTCGGGGACGACGAGCAGCGTCGTGCGATCGCGGTACTGCGGCAGCGCCTGCACGTGCTGCCACAGCTCGTGCACCAGGCGATCGGTCCGTTTGATGGCCTCGAGATACAGCGAGTAGGCGCCGTAATGCGCGATGTCGATGTCCCAGAAGTTCACGACCAGCAGCGATGGGGCCAGCCGGTTCATGATCTCCTTGGTGATGAAGAACGTCAGCTCGTCGCCGCTGGTCGGCACGGTGGGGTCGTTGAAATAGTCGAGGAGCGATTTGGCCAGGGTCGACTTGAGCTCGGCGCCGAGCCCGCGTCCAGACTCGAAGACCTTCCACCCGAAGCCCTCGTATCCCTCGTCGAGTGCCGACATCATGCGCGCCGCCAGCACCTGCCGGTCTTCGACACCGGGCCCGCCATCGGTGCTCACCGCGGCCTTGATCGTTTCGATGAGGAGCTGTTTCGGCAGCACGACGTTGGCGGAGTACGGATCGCCATACGCGCGAAGCTTGCTGCCGCCCATCAGACCGAAGCTCTTGTTGGTGGCGATCACCCACGCCTCCTCCGGCGGGAGGGCGTACTCTTTCCGGAACAGCTCGAAGATGGTCGGCGTGAGCGGCGCTTCGCTGCCGTAGGCATCGACGTCCTGCCGGCAACCGGTGACCAGCGCGCCGGTCGAGTTGAAGTGGCCGGTCAGGCCTTCATAGCGAGCGACGGGATACACCAGGCCCTGCGGCACGATCTCCCGGGCGAGGTGCGGGATATTGATCCAGCCTTCGGGCGCCAGCGTGTCCTCGTAGCGCGCACCGCCGCCGAAGGTGACGACGATCACGCGACGATCGGGCCGTGTCGACCGTCGGGGACCCTGTGCTTGCAGGCGGCGCGGCAGCCACCAGTCGACCATGCAGGCGGCCAGCACGCGAAGCGCATCCCGCCGGCGGAGAGCTCCGAGGTCAACCATCGGGATCTCTAGTACTCAACGATTTCACCGCCCTTGATCTTGCGAGCTTCATCTGGGAATTCGAAAGGGTGGTCGACGCCGGGCAGGATGTCGCCGCTGGCGGAGTAGTACGGCCAGCCGTCCGCGACCAGCCCCATGCCGCCTTGATCGACGAAGGTCAGCTTCGTGATCAGCTTCGATGATTTGTAACCGTACTTCGGCGGCATCACGAGGCGCAGCGGCGCGCCGTGTTCGGCCGGGAGTGCCTCGCCGTTCATGCCGAGCGCGAACAGCGTGCGCGGATGCAGCAGGTCCGGCACGCTCACGAAGTCGTAATAGTGGTCGGCGCAATCGACCCGGACCCACTTGGGATCCGGATGCGGCGGTGCGAGGCGCAGAAGGTCCTGTGCCCGGAAGCCTTCCCAATTGATGCGGCCGGACCAGCACTGGACGCACTTCAACCGGCTGCTCTGGCTGACGCGCGGCAACCGCTCGACATCCGCGGCGCTCAGGTGGAGCGGTTCGCGCGCGAGCCCCTCGATCGTCAGCGACCAGGTCGTCGGATCGGGCGCAGGGATCGGATTGAAGGCCATGACCTTCAGGCCGAAGCGATCCGGTTTGTTGGTCGGGATGATCCAGCCGGCGCGCCGTCGCTCGGACTGCAGCTGATCGAACGGCGCCCCGCTCGCGAACGCGGCCGATGCGGCGCTGACAACAGCGGTCTGGATGAACGTTCGCCGGTTCATGGGCTCGGCTCCGTCAGGACGGGACTGGAGCTTACTCCCGATTGCAACAACTGGCAACGACCGCCGCGCGAGGCACCACGCACCCCCGCCGATCGGTCCGTCGCGGTCATCGACCCGCGCAGGCGGTCGTCGTGCCCCTGGCGAGTGGCTGCCGCCGAACGACGCCGCTTCCCTCACGAATGACCACCAGCTGATCCGCGTCGACCGCCTCGATCGCTTCGGTCGCGCCGCCCGGCCAGGCGATCTCCAGCCGGTCGGCGCGGGTCCGGTCGCCGAGTCCGACGACGATCCGAAGATCGTTCTGGGCACCGAAGCTTCCGCCGCTACGCACTTCATCGATCAGTCGTTGGGTGCCCGCGTGCACCGTGACGCGGGCGCCGATGGCACTCCGGTTCGACCGCGTCCCGACCAACTGCACCACGAGGCTGTGTCCCCTGATCGGCGCGCAGTTGTGCAGCAGGCTCGGGGCGCTGTGCATGTTGCTCACCACGACGTCCTCGGCGCCGGTGTTGAACAGATCACCGACGGCCGCGCCTCGCGACGCGCGTTGTTCGAGGAGGCCGGGGCCGGCGCGCCCGGACACGTCCTCGAAGCGTCCGTTGCCGAGGTTGCGATAGAGCAACCGCCGCTGTTCGTAGCTGTAGCGGCCGCCCACCCGGTCGGCCTCGGGATACACATGGCCGTTCACGATCAGGATGTCGCGCCAGCCGTCCAGGTCGACGTCGACGAATGCGACGCCCCAGCCCAGATACCGTGTATTGACGCCCAGCCCGGAACGCAGACTCGCATCCTCGAAGGTGCCATCACCGAGGTTCCGGTAGAGGGAGGGAGTGTCGTCATCGAAGTTGGTCTTGACGACGTCGAGCCAGCCGTCGTGGTCGTAGTCGGCGGCGGCGAGCCCCATGCCGGCTTGCGCCCGTCCGTCGGCGGTCAGCGCGACCCCCGCCTGGAGCCCGCGCTCGGTGAAACTTCCGTCGTGATTGTTGTGGAAGAGCAGCGAGGCGGTGGAGTCGTTGGCGACGTACACATCGGGCCAGCCGTCGTTGTCGTAGTCGAGCACGAGCGGCGTGAAACCGAAGGCCGGTCGTGCTTTCAGGAGGCCGGCGCGCTCGGAGACGTCGCTGAATGTGCCGTCGCCCTTACCGCGGTAGAGCGCGTTCTGCGACCCTGACAGCCCCTTCGGCCCGCACATCACGCGCAGCCCTTTCCAAAAGCAGTCCGGACGGCTCCCGGGCGCGTAGCGGGTCGCGTCCTCGTAGGCCACGTAGGCGGATACGAACAGGTCCAGATGCCCGTCGCGATCGAAGTCGAGGAAGGCCGCGCCGGTGTTCCACCGCGGGCTCGCGGCCGGGAGACCGCTCTCGCGCGTGACGTCGGCAAAGGTGCCGTCGCCGTTGTTGCGATAGAGCACCTGATGGCCGTAATAAGTCACGAACAGGTCGATGTGCCCGTCATTGTCGTAGTCGCCGGCGCAGACGCCCTGCCCCCAGCCTTCACCCGCCAGGCCGGCCTTGGCCGTCACGTCGCTGAAGGTGCCGTCGCCGTTGCTCCGGTAAAGGTGGCTCGTCGGGGCGTCGTTTGGCGAGCCCGGGAGCCGGGACCCATTGACCAGGAAGACATCCGGCCAGCCGTCGTTGTCGTAGTCGAGGATCGCGACGCCGCCCCCGGTGGTTTCGAGGATGTATTCCTTGGTGTGTTCGCCGCCGATGACCGTGCGGGCCGTGAGGCCCGCCGATGCGGCGACATCGCGGAACTCGGCCACCGGACCGGTAGCGGTGACCGCCCCAATGCCAACCCGCTGCCCGGAACGGGCGCTCAAGCCCGCCACCAAGACGACGCCTGCGAGAAAGGTCAAGCGCGTGGTCATCGGTTCAGAGCGCCGGCTAGCGCACGAGGATAGGCTTGCAAAATAGTCATGGTCAAGCTACGCTCCTGCCGCGAAAAGCACAGGCCGTTGGTTGCGTGTCCACACGTGCGCAGTGCGCACTGTCGATGGAGGAGGCACCATGCGCGTCGAGCGGTGGTTCGGTCGGGGGCCCTTTCTGGCGTTTTCCCTGGCGCTGCTGCTGGCCGCACCGGCCCGCGCGCAGGTCGACACCGGCACGATCGTCGGCACGGTGAAAGATCAGTCCGGGGGCGTGCTTCCGGGCGCCACCGTGACCATCACGCATGAGGGTCAGTCGTTCGTGCTGACCGCCGTCACCCGGGCTGACGGCACCTACATCTTCACGCCGATCCGGTCCGGAGCCTACACGATCGAGGTGGAGTTCCCCGGATTCAAAAAAGCGGTGCGGCGCGGCATCCCCGTCGCCATCCAGGACCAGGCGGTCGTCGACTTCGCGCTCCAGGCCGGCGGGGTGGCCGAGGAGATCGTGGTCACCGGCGAGTCGCCGCTGCTCCAGACCGGCACCGGTACGGTGGGCGAGACGCTGAAGTCGAGCACCATCGAGAACATCCCGGTCAACGGCCGCGATTATACGGTCCTGGCGCGTTTGTCCACCGGCGTCGTGCCGCCGCAGCCAGGCGCCCGCGCACCGCTCCAGTTCGCCGCCAACGGTGTCCGGCCGGCGCAGAACAACTACCTCCTCGACGGCATCGACAACAACACCAGCAATGTCGACTTCCTCAGCGGCGTCGCCTACATCGTCAAGCCGCCGATCGATGCGGTGGACGAAATCAAGGTGATGACGAGCGCCTTCAGCGCCGAGTACGGACGTGCGGGCGGCGCGGTGCTCAACACGACGCTCAAGTCAGGATCGAACCAGCTGCGTGGGTCGATGTGGGAGTTCTACCGGAACGATGCGATGAACGCCAACGATTTCTTCGCCAATCGCGCCAACATCAAGAAAGGTGACTACCTGTCGAACCAGTTCGGGCTCACGGCCGGTGGACCCGCGATCACCAACAAGACGTTCTGGTTCGCGGACTACGAGGGCAGCCTGATCAAGCAGGCGCGCACGTGGGTCAGGACGGTGCCGACGGCGCTCGAGCGGTCGAGCGGGTTTACCAACTATTCGGACCTCATCGCGCTGCAGACGGGAACCGTCGGCGCCGACCTCCTCGGCCGAACGTTTCCGCGCGGCACGGTCTTCGATCCCGCCACGACGCGTCCGGTCACGGCCGGACAGCTCGATCCGATGACCGGGATGGTTGCTACCACGACCGGCTTCGTGCGGGACCCGTTCGCCAACAACGTCATCCCGGTGGGCCGGCTCGACCCGAACGCCCTCCGGCTGATGCAGACGTATCCGGAACCGACCCAGGCCGGCTTGAACAACAACTACACGGTCAATCGGCTCAACCACGACGACACCCATGCCTTCGACACCCGCGTCGATCACAACTTCAGCGGAAACGATCGGTTCTTCGCGCGCTATAGCTATTCCCATAACGACAAGATCCGACCTTCACCGTTCGACGGCGATGCCGACGGCGGTGAGTTCAGCGAGGGGAACGAGGCGGTCCGCGTGCACGGGTTCGCCGCGAGCCACACCCACATGTTCTCGAGCAGCCTGATCAACGAGGCCCGGTTCGGGCTCAGCCGTGAGCACACCAACCGGCTGCAGCCAGATGGCAATGACCTCAGCAATCTCCCGGCGCGTTATGGGATCACAGGCGTACCGCAGGTGGCCGGGAATGGCGGTCTCCCGACCATCAATATCGCCAGTCTGTCGATGCTGGGTCATGCCGGATGGGTCGTGAGCGAGCGCTTCAGCAACACCGCGCAGTTCAGCGACAACCTCACGAAATTGTACAAGTCGCACACGTTCAAGGGCGGCTACATCTACCAGGACATCTTCTTTGGCTCGACGCAGCCGCCGTACGCGCGCGGCGAGTACAACTGGGACGGCCGTTACACCTCCGTCATCAACCAGACCGATGGCACCACCGGCCGGGCCTCCATGCTGCTGTCGCAGGTTCCATCGCTGGTGTCGGGCGGAGTCGATTACTCGGGTGGCATGAACGTGATCCAAGTGTCTCCGTTCGGTTCGGTGGATGCGTTCAAGACGTACCACGGCGCCTACGGTCAGGATAGCTGGCGGGTCAACGAAAGGCTGACGGTCAACGCCGGACTTCGCTGGGATTACTTCAGCCGCGAGCAGGAACGGCAGGCGGAACAGGCCAACATGGTGCCCGGCCCGCCCGCGCAGTATCTGATTCCGGCGCAGCACCGCGACGCACCGCTCTCGCCCAGCTTCGTGAGCAATCTCGCGAAAGATGGCATCGAACTGGTCTACACGGATCAGTACGGAAGCGGCCTCGGCAAGATGCCGAACACCAACTTTGCTCCTCGCCTCGATGCCGCGTACAAGCTCGGGGAACGGTACGTGGTGCGCTCGGGGTACGGGCTCTACTACGGCGCCTTCGAGAATCGTGGCGGCAACCCGAGCCTCGGGTACAACTACCCGTTCCAGTTCACGCTCCGCTACGAGTCGCCGAACAGCGCCTTGCCGGCCCGGCTGGCGGACGGGTCGCTGGCCAGCCTCGATGCCCGCGATCGGATCGTGCTCGACCCGGTGAACGTGAACGCGAACGGCCTGACGATGCGGGGCGTGGAGTTCGATTACAAGACGCCGCGCTACCACAACTACAACGTCACCCTTCAAACCGACATCCTGCCGAACCACACAGTCGAGGTCGGTTACGTCGGTACCCGCGGACGCAACCTGGAGACGTTCACCGGCATGAACAATGTGAACGTGCTCCTGCCCCCGGGCACCACCAGGAATCCGTACGTGGCCTGGCCGGACTTCGCGATCAATTCGCTGCTCGTACGCACGGTCGGCGTGAGCTCGTACGACTCACTGCAGATGAAGTTCCGACGGCGCATGCACAGCGGATTGGACTATCTCGTCAGTTACACGCTGAGTGATGCCAAGACCAACGCCGGCGACTCACTGTCGGGCGGAGGAGTCGGCGGCCTTCGCGCCCCAGACCTCGCCGGGTTTGACTTGAAGAACGACATCGGGCTCTCGGGTTTCCACACGAAGCACGCGTTTGTCTTCAGCGGGAACTATGACATTCCTGGGAAGGGCGCGATCATCGGTGGCTGGCGGGCGAACTGGATCCTCTCGATTTATAGCGGGCAGGCGCAGACGATCGGCTGCTCGGTTGCGACCGGAGCCGGCACCGGCTGCTACGCCCTCGTCGTGGGAGATCCCTACGCCGGCAGCCACGACGTGAACCAGTTCTACAATCCGGACGCATTCGCGAATCCCGCACCCGTCGCGACTGTCGGTCAGACGGACTTCAGCCCGCTCGGCGGACCCCGCAGTCAGGTGACCGGCCCGCCCTTGCGGCAGCTCGACATGGGCTTCTCGAAGCAGTTCCACGTCGGAGGCCAGAAATCGTTTGAAATCCGGGCCGAGGCGTTCAACTTGACCAACACTCCATCGTTCAATCTGCCCGGTTCGTTGAACTTCCTCGACGCGCGGAATTTTGCCAGCATCACGAGCATGCGCAACACCCCCCGGCAGTTCCAGCTGGGAGCCAAGTTGTACTGGTAGTCGCTTGCGCGCGAGGCGGCCAGACCTCCGCGAAGACGAAGGTCTGGCCCCTCACGTGATCCCGTGATCCCTCTCCGAAACGTCGTCATCGTCCTGCTGTTATTCCCTGCGCCTGCATCTGTCGCCGCGTCATCGGCGCCGACGACAGCACTGCAGGCCCAGACCCCTCCAGGCAAGCTCACCCCGGCAGACGCTGTGTCCGTCGAGTCGCGTCTGCGGCAGGCCGTCCGCCGCAATCCCCGCAGCTTCGAGGCACGGCGGGCGCTGGCGGTTTTCTACCTGCAGCGGGGCAGGTTCGACGCGGCACTTCCGCATCTCAGGAGCGGCCAGGACATCGAGCCGGCCAACTACCCAAATAGCTACGACCTCGCGCGGGCCTTGCTCGAGACCGGGTCGCTGGACGAGGCGCGCGAACAGGTTGGCCGCGTGTTGAAGGTCAAGGACACGGGCGAGCTCCACCATCTGCTCGGCGACATCGAAGAGCGCGCCGGCCAGCTGCTCGTCGCGGCCGAGGAATACCAGACGGCGGCGCACATGGATGCCACCGAGGAGCATCTGTTCGATTGGGGGAACAATCTGGTCCAGCTGCGGGCGTTCGAGCAGGCGGCGCAGGTGTTCCACGCCGGGCTCGAACGCTATCCGAAGTCGGCGCGGATCCACGTCGGCCTGGGGATCGCCCAGTACTCGCAAGGCCAATACGAGGATGCGATCAAGTCGTTCTGCGACGCCGTGGACCTGACGCCCTCCGATCCGCGCCCCTACCAGTTTCTGGGCGAGATGTACGGCGTGGCGCCGGAGCTCGCGCCGGACATCACCAGGCGCCTGGCGCGCTTCGTCGCGGCCCGGCCGCGCAACGCGATGGGGCATCTGTTCTATGCGTTGAGCCTGTGGAAGGGGCAGCCGGCGGCCGTTGAACCGCCGGATTTGAAGCAGGTGGAGGCGCTCCTCAGACGGGCGGTTGCTCTCGACCCGCGTCTCGCGAAGGGCTACCTGGAGCTCGGCATCCTCCTCTCCGACCAGCAGCGATTTGCCGAGGCCGTTTCACCCCTGCGCCGGGCGACGCTGCTCGATCCCGCTCAGGCGCAGGCGCACTACCGCCTGGCACAGGCTTACCAGCGAACCGGGCAGGCGGCGCTGGCGGCCGCGGAGCTCCGGTTGTTCGAACAGCTCAAGTCTGATTCGCGGTGAGCCGTCTCGAGTTTCAGTAGGTGCAGCCGGCCGCCGGCAGTTACCACGCTTGCGCTTCTGGCCGGTCGTGACTACTCTCGCGGCATGTTCACCGCAACCGCAAATTCGATCCTCCCGAGCACGACCACGGGATCGTTTCCGCGTCCGCGCTGGTTCGATGTCAGCATGTGGGGGCGGCCGCTCGACACCTGCATGCTCGACGTGCGCTTCCGCGAGAAGTTCCAGGACGCGATGGCGGTCGTCATCGCCGAGCAGGAGCGCGCCGGGCTGGACATCCTGACCCACGGCGATCTCCACTGCGACGAGGACCTGGGTGGGCGCGCCTGGCACCACTATCCGTTGCAGCGCTGGGCCGGATTCGAGGGCGATCACCTCCAGCCAGAAGAAACGACGGCGCCCTGGCTGCACTATCCCGCTGGCACCCTGCTGAACGAAATCTACACCGGCTGGCGCTGGCCGCACGTGGTCGATCGGATCGAGCATCGCCCGCTCGATTACCCGAAGCTGTGGCGCATCGCGCAGAGCCAGACCCGCAAACCGATCAAGTTCGGCACCTGCTGCTCGCAGGTCATGGCGCTGTTTCTCGACATCCACACGCCGAAGTACACGGACAAGCGTCAGGTGATCTGGGACATGGCGGAAGCCATGAACAAGGAGTTGCTCGCGCTGCGCGACGCCGGCTGCCGGTGCATACAGATCGAGGAGCCGACGTTCCACTTCATGGCCAACACCTTCGGCAAGGATCACGACGACGTGCGTTTCCTGATCGACGCGTTCAACCGCGAAGTGCAGGGGCTGGACGACGTCGAGTTGTGGATTCACACGTGCTGGGGCAATCCGAACATGCAGCGGGTGATGGAGGACACGAGCTACGCCGCGTCGATCGACATCTATCTGGAACGCTGCAAGGGTGACGTCTGGACGCTCGAGATGAAGGACCGCGGCCAGAAGGACATCGAGCTGTTCGCGGCGTTCGGACGCGACCTGAAAAAAAAGATCTGCATCGGGGCGGTGAGCCATCGGACGCTGCAGGCGGATCGCCCTGAGGATGTGGCCGCGGAGATTCGCCGCGCCCTGCAGTACATTCCCGCCGAGCGTCTCATCGTGTCGAGCGACTGCGGCTTTGGCCGTCAGGGCTGCAATCGTGAGATTGCTTTCTACAAGGCCAGCGCCATCGCCCAGGGGTGCAACATCGTCCGCCGCGAGCTCGGGCTGCCGGCCAGCTACGTTCCGGCCGCCGATCCGATGCTGCAGCTCGATGTCGTGCCTGGCCGTGACGTGCCGCCCTCCCCGAGGCTGGATTGATCAAGGACCGTCCTCTGAGCCAGTCAGGCGTCGCCGGCCGCAGCACGCGACGAACGATCGCTGATGTGCGATCCGAGACACGGCGGGAACCTTTGGCGTGGCATACTCCCAGGACCGACGCGTCGGCCGGACGCGTGAGGGCCGAGCCCATCTGCAGGGCTCTTCTCCAGCGGGTGTCGTTCCACCACGCAGCGATCGCCGCCTACCGCGGCCCGGACCCGCCGATGGCGTCCCGGTGCACGGCGCTCATTCAACACGCATATAGGAGCAGTCCTGTTTCCAGACCACGCGCTCGATTACCGATTCCCATCGCGCTGTGAGCGTTGCGCCTCACGCCGGCATGGCCACTGTCGCGAACGTTGGCCAGTCGTGTTGACTGTGCGGTGGGTGCACGTCGCGACCGCATCGTGAAGCCGACGTTCCGGCCGCGTCCTCAGGTTCTGAAACCGCTTCGCGACGAGCTCCTCAGTACCGAGTCGCTGGAGGGCCGGGCGCTCGCCCTGGCTGCCGGTCTCACGCTCGATCCTGACGCGCGCCGCCATCCACGAGACTCCTTTCCGCGCTTCGAGGACAACGTCCGCGTCCTGCGGGCCACTTACCGCACGCTCGCCGAAGACGTCCGCGCCGGACAGTTCGTGGCCGCGGCGGCCGACTGGCTGCTCGACAACTTTTATCTGGTCGCCGAAGAGATCACCGACATCCGGCGCAACCTGCCGCGCACCTTCGCCAGAACGCTGCCGACGGTCGCCTCCCGTGAACATGCCGGCCAGGCGCGGGTCTACGCGATGGCCGTCGAGCTGATCCGCCACAGCGACAGCCGGCTCGATCGCCCGCAACTGCTGCAGTTCCTCAACAGCTTCCAGCGCGTCGCACCTCTCAGCATCGGCGAGCTGTGGGCCTGGCCCAGCATGCTCAAGCTGGCATTGATCGAGAACCTGCGGCGGCTGGCCGACGAACTGATGGAGGCGCGCGCCGCGCGCCAGGCCGCTGACACATACGTCACCCGCCTCGATCAGGACGGCAGCTGGCCGTTCCCCGCCGCACCCGCGACCGCATTCGTCGTGCAACTGCTGCACCGGCTGCGCGAGTACGGCATCGGGTTGGCGGCGATTCGCGTCGCGGTAGACGATGACCTCACGCGCCGGCACACGACGGCCGAAGAGACGATCCGCGACGAGCATCAGCGGCAGGGTGTGGCGCAGGTGTCGGTGGCCAACGCGGTGACCAGCCTCCGCTTCTGCGCCACGCTGGACTGGCGGGACTACGTCGAAGCCGTCAGCCTCGTCGAGCAGGTCCTGCAGCGCGATCCCGCCGGCGCATACGGACGGATGGATTTTCTGAGCCGCGACCAGCAACGTCGCGCCATCGAGCAGCTCTCGCTGCCGACCGGTGAGGCCCAGATCCGGGTGGCGTTGAAGGCAATCGAAAACGCCCGCCAGGCGGCTGCCCAAGGTGCGACCACCGACGCGGCCGCGCACGTCGGCTACCACCTGATCGATCGCGGACGCGACGGTCTGGAGGCCGACGTGGCCTACCGGCCCACGCCGTCGATCCGCGCTCGACGTGCCCTGCTCCGGCACGCCGCTCCGTTGTACCTCGCAGCAATCGGGATCTTCACGTGCCTGCTGGTGGCCGGGGCGGTGGCCTACGCCCGCCATGAGGGCGCGTCCCTGGCGGCGCTGGCGGCGGTGATCATATTGGCCGTCATTCCGGCGAGCGAGCTGGCCATCGGCTGGGTCCAGCGCACGGTCCTGACGCTGCTCGGGCCGAAGCGGCTGCCTCGCCTCGATTTCTCCACCGGCATCCCCGAGCAGGCTCGGACCATGGTCATCGTCCCGACCATGCTGACCAGCGAAGCCGGTGTGGACGAGCTCGTCGAGCACCTCGAAGTTCTGGCGCTGGGCAATCTGGATCCACGCATTCATTTCGCCATCCTGAGCGATTTTGCCGACGCCCCGGAAGCTGGCGCCGTTGACGATGCCGCACTGCTGGCACGTGCGCACGCCGGCCTCGACGACCTCAACGCTCGGATCGGCGGCGAGGGTGAGGACCGCTTCTTCCTGTTCCATCGCGACCGCCTGTGGAACGGTCGGGAGCAGGCGTGGATGGGATGGGAGCGGAAGCGCGGCAAGATCGAAGAGTTCAATCGCCTCCTGCGCGGTGCGACCGATACGAGCTTCTCGACCCAGGCCGGTGCGCTCGACCTGCTGGCCTCGATCCGCTATTGCATCACGCTCGACTCCGACACCCGGCTGCCGCGCGACGCCGCCAAGCGCCTGGTCGGCATCATCGCGCACCCGTTGAACCAGCCGCGGCTCGATCGCGAGCTGCAGCGCGTCACCGCGGGATACGGCATCCTGCAACCCCGCGTCAGCGTGACGATGTCGAGTGCGGCGAGCTCGCGCTTTGCCCGGACCTATGCGGGACACACCGGGATCGATCCCTACACGACTGCCGTCTCCGACGTGTACCAGGATCTCTTCCAGGAAGGGCTCTTCACCGGCAAGGGCCTCTATGACGTCGACGCGTTCGCGGCGGCCCTCGAGGGACGCATTCCCGAAAATGCCCTGCTCTCGCACGACCTGTTCGAGGGGCTGTACGCGCGCACCGCGCTGGTTACGGATATCGAGGTCGTGGACGACTACCCGTCGAGCGTCCTGGCCCACACCCGCCGGCAGCACCGCTGGGTCCGGGGTGACTGGCAACTGCTCTGGTGGTTGCTGCCGGTGGTACCTTCGCGGAGCGGTCTGCGGCGCAATCGGTTGCCGGCGATCGCGCGCTGGAAGCTGCTCGACAACCTGCGCCGCAGTCTCGTCGCGCCGGCCACGCTACTGCTGCTGGGCAGCGGATGGACGTGGCTGCCGGGACGCGCGGGAGTGTGGACGCTCCTGGGACTGCTGCCCCTGGCGCTGCCGGTCTTGTCCCGGCTGCAGAGCGTGCTCGGCGGGCCGCCTTCGGCGCAGCCCTGGAGCGCGTTCCTGGCCGTCAAGGCGGAGGAGATTCAGAGTGAGGCCGCGCGGGCGGCCCTGCAGCTCACGTTCCTGGCGAACGACGCGTGGGAGCGAAGCCATGCGATCGTGATCACCCTCGTGCGCCTGGTGTTCACGCACCGCCGACTCCTCGAGTGGGAGACCACGGCGGCCAGCACCGCGCGCCACGGTCGCCTCACACCGAGGGCCTTCGTGTCCGGGATGTGGATGAGCCCCCTTGTGGCGGTCGTGCTGCTGGCAGCCATCCTCCAGTGGCGCGCCGCGGCGCTGCTGCCAGCGGGCGCTCTGCTGGTGGTCTGGTTCGCCGCCCCCTGGCTCGCCTTCGTCCTGAGCCGCCCCATCGTCGAGCGACGATTGGCACTACAGGATGCCGACCGCGCCTATCTCCACAGCATCGCCAGGAAGACATGGGCCTACTTCGACGCGTTCGTCGACGCCGAGAATCACTTTCTGCCGCCCGACAACGTGCAGCTGCGTCCAACGCAGACAGTGGCGTACCGGACTTCGCCCACCAACATCGGCCTGGCGCTCCTGTCCACGCTCAGCGCGCACGACCTCGGGTACATCGACGCGGAGGACCTGCAACGCCGGCTCGATCGAACGCTGGGGACGATCGAGCGGCTGCCGCGTCACGCTGGCCATCTGCTGAACTGGTACGACACGCGCACCCTGGCGCCGCTCGTCCCGGCCTACGTGTCAACCGTCGACAGCGGGAACTTCGCCGCGGCACTCCTGGTGCTCGAGGTCGGTCTTCGTACGCTGGCGCCCGACCTTGCGGCGCGTGCCGCGGCGCTGTTCGACGACATGGACTTCACGTTCCTGTTCGATGCCAAGCGACAGCTGTTCGCGATTGGCTACACCCTGCCGGATGCGGAGAATCCCGGGCGGCTGGACACGTCGTACTACGACCTGCTGGCCTCCGAAGCCCGCCTGGCCAGCTTTGTCGCGATCGCGAAGGGTCACGTGCCGGAAGTCCATTGGTTCCGTCTTGGACGACCGGTGACCAGCGTGCACGGAGCGCCGGTGCTCCTCTCCTGGAGCGGCACGTTGTTCGAGTACTTGATGCCGCTCCTGCTGATGCGTTCGTATCCCAACACGCTGTTGGATGCGTCGTGCCGCGCGGCCGTCCGCAAGCAGAGAGACTACGCCGCTGCCTGCCGCGTGCCGTGGGGAATCTCAGAGTCGGCCTACGACGTCGTCGATCGTCATGGGACCTATCAGTACAAGGCGTTCGGCATCCCGGGCCTGGGGCTGAAACGCGGCCTGGGCGACGAACTGGTCGTCGCGCCATACGCCACCGCGCTGGCCGCGATGATCGATCCGGGTGCGGCCACCGCGAACCTTCGCCGGCTGTCAGGGCAGCTGCAAGGCGAGTACGGATTTCTCGACGCCATCGACTTCACACACCGCAGCGACGAGCCCCGCCCGCCCGGGCCTCCGGTCGGATCGGTGGTCGCCACGTACATGGCCCATCACGAGGGCATGACGCTGGTGGCCCTTGCCAACACGTTGCTCGACAATCGCATGGTCGAGCGCTTCCATGGCGACCCGCGCATCAAGGCCACCGAGCTGTTGCTGCAGGAGCGCATTCCTCGCGATTCCGCTCCGATCGAGCCTCGACCCGTGGTCGAGATGCGGCCCGCGAGTCCGATCGTCACGGTCCCGGTCCGGCGCTACCGTTCTCCGCACACGACCTACCCGCACACGCAGTTCCTCTCGAACGGGCGCTACGTCACGTCGGTGACCAACGCCGGCGGCGGCACGAGTGTTTGGCGGGGCGACCCGGTTACCCGCTGGCGCCGGGACGCGACGCGCGATGCCGACGGGCAGTTCATCTACCTCAGGGACGTTCGCAGCGGCGAGGTCTGGTCGGCCGCGTACCAGCCGTGGCGCCGCGAACCTGACGACTACCACGTCACCTTCTCGCCGGATCGCGCGACCTTCCGGCGTCGGGACGGCGAGCTCTCGACCCAGATGGACATCGCCGTCTCCACCGAGGACGACGTCGAAGTGCGGCGACTGGCCGTCCGCAACCACGGGACCCGGATCCGCGAGATCGACGTGACGAGTTATGCCGAAATCGTGCTCGCGCCGCAGAGCGCGGACCTGGCGCACCCGGCGTTCGGCAAGCTCTTCGTCGAGACCGAGTACCTGCACGAGAACGCCACGCTCGTCTGCCACCGCCGTCCCAGGGAAGCGACCGATGGCGGCGGGTGGGCCTTCCACCTCCTGACACTCGAGGGCCGGCCTCAGGGGCCGGTCGAATTCGAGAGCGACCGCAGTCGCTTCCTTGGCCGGGGCCGAACGCCCGCCAATCCGATTGCCCTCGACGGCCGGGCGCTGTCGGGGACGACGGGAATCGTGCTGGATCCGATCGTCAGCTTGCGCCAGCGTATCCGCGTGGCGGGAGGCGCTACGGTCCGCCTGTCGTTTGTCACCGGGATGGCCGTCGATCGTGAGACGGTGGAGGCCCTCGCCCGCAAGTATCGCAACCCCGGGTCGGTGGCGCGCACGTTCGCCCTGGCCGTGACGCACGTGCAGAGCGCACTCGGCCACCTCGGAATCGGGGCCGACGAGGCCGTGCTGTTCGAGCGACTCGCCTCGAGAGTGCTCGGTACCGATCGCGCGCTCGCCGCCGGCGCCGCGGTCATCGGCGCGAACGAGCTCGGACAATCGGCCTTGTGGCCGCACGCCATCTCCGGCGATCTCCCGATCCTGCTCGTCCGCGTCGTGGGAAGTGATGACGGCCCGCTCGTCCGGCAAGTACTGCAGGCGCAAGAGTACTGGCGTCTCAAGGGGCTGCGCGCCGACGTCGTCATCATCAATGAGCATCCTGCAACCTATCTCGACGAGATGCAGGGACAACTGACCAGCATCCTGAACGATGGCCCGTGGAGTACTTGGCTCCATCGCCCGGGCGGTGCCTACCTGCTCCGGGCGGACAGCATGGGCCGTGCCGAACGCGTGCTGCTCGAAGCGGTTGCCCGCGCCGTCCTGCACGCTGATCGAGGTGACCTGCGCACCCAGCTGGCACGCCCCGACAGCGCCGTGCCCGTGACGACTAGACTGACGGTGTCGACGCCGGCCCAGCGTCCACGCGCGATCGGACCGGTGATGCCGCCAGTGACCTTGGGAGCTGCCCGGCGCGGCTTTGCTGGAGGTGGCGAGCGCTACGCCCTTCTCCTGGGCGCGAATGAACAGACGCCGCTGCCGTGGTCGAACGTGATCGCGAACCCGCATTTCGGCACGATCGTGACGGCGTCGGGGGCGAGCCACACGTGGTGCGGCAACAGCCGCGAGAACCGGCTGACGCCGTTTGCGAATGATCCGGTCAGCGATCCAACCGGAGAAGCGCTGTTCATCCGCGACGAGGCATCAGGCGAGTACTGGTCGCCGACCCCGGGGCCGGTGCGGCACCCGGGAGACGACGACTGCCTGGTCGTGCACGAGGCCGGGTTGACGTCGTTCGAGCGGGTCGCGTTCGGCCTCACACACCAGCTCGAGGTGTTCGTCGCCGCCACCGATCCGGTCAAGTTCTCGCGGCTGACCCTGACCAACGACGGAGCGGCCGCGCGATCGATTAGCGTGTTCGCCTACAACGAGTGGGTGCTTGGCCCGCCGGGCGACTCGGATCATCTGCAGGTCGTGACCGAACGTGATCCCGGCAGGGGTGCAATCTTCGCGACCAACGCCTACACCCCTGAGTATTCGGCCCACGTGGCATTCGCGTGCGCCAGCGAGACGCCGAGCTCGGTCACTGCCAGCCGGCGCGCCTTTCTCGGGCGCCATGGCGATCTCGGCAATCCCGCCGCGCTGCTTCACACGGCGCTCTCGGGCGAGGTCGGCGCGGCCCTGGATCCCTGTGCCGCCCTGCAGGTGACGTGCACGCTCCAGCCCGGCGAACGCCGCACGCTGCTGTTCCTTCTCGGGCAAGCGCGTGACCGCGAGCATGCCCGGCATCTCATGACGCGCCACGGAACACTGGCGGCGGCCTCTTCGGCCCTCGACGATGTCAGGGCGATGTGGGACCGGACCCTGGGCGCCGTCCAGGTGCGGACGCCCGACGACTCGTTCGATCTCCTGGCCAATCGGTGGCTGCTGTACCAGGCCGTCAGCTGCCGGCTGTGGACCCGGAGCGGCTACTACCAGCCAGGCGGAGCCTACGGGTTCCGCGACCAGCTGCAGGACGTCATGGCCTTGCTGCTCTCGAGGCCTGACCTGGCCCGCGAGCACATCCTGCGCGCCGCCGGACGACAGTTCGTCGAGGGTGACGTCCAGCACTGGTGGCACGAACCCACCGGCCGCGGCCTCCGCACCCGCTGCTCGGACGACCTGCTCTGGCTGCCGCACGTGGTGGCGGAGTACGTCCGCACCACGGGCGACAGGGCGGTGCTCGTCGAACGCGTCCCGTTTCTCACCGCTCCGCTGCTCGCCGACGATGCCCACGAGTGGTACGGCCTGCCGACGGTCGCGCCCGAGCCGGCCACCCTCTTCGAGCACTGCGTGCGCGCGATCGAACGCGGGTGCACGGCTGGTGCGCACGGGCTGCCGCTCTTCGGGACCGGCGACTGGAATGACGGCATGAACCGGGTCGGGCAGGCAGGGCGCGGGGAGAGCAGCTGGTTGGGCTTCTTTCTCCACGGCGTGCTGACCGACTTTGCCGTCCTGTGCGACGAGTCGGACGATCAGCCGCGGGCCGTGACCTACCGGGCGCGCGCGCAGCAACTCGCGACCGCGCTGGAGGCGGCCTGGGACGGCGAGTGGTACCGGCGCGGGTATTACGACGACGGAAGCCCCCTCGGATCGGTCCAGAACGACGAGTGCAAGATCGACGCGATCGCGCAGTCCTGGGCGGTGCTCTCCGGCGTGGTGCCGAGGCGATTCGCCGAACGCGCGATGGATGCCGTGCGAGCGGCGCTCATCGTGCGACGGTCGCAGTTGCTGCTTCTGCTCGACCCACCTTTCGACCGCTCGGCGCAGGACCCGGGGTATATCAAGGGGTATCCACCCGGCGTCCGCGAAAACGGCGGCCAGTACACGCACGCGGCGGTGTGGACGGTGATGGCGCTCGCGCGCCTGGGGGGCGGCGACGAGGTCGCCGAGCTGTTCCACATGCTGAACCCGATCAATCACACCCGCACTGACGGCGACATCGAGCGCTACAAAGGCGAGCCCTACGTGATGGCCGGCGACGTGTACGGGCGCTCGCCGCACGCCGGCCGCGCGGGCTGGACCTGGTACACGGGCTCCGCCGCCTGGATGTATCGCGCCGCGATCGAGAGCGTGCTGGGGCTCAGGCGACGGGGTACCCGCTTCAGCATCGATCCCTGCGTGCCCACGTCGTGGCCAGAGTACGAGATCGTCTGGCGTATCGGCGCGACGCGGTACGTCATCACGGTGCTGAACCCGGCTCGCGTCTGCCGCGGCGTCGCGTCTGCGTCATTGGATGACCGCGAGGTCCAGCCGGGCGCCATCCCGCTCCATCTCGACGGCGCGACGCACCAGGTACGAATCGTGCTGGGCGTTGGGATGAGCCCAGGTCCATGAATTGGCGCCAAAACAGAGGATCCTTATGAAAAGCGCCTCGCTGAACCTGTTCACGGTGAAACCCAACTCCGGCGGCACCAAATGGGTGGCTTCCGGCGTCGGTCACCCGCGATTTTCTGAGGAGTACGACACTCGAGACGCCGCGTACGCGGCGGCGCGGGTCCATGCGCGCGGACATCTGCCGTCGCAGGTAACCGTTTACACCAAGGACGGCGCGATCGAACGCGTCCAGACCTTCGGGACCGAGTAGCCGGCCTTACATTTCACTCGCACCTTCCGACTGTCCATTCCGGCACAGCGCGACGCACCACGGGCAGGTACGCTGCGGGTGTCATGTCGGCTCATGTCCGCGCAACGAGCCGGTGACGCCTGGGGGACGCTGCGCCCGGGGCTGCGGCGCAAGGTCTCGATCGCAAAAACGTTTGTCGACCCGCGCAGCGATCCTGCGGTCGCGGTCACGAGGGACGAACCACGCGCTCCTGGTGCGCCAGTAGCGGTTGGGAGCGCGCGTGAAGGAAATGGGAGCAGCATGACGGTCCATCTCGTCAATCCGAGTCATCTCTCGTTCGGCGTGGGCGTCATCACGCCCCGATGGTTGTTCGTGCTGGCCGGCGCGACGCCCGCGGCATTGGGCACTCCGCGCATTACCGACGAAACGCTCGAGGCGCTGGCGCTCGACAGCGTGCAGCCAGGAGACGTGGTCGGCATCGGCATTCACACCGGCAACGCGCTGCGCGGCTACGAAGTCGGGAACCTGACGCGAGCTCGTGGCGCGACGGTCGTCTTCGGTGGCATTCACGCGACGCTGTACCCGGAGGAGGCGCATCGCCTGGGCGGGGCGCACGCCGTCGTCAAGGGCGACGGCGACGTGGTGTGGCCGCAGGTCCTGGCCGACGCGGCGCGGGGCGCCTTGCAGCCGGTGTACGAGGCGGGCCGGGTGGATGCCGATCGATTCGTCCCGGCTCGTTGGGATCTCCTGCCTCCCGATCGCTACATGTGGGGCTCGGTGCAGACGGTTCGGGGCTGCCCGAAGCACTGCTCGTTCTGTTCGGTGTGGCGGACCGACGGGCAGAAGCCGCGGCAGCGCGCGGTCGAGGCGGTGATTGACGAAATCGTCGAGTTGCGCCGGCGGGGTTATCGCTTCGTGGCACTCGCGGACGACAACTTCTATCCGGTGACCCTGGCCGATCTCGCCATGGCCGAGCGGCAGAACAATCAGCCCCGGCTCGAGCAGCTCCGGGCGCTGCGCGCCGAGCGGTTCGCGTTGATGGATCATCTGGCGACCCTGCCGCGAGACATGGTGTTCTTCACCCAGATCACGATGGAAGCCGCCGAGGATGAGGTGTTCCTCGAGGCCATGCGCCGTGCCAACATCAAGGGTGCGCTGGTAGGCGTCGAGGCCGTGACGCCCGAAGGGCTGAAAGACGTCTACAAGGGCTTCAATGAAGTCGGCGAGGCGCTGGTCACGCGCCTGCAGAAGTTCCGCGCCCACGGCGTCCATGTCCTGGGCTCGTTCATCTTCGGCCTGCCCAGCGATCGCGCCTCCACCTTTGCCGCGACGTCTGACATCGCCGACCGGGCAGGTGTGACGTTCGCGCAGTTCGTCATGCTCACGCCGTATCCTGGTACTGTGGACTTCGCGGCGTGGGAGAAGAGCCTGGGCGAGACCCCCGCCGAAATCGCGGGCATCCCGATTACGCGTCACTGGTTGATCCCGCAAGCGCAGCGCCCGAAGGTCTATGCCGCGCACCCGGTCATGTCCCCGGATGAAATCCGATCGCGAACGCAGGGTGTCTGGGACGAGTTCTACAGCCTGCCCCGGGTCTGGAAGCGTTCGGGCTGCCTCGTGACGTGGCGATCACGGCTGATCTTCGTGCTCATGTCGAAGCTGTATCGGCAGATGTATGCGAACACCGGCATTGCCACCGACAGCGCCCGCGTGAGCCGCGCGAACCGGTGGGCCCGCCTGATTGCCGGACCGTGCCGCCGCCTGTTCGTCACGAGCCCGATGCCGGCGCTCGTGGCGCGGGTCCGGCAGCCGGCGCAAGGCCAGCTGGCTGTCGCCGATGCCCCAGGCCTCTGATCATGGTCGGCGAACGACGACGCCTGCTGAACGGCGGTTGCGTCAGTCTCGAGGCTCAGTCCCGCAGGACCACGCTCAGCAGCGAGTTGTTGATCTTCAGGCCGCCGTTGTACTCGATGAATCCAAGCCGGCGGAACTTGTTCATGAAGAAGTTGACGCGCGAGCGCGTGGTGCCAACCATGTCCGCGAGGGTGGCCTGGGAAATCCGCGGGAGCGCCCGGTGCGACGCTTCAGGCTCCCCGTACCGGGCGAGCAGGAGCAGGGTGCGCGCGAGCCGCTTTTCGCTGGAGTTGAACAACTGGTCGATGAGGTCTTCCTCTATCCGGATGTTTCTCTCGAGCATGTGCGTCAGGAAGCGGTCCGCGAACGTCGGGTGGGCGTGCAGGTGCCGCACCATGGCCGGCTTTTCGACCGCGATGACCGAGCAGGCTCCCATCGCGGAGGCCGTCGACATGCGGAGCGGCTGGCTGGCCAGACACCCTTCGCCGAAAAAATGCCCGGCGTCGAGCACGGCGATGACGGCCTCCTTCCCGGCGTGGGACAAGACCGACAGCTGCACGTTCCCCTTGGCCACGTACAGCACCGCGTTGGCCGGATCGCCCTGGGCGAAAATCGTCGAGCCGGCTTCGAAATCGAGGCGGGACGCCGCCACACCCTTCCAGTCGAGGGGGGCCGCCGGCCCGCCCCCCGCGACGCGCTTTGCCTTGGTCATCTCACGCACTCCAGCCGCCGGCGCCCTCGTCAGAAGAGCTCGTCACCATCGCGGGGACTCCGTCGAGACTGACACGAAGGCCTGGCAGGGGCAAGTCTGCCGCCCAGTCGCTCTCGACGATCCGGCGCATTCGAGAAGGTGCACAAGTGAACAGACGTGCTGACGGGGAAGATGTACGCTGGCCCTGCTCACCGTCGAGCGCTGCCGAGCACGCGCCCGCCTCATCGTCCGGCGGCCCCTGAACGGGCCGAGGACGAGCAGCGCCAGTAATACACGCATCAGTTCGCGAGTGACCCCATGACTGTCAGACCGCTTCACGATCACGTCGTCGTTCAACGCTTCGAGGCTGGCCCGGAGCGCGCCGGGATGATCGTCATTCCCGACTCCGCCCGGGAGAAGCCGGTGCACGGCACCGTGGTGGCCGCCGGCCCCGGCCGGTTCCTGGACGACGGCACCCGACTGGCTCCCGACCTCAAGGCCGGCGACACGATCCTGTTTGGCAAGTATTCGGGCCAGGCGATCACGCTCGACGGCGTCGAGTATCTGGTCATGAAGGAAGCCGATGTCCTCGGGATTCACGAGGGCGGTCTGTAATGGCCAACCAGATTACCTACGGCGACGCGGCGCGCCAGGCGATTCAGCGCGGGGTCGACAGCCTGGCCAACGCCGTGAAGGTGACGCTCGGGCCCCGGGGGCGCAATGTCATCATCGGGCGTCAGTTCGGCTCTCCGACGATCACCAAGGACGGCGTCACGGTGGCGAAGGAAATCGATCTCAAGAACCCGCTCGAGAACATGGGCGCGCAGATGGTCAAGGAGGTCGCCAGCAAGACTTCGGACGTGGCCGGCGACGGAACGACGACGGCCACACTGCTGGCGCAGGCAATTTACCGCGAGGGGGCGAAGAACGTCACGGCCGGGGCCAACCCCATGGCGCTCCGCCGCGGAATCGAAAAGGCCGTCGCGGCCTTGACCACCGAGCTGGCGACGCTGTCACGGCCGGTGAGCGGCGCGATGATCGCCCAGGTCGGGACCATCTCGGCCAACCATGACGAGGCGGTCGGCCAGATCATCGCCGACGCGATGGAGAAGGTCGGGAAGGACGGCGTCATCACCGTCGAGGAAGGCAAGACGCTGGAGACCTCGCTCGAAGTGGTCGAAGGCATGCAAATCGATCGCGGCTATCTGTCACCCTACTTCGTCACCGATCCGGAGCGGATGGAAGTCGTCCTCGAGAACCCCTACATTCTGATTCACGAAAAGAAGATCAGCGTGATGAAGGATCTGCTCCCGCTGCTGGACCTGATCGCGAAAAGCGGGCGCCCCCTGTTGATCATCGCGGAGGACATTGATGGAGAGGCCCTCGCCACGCTGGTAGTGAACAAGTTGCGCGGCACGATCAACGTCGCCGCGGTGAAGGCACCGGGGTACGGTGCCGGACGGTTGTCGAAGCTCGAAGATGTGGCGGTCCTGACCAAGGCTCGCGCGCTGACCGAGGATCTCGGCATCAAGCTGGCGTCCATCACGCTGGAGGACCTCGGGCAAGCCAAGAAGGTCACGATCGACAAGGACACCACGACGATCGTCGAGGGCGCGGGTGATGCGGCAGCGATCGAAGGCCGGGTCAAGCAGTTGCGGGTGCAGGTCGAGGATGCGACCTCCGACTACGATCGCGAGAAACTGCAGGAGCGCCTGGCCAAGCTGGTTGGCGGGGTGGCGATCATCAAGGTTGGCGCGGCCACCGAGACGGAGATGAAGGAAAAGAAGGCCCGGGTCGAGGACGCGATGCATGCGACCAAGGCGGCGGTCGAAGAGGGCATCGTTCCCGGCGGCGGCGTGGCGTTGCTGCGCGCGTCAGCCGTGCTGAGCACGCTGGTGCTCGAGGGCGACGAGCAGATCGGCGTCCGGGTCGTGGCCCGCGCCATCGAGGAGCCGATGCGCTGGATCGCCACCAACGCCGGGTGCGAAGGCTCGATTGTCGTCCAGCGCTCGAAGGCGCTCAGCGGGAATCATGGGTTCAACGCTCAGACCGAGCAGTACGAGGATCTGGTCGCGGCCGGCGTGCTCGACCCGGCCAAGGTCGTTCGGTCGGCATTGCAGAACGCGGCGTCGATTGCCAGCCTGCTGCTGACCACCGAAGCGGTCGTCTCTCAGATCGGCGATGATGCGCCGGGGCAGAGGTCGTGAACCTCGGTTCCACCGCGGCGCAGCGGCTGGGGGAGTCCGGTGATTACCGGCTCCTCCACAAATACCTCAAGGAGCGTTTCGCGGATCGGCTCGTTCTGACGTTCGCGCAGATCCAGGACATCATGGGTTGTCCCTTGCCTGGCCCCGCATGGATCGAGCCGGACTGGTGGGCGACGGCCGCAGGGGGGGTGCGGTCGACTCAGTCCGACGCCTGGACGGCTGCCGGCCGGACGGCGACGGTGAACGTGCCCGCGCGCTGCGTCGTGTTCGAGCGCGAGGAGCCGGGGCCGAGCAAGCATTGAAGGGGAGACGGGGATCAGCGTCCGACAGCAATCGAGCGGATGCCGGCGCGGGTGAATCGGACACGCCTCGTCCTGCAGGACCGCTGCTACGGGTCCTGCCGGGAGGCGCCCGCTATCACGCTATCCCTGAAGGTGCTTCGGTAGGGGTTTGGGGACGAGCTTCGCGCGATCCTGCCACGGCAGCACGGGCATCGTCGGGTGATCCGGACCGAACGTCCGCAACGCCACCAGCTCTGTGTCCCCCGTATTTTCGATGACCACGCTGTTGGCGGTGCCGGCCGGCACGATAAAACACCAGTTGCCGAGATCGCCCGGCTTCAGCGCCCGAGGCGCGCACGCGGGATGCGCGCCGACTTTCCCCATCCCCTGCACGATGATCAGGTCGCTGCCGACCGGATCCTGAAGCTGATATCTCACGCCGGGTTGAATCACCAGCCGCTTGGATGCGAAGACCTGGTGGTTGTTCTGGCGCCCGAACGCGCCGTAGACGATCCAGTGGTCGGTGACATCCTGGCCGTCACACGTGTCCCGGTCGAGCAGCGGCGTGCAGGTGTGCCGCTCGGCGTAGCGGGGATCGTGGATCGACTGCCAGTCGAGCGCTTCATCTGACACCAGGTAATCGAGCAGGTCGGCGCGGTCCCCTTCCGCATCCGCGGTGACATCGCCGCGCAGGCGCTCCGGGATCTCGCGGCCGACCAGCAGCGAGCGCGGGATCTTCGGCATCGGCTCGTACATGCGGTAGCCGTCGTCGTAGAACTGCGGCTCGTAGTGGGGCAGGAACGCCGCCGGACCGTGGAGCGTCTGGGTCTTCATGATCATCGCCGCGCCGGGGTGCATGTACACCCAGCGGGCGTGCCGCTTCAGCGCTTTCCCCGGATCGTCCCAACCTTCGCGGGTGATGTGGGCGCGCAGCTCATTGGGGCCGAACGACTCGTGCAGCCCGACGGCCATGAAGCACTGCTCGTCGAACAGATCGAAGTCGACGATCATCGCCGGCTCGATCCAGTAAGCCTCCTCCTTGACGTCGTGCGTGTGATGCGGGAGCCGGCTGCGATTGATGAAGAACTTGCTGTAGCGCCGCATCCCGTGCCCCAGCGGTTTGAGGCGCGCGCCGAGGATGACGTCGGGGCAGAGCTGGACGAAGTCTTCCAGCGCCACCAGCTTCTTCTCGCCGCCATCGACGACCGCGATGTAGCAGCGGCCCGAGCCGAAGAACCCGTGCGAGCGAAGGAATTCCTCTTCGGAGGTGAAGCCCTGGTATCCGAACCAGACCTCGTCCCACTCATAGCCCGGAAATGGCGTGCGATGCGCCGAGATGATCGGGTTCCCGGCACCGGACGCGCAAAACGGCCGGCACATCATCGCGGTGTTGGTCGCCAGCACTCCGCCGCCGGCTTCGATCGCCGCTTCGCACAGCCCCGTGAGGCTGTCACCCTCGAGGATCTTGAACTCGCGACCGTACAGGTTTTGACGCGTCATGGACATGGGGGAAGGTTCCTCAAGAGATGCAGCGCTCTCGCGAAACGATACCGCCCAATGACCAATCGAGGCAACTTGCGGTCCGGCTTCGATCCGAGGCTGATCGCGCCGCAGCGAGTGGAGGCACGGGACCATTTCGAGATCCCGTACCTGACATGCAGTGGGAGGCGATGGTGGACGACGTCGCCATGACGCGACGACGCGGCCCGGCGCCCGAGGTCAGAACGTGGCGCGGATGCCGAAGGTAAAGAAGCGCATCTGGTTCAGCGCCACGGTGGTCACCTGGCCGAACTGCGTGCTGGTCGGGTTCAGCGTCGGTCCGAGCCACTGTTGACGGTTGAAGATGTTCTGTGCGTCGAAGCGAAGCTGCCACGTCCGGCTGCCGCCGGCGCCGAAGCTGCGCTGGACGGACAAGTTCGCGAACGTCACCGGCATGCTCCGCACGCCGTCGACACGGAAGGGGAACGCGCGCTTCTGGAACGCGGCCGGCGTCTTGGCCGGGTCCCGTTCGAAGCCGGCGTCGATGTTGAACCAGCGCTCGCGGGTCGGGTTGTCGACGTCGATGTCGTTGAGGTCGCCGTAGAAGAAGATGTTCTGGCCGCCCCAGTCGAGGAGCGCGCCGGGCTGATACTCCCAGGTGCCGGACAGTTGCCAGTTGCTGGCCAGCGCCGCCCACATGCCGCCATCGGAGAGGAAGGGCTTCCCGGATCCGAAGGGCAGCTCGTAGCTGGCGGCTCCGGCGAGACGCCAGGGACGCGCGTCGTTGCTGCCTTGCCACAGCGTCGGTTCGCGGTCGAACTCCTCGACCGTCCGATTGTAGCGGACCGAGTTGGCAGCGAACGAGAAGAACCCGGTCAGCCCGTTGCTCAGACGGCGATTGACCTGCACTTCCACCGAATGCGCCTTGGACTCGCCGATGGGGAGGTTGGCGTAGGTCAAATTCGTGAGAGCGCCGAACGGACGGAGCAGGCGCTGGCGTTGGATCGTCGCCGACGAGAACGTCGGGTTCGAGGCGAGGCGCTGATACAGCGCCGGATCGGTGGTCCGCAGCGAGGCGAAGTTGTTGATGAAGTACGGATTCGCGACGTTTGCCGTGAGGAAGGCGTTCGCCGTAGTGTTCCGCGTGTTGCCGGCGTCCCAGTACTGCTCCGGAAGGTAGTCGCCGCGCACGTTGATCGGCAGTCGGTCGTTGAGCGCGCCACTGTAGGCGAGTTCGACCGCGAGCGTCCGCGTCACCTCGCGCTGAAGCGACACGCGCCAGCGCTGCTGCCGCGCGTGCTCCCGCTGACCGTTCTCCGTCGTCAAGGTGCCGCCCAGCACCGAGTTGACGCCGAGCGTGTCGCCGACGATGGGGTCCCAGCGGGTGCCGTCGGCACGGACTGGGAAGGGATCGAAGCTGGTGCTGCCGGTCGCCGGAGTTCCCCACTTGAAGGTGCGGCCCAGGTCGTCGGAAATCGTCGACGTCGTCGTCACGCTATAGCCGGCCTGCGCGGCGAAGTAGTCGGCGGCGGTCAGGGTGTCGTAATAGAGGCCCCAGCCGCCCTTGACCACGGTGCGGGTGCCCAGTTGATAGGCGGCGGATGCCCGTGGCATCCACATCGCTTCGGCCGGCTGGCTGACGCCGGAGTCGCCGGCGTAGGTGGGCCCGCCGAGCGCGTTGAGCGTTGCCGGCATGCCCGCCTGGTTCTGAAGACCGCTGGCCAGGTACGCGGCCTGCGCGCCAGCGGTAATGGCGTTCGTCGCGGTGGGATCCCAGCCGACGATCATGTGGCCGTCATCCTCGCGCACGCCGGTCTCGTATTCGAATCGCAGGCCGGCGTTGATGGTCATCTTCCCCAGACGCCAGGTGTCCTGACCGAACGCGGCGGTCCAGTAGTTGCTGAAGGTCGAGGGCAGCTCGTTGTTGATCGACGCCGACGTCGGCAAGCCGAGCTCGAACGCGGCGAGCGAGAGCCCAAGGTTGCTGGGCGTCAGCGATGTCTCGTCGCTGAATTGCCGGGTGTAGGTGCGATCGAACGTCATCTGGCCCGAGCGGTTGCCACCGCCGGTGCGATCGCGCTGGGCGCGGCGCACGTCGACGCCGCCGTGCAGCGTGTGCGGGCCGATGACCGAGGTGAGCGAGGACTGGGCCTGCAGGTGGGTGGCGGTATCACCGTCGCCGAGGCCGCCGCCGATCCCCTGGTAACCGCCGATTCCGATGTTTGGCAGGTTGCAGCCGCCGTTGGTCGAGCAGAAGTCGTCGAGATAGGACGGCAGGCCGACGTCGGTCGGCTTGAACCGCTTCAGGCCGAAAAACTTGTCCACCTGATTGAAGCGATTCGCGGCAATCGATGAGTCGATCACGGTCGAGCCCATCGTCCGGGTCCACGTCCCGGTGTGGGACCACTGATACCGCGAGCGGTCGGCGGAATTCATGCGCAGCAGTGGGTCCGGATTCTGGTAGGTCCAATCGCTGACGTACTCGAGAAAGTTGACGCCGCTGGTGCGGAAGAAGAAGCGGTCGTGGTCGGTGGCGTTGTAGTCGACGCGGAAGCCGTATTGGTGGCTACTGGGCGAATCCGGCTGCCCACCCTGATAGAAGTTGCCGGTCGGCTGCTGCCCGGATTCGATGAAGTTCTGGTTCGGTTGCGGCACCAGCTGCGAGTACAGCGTCATCAACGGGTTTCGATAGCTGCCGTCAGGGTTGACGATGCGCTCGCGCGGGATGATGTTGTTCGGAAACGGATCGCGGATCATGCGGCTCGGGTTGGCCGGGTCGGGCCGGGTCGTCAGCGGATCGTAGATCTGGTACTGCGCCGGATTCGGCAGTCGTAGCAGGTCCGAGAAGTCGCCGCGCAGGTGCGCCGCGTTGGCCGGCACGGTGATCGAGCCCTGAATCTTGCCGGGAATCGCGTCGTTGGCGTAGGAGTAGTTCCCGAAGTAGAACAGCTTGCCGCGTCCGTCCAGCAGGCCCGGTATCCGCACCGGACCGCCGGCGGTCAGCGACAGATTATGCGACCGGCCTTTGTCGAACTCGCTCTTCGAGCGGTCGTCGAACGTGAGCTTCTGCTGCACGGTCAGGGCGTTGAACCGGTTGGTCCAGTACTGGTAATTGACCGTGCCGCGCTGCCGGTTCGTGCCGGCGCGCGTCATCATCGAAATCTGCAGGCCGAGACCGTGCCCGACCGTGGCGTCGAAGTTCGAGGATTCGACGCGCATCTCCTGAATCATGTCCGAGTTGGGTGAGGACGCGATGCGGCGGCTGCTGCCGTTGTTGTTCGCGCCGTCGAGCGTGTAGTTGTTGCCGCCGAAGGCTGGCGGGGTCGGCTGCGTGCCACCCAGCGGCAAGCCGAGTCCGGAGCCAGCCGAGAGGGAGGTGTTGTCGGCATACCCCTGCGACACCTGCGTCTGCTGGTCGTTGACGTTCGTGCCGGGCGCGAACCGCGACAGCGTGATCGGCATGTTCGAGAACATCGGCAGGCTCTCGACCAGACGGGTATCGAACCGCGCCGCCGAGGTCACGGAGGTCGTATCGAGGAGCGGCGTGTCCGCCGTGACGATGACCTGCTCGGTGATCTGGCCGACCTCGAGCGTGAACGGCAGGGTCAACTGCTCGCCGACCCCGAGCACCAGGCCGTCGCGCCGGATCGCCTTGTAGCCGGACATCTGGACGCTCACGGCGTAGGTGCCCGGATTGAGCAGCGGCGCCTCGAAGTAGCCGGAGCCGTTGGTGGTGAGGTTCTGCGTGACGTTGGTGTCGGTGTTCGTGATCGCGATCGTCGCGCCGGGAATCACGCCGGCGTTGTCGCGCACCGTGCCGGCGATCTTGCCGCGGGTGTCCTGCGCCTCCGCCGCGAGCGGTAGCGCCAGGGTCGTGAGCAGGCAGTGACACAGGATCAGCCGCAAGGTTCGTCGCATGCGCTCTCCTTGGTGTTGCGCGGTACGTGACGTGATGACGGCGCCAACTTCAGTGACGCGAGGCCCGGCAGGGTCGTCGCTCACGGCAGCAACGACAGACGGCCATTGCTGTCGCTCGGTCTCCTCCTCACCGGGCCGCCGGCTCTTCGGCAGCGTTGGGAACGGAACGCGAGTGGCCCGCGACCCCGGCGCGGGCGGACCTTAGCACCGAACCGGTGCGCGAGACAACCGAAAATTGCCCGGCGTCTCGAGCTTGCTTACCGGAACAACAGGGGCGCGAACTCCCGGAAGCAGCGGCGCCAGGTGAGCCACTCGTGAGCGGTGCCGGGCGACTCGTAGTACACGTTTTTGATGCCGGCCTGGGTGAGCTGCTCGCTGAAGGTCTTGGTGCCCGGCCCTTCCGCGGATCCGATCCCGAGGAACAGGACTTTGACTTTCTTGTTGAAGGCGGCGGCGTCGGCGAAGACGCCGCCACTTGCGGTCTTCGGATCGAAGCCGCCGCGGCCGCCGCTGCTGCCGCTGAACCCGCCGATGTAGGCGAACTTGTCGAGGTTCGCCAGCGCGGTGCCGAACGTTTGCGCGCCGCCCATGGACAGGCCGGCCATCGCCCGATTCTCACGGCCCGGCGCGACCCTGAAGGTGCGCTCGACCATCGGGATCAGGTCGCTCAGCATCATGTCGGTGAAGACGCCACTCGCCAGCGAGCCACCGCCTCGGCCTGGACCCGCCGCACGGCCTGCCGGCGCGCCGCCGGCTGGCGGCGGCCCCGCTGCCGCGCCCGGCGGCGGGGGCGGCGTCGGAACGGCCTGCGTGAGGGCTCCCCGCGCAAAGTAAAGGGCAGCGCTCTCGCCCGGCTTGACCGCGTTCAGGTTGTCCATCACGACGATCATCGGCCGGGCCTTGGTCGCGGCGATCAGGTTGTCGAGGATCAGGTCGACGTGCCCCTGGACGTGCCAGCCCTCCTCGTCTTCGCCCCAGCCGTGCAGCAGGTACAGCACGGGGTACTTCGTCTTCGACGCAGTGTCGTAGTCCGGCGGCGTGTAGACGTAGGTCCGGCGCCAGGCGCCGGTCACCTTCGAGAAGTACCACTGCTGACGGACCGTGCCGTGCGGCACGGTCTTCACGCTCGCGTACTCGGCGTCCGCCTCCGGTTCCGGAATCTCGATCCCGCTGTTGTAGAAGCCCGATCCGAAGAACGTGCGGGTCGCCGGATCGGCCACCACGGATCCATCAATCGCCAGCGTGTAGTAGTGGAAGCCGACGACCTGCGGCGTGGTCGTCACGTACCAGAGTCCGTCGGCGGCCTTGGCCATGTCGAAGCCCTGGCCGATGCGCACGCGGACCTTCTGCGCGTCGGGGGCGACGACCCGGAAGGTAACCCGGTTGTCGGGGTAAACGCACGGGTACGGTGCGCCCGGAATGTTCAACCCGCTTGGTTTGCAGTCGGCCGCCGGCTGCTCCGATGCGCTGGGACCGACCCACGCACCGGCGCAGATGATGAGTGCGGCCAGCAGGGTGCGCTTGGTCATGGAACTCCTCCCGTTCGGCAGTCTGTCGACGTCGTTGGTCCGCGCGTTTCGCCGCTCGCGTGCGCGCCGGCGTGGCGCCCGCGGTGATGGACGATAGCACCAGACCCGTTGGCGCTCAAACCATTAACGCAGTCGCGGCGCGGCTACTCGAAGAAGGGCACCCCGGGTGTGGCGTAGCGGCGCATGCCCTCTTCGTTGATCTCGACGCCGATGCCGGGCTTGTCCGAGACGGTGATGAAGCCCTTGGTCACCTGCGGACCGTCATAGGTAACCATCTCCTTGTACATGGCCTCGCTGTCGAAGTAGGTCTGCCACTCGAGGATCATGAAGTTCGGCACCGACGCGCACACGTGGCACGAGGCCATCGCGCCGAGGAATGACGCGACCATGTGCGGCGCGAACGGCACGTAATAGAGGTTGGCCAGATTGGCGATCCGCTGGCCTTCCCCGAGACCGCCGGTCTTCTGCAGGTCGGGCATGATGATGTCGACGGCGCCGATCTCGAGCATCCGGCGGAAGCCGTGCGCGAGATACACGTTCTCGCCGGCGCAGATGGGCGTGGTGGTCGAGTCCGCGATCAGCTTGTAGGCGTCGACGTTCTCCGCCGGGACGGGCTCTTCGAGCCACATCAGATTGAGCGGCTCGACCCGCTTGGCGACCTGGAGCGCCGTGGGATAGTCGTAGCGGGCGTGCATGTCGGCGCAGATGTCCACGGTGGGCCCGACCGCCTGCCGGGCCGCCGACAACTGATCGAACATGCGCTGCACTTCGGCCGGACTCGCCGTCCAGTTGAATTGATCGTACTTGTTGGGATCGGTCGCCTGATCGAGATCGAACTTGATCGCGGTATATCCGTCCTTGACGGCCTTGGCCGCGGCCGAGGCGAACTGCTCCGGCTGCGGCAGCCGTGTCTGGTACAGCGCGGTGTCGAGGTAAACGCGGATCTTGTCGCGGAATTTACCGCCGAGCAGCTGATAGACCGGGACGTTCAGGGCCTTGCCGGCCAAGTCCCACAAGGCCGTCTCCACCGCGGTGAGTACCGCGATGTACATGCCGGCCTGCGCGCCGGAGAAGACGCCACCCTTGCGGAGCTGCTCGAACAACCGGTGGACGTTGAGCGGATTCTGCCCGCGAATCCGCTGTCCCAGCGTCTTGGCGAAATTGTAGGTGCCGCCAATCGCGTCGACCGCTTCACCGCAGCCCCAGATCCCCTGGTTGGTATGGATCTTCACGAACATGCTGCCGCGCACGTAGCCGCACTTCAGCTCAGTGATCTGAAGGGCGGAGGGCTTTGACGCCTGCCTGGCGTTGTCGACTGCCTGACCGTACGCGGCCAGCGGCCGCGACGCGGCGGCGGCCGCCAGGCCTGCCGTGGCCAGGAACTGTCGCCGACCGGTGTGCGTTTTCCTCATGGGCCCTCTCCGCTATTTGATTTCGAAGATGAACACGCGGCCGGCCGGTTCGGGTGCGGGACCCGCGTGGACCGTGCCGGCCGGCACGAACGTTACCTTGGGTGTGGTCGCCGGCGTGGCCGACGTGAAGACGAGCTCGACCGCGTCGCGCACGTGGCGGTGGGAGGGGACCGCGGTCCCGGGCGGGATGGCCCAGGCGTAGGTCCGCGGATTCTCCCAGGACGGCGCGCCGACGACCTGCCGCAAGCCGTCGGCGGTTTCCACCACGTCCGTTCTGGGCGCAGGGGTCTTGACCTCCATGAGGACGGCGCGCATCGGCGGATCGCTCGCACCCTCCTCGACGTGCGTGTTGCCGGCGACGTTCGACTGGAACACCCAGGCTTTCGTCGTGGTGAGCCGGCCCGGCGCGTTGCCCTGCGTGATGATGCGATCGCCTTCGACGTAGGAGACCCCGATGAGGTCGTAGCGGTGGGTGTGCAGCGGGTACTTCTGCTTGAGCCACGAGACATCCCACACGGCAACGGCGTCGTTCTCGAGGAGCTGCGTCGTGCCCGGCCTCGGGTAGGGGGGCGGATATTGCGGCGCCTCCTGGCCGAGAACGGCGAAGAGCAGCACCACGGCGAGCGGCAGTTTCATCATGTCCTCCCGGTCGAACCGAGCCGCGGCCACTGGCGGCGCGCGGGCTACGTTACTATAGCGGCGCCCCAAGCGGAGAAGGAGCCGCCGTCATGAATCTTCGTCGCCTTGCTCGTGCGCTCGTGATCGGCCTGCCGCTCGCCGGCGGCGCGACACTCGTGGCCATCGCCGCCACACAGACACCCGGAGCATCGGCCTCACCGGGCGACCCGCTGATCGCGGGATTCAAGAGCACCTATGCAGCGTCGGTGTCCGACGCGGTCGAAATCGTGACCGGCAAGAACGGCACGATGCGTTCCGACATGAAGCTCATGGCCGGCACCAACATGGTCGGCCGCGCGGTCACGTCGCTGGCCCGGCCGGCACCGGCCGAGCAGGCCACGGCGACGCTGGCCGTCAAGCACTCGGTGGAGATCATCGATGAGGCCAAGCCCGGCGAGGTTGGCGTGATCGTCATGGAAGGCTCGCTCGACATCGCGGCGATGGGCAACCTGATGGCCACGGCGGCGGTCGAACGGGGGATGGCCGGCATGGTGCTCGACGGAGCGATCCGGGACATGTGGGACATCCGCCGAATGGGCCTGACGGTTTACGCGCGATCGAAGTCGCCGCGCACCGCGGTCGGCCACTACGCGACGGTGGCCAAGAACATTGCCGTCGAGTGCGGCGGCGTGACCGTGCGTCCCGGCGACATCATCGTCGCCGACGAGGACGGCGTGGTCGTGGTCGCGCAGGATCGCGCCGCCGAGGTCCTCAAGGAAGCGCAGTCGATCGACGCGCGCGAGAGCGGCATGTATCCGTTCATCCGCCAGTTCAAGTCGCTGCAGGAAGCGATCAAAAAGTTCAACCGGATCTAACGGGCCGCTGGAAGTCGACCCAACTGTGAAATGGCCACTGGATGAATGGCAAAGTAATCGCCCGGTTTTCACATCTGCCATGTGCCATGCAGGATGGATTGTTCAGCATCCAGTTACGCTGTCCCACACGCGCCCAAGGAGACCCTCATGCGCCATCGTCATCGCGTCGGTCTGTTCGGTCTGGTTTGCCTGTCGGCGACCGTGCTCGTTTCGGGTCAGGGCCGTGGCGGCGCGCCGGCAGCACCTTCGCCGGCCAATCCGTCGCGCCCCGCGCTGGCTGACCGGATCGCACACACCGACCCGGCACGTTACCGATCGTCACCCGCCGTACACGGCGGTGCCGGCACGCTGGACTTCTTCGCGCTGTTCAACACCGACGCGATCGACGCCAACCTGCAGTTCCTGCATCGCGGCGTCATCCAGCCGAAATCAGGGATCGGGCAGCACTTCCACAATTACTGCGAAGAGATGTTCGTCATCCTCGACGGCGAGGCGCAGTTTACGGTCGACGGACGCACCTCGACGTTGAAGGGCCCGGCCGGCGCGCCGGCCCGCATGGGCCACGCGCACGCCATCTATAACGCCACCGACAAGCCGGTGCAGTGGCTGAACATCAACGTCGCGTCGTTCCACGGCATGTACGACAACTTCGATCTGGGCGACACGCGCGTCGACGCGCCATTGGATCCGGTGCCGCAGTTCATCAGCATGCAGCTCGACCCCGCGCGTACGCAGCCGATCGCGAGCCTCCAGGGCGGCACGGGCACCGTGCAATATCGCCGCGCGCTCGGCCCGACGGTCTTCTACACGCCCTGGGCATACGTCGATCACCTGCTGCTGCCGGCTGGGACGTCGGTCGGTCCCGGCTCGGAAGCAGGGATCGGCGGCTTCTACTTCGTCATGAAGGGCGACGGCACCGCCACGATCGGCAACGAGACCGCGCCGATCAAGACCGGCGACGCCATCCCGGTGCGGGTCGGGGAAACGAAAGGCTTTGCCAACACCGGGACCACCCCACTCGAGTTCCTCGTCGTCGGCGTTGCCCGCGACATGAACAAGAAGAACGACCTTCTGGCGACGCCGCCGCAGCGTCTCGGCGGCCCCGGGCGCGGGAGAGGCCTCTAGGGTGCCGACCCAGACGACAGAGACCACGTCCACCGCCCGGTATAGCGTCGTCGCGCTCGCGACGACGCTGGCGATGGTCACTTACCTCGATCGCACGGCCATCGGGACCCTCGCGCCGGGCATCCGCCGCGACCTCGGCCTGACCGCGGTCGAAATGGGCTGGGTGTTCACGGTGTTCCAGCTGGCATACGGGCTGTTCGAGATCCCCACCGGGCGATGGGCGGATCGCGTCGGCACCCGCTCCGTTCTCGCGCGCATCGTCATCTGGTGGTCGGTGATGACGATGGCGACGGCGGCGGCCGCCAGCTACGTCACGATGCTCGTGATCAGGTTCCTGTTCGGCGCCGGCGAGGCGGGCGCCTGGCCGGCTGTGGCGCGGACGTTCTCACGCTGGATTCCGCAGCCGGAGCGCGGCCGGGTGCAAGGGATCTTCTTCTGCGGCGCTCACCTCGTTGCCGGGTTGACGCCGGCCTTCATCGTCGGCGGCGGGTTGCTGGGGCCGTGGCCCGGCCTGCTCAGCGTGATGTCGTGGCGCGGCGTGTTCGTGGCCTTCGGTATGGTCGGACTCGTGTGGGTTGCGCTGTGGCTTTATTGGTTTCGCAACGATCCGTCCGAGCACCCGTCAGTCAGTCCGTCGGAGCTGGCGCTCATCCTCGCCAGTCGGCGGCGCGTCACCGAGCACGGTGGCGGCTGGGCGTACTGGCGGACGCTGATCCGCAGCCGGAATATGCTCGCGCTGAGCGTCATGTACATCCCGAACTGCATGATCTTCTACTTCTGCATCACCTGGCTGCCGTCGTACCTGCTCGAGCGACACGGCTTCAACATCTCGGGCATGGCGCTCTTCGCCGGGTTGCCGCTCCTCGTGAGCATGCCGGGCGATCTGCTGGGCGGGTGGCTGACTGACCGTCTGTGCGTCCGCTACGGGCTCCGCGTCGGCCGCTGCGGACTCGGCGGGATCGCTTACGTCCTCGTCGGTTGCTGTCTCATTGCGGCGGCTGCGGTCGGCACGCCGGTGCTCGCGGCGGTGTTGATCGCGGCGGCGACCGGCCTGACGATGTTCACGCTCGGGGCCGCGTGGGGCACGGTCATGGAGATTGGCGGCAATCACGTGGGAGTCGTCGGCGGCACCATGAACTCCATCGGCAACCTGGTCGCCATGCTCAATCCGCTCATCGTGGCCTACTCCGTGGCCTGGTTTGGCAGCTGGGATGTGCCCTTGTACGTGATGGGCGCCCTGTTTCTCATCGGCGCCGGCTGCTGGGCGCTGGTCGATCCCACGCGCCCGGTGTTCGCCGAGGCGTAAACCCACTCAATCAAGGAGACTGTCGTGGTACGACGTGGAATTCTGAAGGGCCTGTTCGCCGGCATGGCTGGCGCCTGGGCCGCGCGGCTGGCGGCGCCCGAGCGCGTCGCGGCGCAGACGAAGCACATCCGCCTGTACGTCGAGATGGACATCGCTCCGGGCCGCGAACGCGAGCTGCTCGACCTGTTTCACAACCAGTTCGTTCCCGAGGCGGTCAAGCACGAAGGCTACATCCGCGTGAAGCTGCTCAAGCGGCGAACGGTGATCCAGGGCAGCGTGCCGCCGGCGCACAACTACCGCTTCGAGCTCGAGTTCGAGAGCGAGGAGCTCCGGCAGAAGTGGATCGCGTCGGCGGAGCATCAGCGCGTGTGGCCGCCGGTCGAGAAGACGATGACGACGACCAAGGACTATCCGGTCGTGCTCTACGACGAGGTGTAAGGGTGAAGTTGAAACGAGGCGCGTACGCGCTTGGGCTTGCTGGCTTGCTCGCCGCAGCCTGCGGTAAAGAAAGCGCCGCGACGACGGCGGCTCCTGCGGCTGGTGCCCCGGCTGCCACGACGGCGGGGAACGTTGGCAAGATCGAACGGATCGATCCGGCGCTGGACGCGCTGGTTGCCCCGACGGCGGCGATCGAGAAAGTGGCGGGCGGCTTCAAGTTCACCGAAGGCCCGCTCTGGCGTCCCGATGGCACGCTGTGGTTCAGCGACGTGCAGGGCAATGTGGTCCGCTCGGTGACGCCGGACGGCAAGGTGACGGTGATCATCGAGAACTCCGGAGGGGCCTCGAACGCCGCGCCCGACGCCTTCATCGGCTCGAACGGCATGGCGCAGGCGCCGGACGGCTCGGTGTGGATGGTGCAGCACGCTGCTCGGCGGATCGTGCGCGTCGCGCCGGATCACACGCTGACACCGGTGGTGTCGACGTTTGAAGGCAAGCGCTTCAACAGCCCGAACGACCTGGTATTCGCGAAGGACGGCGCGCTCTACTTTACCGATCCGCCGTACGGTCTGGCCAAGCAAGACGACGATCCTGCCAAGGAGATCACGTTCAACGGCGTCTACCGGTTTGCCAACGGGCAGGTGCAAGCACTGGTGCGCGATCTCGCGCGGCCCAACGGCCTGGCGTTCTCGCCAGATTACAAGATCCTCTACGTCAACAACTCCGAGGCGGCGAAGAATCTCGTGATGCGCTACGACGTCGCCGCCGACGGGTCGTTGAGCAACGGGCGCGTGCTCGCGGACCTCACGAGCAAAGTCGACGGCCTGGCCGATGGGCTGAAAGTGGATGCGAAGGGAAACATCTACACTTCAGGTCCGGGCGGCGTCTGGGTCCTGTCGCCCGACGGCAAACACCTCGGCACCATCCAACCGCCCGAAGTTCCTGCCAACTGCGGATGGGGCGACGATGGCAAGACGCTGTACATGACGGCAGTGACCGGCGTCTACCGGGTCAGGACGCTGGTCGGCCGGTAGGTACCGGCGTCCGCGTGGCGCCTATGCGACCCGGTCCATCGGACCGGACGTCCCTTGCTAATCAGGGCCGGCGCGGACCCCCGCCGTAGTGGCGACGAGTAAGGCGCGCCGGCCCTCAGAACTGGGCGTGCCCGACGAAGGGGCCGCTGCGGCGTCGGTCCCCGCTGCGAACGCCGTTGAACGACCTCACCGGCCGGCGGCTGTCGAGGCCGACTGCAGGCGATCCGCGAGCAGCGTCAGCATGCGGGCGTACTCAGCGTCGGCTTTTTGCAGCTTGTTCTCGTAATCCTCCTTCGAGAGCTTCTGCCGCTTCCAGTCGCCGTCGAAGATGGTCTGGACGGTCCCCTGTTCGTACATGACGTCGATTCCCTCGTCGTCGTTGGTCAGCCCATCGCATCCCATGTCCTCGAAGAAGATCTTCGTCTCCGGCACCGCGGTCGAGTTCAACACGGCGTAGACCTCGGCGAACTGACCCTGCGCGATCTGGGATTCCAGGTAGGGGCTCGCCGATGATTTGGCCCCGACGACGAGCAGTTGGACGTCAGGGATCAGCATGGCGGCGATCACCCGTCCAGGGTTCTGCGGGTCGGTCGCCGCGACCGTGCTGAGCTGGCGAGACTTCATCAAGCCAACCAGACCCTCGGCGGCCTTCGGTGACTGCTCGGGGCCGGTAGCGCCGGCAACGATGCCGGCAGATCCCGTCAAGAGGCAGGCGAACATCACGAATCGGGTGACTTCGGCGCGCATCACGGCACCTCCTTTGACCTCAAACAATAATACTCCAATCCGCTGCCGCTCCACTGCGCTATGGGACGCGCGTAGACGCATGCGAGTGTCGCCCGCCCACGGAAACGGATCTACGAGGACGCGTCGACGTCCATCGGGTGACGTCAGATGCGAACCGAATTGTGAAGTCCCAGGGGACTAGAACAAGGCGGGCTGAATGTCGTACGACAGTTGACCGTCGACGATCCGCGCCGGCTCGATCAAGCGGTGCAAGGCAGGCGGCTTCGCCGTTTCGATGTGCCAGGTTTCCTCGCCCAGAGCCACGAGCTGATCTGCCAGCAGCCGGCGATGACAACGCCACCAGAGTAGCTCCGCGCACATCACCGCAGACCTCAGACCGCCCGCGATCATGAGCAGCTCGAAGAGCCCTGCGGCAAATTCTTCGGTCTGCATGTGGTCGGCGTAGCCGCGGAACGACGGATGACGCCAGCCCGTGTTCGTGGAATCAGGATTCGGCGTGCGCCGCCCGCCCAAGGCTGGGATCCAGCAGTAGGCGATGCCGGCCGCGTCGAGCGATGCCGCCAACGGCTGCGCGTTGAACCAGGGAAGACGACGCGAGGCAGGGAAGCGCCGAACATCGATCAGCGCGTCGATATCGTGGGCGCGCAGCACGGCGACAAACTCCTCGATGCGGCGCGTCGAGTGGCCCACGGTCCATACCATCTCGCGATCTTATCGGGACCGGGGCCATCGGCGTCACCGTTGTCGGCGACACCGCATTCGTGCTGATTGAGCGCGCCAAAGCGGTGGCGGTACCGTATCCTCCGAAGTAGCATCGAGCGGCCGGCGCGCGTCGAGAGCACGTTTCGAGCCACTCGATCTGCAGGACTCCTGTGCCCACGCGCGTGCGTCTATCGCGGTTTCTCTGTTGCTCCTGCTCCTGGCGACGTCAGCGGCCGCGACCCAGGCAGCTCTCGAGGTGTATCAGTGATGACTCGTCCGACTCTCCGTCGCCTCGCTCCCGGCATCGTCGCCACGGTGACCTGCGGCCTCGTCGGGATCGCCGCCACTCGCGTGGTGCTCACGCAATCGCCGCAGGCTGCCGGGGCGGCACTCAAGAACCCGGTCGCGTCGACGCCCGAGTCGATCGCGGCCGGCAAGAAGGCCTACGACACGAATTGCGCGGCGTGCCACGGCGACCGCGGGCAAGGCGCCGTGAAAGCCGGCACGGCCATCTCGATCATCCAGGAGCAGAACGGCAAGCAGCCACCTGACTTGACCGATACGACTTGGGACCATGGCGGCTCTGACGGCGAGATCTACACCGTGATCAAGCGTGGTGTGCCGCCGACGATGATGGCCGGGTGGGACGGACGGATCTCGGATACCGAGATCTGGAGCATCGTGAACTACCTGCGGGCACTGGCGAACGGTACCGCCGCGGCCGCGCCGTCAGCCGGGCCCGCGTCGTCCAGCCCGCGGCCGACGCTCGAACTGGCCGACTACGTCCAGATGCCGGTAACCGCCGATAACAGCGCCGATAACACCCGGGCGGAGCTGGCCCGGGTCAACTTCCTGCGCGAGGAGCCTGGTGGCCGCCGGTTCTTCGTAGCCGATCTGAACGGTCCGCTCTATATCTTCGACAAACAGACCAAGGCGTTCACGGTGTATCTGGACTTCAACGGACTGGGGAACCGTCGCGGCCTTTTTCGGCGGTTCACTTTTGAGCGCAACTTCGCCACCGGGCTGATCAACGTCGTCTTCGATCCCGACTACGCGCGGAACGGCATCTTCTACACGCTGCACATGGAGGATCCCACCACGCCGCAGGCTGCCGCGGAGCCCAGAGCCGGCGTGGTACCAGGCCTCGATCTCACGAAGTACGAGACGACGCCGGCCACGGTCACGCCGGCGCAGCCCGGCGCCGTCATCAACCGCGAGGCCGTGATGATCGAATGGACCGATCGCAACATCGCCAACACGACGTTCGAAGGAACGGCCCGCGAAGTGTTGCGCCTCCAGCTGGCGTCTCCGATCCATCCGCTCGGCGAGATGACGTTCAACCCGAGGGCGAAGCGCGGCGATGCGGAGTGGCGGGTGATGTACGTCGGTGTCGGCGATTCCGGCACCGGCGAGCAGCGCGACATCCGCCGCCTGAACCCGCAGCGGCTCGACAACTTCTGCGGCAAGATTCTCCGCATCGTCCCGGACCTGCGCGAGCACACGGCGGCGACCACCGTCAGCGACAACGGCCGCTACCGTATCCCGACTGACAATCCGTTCGTCTCCGTCGACGGTGCGCGGAAAGAGATCTGGGCGCTGGGCCTGCGCAACCCGCATCGCATGATCTGGGACGTCGAGCCGGGCCAGACGACGGCACCCACCCTGATCGCCTTCAACATCGGCCTGACGTCCTGGGAATCCGTGTTCATCATCAAGAAGGGGGCGAATTACGGCTACCCGTTGCGCGAGGGCATTCAGGCGATGAGCCCGGCAGGGATGAGCCCGGTGCCGGCCGACGACACCATCCCGCTGCAGATCACTGACACCGTGACGCGCGGCACGATGAAGCCGACCTACCCGGTGATCTCCTACCCGCACGCGGCCTCCGGCGGCGACGCGATTGCCGGCGGGGTCATCTACCGCGGCCGGCGGGTGCCGTCATTGGCCGGCAAGCTGCTGTTCGGTGACATCACGACCGGGCACCTCTGGTACGCCGAGATGGCGGACGTCCGCCGCGCCGATGACGGCGTCGCGGCGACGCTCGCGCCAATGCACGAAGTCGAATCGAACATCCGCCGTCTGGTCGAGGAGACCTTCCGCGCGCGAGGCGGCAAGGGCGACACCCTCCCTGGAACGGGCGTCATCTCGGGGCGCGGCCGGGTGGACATGCGACTGGCTCAGGACGGTGATGGCGAGATCTATGTGCTCACGAAGAGCGACGGGATGATCCGATCCGTGGTGGGATTCAAGGAGGCGAAACCGTAGAGCGGCGGCAGTTGATGTGACTCGCTGGCGTGGTTCTCAGTCGTTTCGCACGCCAGCCTGCGTCAGGACGGTTTGCCCGTATCGCTGCCATCCCCGACGTGCGCGGGCCGGTGTGCCACGTCCCACTCCTCGGCCTGCTGCGCCTTCTCGGCTTCGATGAGATGCTCGGTCATCAGCCGTGCCGCGGTGTCCGGTTCCTGATCGCGGATCGCCTGATAGATCTGCCAGTGCGCATCGGCGACCGGCCGCAGATCCCGGCGCCGATCGGCGGTCTGCCGCCGCTGTTCGTAGAACATCGCCGAGATCATCTCGACCACCGACGCGAGGATCGGGTTTCCTGACGCCGTGCCGACGGCGGCATGGAAGCGGATGTCCGCGACGAGGAAGGCCTGAGGGTCATCGCTCGTGGCGAACATCGCGCTGACGGCGTCGGAGATCCCGGCGAGCTGCGCGGCGGTTCGGCGTTCCGCGGCCATCCGCGCGATGCTCACCTCCAACGTGCGGCGCGCCTCGAACATCTGCCGGTGGGTGAACCCGTGCAGCGCGGCCAGCACGCTGAGCGGTTCGCTATCCAGGATCGGTGGGCCATCGGCGACGAACGTGCCGGCGCCGTGGCGGATGACGATGAGCCCCTTGGCGGCAAGCGCCTGAAGCCCGGCCCGCACGCTCGTGCGGCTGACCCCAATCTCCCTGACCAGTTCACGTTCGGTGGGTAGCCGCTGGCCCGGCTTGTAGTGCCCGTGGACCACCAGCTCGCGCACATGACGGACGACCAGTTCGTTCGCCATGAGGTCGCTGGCTCGCTCTGAAATCGGGGACGTTCTACTCAAGGTCACACAAGGTTACGCCCGTAGCGCTGCTACGATAATACAGTTCCGCCGAATTCCTAAACACTTTGGCCCGGCGCCGCTCGCCGCACCGCGCGTAAAGGTGAAATTGGTCATACCTATTTACGCGGCACCAAAATAAGGTCGGATCTTTTCCTTGACTGAGCGCCCAACGTAGATAACATTCCGTCGCGCGACAGATTGGTAGGAGATGTGTCGCGAGCGCCAAAATCGTGGCTCCGGCCTACGCAATCGGCGGACGGTCCAGGGTGCTACTCAGCGCGGCGACGAGGCTGGGTAGGGAGGAGGCAACGTTCATGACTGTGAGAGCGTGGCTGTGGAGGCATCTGGCGGCAGCGGGCATGCTCGGACTGGCGGCGAGCGTGTCGGCCCAAATCACGACCGGCACCCTCACCGGGACGGTCAGGGACAAGCAGGGCGGCGTCGTCCCCGGCGCCACCGTGACGGTGATCAGCGAATCGCAGAACACGAGGTCCTCGCCGGTCATCACTGACGCCTCGGGCGATTTCGTGTTCCCGAACTTGCGGGCCGATACCTACACCATCGAAGTCTCGATGCCGTCCTTCAGCACCCTGAAGCGGGCAGGCGTGCAGGTCAGCCCCGGCGAGCGCGTGACCGTGGGGCAGCTCCAGATTGAGGTCGGCGGCACCACGGAAGTGGTCGACGTCAAGGCCGAAGCGCCGCTCGTGCAATCGGCTTCCGCCGAGCGATCCTTCACGATCTCGACCGACGCGGTCACCAACCTGCCGATCGCCGGGCGCGCCTTCACGCAGCTGGCGTCGCTGGCCCCGGGCGTCACGGGTACCAGCCGGATCGGGGATCGCTCGTCCACCGGTGGCGGCGATACCAACATCCAGATGGACGGCGTGTCGACGATGGATACGGGCAGCAATCGCGCGATCATCGACTTGAACGTCGAATCGATCGCGGAAGTGAAGGTGCTCGTCTCGAGCTATCAGGCGGAGTTCGGACGTTCGAGCGGCCTGCAGATCACCGCAGTCACCAAGAGTGGCACGAACCGCTTCCGCGGCTCGGTCTATGATGTCGAACGCAATTCCGACTGGAATGCCAACAGCAAGACGAACATCCTGAACGGCGATCCCAAAAACGTGCTGCGGCAGCGGGACTGGGGGTACTCGATCGGCGGCCCCGTCGGGAAGCCCGGGGGATCCAACAAACTCTTTTTCTTCTACACGCAGGAGTTCGAGCCGCGGACGGGCGGCAATGACGTGATCCGCTATCGCTTGCCGACCGCGCTGGAGCGGCAGGGGGACTTCTCGAAGTCGACGGACAACCTCGGGAACCCCTATCCGTACGTGAAGAACCCCGCCGTGTCGGGGACGTGCTCGGCCACGAACACGAGTGCGTGTTTTGCCGATGGCGGCGTTCTCGGGCGGATTCCGGCGGCGCAGTTGTACCAAACCGGGCTCAACATCCTGAAGATGTATCCGCTGCCGAACATCGACAACCCGCCTGCGGGGCAGCCCTACAACTTCGAGATCACGCGTCCATCGGAGTCGATCCTCAGCACGCAGCCCGCCGTCCGCTTCGACTACCAGGCCACACAGAAATTCCGCGCCAGCTTCAAGTACTCAGGATTCACTCAGCGCGAGCAGGTGCAGCAAGGGTCCATTCCCGGCTGGAACGACACCCGGATGGTCCACCCCAATGTCTCGCTGATCGCCACGACCGCCAACTACACGCTCAGCCCGACCCTGTTCCTGGAAGGCACGTTCGGGCGCAGCCAGGCCTACCAAGGCGGCTGTTTCGGGGTCGGTGGCGGCGGCGGACCGCAGTTCTGCAATGCCTTCCCGGTCGGCGACAACGCCAACCGGAACAACATCGGCTTGGGCACACTGCCGTTCATCTTCCCGGAGGCGAGCACGATCGATCAGCGGTATTTCGTCTACGACCTGCTCAACCGCAGCCAGTCGCCGATCTGGGACGGCACGAATGTCCTGCTGCCCCCCAGCTTCTCGTGGGGCAACCGCATCAGCGGCACCACCCCGAACTACGCCCCCCCGAACATCGGTTTCCCGAGTCAGAACGTCGCTTCCAGCATGGACGTCTCGATCAGCCTGACCAAAGTGTGGGGCCGGCACACGATCAAAACGGGCTTCTACAACCAGTACAGCAACAAGCAGCAGGTGCAGGGCGGCGCGGCGGGCGGACCGAGCCTGAACTTCCAGCAGGACACCGTCGGCACCAATCCGTGCGACACGTCGTTCGGCTTCTCCAACGCCGCGATTGGCTGTTTCAGCTCCTACGCGCAGGGCTCGAAGGGCGTCGAGGGCGAATACATCTACTACAACACGGAAGGCTACGTGCAGGACAACTGGCGCATGAGCAGCAAGGTGACGCTCGACTACGGCGTCCGGCTCGTGCACCAGACGCCGCAGTACGACGCCCGCGGCCAGTCATCGAACTTCTTTCCTGACCAGTGGAACCCCTCGGCGGCGCCGGTGTTGTACGTCGCCGGCTGCGCCAACGGCGTGTACCCGTGCACCGGAACCAACCGCCAGGCGATGAACCCGTTGACGGGCCAGTTCCTCGGTCCGAACAGCACGCTGGCGGTCGGCACGATGGTGCCCAACACCGGCACCGTCACGAACGGATTGGTGCAGGCCGGACAGGGCATCCCGCTCTCGACCTATCTGCAGCCCGCACTGGGCGCGGCGCCGCGGTTCGGCGTGGCGTACGACCTGACCGGCAAGCAGAAGATCGTGCTGCGCGGCGGCGGCGGCTTGTATTTCGATCGCCCGTCGGGCAACGCTGTCTTCGGTCAGGTCCTGAATCCGCCGGCCCGAAAGAGCGTCACACTGCGGTACGGCCAGCTGCAGAACCTCGGTGCGGGCGGCATCGCCACCGAAGCGCCGTCCTCCTTGTCGGTCTACGAGTACGACAGCCCGCTGCCTTCGTCGTGGCAGTGGAACGCCGGCTCGCAGTTCGCGTTGCCCTGGGGCACGGTGGCCGACGTGTCCTACGTCGGCCAGCACGGCTACAACATCGTCGAGGGAATCAACATCAACGCGGTCGACTTCGGGACGGCCTTCCTCAGCCAGAACCAGGATCCGAGCCTGGCGCCGACCACGCCCGGAGCGACATCGCGCTCGAGCGACGAGATGCGGGCGTTCCGCGGCTACGGCTCGATCACGCAGAACGTCAGCCGCGGGTGGATCACGCATCACTCGCTCCAGCTCTCGCTCAACCGCCGCTTCCGAAATGGTCTCTCGTTTGGATTCAACGACACGATCGGACTGTCGGCCCGCGGCAGCGTTGGCGCACGTCTGCAGCACAACCCCGATGGGACGTTCTCGTATCGCGCCGATCAGGCGGACGCTGACGAGCTGTTCCAGACACCGCCGACGCGCCACACGATGAAGGGCAATTTCGTCTGGGACCTGCCCGACGTGCACGGTGAATCGACGGCAGTGCGCGCGCTCGCGCTGATTGTCAACGACTGGCAATGGTCGGGCGTGTGGACCGCGTCGACGGCGAACCCCTACACGGTCGGCTTCAACTATCAGAGCGGCGGCAGCTCGGTGAACCTGACCGGCTCGCCCGACTACGGGGCGCGCATCCGCATCCTCGGCGATCCCGGCCAGGGTTGCAGCAGCGATATCTACCGCCAGTTCGAGACGGCGGCATTCGTCGGACCGCTCGTCGGCAGCGTGGGTCTCGAGTCGGGGGCGGATTATCTCCGCGGCTGCTTCTCCCAGGTGTGGGACATGGCAATTGCCAGGAACATCCGGCTGCCGGGCAGCCGGACGATCCAGCTGCGCGCCGACCTGTTCAATGCCTTCAACCGCGCCGGGATCACCGGCCGGAATACCACGCTGCAGCTCAATACCCCGGCGGACCCGGTGACCAACGTCCAGCCCGCCTTCGACCCGGTCACCGGCCTGCTGAACGACGGCGTCAACCTCACGTCCACCGGCGCCGTGAGCCCGAACCGGTCGCAGCCGAAAAATGCCGGCTTCGGCGTCGCGAACGCGTTTCAGGCGCCACGAAGCATTCAGCTTCAGGTGCGTTTCGCGTTCTGAGGTCAGGTCCCGGGAACGGGGCCGGGCCTCGTTCCCTGCTTCATCCCCCGCGTTCGTTCGACGAGGTCACAACATGAGGCGCTCACGCGTGTCGATGGCCGCTATCTGCGTCGCCGCTGGTCTGACGACGGTCGCGGCCTCTCAGTCCGGTACCTGGCCGTCCGGCGTCCAGAACGTGTCGAAGGAATCGCCGGCGCTGTCGCCGGCAGACGAGCTGAAGACGTTCGTCCTGCCCCCCGGCTACCGCGTCGAGCTCGTCGCGAGCGAGCCGATGATCGAGAACCCGATCCTGATCGACTGGGACCCGTCAGGGCGCATGTGGATCATAGAGATGATCGGGTACATGCAGGACCTCCCGGCGACCAACGAGCGTGAGCCGAGCGGCCGCATCAGCGTGCTCGATGACACTGACGGCGACGGCAAGATGGACACGAAATCTGTGTTCGCGGCCGGCTTCGTCATGCCGCGCGCGCTGAAGGTCCTGGACAAGGGCGTGCTCGTCGCCGAGCCGCCGCACCTGTGGTTCATTCCGTTCGCATCGGCCCCGGGCGCGAGTCCCCGCGCCGGCGAGAAGCAGCTGGTGTGCGACTGCTATGGCACGGCGCTCGGGAATGTGGAGCACAACGCCAACGGCCTGTTGTGGGCGCTGGACAACTGGATGCACACGTCGGAAGGTGATACTTACCTGCGGCTGAAGGACGGCAAGTTCGAGACGCGCCGCACGCTCTCGCGCGGCCAGTGGGGCGCCTCGCAGGATGACGTCGGCCACGTCTACCGCAACTCGAACAGCTCGGCGCTGCACATCGACCTCGTCTCCACGCCGTACTACGTACGCAACCCGAACCTGACCACGACCCGCGGCAGCTACGAGTTCATGGGGGACCCGGGCGAGCTGAACGTGACGTTCCCGATCCGCCCCAATCCTGGTGTCAATCGTGGCTACGTCGACAGCCAGCTGCGGGCGGATGGCACGCTCGCGACTTACACGGGCGTGAACTCGCCCATGGTGTACCGCGGCGACCGCCTGCCGGCAGACCTCGCCGGCAACGTGTTTGTCGCCGAGCCCACCGGGAACCTCGTCAGCCGCATGATCGTGACCGACAACGGGCGGACGTTGCGGGCACGAAAGGCCTATGCGAACGCCGAGTTCCTGGCTTCGACCGACGAGCGGTTTCGCCCTGTCTACCTGTCGTCAGCCCCGGACGGGACGATCTACGTCGTCGACATGTACCACGGCATCATCCAGCACAAGGGCTTCATCACCGAGTACCTGCGCGATCAGATCCTCTCTCGCAAACTGGAGAGCCCGATCAACATGGGTCGCATCTTCCGCGTCGTCCACGAGACGACCCGCCGGGACAGACGACCGGCCCTGTCGACCGTGCCGATTCCGCAGCTGATCGAGACGCTGTCGCATCCCAACGGGTGGTGGCGTGACACCGCCCAGCGGCTGCTCGTCGAACGGCACGACAAGGCTTCGATCGCGCCGCTCAAAGCTCTCGCTGACAACGCCAAAGACGTGCGCACCCGGCTTCATGCGCTGTGGACCCTCGACGGCATCGACGCGATCGAGCCGGCGACGATCGTCAGGGCGCTCGGCGATGCGTCGCGTGACGTCCGCGCCTCGGCGGTCCGCATCTCGGAGCGCTGGATCGCCGACGACAAGAGCCTCGTCCAGCCGGCGCTTACCGCGAGGGTCGACGACCCTGACTGGCAGGTCCAGGAGCAGCTGGCGGCTTCTCTCGGCACGGGGGCTGCTCCGCTGAAGGTGACGAGGCTGGCGGCACTGCTCGAGAAGCGCGGCGACGATCCGGTGGTGATCGACGCGGCGCTCAGCGGACTGCGGGGGAGCGAGCCGGCCGTCCTGACGACCCTGCTCCAGTCGACGGCGCAGTCTCCGGCGCGCGAAGCGGCGATCACGATGGTGGCGGCGACGATTGCGCGCAGCGCGCAAGACGCTGACGTCCAGTCACTCTTCCAGCGATGCGCGGACGAGGGGCTGGTCGAGTGGCAGCGCTCGGCGCTGCTCCGCGGCGCGGAGGTGGCGCTGCTCGGGGCGGCCCCGCCCGGCACGGCCGGCCGCGGCCGCGCCGGGGGTGGTGCGGCGGCTGGAATCCAGGCCAGCAACGGTCGGGGTCAGCGCGGCGGTCCCGGTGGTGCCCCGGCGTTCCCACGCGAAGGCGCTGGGGGACGGGGCGATGCCGCGGCTGACGGCGTTCCTCAGGCGGGCGGAGCGCGCGGTGGTCGCGGGGGGGGCGGTGGCGTGCTCCGTCTGCACCGCGAGCCGGCGTTGGCCGCGGTCGCGGCGCGCGGCGGAGAGACCGGACAGCGTGCGACGGCGTTGCTCGCGCGCATGGAGTGGCCAGGCAAGCCCGGTGCGTCCACGCCGGTTGCGCCGCTGTCGCCGACCGAACAAGCGCGCTTCGCGGCGGGTCAGGACGTCTACAAGAGCGTCTGCGAGGCCTGCCACCAGCCTGACGGCCGCGGCCAGGATCGGGTCGCCCCCGCGTTGGTGGGATCTGCGTTGGCGCTTGCGGCCAGTGACATCCCGGCGAGAATCCTGTTCAACGGCAAGGAAGGGAAGGTCGGGTTGATGCCGCCTCTCGGCACGGTGCTCACCGACGATCAGATCGCCGCGGTTCTGACCTACGTTCGTCGCGAGTGGGGCCAGACCGGCGCTCCGGTCGACGCGGCGAGTATCAAGGAGGCGCGCGCGGCCGCGGCGGGACGCCAGAAGCCGTGGACGGATGCCGAGCTGCAGGCCCTGATCGGCCCGAAATAACCGCGCAATTTCATTGCGCAATGGAGAACAAAGACGATGACGTATACGCGACGACAGTTCGGCACGATCGCGCTCGCGGGCCTGCCGGCCAGCTTGCTCGTCCGGCCACATTCTGCTGCTGGCGGCTTGCTGCAGGCGAAACCAAATTCGAAGTGGGCCGGCGTGCAGGTCGGCATGAACGTGCCGTACAACTTCAAGACCGGCAACTACATGACCGCGGACGACATCATCGCCCGATGCCAGCAGCTCGGGGTCAGTGCAATGGAGCTGCGCGCGCAGCCGGTCGAATTGTTCATGGGATCGCCCACCGCCGTGACGGCCGCGGCGTCAGCGGGCACCCGGGGCCGCGGTGGCGGCGGCCGCGATGAGGGTCGTCAGGGGGCTGCCGCTGCGCCTCCTCCCGCGGCACGTGCCGGCCAGGGCGCGGCGCCGCAGGGGGCGGCTGGGGAACCTGCAGGGCGCGGCGGCCGCGCGGCGCCAACGCCGGAACAACAAGAGGCGCAGCGCGCTGCCGCCGAGGCCACCCGGAAGTGGCGCACGAGCGCATCGCTCGATAAGGCCAAGGAGTTCCGGCGCAAGTTCGACGACGCGGGGATCGCCCTCTCCATCATCAAATGGGACGGGATCTTCGCCATGGCTGACGACGAAGTCGACTACTGCTTCCAGTTGTCGAAGGCGCTGGGCGCCACGGCCTTGTCTACCGAGATTTCGATCGAGGACACCAAGCGCATGGGGCAGTTCGCGGACAAGCACAAGATGCCGATCGGATATCACGGCCACGCGACGACGTCGGCCGCGGATTTCGAGACGGTGTTGTCGTACGCGAAGTACAACGCGGTGAACCTCGACCTCGGGCACTTCACGGCGGGTCAGAACCAATCGCCCGTGCCGTTCATCAAGAAGAACTACGCGCGGATCACCCACGTCCACGTGAAGGATCGCAAGCTCAATAACGGACCGAACGTGCCGTTCGGCCAGGGTGACACGCCGATCAAGGAAACGTTGCAGCTGATGCGCGACAACAAGTGGCCGTTTCAGGCGATCGTCGAGTTCGAGTACCCGGTCCCGGCGGACTCGGACCTGAACACCGAGCTCGCCAAGACGATGCAGTACTGCAAGGAGTGTCTGTTGGCGTAGCCGGCGACATTTCCAGCGAGCTTTTACATGGTCTGACTCGGCGCTTGACAGGACCGTCGGCGGGCACGACACTCGTGCCGACCCAGCACATGTTCCTCGATGCCCGCCGCCAGAAGCTCGTCGAGCGGCTGTTCGAGGAGGCACTCGAGCAACCGGCGGATCTCAGGACGGCGTGGCTGACGCGCGCGTGCGCCGGCGATGATCTGGTCGATCGAGAGACCACCGCACTTCTGGCGGCGCACGATCACGCGGGTCTGTTCCTCGAGGTCCCGGCGTTCGCTATGCGGGGAACAGGCATCGGGCGTGAGCCGCAGCCGGGCGAGCGCCTGGGCCACTACGAGATCCTCGAGCGACTCGGTGAAGGGGGCATGGGGGCGGTGTACCGCGCGATCGACCATCGCCTGGGCCGGAACGTCGCGATCAAGTTCCTCTCAGCGTCGCTCGCGAACGATCCCGAGTGGCTCCTCCGCTTTGATGAAGAAGCGCGGCTCGCCGGCTCCCTGAACCATCCCAACGTCCTGGCCGTTCACGACATCGGCACAGGTTCGTCAGGACCCTACCTCGTCTCGGAAGTGCTCGAAGGCGAGACGTTGCGCGAGAGGCTCGCCCGAAGGGCGGTCGGCGTGCGTGCCGCGGTGGAGATCGCCTTGGGCATGGCGCGCGGCCTCGCCGCCGCGCACCAGCAATCGATCGCGCATCGAGACCTGAAGCCTGAAAACGTGTTCCTGACGCGCGACGGGCAGGTCAAAATCCTCGACTTCGGAATTGCGCACCGCCTTCCGCCGGCCGACCAGTCGACCGCGGACGGGGCGCGGTTGTTGAGTCGCGGCGCGCGGGCCGGCACGATCGAATATCTGTCGCCCGAGCAAGCGCGCGGTGAACCGGCCGATTCTCGCGCCGACCTCTTTGCGTTCGGCGTGGTGCTCTACGAGATGCTGGCCGGCGTCCGCCCGTTCTCGCGGGCGAGCGCGGACCAGACCCGCCACGCGATCGTTTCCGACGAACCGGCGGCGTTCCGGGCCGCGCTCGGTGTGCCCGTGGAACTCGAACGCCTCGTCTGGAGTTGCCTGGCCAAGGAGCCAACTCGCCGTTTTCAGTCGGCTGCGGATCTGGCCGTGGCGCTCGAGGCTGTCACCGCAGGTCGCGCCTTGCGATCCTGGCGCCTTCGCGGCGGATGGTGGGGCACGGCATGGCGCGGCATCGCCTGGAGCGTGCCGGCTGCGCTCGCCGCCCTGGCCGCGATGGCCGTGTTCTCGACGCAGAGCCGCGCGGTAGCCACTGTCGCGCAAACGATGCGGCCGCCTAGCGCGACGACGTTCGCCTCAGTCCCGGTCGTCTCCCCCGATGGATCGTCGATCGCGTTTGTCGCCGAGGGCGTCGACGGGCGATTCATCTGGGTTCGCCCTCTTGCAACGCTGACCGCCAGACGCGTCGATGGCACGGCCGGGGCGCTCCAGCCGTTCTGGTCGCCGGACGGCGGATCGCTGGGGTTCTTCGCGGACGGCAAACTGAAAAAGGTGTCACTCTCGCAGGGCGCGGGAGTCGAGCTCGCCGAAGCGCCGGCGCCGAGAGGCGGCACCTGGACGGCCGGCGAGACAATCGTCTACGCGCCGGACGTTTCGTCGGAGCTTCGGGCAGTTCGTGCGAGCGGCGGCGCTCCGTGGAGCGTGACAGTCCTCGACCGTCACCATGGCGAGAACTCCCACCGCTGGCCGCAGGCGCTGCCGGATGGGTCGCACGTCCTGTTTCTGTCGCGCAATGAGACCGTCGATCGTTCAGGAGTGTTCGTCGCCGACCTCGCCGCCGCTGACGGCTCTTCTACGTCACTGGCACCTGGGACGTCGAACGCTGTACTGGCTCGCGCCGTGTCCGGTTCCACGTGGCTGCTGTTCGTCAGGAGCGGCGTCCTGCTCGCGCGCGCATTCGATGTGCAGCGCCGAGTGCTGACTGGCGGCGATGAGGCGGTTGCCAGGGGAGTGGGGGAGGCGTCGCCGGAGCTTCCGGCAGCGGTGTCGGCCTCGCAATCAGGCGTGTTGGCCTATTCGTCCTGGGCCGGTCCTCGGCAGCAGCTCGAGTACGAAGATCTGCGAGGCCGCGTCGTCCGGGTGCTGGGCGATCCGGGTATCTATATGAATCCCCGGATTTCGCCCGACGGCGAGTCGCTCGCCTTCGCACGCCTGGACGCTCAAACGGGCCAGGTGGATGTCTCCGTCCTGCACGTCGCCAGCAACAGGACGAGGCGGCTCACGAGCGAGCCCAGTTTCAGCGGAATACCGGCGTGGTCGCCTGATGGGCGCCGCATTGCGTACACCGCCGATCGACTGAATCCGTCGAGCCTCGATCTGTACATGCGGCTCGCCGATGGCACGGGACAGGAGACGTGCCTGGTGTGCCAGCCGGGGATCCAGACGAACGCAGAATGGACGCCGGATGGTCGATTCATTCTCTACGACTCGGTGAGCAGTGGCCACAGCCAGATCTGGGCCGTGCCGGCGTCGGGAGACGGCGCGCCGATGGTGGTCCTCCCCACTGTCTCCTCCCTCGGCCCGCGTGTGTCCCCGGATGGCCACTGGCTGGCCTACGTCTCGGACGAATCTAGCCGGCGCGAAGTCTACGTCCGTGAGTTGCACTCCGACGGCCTCGCACCCATCGTCGGCCCGGCGCGAACGGTGTCCGTCGCCGGCGGTAACGAGCCGCGATGGCGGCGCGACGGGCAGGCGTTGTACTACGTGGGGCCGGACCGGCACCTGGTGTCGGTGTCGGTCGGCGCACACGGGCAGTTTCTGTCCGACGTCTCAACGCGGCTGGCCGCCTGGTTCGATCCGGTGCCGGGCGGCCCGAGGCCGTTCGCGTTCGCCCACTACGACGTGGCCGCAGGCGAAGGGGAGCTGATCGTCCCGCGGCAGATGTCCACGACGCCCACCCCCGCGACGATCGTCAGTGGCTGGGTGCCACCGTCGATGCCCGCGGCTACCGGCTGGATCGCTCGGACCGTGGCAGGCTTCGCCTGGCTTTCCGCCAAGTGACGAGGACTCCCACTCCCGAGGCGAGGAGCAGCGCCATCGACGGCTCGGGTACGACGGCCGGCGCGGTCACGCTGACGCTTCCCGTGGACGTGAAGGTCGACGTCGGGCTGACGTCCGAAGCCCGTCTCGACGTCAGGATCAGAAGCCCGCTCCCGGTCGCACTGGCGAACATCCCGGTGCCCGACGTGACGCTGAAGGGCGCGGTCAGGATCGTGGTCCTCGCCTGCGTGATCGGATCGATGACCGGTGGCGACGAAACCGCCGTCGCATCGAGCGTTCCCTCGAAGATGTTGGCATTGCCGAAGTCGAAGGTGACCAGGCCGCTGAGCAGCGATCCCGTGCCGTTCGGGACGGCCGCGTGCACGACGAGATCGAACAGGAAGTCACCAGTGCCGATGGCGCTGATCATGGGCTGCGTGCTCATGCCCTTGATCTCGATGTTCGGGAAGGGGGAGAGAAACGCAATCGTGCCGCTGTTGTCGAGCGGAAAGGTGATTGTGCCAGCTGTCGCGGCGGTCGGCCATGCGAGGCACAAGACGATAGCCAGGGCGCTGGCGATGGGGTTTCCACGCATGCGGGCCTCCGATGAGGTGTATCTCGTGTTCACGCGCATTCCTCCCGTGTTCGGCACTGTCCGGACGAGGACCGTCGCCGCGGCTACCCACTAAGGCGAGGGAGCGGCCAAAATCTTGTCATTGATGTCGAGCTGGCCGACGCCCAGGCCGCAAGTCACAGAGTTGCTCGTCGCCTGGGGAGGCGGCGATCGCCTGGCACTCGAGCGTCTGGTGCCGCTGGTCGAGGCGGAACTGCGACGTCTGTCCCGGTATTACCTGCGTCGCGAGCGCAAGGGGCACGTGCTCCAGACGACCGCGCTCGTCAACGAAACGTTCACCCGTCTGCTCGGATGGAAGGACGTGAGCTGGCAGAATCGGGCTCACTTCTTTGGCATGGCCGCACGGTTGATGCGGAACATCCTGGTGGATCTCGCGCGTCATCGACCGAAGGGTCTAGAAGGGCAAGACGTCCAGATGGTCGACGTGGGAGTTGTCGATCGGGTGGGTGTCGGCCGAACCGAGGATCTGATCGCGATCGATGACGCACTGCAGGCCTTGGCGCGAAAGGACGCGCGCCAAGCGCAGATCGTCGAACTGCGGTTCTTCGGCGGGTTGACGCTGCCGGAGATTGCGGTCGTGCTGGGGGTCGCGCCGATCACGGTCAGCCGTGAGTGGACCAAGGCGCGGGCCTGGCTGTATCGAGAACTCAGTCGCCCGAGCGAGGGCTAGAAGGGCTGTGCGGAGCTGGACTGCCAAATTGAGGCTCTCAAGCCGCGCGCCAAGCCAGCAAGCATCACGATGGCTGTTGGAGTGAAGGAGACGCGGCCCGCGGGTCGGCGTCTCCTCGCACAGTCAGTAAGTGAGCGTTCCGTGCATCGATCCAGGCAGGAGCTCCTGGCCGGTCGACTGCCGGTTGATGACGAACGTCCCGGTCGCCCCGGCAAAGCGGCCGGTCCCACCGGTGACGGTCACGGTTTCGACGATTGTCGTCACGTCGCCGTCGACGGTCGCGTGACCCGTCACGTCGCCGAAGAGGCTGTCGCCGTTCGCGGCACGCATCGTGAGCGAGCCGCTCGAGGTCTCGAGCGGCTCGTTGGCGACGTCGATCAGGACGTCGAATGTTGCCGTGAAGCGGCCGAGATGCGTCGCCGTGCCGGTGCCCGTGAAGTGCACGGACACGGTTGACGGCGGCAGAAATTCCGGTTCGGCCGCCAGCGTCAGGGTCAGCGATCCCTCGAAGGGCCGCGTCGTGCCCTTGGCCGTCGCGGCGGATGCCGGCGGCGCCGCGCTCACCACCACCCCGCCTGTACTCGCCGCGGTGGGGCTAAGCGGTCCGCCCCCGCCATCAGCGCACCCCGCGAGCAACAGCGCCCCGACACAGCCCAGACATCCTACTGTCGCGCGCGCCAGTCCCAGTCTCATGAGTCGCCCTCCTTGGGCTTTGTCCATCAATGGCCCTATCAGGAAAGGCGGTAGCCGCCGGAGAAAACCCGCAACGGCCTTTATCTCGCGCAGCAACAGGGGCTTAGCGGCGTGCTAGAATCGCGCATTCCTTCCGATAAAACAGGCCCCATCGCGAAATCGCCGGCACAGGTCACGTCGCTGCTGCTCGCATGGAACTCGGGCGACCAGTCGGCGTTCGAGCGGCTGGCGCCGATCGTGTACGGCGAGCTGAAACGGCTGGCTCGCGGCTACATGGCGCGCGAGCGTGGCGGCCACACCCTTCAGCCGACCGACCTCGTGAATGAGGTCTACCTCAAGCTCGTCGACGTCACCCGCATTCAGTGGCAGAACCGGGCCCACTTCTTCGCCATGTCAGCGCGGCTGATGCGACGCATCCTCGTGGATTTCGCCCGCGCGCGCCACGCGCGCAAACGGAGTGCGGGCGGCCAGCAGGTGCCGATCGACGATGCGTTGGCTGTCGTCGATCCGGCGACCGACTTCGTCGCTCTGGACGAGGCCCTGAACTCGTTGGCTATGCTCGACGCCCGGAGAAGCCAGGTTGTCGAGTTGCGGTTCTTCGGCGGCCTGAGCGTGATCGAAACCGCCGAAGCCCTCGACGTGTCGGAGGACACGGTGACCCGTGATTGGAAAGTGGCCAAGGCGTGGCTGTCGCGCGAGCTGCACGCGGGCCATGCCGAGAACACGCCAGGGCGCCGTGCAACGTGAGCGGTGGGACCGGATCGCCGAGCTGTACCTAGACGCCCTGCGGATCCCCGCGGCTGGTCGGCCGGGATTCCTGCGCGAGGCCTGTGGAGGCGACGAGTCGCTCAGCCGCGAAGTGGACTCCTTGCTGGCCCAGGGAGACAGCACATTTCTGGAGACGCCGGCATTGCAGGCGGCCGCTCGGCTGATGGATGTCGGAGAAGTGTCCCTGGCGGGGGCACGTCTCGGCCCTTACGAAATCATCTCGCTGGTGGGTGCGGGCGGGATGGGCGAGGTCTACCGGGCCAGGGACACGCGTCTCGAGCGGGTCGTCGCAGTCAAGGTGCTGCCGAGTGGAGACACGGTGTCCCCAGTCGCGCTGCACCGGTTCCGGCGCGAAGCGCGGACCGCCTCGGCACTGAACCACCCCAATATCTGCACGATCTACGACGTCGGCGACGATCCCCCCTTCATCGCGATGGAGCTGCTCGACGGCGAGCCCCTCGACCGACGGCTGCTTCATGGCCCTCTCGATCACGACGTCATCGTCGATATCAGCATCGCCGTAGCCGATGCACTCGACGCCGCGCACCGGACCGGGATCGTCCACCGCGACATCAAGCCGGCGAACATCTTCATGACCCCGCGAGGTCCCAAGATCCTGGACTTCGGCGTGGCCACGATGTCGGCCGGCGGCACTGACGACGACCCGGGCGATCGCCTGGATGGTCGTGAGGCGCGACTCACGGATCCGCACCACCCAATCGGAACCGTGTCGTACATGTCTCCGGAGCAGATGAGGGGGCAGCCTATAGATGCGCGCTCGGACCTGTTCTCGTTCGGCGTCGTCCTCTACGAGATGCTGACCGGCGCGCGGCCGTTCCGTGGCGACAGCGCGGCCGCGATCGCCGCCGCCATCCTCGAAGGCGCGCGACCTCCGGCCTCGCCGGAAAATGGTGCGGTCCCGCCCGATCTGTCGCGTATCGCCGGCAGGTGCCTCGAGAACGATCGGGACCGGCGATATCAGCACGCGGCCGAACTATTGACGGACCTGCAGCGGTCCAAGGAGGGCCGCCGCGCGAGTGCCACCTCGCGTCCCGCCGTCACTCGCCGTCGCACGTGGTTGACCCTCGCGGTGACCGCCGTGGCGATAATCTCGCTCGTCACCGCCGGCTACGCGACGCTCCCGCGCCGTCCACGCCTGACGGTGGAGGACACGATCGTTCTCGCCGATTTCACGAACACGACCGGCGACCCGGTCTTCGACGAAACGCTTCGCCAAGGCCTCGCGACACAGCTGGAGCAATCGCCGTTCGTCCGGCTGGTCGCGCAGGAGCGGCTGCAGCGGACCTTGCGCATGATGGGCCAACCGCCGGAGGCGCGGCTCACGCCGGCGCTCGCGCGAGAGGTCTGCGAGCGTACCTCCAGCGCTGGTGTGCTCGAAGGATCAATCGCCAGCCGCGGCGGCCGCTACGTGCTGGGGCTGCGAGGCAGCGCCTGTCACACCGGCGCGTTACTCGATGAGGAACAGACCGAGGTCGCCCGACGGCAGGACGTTCTCGACGCGCTCAGCCGACTGGCGCGGACCTTCAGGATACGCGTCGGCGAATCACTGGCGACGGTCGAAAAGTACGACACGCCCCTGGTCGAAGGCACGACTTGGTCGCTCGATGCGCTGAAGGCCTACAGCACTGGCCGCCGCGTGCACTCGGCGCGCGGTCCGGCGGCGCTGCCCTTGTTCAAGAGGGCGATCGAAATCGACCCGCGCTTCGCCATGGCGCACGCCTATCTTGGCCATACGTACGGCGAGAGTGGAGAATCCGCGCTCGCCGCCGCCGAGGTGACGGAAGCGTACCAGCTGCGCGAACACGTCAGCGACGCGGAACGGTTCTTCCTCACGGTGTCCTACCACCTGCGCGGCACCGGAGATATCGAGTCGGCGCGAGCCACATGCGAGCTCTGGGCGCGCACCTACCCTCGTGAAACCAACGCCCACGTATTCCTCGCGAACATGATCTATCCAGTGCTCGGCCAGCACGAAGCCGCGGTCCAGGAGGGCAGGAAAGGCATCGAGCTCGATCCGGATTACATCTTTCCGTATGCCGGGCTGGCGTCGAACTATGTCTCCCTCGATCGGCTTGACGACGCCGATCGGACGATGGACCGCGCCGCGGCGCGCAGGCTGGAGATCCCGCCGTATCAGCGATACGACGTCGCGTTCCTGAGAGGCGACAACGCAGACATGGCGCTCCAGGCCGCGCAAGGCCGCGGCACGCCCGGGTTCGACGATGTCACCGCTGACAAGGAGTCGCTCGCGGCCGCTTATTTCGGCCGGGTGCGGCTGGCGAGGCAACAGTCGCAGCAGGCCATTGCGCTGGCGCAGCGTGCGGCGCAGCCGGAGAACGTCGCGCTCTACGGGATCGTCGCCGCGTTGCGGGAAGGATTCCTGGGGCAGGAAGTGGACGCGCGGCGGTACGCGACCGAGGCTGTCGCGCTATCGAATGCGCGCGAAGTGCGGTACGGTGCGGCATTCGCGTTGGCGCTCGCCGGAGACTCGCCTGGCGCGGCGGCGCTCGCGGATGATCTCGAACGCCGGTTTGCCGACGACACCGCGGTCCGGTCACATTATCTGCCGGCGATCCGCGGCCGTCTCGCGCTCAATCGTGGCGACACGGCCGCAGCGCTCCGCCTGCTCGAGGGGGCGTCCGCATATGAGCTGGGCCTCCCTCCCAGCTCGTTCCACGGCTTCTTCGGCGCGTTGTATCCGGTCTACGTCCGTGGTCAGGCCTATCTCGCTGCCGGGCAGGGTGCGAAGGCGGCCGCGGAGTTCCAAAAGATCCTCGACCACCCCGGATTGGTGGTCAGCGATCCGGTTGGCGCCATGGCCCGCCTGCAAGTGGGGAGGGCGTGGAGCATGGCCGGCGACCTGACCAGCGCCCGAGCGGCGTACGACGCGTTCCTGACCCTGTGGAGCGGCGCCGACCCGGACCTCGAGCTTCTCCGGACGGTCCGCGGCGAGTACGCCCGCCTGCAGCGTCGAAGTGACGGACCCTAGACAGGATGCTGAAAAACGCATCCTGAATGGCGGATGTCAGATGGAACATGGCAAAGCCCCAGTGTTTTCACATCTGCCATTCGCCATTTCACATCAGGCCGCCCTTGTTCAGCGGCCTGCTTTAACGCCCTGGGCCGACGATAGAGCGCGGTCCTGCGACATCGAACAGAGCGCCCGCACGCGCACCATGCCGCCCGGCGAGCTCGCCAGCGGACACCGGACTGTTCCTGCCGATCACAGGGACTTCAGATACTCGACCAAGTCTGCCTTCTGCGCGTCGGTCAGATTCAGCCCGAACTGCTTGTCGTAGTGATTGACCACATCGAGGAGTGTCCGCGCGCTCCCGTCATGGAAGTATGGTGGATGCTGCCACAGGCCGCGTAACGGCGTGGTGCGGTACTTGCCGGTGGCGGTGCGCAAGGCATAGCGCGGATCGGTACCCACCTCTCCGGGATCGTGAAGAAAGGGCAGGTCGCGCGTGGGTCCACTCACCACATCGGTGAAGCGGGGCCCCTGATGGCAGGTGGCGCACCCAGCCTCATTGCGGAACAGCAGTCTGCCGCGATTGGCGGCCTGCCGGTCGAAGCTGCCCGCCGGAGGGGCCGGCGTGCGCAAGCTCAATTGATATTGCAGCAGCGCCGGCAGCTTGGGGGTAACGAGATCGGGCGTCTGCGTGACGGAAACGCCGATGCGAGGGTCGTGGAACGTGCCCTGCCCGCCCATCTGACCGATCCCGACATACGCATTCCAGTACGAGATGGGGCCATCGCCGCTGACCGTCTCGAAGCCGACTCCCTTCAAACCATAAATGGACGGGATGACGATCGGCAGCGACGGATTGTTCAGCGGAACGATGTTCGTGCCGTCGAAGTAGTGGTGGCGCGGGTCGTACATCCCGGGCCCCCACGAGTTGAATTCGGCCTTCGTCGCGGCGTCGAGCGCCGGCGACAGCGCGACGATTGCACCGACGTTCAAGTCGGTATTGGCCCATCCGTCGAGGCGCCGGCCGATGCCAGGCGCAAACGAGTCGTCAACCGACGAATGGCACAACGCGCAGGTGATGCCAACCCGGGTGAGTTGTCCTGTGTCGCTGATCCGGCCTTGCACTCCCACCACCGCATTCAACCGTATCAACTCCACCGTCACTGCCGGGTCGTTCAGATCGAGTTCGCCGGCCTGGAGCGCGGCTGTGACCGCGCGCGGCAAGGCCTCGACGTCGACCTTGAGACCGACCGCCAACGCGGTTGCCGGCGGAACGGTGGCGATCGCCTCGTGCATCCGTAGCACGTCGGTCCACAACTGCTCGTCGCCGAACGTGTCGAAACGGAAGATCGCCTGACCGTCGAGAGGCTGGTGCTGACCTCCACCCGGCGCGGAGGTTTGTTGCGCCGCTGTTGACGCCGGAGCAAAGCCTGACAGCGCGCACGCCATCGCGGCGACGAACACGATCGAAGCTGCGCCGATGAGCCGCATGACTACGCTCTCCTTCTTGTGACGCGATGTCGCGAACGCGCTCGGCGCCGCACCGTAGAGACTGGCGGACGACGGCGCACTAGGACCGGCACCAGTCAGACTGAGGCCGAGCGGAACGTCGACGATCGACGTCGTCTCCGCCCCTGCCCAATCATTCGATGCAGATGCGGGTCGATTCGTTCCCACACAGCGGTTTCCGAGCCGTGGCAGCGGAGACAGCCCGGGGACGGGCACGTTCTGAGTGCCCGACGTCCGCTCGTGCGAGCGATTCGCGGACTTGCGACTGCCGACATGTCGCGATGGCGATCTCGCGCTACGAGTGGGGAACGACACCCCGACCCGCGAGTGGAACAGATCGACGCGACTTGTCCGGGGGGGTATCGGCGGGTTACGACGGGGCCCAGAGCCAGCGACCGTCGCTTTCGACTTCGAGTCGCGCTAGCGGAAGCCGCCACCCGCTTTCGGCGGCCGCGGGCATTCGCTGAATGATGTGGGGGCGCGCACTTGCTGGTCGACGAATACCAGGACCTCAGCCGCGCAGAACAGGCGCTGATCGACCGCTGTGCGAACAGGCGCGACTAGCCTGGCGATTCATCTACTCGGAGCTGCCGGCGGGACGAACCGGCGCCAGCTGTGGCGGGACCCCCATTGACGGCAGCCCGCCACAGCGTCTGGTCACTCCTGCCGCGCTCGAGACCTCGAGCGCGACCAACATCTCGATCAGCCCAGACGGGCGGAGGCTCGGCTACACGGACGCAGTCCTCGTCTGGGACCTGTGCATCCTGGAGAACTTCCTCCCGCCACGCTGATGACGATGGAGACGTTCTGTCCTGGATGGCCGGTCAGTGATTCTCCTGCATCCAGCTGTCGCGACTTCCGCGTTACCGAGGTGGTCCCGGGAAGGCGACGGTACCCTGGAACGAACCGGTGATGTCGTGCGATTCGACGCCGTCGGCCACGCTACTCGGTTCCAGCTTGTGAAAGAGCACCACCTCGAAGTGCCCCCGGGCTCCCGCGAATCGACCAGTCCCGCGAGTGATAATGTGAGTTTCCGTGACTTTCAGCGACCCGCCGTCCCGATCGGACGGTTCCGCTGTTCCGTCGATTGTCGTATCGATGCTGTCGTGATTAGCTGCGACCCAATGAGCCGACCCCGTCGCGCTAAGGTTCGTCAGGTCTCCCGTGATTTGCCGGATCAATGAGAAGTGACCCAGGCGGGTGCCAGTTCCCGCAGCGGTTGTGCGGATCGCGACCGAGGTCGCACCCGGCGGCAGGACGTCATGCGCGTCCTCTCCTTCAAACGTACCTTTGAAGCATCCGGGGGAAAGATTCGCGCAGGAATCCTCTGCCCCTGACGGAACCGTCAGGTCGATCGTTGGCCGTTGGCCCCCGGAAGCCGCCACTTCCAAGGATGCGGCTTGTGCCGCCGACTGGCTGGATTCCCCCCCGCCGGCCGGCACTGCGGTCGGCGCTGACGGCGATGCGCAGGCCCCGAGCGCCAGCCATCCGAATGCCACCAAAACCGTAGATCCCCGTTTCGATACGTTGGCCATGGTTGCCCTCGATGATTTGTGTGACCGCGTAGTAGCCTTTCCCTGCTACAGGCGGAAACGGGCGGGAGAAGCGGCCACGTGCCTTTGAAATTCTCACCGACCGGGCTCTACAGGTTCGACCGGTTCGAAGGCTGGACGGGTGCGCGTTCCACGGTTCCACGAGTTCTAGCGGCTCGCCCGATCCGACGCAACGACCCTCGAGAACCTGTGGCACCTGTAGAACGAGCACCTGTCGAACCTATCGAACCTTCGAACCCGTAGAACCGACTTACAACCGCAGAGCGGTTAAGCGGTACTCTCTCGACGTAGATCTACGAGCCCGGAATGAGGCACTCGTAGTAGCCGAGGAAGTCGAGACGCGTCCACCGATCACCGCCAAGGCACGGTTGGCCATGATAAAGGTCGATACGGAGCAGCTCTACCTTATGTACGAACTCGTGCTCCGCCGTGAATGCCATGAGGTTGTACCTGGCCTGTCCTTCGGCGGCGGGCGGAATTGGAGGAACGCCCAAGCCAGGGGCTCCGCAGAGGGTGAGCCCGTTACCCGGCTGGATGCAGATCCACCCGGCCTTCGCGAGCGTCAGGTCGGTCACTTGCCGTTCGCCCGCAGAAGCCGCCAGTCCGAAGGACTGGGCTGGTGCCGACGACTGGCTGGATTCCCCCCCGCCGGCCGGCACTGCGGTCGGCGCGGACGGCGATGCGCAAGCCCCGAGCGCCAGGCATCCGAATGCCACCAACACCGTCCATCCCCGTTTCAACACGTTGACCATAGTTGCCCCCGATGATTTGTGTAAGCGCGTAGTAGCCTTTCCCTGCTACAGGCGGAAACGGGCGAGAGAAGCGGCCACGCCGCCTTGAAATTCTTTTCGATCGGCAGTCGGAGCCGGCGCGGTGGACGGGGCCGGTTCTGCGGCAGGCTTCGCTGCGGGTGACGCGCCCGGTGCTACCGTTATCGCGACCGGGCGATGATGGAGTTGGACGGCGGGCGGGGCACGGCCGGGGCGGTCATCCACCAAGTTTTTGGGCGAAGAGGGTCTGGACGTGAACGATCCCGCCGAAGTCACGAACCTGCTGAACGCGTGGAGCCAGGGCGATCACGCCGCGCTGGACCGCCTGGCCGAGCGGGTCTATAGCGAATTGCGGGCCATGGCGGGCCGGTTCATGAAGGCGGAGCGTCCGGGGCAAACGCTGCAGGCGACCGCGTTGGTGCACGAGGTCTTCCTGCGGCTCGTGGACGTTCGCAACATTGACTGGCGGGAGCGCGCCCAGTTTTTTGCCATGGCGGCGCAGATGATGCGACGCATTCTGGTGGACGCCGCCCGCGCGCGGACCGCGGGGAAACGCGGCGGCGGCGTCCTTCACGTGAGCCTGGAGGAAGCCGCTGTCTTGCCAGCGGACCCGGACCGGTCGTTGATCGCTTTGGACGAGGCGCTGGCCGCGTTCGCGGCAATCGCTCCGCGCCAGGCCAACGTGGTCGAACTGCGCTACTTCGGCGGCTTGACCGAGGAGGAAATCGCCGCCGTGCTGGACCAGTCCGCCCGCACCGTCCGGCGCGACTGGGAATTCGCCCGAGTGTGGTTGGCCCGCGAACTGGCCCACGATCCAGGGCAACCATCATGAGCCCCGAACGCCTCGAAGAGATCCAACGGCTATTCCATGCAGTACGGGATGCATCGGCCGACGATGGCGGGCGATTGCTGCTGGGTGTTGATCCCGAATTGCGTCGTGAGCTTGAGTCGCTGCTGGCAGTGCAATGCGCGGGTCTCTTGCTGAACTCGCCTCACCTTGACCTCTCACCGCCTTCGCCATCGGATCTCGGTCGCGCCACGATCTCGGCAGGGACCTGCCTCGGTCCATACCGCATTGACGCGAAGCTCGGGGAAGGCGGCATGGGCGAAGTCTACCGGGCTCGGGACGCGCGTCTGGGGCGGGACGTTGCCGTCAAGGTCCTGCCGGCGGCTCTCGCCCGGAACCCCGATCGGCGCGCGCGCTTACGGCGAGAGGCGGAGCTTCTCGCGACGCTGAATCATCCGCATATCGCCGCTGTCTACAGTCTCGAGGAAACGGCCGACGTGACCGGGCTGGTCATGGAACTGGTCGAAGGACCAACCTTGGCGGAACGCCTGACCCGCGGCGCCGTTCCGCTCGCCGAGGCTCTGCCGATCGCCCGGCAGATTGCGGAGGCGCTCGAAGCTGCCCATGACCAGGGCATCATCCACCGCGATCTCAAGCCGGCGAACATCAAGGTGCGACCCGACGGGACCGTCAAGGTCCTCGATTTTGGCCTCGCCAAGTCGCTGCAGCCGCCAGTCGTCTCCAGCGATGCCGCGGATGCGCCTCGGGTGTTGAGCCCGGCCATGACGCTCGCCGGCGTGATTGTGGGCACGCCGGCCTATGTGTCACCGGAGCAGGCGCGGGGCGCGGCCGTCGACAAGCGGACGGACATTTGGGCATTCGGCTGCGTGCTGTACGAGATGCTGGCAGGCCGCAAGCCGTTTCAGGACGAGACGGCGACGGACACGGTGGCCGCGGTTCTGAGCCGCGAGCCGGATTGGACCGCGCTGCCGCCGGGAACACCAGTGCGGCTGCAATCGCTCATCGCAAGGTGTCTCAGAAAGGATCCCGCGCAGCGGCTTCACGACGTCGCGGACGGGCGATTTCAGATCGAGGAATTATTGAGCGATCCCCAGGGTGCAACGATCATCGCGGCACCGGCCCGTAGGCGCCTCGCGTGGGCACCGTGGCTGGTGACGGCGCTGCTCCTGAGCACGACGCTGTTCGTTGCCACCCGGGCACCGCGTCCATCATCACCTGAAGCGATTCGCTTTCCCGTCTTCCCGCCGGAGAAGATGGAGTTCTCGGCTCGACTCGGTACCACGCTGAACGTGCCTTCCTTCGCGCTCTCGCCTGATGGCCGCACGCTGGTGTTCAGTGCCGCTACGCCGGGGTCGAGGCCCATGCTGTGGCTTCGATCGCTGGATCACGTGGAGGCGCTCCAGTTAGCAGGTACCGAGGATGCGGAAGACCCATTCTGGTCGCCGGACAGCCGCTGGATTGGCTTCTCCGCTGGGGGCGCGCTGAAGAAGGTGCCTGCCTCTGGCGGGGCCGTCCAGGTGATCACTGAGCTCAGCGGCGATTTTCGCGGTGCAACGTGGGGTGCGCGGGACACCATTCTCCTCGCGGCGGGTTCCGACGGGATCGTCTCGGTGAACGCGGCGGGCGGCACCACGGCGCCAGTTGCGGCGGTCGACTCGGCCCGCCGGGAGGACACATATCGCAACCCCTCGTTCTTACCGGATGGGCGTCATTTCCTGTACTCCGTGATTGGCAACGGCGATCGAAGCGGGGTCTACGTCGGATCGCTGGATGGCAGAATCAAGAAACGGATAGTGCCGGTCCTGACGAGCGCGGTGTACGCACCACCAGGATACGTGCTGTTCGTGAACGGAGACACGCTGACCGCGCAGGGCTTCGACGCGGAGCGCCTCGAAGTGACCGGCCGCCCATTCTTCCTGGCCGAGCACGTCGGCCGAAGCACATCCTTCCTGAGCGGAGTGTCGGCGTCTCTGACGGGGGCCGTCGCGTACGCCCCCCCGCTCGCGCAGAGCGGCCAGCTCGCGTGGGTGGACCGTCGCGGGACTCCGCTCGAAACGCTTCCCATCCCCGAAGCTGACTACACGGATTTCCAGTTGTCTCCAGATGGCACACGGCTCGCGGCGTCACTTGGGAATGCAAAGACCAACGCGGTGGACATTTGGCTGACGAATCTGTCGAGCGGCAGGACCTCTCGCTTCGCGTCCGGCGGCGCCGTTACCGCGGCCGCCGTATGGTCCCCCGATGGTACCCGCCTGGCGTTTCGGAGTAATCGAACCGGAGTGATCGAGCTGTACGAGCGGAGTGCCAACGGCGGTGGAGTCGACCGGCCGCTCTTGCCGCCGGAGGCGTACCGCACGGTTCCGTATGGTCTTTTTCCAACCGGGTGGTCCCCGAACGGGGACCTGATTGCGTCGGCGCCACGCCGTGGCGGAGGCATGGACCTGTGGCTGCTCCCTCTCGGCGACACGGCCCCCCCGAGACTGCTCATCGGCTCGCCGGCGCAGGAGCTACACGGCAATTTCTCGCCGGATGGTCGGCTCCTCGCGTACACGTCGAACGAGACCGGCAGGTTCGAGGTCTTTGTCGAGACGGTCCCTCGCTCCGATCGGAAGTGGCCGATCTCGTCGAATGGCGGGTATGAACCGCGATGGGAAGCGAACGGGCGCGAGGTCTATTACCTCTCGGAGACGCGCCAACTTATGGCGGTCGCAGTTGGCCCCGGGCCCTCGTTCGGTGCCCCAGTGGCACTGTTCCAGGCGCACGTGCCGCGCGGTGTCACGGAGAACCGAACGCACTATGTCCCGAGCAGGGACGGCCGGCACTTCCTGGTCAACGTGGCCAGCGATACGCCGGGCCCGCCAATTACTGTTCTGCTCAATTGGAGCTCGCTCCAGAGCAAGTGAGGCGTGCCGACGGCGGCATCGTGCGCACGCGCCGCCGTCGAAGCCGCGCGCATCGACCAGCCGTTACCCGTGAACCTGCGACCACGGCTCGGGCGGGCGGTACGCGTTCGCCCTGAAAGGTTCTCGAAGAACAGCAGGGCGACCCATCGCTCGGGGGGACGTACTCGGGCCAGTGGCTTCCGCCATCGACCTTCTGCTGGAGTCGTGTCGCGCTGCGGCTCGGTTTGGCTTTACTGGAAGCCACCGCCTACTATGTCGCGTATGCGACGGCTTTGCTGCCTCTGCGTACTGCTGCTCCACACGGCCGGCATCGCGCCCTTTGTCGAGGCGGCGCCGCCACGTCACTGGCTCGCGCACGTCACGCTCGATCGATCGTTCAAGGGGCCGGTGTCCGGTCGGTTGCTCGTGCTGCTCGCGAAAGGAACCGGAAAAAAGCAGCTCGCGCCAGGGCTGGAGCCGGGCGATGTGTGGATTGCGGCGAGGGAAGTCGACGTCCTCGCACCCGGCGAGGCGATCGACGTCGATCTGGATGACGTGGCATTTCCCGCAGCGCTGTCGACCGCACCCCCAGGCGACTACCAGGCGCAGGTCTTCCTGGATGTCGATCACTCCTATGCCTATAGCGGGCCCGGCCCGGGCGATCTGTTCAGCGAGCCCAAGACGCTCGCGTCCCTGACACCTGCGGGCGCCGAGACGCTGGACCTCATAGTGGGAGCGGAGATGCCGGCGCCTCCTGCACCCGTGCCACCGGCGAACGTCAAGCCGCTGGACGTGCACAGCGCTGTGCTGTCGGCGTTCTGGGGACGACCGATGGCGGTCCGGGGATACGTGGTGCTCCCGCCACATTACGACGCTCGGACGAAGTATCCCACCGTGTACTGGACGCACGGCTTCGGAGGCACTCTGACGGATATCGCCACGGCGGGGATCCCGGAGTACAACAGGCTTCTTCTCGAGAAGACAATTCCGCCGATGATCTGGGTGTTGCTCGATGAGTCGTCGCCGACCGGGACGCACGAGTTCGCAGACTCCGTCAACAACGGTCCGTGGGGCACGGCGCTCACGCGTGAGGTCATTCCGTACCTCGAATCACATTACCGTATGGACGGCCGGCCCTCAGGACGCCTGCTCACCGGCCACTCGTCCGGCGGGTGGGCGACGCTGTGGTTGCAGGTGGAGTATCCCACCGTGTTTGGGGGGACATGGTCGACGGCGCCCGACCCCTCCGACTTCCGCGACTTCACCGGCCCGAATATCTACGCGCCAGAGGCGAACGCGTATCGCGCGGCCGACGGCACGCGCTGGCCCCTGGTTCGCATGGACGGTCGCGAGGTGGCGTCAGTGGAGGAGTTCGCCCGTCGGGAGGTCGTGACCGGCGAGTACGGTGGCCAGTTCGCGTCGTTCGAATGGGTGTTCTCGCCAAAGGGTGCGGACGGCCGGCCACAGCGCCTGTTCGATCGAGTGACCGGCCGGATCGACCCGGACGTCGCCGCGTACTGGGGGGCTCACTTCGACATCGCGAACAAGATCGAGCGCGAATGGCCACAGAGCCGGAAGAATCTGCGCGGCAAAATCCACGTCATCGTCGGTACCGCCGACACGTTCCATCTCGACCAGCCGGCGCGTTTATTGGAAGAGCGACTGAAGAAACTCGACGCAGGGGCGACCTTCACGTATGTCCCTGGACGCACGCATTTCGATCTGTTCACGGAAGGGACAGACACGACGGCTGGGTTCAAGAAGATCGCGCAGGAGATGTACGCGGTCGCGCGGCCGCGGAAGCCCAAATAGCGCACGAGCGTCCCAAGACACAACTCGTCGATCGAACCGACTCCCGGCAGCACCTGGGGTGCTATGCGAGGTGGCCGAACGCGTTCTCGGCCGTGCCGGTGGCCAAAGAGGTCTTCGACAAGCGGCCGCGCTGACGGCGTGGAGAGGGCAAAACCCGGTCTCTCCAATTGCAGCCACTCGCGGTCGATGAACGCCCTGTCGGCCACGAACGCGACCATTTGTCGACCCGAGGATTGCCACAGTGCGTTGAGCCGCCGGAGTCAGAATTCCAGCCGCACTCCGAACTGCCACTGGCGCATCACCGCCAGCCGGAAGATATTGGTGATCCGGCCGGCCGTTCCGGGACAGTCGACGCAGGTGTTCGGGTTGGCCAGGTTGACGGTGTTCAGCAGGTTGAACGCTTCGGCCCGGAACTGTCCGCGAAATCTATCCGTCAGCTCGAAGGTCTTGGCCATCGACAGGTCCACCTGCGAGAACGAGGGCCCGACCAGCCGGTTGCGGCCAGTGTTTCCGAAGGTGCCGCGTTCAGGCCGGCGCCAGGGACCGAGCGTCTGCCCGTTCGCCGTCAATGGCGTCACGCGCCCGTCGGCTGCCAGCGGTGTGGTCACGAACCACGCGTCGGCAGTGGGATTGTCAAGCTTCCACTCACCGACCAGATCCGGCCGGCACCAGCCGGTATCTCGGTCGGCGTTGCAATCGCGGTAGGTGGGTGTGAACGGCAGCCCACTCTGCCAGGTGTAGACGGAGCTCACCTGCCAGCCGCCGATGATGCCGCCGAGGACCCCACCCTGGTCGCTGAGATATCTCCGCCCCGGTCCGAACGGCAGCTCCCACACGCCGTTCATGCCGAATGCATGGGGGCGGTGGTTGTCATTCGGACCGTAAGCCAGCTTCGGGTCGATGTTGTAGTAGGTGTTCGTATAGTTGAACGATCGGGAAAACGTATAGTGCCCGAGCAGCGAGTAGCCGTGCGAGAAGCGCTTCTCGGCCTTGAGCTGCATCGCGTGGTAGTTGTTGCTGGCATCGTTGCCGTAGTAGCGGAAGTTCTGGCTCCACCCGAACTTCTGGAAGTACGGCTTGCGCTGATTGGTGGTCAGCGTGCCGAACCCTTCGATGCTGGCCTGATTGAAGTCGTAGTCGCCGCCGAAGCCGGCGAACACGTGGGTCCCCTTGTTGCCGATGTAGGCAGCCTCGACGGCCATGTCGCCCGGCAGCTGGTGCTGCACCGTCAGGTTCCAGGCGTCGTTGGTGGGCAACCGGAGCTTCTTGGGCAGTACCAAGGCGGTGACGCCGTTGGGCAGCAGCGGGCGGCCGTTCGGACCGCGCGGCTGGCTCTCCAGAATGGTCGCCGGATCGAGCGACGACGGTCCCTGGGCGAGGTTGAACACCGAATCGAAATTGCGCGACGGCTGCAGCGACTGGATTGCCAGCACCGGCAGATTCTGGGTCACATTGTGGCCGAAGACGGAACCGAAGACGCCGGTGTCGTACCCGCGCCCGTAACCCATGCGCACCACGGTATCGTCGGTTACGCGATAGGCCAGGCCAAGCCGCGGCGCCAGCGTGGTCAGCGTGCCCTCGACGTTGAGGTCGAGACCGACGCCATCGCTGCCGGCAACCAGCACTTCGCCGGTGTCGACGTCGATGAAGCCGCCTTTCCCCGCCCCGGTCACGGTCTGGGGACGATAGATCTCCCAGCGCAGCCCGTAGTTGATCGTCAGGCGCGGCGTGGCCTTCCACTGATCCTGGCCATAGAAGAACCAGCGGTTCTGCCGTTCCTCCGCGTCCGTCACGCTGCTGACGTAGCGTTCGAAGACGCTGACATCGCCGAGCAGGAACGACGCCAGGGCAGACCCGCCACCGGTCGGGCCCTGCGTCCGGGCGGCGTTGAACTGCAGCTCGCCGGCACGGTGGCGGTCGCTGGGAATCCGGAGGTTCATCGCGTGGCGGATGTCCGCCCCGAACTTGATGGTGTGATTGCCCTGGAGCTTCGTCCAGTTGTTGACGAACTGGAACTGCCGTTCGTTCTGGCGCAGCGGGCAGTTGCAGCTGGCGAACCCCAGCGCGTAGCCGAAGTTGAATTGGTTGCCGCCGTTGCCGCCGGGCCCGTAGCCGTTGAGGAAGAATGCCGGCATCCCGCGGCTGAAATCATCGACGTTCAGTCCGGGAATGCCCGCCTCGGTGGCCGGATTGGCGCTGCCGCCGCCCGGGTCGACGTTCACGTTGTAGCGGAACCAGCCGAACCGGAAATCAGTGAGGAGGGTCGGGCTCAGGGTGTGATTGAAACCGGCCGCCAGGCTCTGGTTGTGAGTCCGGGAAACGCCGGCGAACGGCGACGCTTCCTCGAAGCCGCGGCCGCCGGCCAGTTCGCCAAATATCCCCGGCGAGTCCAGCCGGTAGTCGGCAAGGCTGTAGCGGGCGAACACGTGGGTCGTCCCGCTGAGGAAATAGTCCCACCGCGTGTTGGCGAGATCCTCGTTGAACTTGACGGTGCCGGACCCCGCGTAGTTAGGCTGGTCGCGCACCGTGCCTTCAATGTTGGGCAATGGAATGAGCTGAAGAAGACGCTGCGCCTGCGGCGACAGGCGCGCGGCCGGAATCTGGTTGCCGGCAAACTGCTGCCGCTCCGCAAGCGTCGCGCCGCTGGCCGGATCGAAGATGTCGACCCCGAGACCACTGAGGTCGCCCTGCCGTTCGGCCGCTGACGGCACGCGGAGCAGCGCCGATCCGCCGGTGTTGCGCCGGGTCCCTTGATAATCGCCGAAGAAGAAAATCTTGTTCGTCGACACCGGACCGCCCAGCGCGGCCCCCAGCTGGTTCCACTGCGTAACCGGGATATAGCGATCCGTGCCGGGAATCTTCTGGAATTGGGTGAAGGGATTGCGGGCATTGAAGACGTCGTTGCGAAGGAAGTGCGACACGGCCCCACGAAGAGCGTTGGTCCCGGACTTGGTCTGGGCGCTGATGACGCCAGCGGTCGCACCGAACTCGGCGTCGTAGTTGGCGGTCGTGACCTTCGCCTCCGTCACCGACTCGAGCGTCGGATTGATCACGATCAGCCCCAGCAGCGCATCGTGATTGTCGGTGCCGTCGAGCAGGTGCGACGACCCGGCGAAGCTCTGTCCGTTCACGACCTTGCGATACGACCCCTGCGGGTCCTCGCTCGCTGCCGTCTGGGATGTCGTCGCCTGCACACCAGGGGTCAGCAACTCGAAGGCGGTGAAGCGCCGGTTCAGGATGGGCAGGCTCGCGACGGTCTTTTCCGTGAAGGTGGTCGCGACGTCGCTGCGCTCCGTTTTCAGGAGGGGTGTCCCCGCGCTGACCTCGACCGTCTCGCTCACCTCGCCGAGTTGCAGCTTGACGTTGAGGCTGGTTTCCTGGTCCACCGACACGCTGACGTTCTGCAGGTACGCACGGAAGCCCGTGGCTTCCACCCGCACCTGGTATCGCCCGACGATAAGGAATCGCTGGGTGAAGAAGCCTGACTGGTTGGTCGTGGTGGTGAAACTGACGGCCCGGTTGGTGTCAGTGATGGTGACCTTCGCGTCCGCAACGCCGGCGCCGGACTCGTCGAGCACCGTACCGACGATGTTCCCATACACCGCTTGAGCGGCTGCTACCACGGGCGTGGCCAGCGTCGACAAGGAAAGACAGACCACGGCTACGATGTCTCGCATGGCGGCTCCCCTCCGGGCGAACTGATCGACTCTGCTGATTCGGGACCGCTCACACTCTGTCCACACCGGTGTGTGCGCGGTGCGGCACTGTTATACACCCGATGGAACGGACCGAGGGCGAGTTTGTCACCGTGGCAAGGGTAAGGCGATGATTCGTCTCCTGAGCCCCCGCCGAAGTGAGTCTGCTAAGGCACGCTGTCGGTCATCGTTCGGACCGGCTCATGAGGTTGGAGGCAGTCGACACGATTCTGTTTTCGGCGCAACCCGGCTTGAGGCGCGACCCGATCACCTGAAACGTCAGGTGGCTATAGGCATCGTCCGAGTAGATATAACCAGACCCTGCCGACCCATTCGCGAGCGTCACCATCAGGGCTTTGCTCAGCGGCGCTTCGGCCTTCAGCCGCATCCCGATGCCGCTATATGCTTCGCCGTTCACCCACGCGAAGGCGATCTCGCCGATGCGCAAGACGCCCACCTTTAGTGTCACGTCCGGTCCGTCCTTGTACCCTGGAAAGACGTTCTCGCGCGCGGGATTGTCCGCGTCATTCCGCACGCGCCCTGGGCAGCTGACGGTCTCCTGCGCGCTCCAGATCCGCCCCGTCTCCAACGGTGTGATCGACTCGCGCATCAGGCGCACGGCGCTCGAGCCCAGCATCGACCCGAGCATGTGGACGTAATCGCCAGTGCGCGCGATCGTCCTCTTGTAGGCGTCAAGGCTGGCCGCCGGGATCGCCTGTCGCTCGCTCGAGGCCTGCTGCGCGTTGAACCCCTGCGCCGAAGCGGTCTCCGGCGCCTGTGGCGTGCCGACCGTCTGCACGAATGGTCCCTGTCCAGCGGCCAGCGCCGCACGTTGGCCCATGAACGTCGTCGGCGACCGGAAGTCGCGCGGATTCTGATCGCCGGACGCACCCTGGGTAAACACCGCAATCGTCCGGTTCTCGAAGAGATCCTCGATGTAGCGCGAGGCCTCGCCGGGAAAATCCGCGCTGATTACGCCGCTCAAGTAGAAGTTGATCGGGTGCATCGCGTAGTTCATGTAAACCGCGATGGGCACATTGTCGGCGCCGAGGAATTCGATGACCGCCAGCGTCTTGTCCGAGCGCCCGTTCGGGTTGGGCTCCTGCCGCCACTCGAACTTGCCGTTATACAGATCGCGATTGACGTTCAGATCTACCTGCGTCGTGCCGTATCCGACACGGGCCGGCGCCAACTTCGATTTCGCTGCGGCGGCAGCCTGGACGATGGCGGCGGCCACCGTCTGCGGAAGGGGAGGACCCTGACCGAGGCCCTGCGTGTTGGAGCTATGGGTGTGCGTCGCCGAGATGAGAAAGTTGGCCGCCGGACAACCGATGGCGGCTGCCGCCGTCGTCGTCGCGGCGGTGACCGTGGCTGTCGCCACGCCACCAAGGTCCAGACCGACGAGTACGGCACAGGTGACCCCGTCGTCGATGACCACCGCGCGCGCGAACAGCGGGTCCCGGATCGAGTCGGTGGCGGTCGCGAGGTCGCTCGCGTTCGGCGTGATCTCCACCCTGGCTGCGCCGGCCCGCAGCCTGCCCGGCGGCGCCTGGCGCGACTCGGGGACGGCGACCGACAGACGCGATCGGTCGGCTCGGTCCGCAATCACCCCGAAATCGGCGACCGCATGCAGCTGATTATTCTGCGCGGGCGCCAACGCCGGAACCTCGCGCGATTTGCACGAGGCGGTCGCCGTGAGAGCCACGATCAGGCCCAGACGAAGAATGGACAAAACCATAGTGTCAGCACCGCGCAGCCGCTCCCGGCGGACGATGTTTACAGGGTCTACGGCGTTTGAATAGCTGCAGTTTTTGGGAAGGCGTGTTGACAGCCGGTCACAAGTCGCGGCAACTCAGCTGATTCAGTGACCACAGGCTCGATGCCGGCGGACGAGTGATGAGCAGTCGCAGTTACGAGGCGGACCCACTGTACACGCGTGCTCAAACGTGCCGGTCCGATCAAGGCGACCAGCGAAAAGTCTCGATCACCGCTGCCAGTGCTGCCGGCTGCTGCTTTCGGTGAGGATAGTACAGGAAGTAGCCCGGGAAGGGCGGCGTCCAGTCCTCCATGACCCGTATCAGCTGACCGAGTGCGATGTGAGCCGTGGCCCGGTCCTCGGCTACGAGCGCCAGGCCTGCTTCGTCAATCGCGGCCTGCAGGACGAGATCCTCGTCGTCCAAAACGAGCGAGCCACTGACCGCAATCGCCACGGACTCATCGCCCTTGTCCAACTCCCACTTGTAGACGCTTTCGCCCCGGTGGCGGAAGTTGATGCATCGATGCTGGAGCAGGTCTCGCGGCGACGCTGGCGCCGCATGTGAAGCCAGGTATGCGGGGGCGCCGACGATGGCGTGTCGGATGTCAGGCGAGACACGAACGGCGACCATGTCCTGCGCGATGAACTCGCCGAAATGAATGGCCGCATCGAAACCGCCGGCCACCGGATCGACACGGCTATCGTCGGTCGTGACCTCGAGGAGGACGTCCGGGTAGTGGCGGACCAACTGGCCGAGCTTCGGGGCGACGACGGTCTTCGCCGCAAGGCGTGGACACAGCAGCCGCACACGGCCGACGGGTCTGATTTGCAGGCCCGACAACGTCGTCAACGTGCCGCGTATGTCGGCGAGCGCCGGCCGGAGGTGCGCGAGCAGTTGCTCGCCCGCTTCAGTCGCCGACACGCTACGCGTCGTGCGGGTGAGCAGTCGCACGCCGATCTGCTCCTCGAGCCGGCGAATCGCATGGCTCAAGCCTGACGTCGAGATGTTGAGGTGCTTGGCTGCCCGCGTGAAGCTACGCTCCTCCGCCACCGCCAAGAAGGCCGAAAGAGCACTGAGCTCGTCGCGCATGATTGTGCACTCCCCGTCAACGATCGCGGGTCATTGTATCGGCGCGGCCTCGTGGATTGTTGATATCGCGTCAACAGGCCTTGCCAATCCTGCCGCCTACTCAATTCGCGCCGCGCCGCGTACGCTGACTCAGAGCGCACTGCGGGACACCGGTACCCGGCAGGGACCACGCACGTCTGGGCCGGGCAGCCGTCGCCGCACCCGGCACCTGTGGGCGATTCGCGGGCTGTGCGTGCCCCTGGACCTGCTCACGCGCGGCACTTGCAAGGCCGCTCAGTCCGCCGCCGCGCGCGCGATCACGGTCCAGGATACGAAGTCGCCATCGGCCGAACCGAAGGAGCTACGCATGTGGATGACCGTCGGCGAACATCGTTTCGCCATCAGCCTGGCTGATACCGCAGCCGCCCGCGCGTTCAGCGCGGTGCTGCCGCTGACGCTCGACATGGGCGAGTTGAATGGCAATGAGAAGCACGCCCGTCTGCCGCAGGCGCTGCCGGCGACCGCCAGCCGGCCCGGCACGATCCGCAACGGCGACGTGATGCTGTATGGCACCGACACCCTCGTCGTCTTCTATCTGACCTTCGAGTCGTCTTACTCCTATACCCGCATCGGCCGCGTAGACGATCCTGCCGGTCTGCCGCAGGCGCTCGGACGTCAGTCGGCGCGAATCACGTTCACTCGTTGAGGAGAGCACCTGTAGGCAAGCGACCCTCCTGTACGGACCCCGGGACGTCCGCGGCGTGTAAACCTTCGCGCAACCGACGCCGATGGCCACGAGTACTGCGGCATTGTCGAGGAGGTCGGCCGAGACGCCAGGACGATCAGGCCAGACCAGTTCGTGGCAGGTTCGTTCGCCACCTCTGGCAACCCGTGCGCGCATTCCACTACGGGGATCCCTCGTCCTGCCTGCAGCGGGAGTTCCTGTCGGGTGCTCGAGCGCCATTCGTCCGCGTACCGCTGCCCGACGGCACGCTGGTCGCGACCGCCGATCTGCCCCCCGACCACGCTCCGCCGTCCGGGTCACGATCCGGAGCAGCCGTTGTGACGCCCCCGGTCGCGGTCCATTGTGGAGTCTGGGTCAAGACCCTGTCCCACACTCCGGTCTACTCAAATACCGGACCTCGCCGTAGTCTGAGGAGATGAACGAGCAACCCAAGACCGCGCATGGCGCAGAACGGCCGGTCGGCTCCGAGGTCGGCTGGCGAAACTTGCTGAAGAACACGGGGGCGAGTGTCGCGGCCAGGGTCCTGGTGACCATTGATGCGCCGGTGCCCGCACGGACCCGCTCGCCTGGGACAGCACCTTCCCAAAGAGCCATCGCGTCGATCGCCGAAAGATGTTCTTCTACAAGCGGCTGGGCATCACGCTCGTGGCCGGGGCAGGAGATGTCGACCTCTACGACGGTGTGCACCTCATTCGATCGGACAAGCTGCAGTCGTGGTCGGGGAAGCACCTCACCGGGGCAAAAGGGGCGATCGTGATGCGCCGCAAGGCCGGCTCGCGTATTACCGCTGCCGCTGCGCTCGTCGGGGTGGCGATGTTCACGGGTTGCGCAAACGGAAGCGGAATCGTCACCACCCCGCAGAAAGGCGGTCAGACGTCGATGTCCCCGCACGATGAGGTTGCGACTGTGTCACCGGCACTCGACCGCTACCGACGAGAGGTGCTGGAGGCGAACCTGTGGAAGCGCCCGCAGCTTTCACCGCGCGACCGCAGCATCGTCACGCTCGCGGCGCTGATTGCGCGCAATCAGACGGCCGAGCAGGCGCACTATCTGGAGGTCGCACTGGACAACGGCGTCCGCCCGGGTGAGGTGTCCGAGATCATCACGCACCTCGCGTTCTACGCCGGCTGGGGCAACGCCATGGCGGCTATTCCGATCGCGCAGGGCGTCTTTCAGGCACGCGGCGTGACGCCGTCCGCCTTGCCGCCGGCTTCGGGCCCGTTGTTGCCGCTCGACCAGACCGCCGAGGCGCAACGCGCCGCTCTGGTGGAGCAGACCGTGGGTCCGGTCTCGGCTGGCCTCGTGGAGTACACCGCGGACGTGCTGTTCAAGGACTTGTGGCTCCGGCCGGGGCTTGCGGCTCGCGATCGTAGTCTCGTGACGGTCAGCGCACTCATCGCAACGGGGCAGGTCGCCCAGGTTACGTTCCACCTCAACCGCGCGATGGACAGCGGTCTCACCAGAGAAGAAGCCGGCGAGGTGATTACGCACCTGGCGTTCTATGCAGGGTGGCCGAACGCGTTCTCGGCCGTGCCGGTGGCCAAAGATGTCTTCGACAAGCGGCCGCGCTGACGCACCAGGAGTCCGCACACTCTGAGACAGCGCATCGCGTCCGTTGCCACCGTGCTGTTGATCCTGTCGGCGCGCTCGGGGGCCACAGCAGGCTCCCGGAGCTCCGTCAGACCCACGGGGACGCACCTTGGTCATCTCGCCGGCCACCGCCTGCCGTGCAACGGGTGGCCGGTTGGAGAATGTTCACAGGATCAGTACACGTGACGCCACTCTTCGAGACGCCGCCGTGGCGGACTGGCGGAGCCGTCGGTCACGTTTCCAACCCGGCGCCCGGACCGCTTGGCATACACATCCCCTCGGCCAGGCGCTGATCGTTACGACCGGCACGGAGCGTCATCGAGAAGCGAAGAGAATGCGTCGAGGAGTAGAAGACAAGAAGGTGTTATCTGCAGCAACTGGGTGGTGCGGAAGAGAGGACTCGAACCTCCACGACCTTGCGGCCACAAGCTCCTGAGGCTTGCGCGTCTGCCAGTTCCGCCACTTCCGCACGAAGGGGGGACAACGACCGTCTGGAACACCCAAGTATACCCGACCCCCGGCTCCTCGTGATCGGGAATCTGCGCGGCACCCCGCCGGAACGTCGCACCGCCGTAGAGGGGAGAAGACCGAAGCGTCACGACCACTTTGCGGCCCACCCGGCCGGCGGTGGGGCCGCGAACCGGGCCAGTGCGAATGCCGGATCCGGCGCCGCCTCCCCGAGCACCGCGGCAGCGGCCATATCTCCGACGACCGGCCCCATCTTGAAACCGTGGCCGGACCCCCCGCCGACGATCCACACACGCGCGTCGGCGGGATGCCGATCGATGATGAAGTGCGAGTCGGGCGTGGCCTCGTACTGACACACCTCCGCGCCGAGCAGCGGAGCATCCTGCAGCGCCGGGAACCGCGTTGCGAGATACGCGCGCGCGGCGCTGATCCCCTCCACGGTCGGCACGCGTTCGTCACTGGTCGGGTCCATCACCGGACCCGCCGAGTCGTCAGCGACCTTGAACCCGCGCCCATCGCCGGCGGGGACGCCGTAGATGAACCGCGGCCCAGACTCGAGCCAGACCGGCAGGGCACCGTGGAGGAACCGCGCGTCTCCGGCCGGCGTGCCGAAGTAGTAGACCTCCTGCCGCGTCGGCCTGACGTTGTCTCCGACGATGTCCGGGAAGAGATCGCCGAGCCAGGGACCGCACGCGAACACGAAGTGGTCGGCACTGACGACACCACCGTCGGTCAGGAGCACGCCGTCTGCGTCCATGCTGACCGGGGATGCGGCGGCGGCGACCCGGCAGGTTCCTCCTTCTGCCATGAACCGGGCCGCGACGTGCGCGCACGCGCGGCGCGCGAACAGGTATCCGGCCTGCGGCTCGATCCACACGCGCGCCACACCCTCGAAGGCCATCTGCGGATAGCGGCGTGCGGCATCGCGCAACGACACCTCTTCGAACGGGAGGCCTTCCGCGGCGAGCGTCGCCGCCGATGCATCGGCGAAGCGCGAATCCTCTCCCACCAGCCAGACCGCCCCGGTCTGCTGCAGCAGCCCCGCCTGCCACTGCGACTCGTACGCCTGCCATCGTTCCAGCGCGCGCCGCGCCATCCGCGTGTAGATCGCATGGCTTCCGTAGGTCGCGCGGATGATCCGCGTGTCGCCGCCCGAGCTCGAACGCGCGTGCCCCGCTCCCCAGGCATCCAGCAGCGTCACGCGCGCGCCGCGCCGGAGTAACTCCAGCGCGGTCCAGACGCCGAAGATGCCGGAGCCGACGACGAGGACGTGCACGGGACGGTTCATGGGGTTCAGGGTTCAGCGTTCAGAGACTACTGAAAGCACGCGTGGCGCCTAGCGCTGCCGCGCCCCACGTCACTTCACCAACCGGTGCGGTGCGGCGTCGCGTGCGCGCCCAACGATCGCGAACCTTGAACCGTGAACCTGGGAATCCACTACCTCCGACCCACCGGCCGCGCCGAGCCGATCCGATTGCTCATGTCGGCCAGGTTCGGCGCGTTCTGGGAGATGGTGATACAGCGGCCGGTGAACTCCGGACCGTCGCAGAGCTGCCAGGTACCGATCACCTGGACGCTCCGGGCGGCGCTCCCGACCGAGCCCAGCCGGCCCACCGCGCTGTCGTAGGTGCGGGCACGCCCGCGATAATTCTCGCCGTCATAGATCACCAGCCGGCGCTCTGGCTGGGGGGAAAGGCTACCGTCCCCGCCCCGCCCGAAGGCCGGGCGCACCGAGGAAATACGCTTGTCCAGGCCCAGCGCGCCGAGGCTGGACATGTCGCGGTCGACGGTTCGGCACTTGCCGAAGTCAATGTCCTCGCAGACGTCCCACACGCCGCCGGTGATGCGAAGGCTCTGCGCTTCATCGTTGAACGAGCCGAGCGAGGCCGTCGGGCCGGTGATGACGCGAGTCGAGCCGCGGAACCGATCGTCGCTGTAGAGCGTCAGCGACGCTCCGGGAAGGGGTGGCCGCGGGAGAGCGGAGCCACCGCCAGGGTTGCGAACGCGCCGGAGCGAGAGGATCCGATCGTTCCAGTTGCGTCGGCGCAGGTCCGTTTCCGTTCCCGAGAAGACCTGGCAGGGAGGCCGGTACTCCGTATTCGCGCAGACCTCCCAGATCTCGCCCGCGGCGACCTGCAGGCTCGAGATCCGGTTGCCGAACCCGCTCGGACCGAGGTCCGACTGATCGGATCGGAACGTCGCGTTGTCGCCCTTGAACCCGGCATCGGCATAGACGGTGATGCCGACACCGCCCATCTGCCGTGGCTGCGCCGCTCCGCCGATCGCCCCCGCGGCACTGGCCCAGAGCGCCGCGGCCATAGCCATCGCACTGCCCGCGATCATCGAGGTCTCCTCTCCTGCCCCAAGCCTATATCGAGGGCTGACGGGGGCGGCTCGGATCCTGCCTTGAGTCCTGCCAACCGGCAGATTTCGCGGCCGGAGGTGCAAATTCTGTAATGGGGTGTTCCAAGGTGTTACAGCGAGCCTTCGTCACGATCACGCTGGCCGTGACCACCGTGGTGCTCTCGGCAGCCGCACAGGATCGCAGCCAGGCGACCTTCCGCTCGTCGGCCGACGTGGTGTCGATGGCGGTGATCGTCCGGGACGGCGCCGGCCGGCTCGTGACCGGGCTCACGGCCCAGGACTTCGAGGTCATGGACCGTGGGATCGTACGGCCCGTCCAGCAAGTCGACGCCACCCATGACGCGGATGCGCGGCTCGCGCTGCTCGTGGACAGCAGCGGCAGCATGCAGATCGGCACCAAGCCCGAACGCACCCGCCTCGCCTCCGAGTATCTGATTGATGGTATGCGTCGAGACGACTCGGCGGCGGTCTTCAGCTTCGATTCGCAACTGCGCCGGCTGACCGAGTACACGACCAACCCGGGTCGGCTGCGCAGCGCGGTGTCTGCGGTGGTGCCGTACGGAATGACCTGTCTCTTCGACGCGATCGTGGCGACGGCCCGCAGTGTCCAGGAGGACGCGCCGCGCGCCCGTGCCCTGGTGCTGGTGACCGACGGCATCGATACCGCGAGTCTGCATTCGGGTGAGGATGCCGCGACCGCAGCCGCTCGTGTGGACTTGCCAGTCTACGTAATCGGCGTCGGCCGGCTGGCGGGAGCGTCGCCGGACGCGAATCCGCGGGACACGCAGGCATTCAGCGTCGCCGAGCTGGCGCGCCGGACTGGTGGCTTCTCTGGTGACGGCACTTCCGCAGCCCAGCTGAGCGCGCTCACCCAATCCATCCTTGACGAGCTGCGCCACCAATACGTTGTGGCATTCTCCGCCGGCTCCGAGCCCGGCTGGCATCAGCTGCAGGTCCGCGTCAAGCGGGGCAAGGTCAATGCGAGATCGCGGGATGGTTATCTCGTGCACTGAGTGTCGGTTCATGGGGTTCATGAGGTTCACTGAGGTTCAAAGTTCAGGGTGCAGCGTTCAGGGTTCGCGGCTGAACTGAACCGGTCGAACTCCCGAACCGCGAACCGAACCGTCGAACGGTGAACCGAACCCGTCGAACCTATCGACCTCTCGAACCTGTCGCACCCTCGAACCTGTCTCCCCCCGGCCCGCCTCGTCCATCTCGCTCCGTTATACTGACAAGTCGGGCCAAGGAGGTCTGTGTGGCTGTCAGGCGCGGTGTGGTCCTCGTCCTCGTTCTCATCGCCGCCGCGGTCGCCGTCTCGGTGGCCGGCCTGGTGGTGACCGCGCTGCTCGTCGGGCGTGAGCCGCGCATCGAGCGCAATTCGACGCTCGTCCTGCGGGTGAGCGGCGACCTCCAGGAGATGGAGCCCGGCGGCGTCATCGGCCAGTTCTTCGAAGGCCAGCCCACCGTTCGCTCCTTGGTGGACGCGCTGCGGAAGGCGAAGGTCGACGACCGCATCACCAGCGTCGTGATTCGCCCGACCGGCACGGCGGCGTTGTGGGGGAAAGTCGAAGAGGTGCGCGACGCGATCCTCGACTTCAAGAGCTCGCGCAAGCCGATCATCGCGTATATGGAATTCGGTGGTGAGCAGGAGTACTTCCTCGCCACCGCCTGCGACAAAGTCTTTCTCATGCCGGCGTCGTCGCTCGATCTGACCGGGTTGGCGAGCTATGAGCTCTTTCTCCGCGGGATGCTCGACAAAGTCGGTGCGTATCCTGACGCGCTGCATGTCGGCGACTACAAGACCGCGTCGAATATCTACACTGAGCACACCTACACGCCGGCCCATCGCGAGATGGCCACCTCGCTCAACACCGATCTCTACGAACAGCTGGTGCGGGGGCTGGCCGACGGACGTCACAAGTCCGAAGCCGAAGTGCGCACGCTGATCGATCACGGGCCGTTCCTTCCCGAGGACGCACTGCGCGCCGGGCTGGTCGACGATGTCGCGTATGAGGACGAGCTCGACGACAAGGTCCAGCTGACGACCAGCGGTGAGGTGCACTTCCTCGAGCAGAGTGAGTACCGCAACATCAGCACGACGTCGCTCGGTCTCGATCGCGGCCAGCGGATTGCCGTGATTTACGCGGTCGGGTTGATCAGCTCCGGCCAGAGTAGCTACGACTCGCCCCAAGGCCAGGTGACGGGATCCGACACGCTGATCGACTACTTGCGGAAGGCGCGGGCGGACCGGTCGATCAAGGCGATCGTGCTGCGCATCGACAGCCCTGGCGGATCCGCGATTGCCTCGGACGTGATCTGGCGCGAGGTGATGCTGACGCGCAACATCAAGCCGGTCATCGCCTCGATGTCGGACGTCGCGGCCTCGGGCGGCTACTACATCGCCATGTCGGCCCACGCGATCGTCGCGCAGCCGGCGACCCTCACGGGATCGATCGGGGTGGTGATGGTGAAGTTCGCCATTGACGGTACGCTCAAGAAACTCGGCTTGAACATGGAACACGTGCAGCAGGGGCGGTACGCCGATCTCTACTCACCGGTCCGCCCCTTCACGCCCGAGGAAAAAGCCAAGGTCGAGGAACAGATGCAGGCCACCTACGACGGCTTCGTCGAGAAGGCCGCGGCCGGCCGGAACACCACGCCCGAGAAGATCGACGCCATAGGTCAGGGCCGCGTCTGGACCGGACGACAGGCCAAGGCGCTGGGGCTGGTGGACGAACTGGGGGGCCTCGATCGCGCGGTCGCGATTGCGAAAGAGCGCGCGAAGATCCCGCAGGGCGCGGGGGTCGAGCTGGTCGTTTATCCGGGCCGGAAGTCGTTCTACGAGCTCGTGGCCAATCCGCTGGGCCGATCCGAAGGGATGTCGGCGTCGTTCGGCGCGTTGCTCGGGCTGAAGGATCCCCGCGCGCTGCAGATCCTCACCGCCCCGCTCCAGATCTTCCGCCGCGGCGAGCCGCTCGCGCTGATGCCGAACATCTTCGTCAAGTAGCTTCCGCTTCCCGCTACCAGCCGGTTCCAGGTTCAGGGTCCTGAAGCTGCGGGTTCAGCGCTGACGCCGCAAGAAGCTCGCGGCTGGAAGCTGGAAGCGGGAAGCCACCATTCACCCCTCCGCCCTCGCCAGCACCCTGAGCTGCGCCGCGATCGCCCCGCTGGCGACGAGCGACCGCAGCCGCAGGAGCAGCGGCAGCGTGACCTCGTGGCCACGCGAGACCAACAGCAGCCCGGTCTCGTTCCGGACGTCCTGGTCGAGCACCATCCCTGATTGCAGATCGGCGACCGGCAGGCGTCGCGGCACGTAAGCCATCGCCGGAATGGTGATGTCTGCAAGGCTGTGGACGACCCGTGGATCGTAGAAGTCGCGGCGCATCCGCAGCCGTGACAGCGCCTCCGCGGGCGACAGGCCGCCACAGAGACCCGCATCGAACTCGATCGCCGCGCGCAGGACCTGGGCCCCAAGCTTGACCGGATCGCGCTGCGCCAACGGGACGTGGGCGTCAGCTGGATCGTAGGCGTCACGCTGGCCGCCGACGATGGCCGCAACCCGTCCGAGTCGCGGAATGTTGGCCAGAAGATCGCGCGCCGCGGCCGGGTGCGTCTGCCGGTGCTGGCTGATGGTGCGCGGTCCGGTGTCACCGTCGTACTCCTCGGGCTCGATGCCGAGGGTGAGGTAGCCGATCTGCGACAGCAGTGAGGCCAGCTCCAGCTGCCATGCGTCCGCCAGGGCCAACCGCTCGCTCACGTGCTGGACGATGCGGCGGATGCGGAGGGCGCGGGAGAAGGCGGTGGGGTTGACCAGCGACAGAACTTCGGTGAGCACCTTGACGCTGCCGGCGAGCGTCTCGTCGAGCAGCTGCCGCTCCGCAGTGACGAGCAGGTACTGCGTCAGCGCGGCATCGAGCGCCCCGACCAGCACCTCGGGCGCACACGGCTTGGTCAGGAACCGGAACAGCCCCCCGCGATTGACCGCCTCGATCGCCGTCTCGATGTCGCCCTGGCCGGTCAGCAGGATCCTGACGCTGGACGGCGAGACGGTTCGGGCCTCCTCGAGCAGCTGAACCCCGTCCATCTCCGGCATGCGCAGGTCCGAAACGATCACCGCGTGGGGGCCGCGTGCGCGCATCGCGGCGAGCGCGTCCCGGCCGCCCGGCGCTGTCTCCACCACGAACGGCGTCAAGGACGGGTAGTCGCGGAGCAGCGTCTCGTGCCGGAGCAGCCGCATGAACGCCGACAGGATCGACGGGTCATCGTCTACGAACAGGATCTTCTCAGGCATTGTCTTCATCACGCGTCGCCGCGGCGCCGCATGGCGTCGATCAGGCCGAGCTCGTCGAGAGGCGCGCCGTTCGCGTGCGCCCGCAATTGGCTCGGCTGACAGCCTTGTCCGTGCGCGGTCGTGGCAACGATGCCATTCGCGACCCGGACATACGAGGAACCAATGCTCACGTGCGCAAACCCGCGTGGTCCATCAACGGGAGCCGGACGACGAATGTCGTGCCTCGTCCGGCCGCGGTGTCGAACCAGATGTGGCCGTGATGCTTCTTGACCACCACGGTGTGCGCGATGGCGAGCCCCTGGCCGGTGCCGCGTCCGACCGGCTTGGTGGTGAAGAACGGCTCGAAGACCCGCTCGCGTGCCCACTCGGGAATGCCGCCGCCGGTGTCCTCGATACGGACCTCGGCCCAGTCGTCTACGCGGCGCGTCGAGACGGTGATGACGCCCTTGGTGCCCGGCCGCTGGCCGCGCATGTCGGCAATCGCGTGCGCGGCGTTGATCAACAGGTTGAGGACTACCTGGTTGAACTCGCCGGGCAGACAGGGAACGAGCGGCAGCTGGGCATCGAGATCGAGCCGCGTATCCGCGACATGCTTCAGCTCGTTCTGCGCCACCAGCATCGTGGTCTCGATCGCGCGATTGAGATCGACGGCCACCTTGGCCTCGCTTGGGTGCGAGAACTCTTTCATCGCGCGGACGATGCGCGAAACCCGCTGAACGCCGTCCAGTGATTGGGCGATGGCTTCAGGGATCTCCGCGGTCAGGAAATCGATGTCGGCGCGTCCGGCCTCGGCGGCGAGCTCGGTCAGCAACGCGGGTTCGACCGGCTGGCCGGCGGCGAGCGCGACGCGCAGGCGCCTGACGCAATCGAGCAGCCCGCCGAGATCGCGGAACGCGTCCTGGAGGAACCGCGCATTGTCGCCCACGTACTGTGTCGGCGTGTTGATTTCATGGGCGATGCCTGCGGCGAGCTGGCCGATGGCTTCGAGCTTCTGCGCCTGGCGCAGCTGACCTTCGAGGATCTTGTGCTCGGTGACATCGGCACCCAGGACCAGGAACCCTTCCCCCTCAGTGCCATGAAGCAGCGGCGTGATGGTCAGCGTCACGAAGTGATCGCGCCCGCCGCGGCCCGTGAAGCGGAGATCCTCCACCCGGTACGGCTCGCGGGGCGCGGCGATCGACGCGACGCGCGCGACGTCGGCCCAGCGGGCGCAGTCGGTGAAGCGGCGGCCGACCGCGTCGGCCGGATCGAGGCCGAAGGTGGCGTGCGCCGCGGAGTTCCAGCGGGTGATGACGCCCTGGCCGTCCACCCGGATCAGGATGGAGGAGATCGAGGCCAGGAGCCGTTCGGTCTCGGCGTGCGCCTCCCAGAGCTCCTGCTCGAACGCCTGGCGATCGGTAATGTCGGTCCCGTACGCGAAGCAACCCTCATCGTCCGCGCCGGACGTGAGGCGCCACAGGAACGAGCGGTAGGTGCCACGCGCGGTGATGCAGCGATTCTCGAAGGAGGTCGCGCGGTCGTACTGAAGGTGCTGGAGGTGCAGGCGCATCCCGGCGCGATCGTCGGGGTGAATGAGATCGAGGAGGCCGCGTCCGACCAGTGCGGTCGGCTCGTGATCGAGCAGCCGATGCCAGGCGTCGTTGACGCGGCGGATGGTGCTGTCCGGGCCGCACACCGCCAGCAGCTGTTGAGAGCCGTGGAACCAGTGATCGCGTTCGGCTTCCATGGCCCGGCGACCGGTGACATCCTCGGCAATCGCCAGGAGGCCGCTGACCTGCCCCTGCGTGTCGCGGACCAGCGCCACAGAGGTGCGGATGTCGAGGAGGCTGGCGTCCTTGCGCGGACGGCGCGATTCCGGCAGCCGCACGAAGCCGTGCGGCTGGGCCTGGACACTCAGGGCCCGCAGGCTCCCCGGCGCGGTCTGGAAGAGGGGACAGGCATGGCCGAGGATTTCCACGGCCGACCAGCCGAAGATCCCTTCGGCGGCGCGATTCCAGGCCCGGACCCGCCCCTCGAGGTCGAGCATGGCGATGGCCAAGGGCGAGGCCTCCAGCAGCGTGGCCAGCGTGTCGTCGCCGAGGCCGGAGAACGATGAAGGTGTGGTGTGCAGTGCCGCTACCCGTCCGACGGGGAGCCGGCCCCGTCGTTCGGATAATCGGCGGGGCGCCGGCCGCCTTGAGGAGCACCGGCCGGAGCGGGTGACCGGTCACGAGGCCCGGCCACCGGTCGCTAAGCGATGATCTGGCCGACGGTCTGCTGATTGACGTTGATCTGCATCCGCTCGCGCGCCTTGGCCATGTAGGCGCTGAAGAACTGGTTGCGGCGTTCGGCAAGCAGGTCGGCGCGGACGGCGTCCAGCCCCTTGGCCATGTCAGCCTCCGAGATCGCCGGATGCTCCAGCACCTTGACCACCACCGCGCCAGTGTCGGTGACGATCGGGTCGCTGACCCCGCCCGCCGGCAGCGCGAATGCGGCCGCGTCGATCGCCGGGCTGACGCCGGCGTCGGCGATCGGCGCTCCCCGGGCGATGAGGTCGGTCGTTTTCACCTCGAGCCCCGCGGCCTTGGCCACGGCGTTGAAGTCGCCGGTCTTCAGCTGCGCAGAGAGTCCCGCCGCCTTCTGGCGAGCGGTTTCGATCGCCTTCTTCTTGACCACGTCGAGGCGCACCTTGTCCTTCACAGCCTCCAGAGGCGGATCGCTGGCCGCCTGCTTGCCCGTGACGGTGATGAACGCAAAGCCCTGCGGCGTCTGGATGGCGTCGCTGACCTCGTTGTCCTTCAGCTGAAAGGCACGTGCGGCGACGGCCGGCGACATGCCCAGGCCGACGACCGGATCCGTCTGGGCGAAGAAATCCGTCTCGCCGACGGTGAAGCCGCGCGGCTTGGCGACGGTGTCGAGGTCTGAGGGCTTGGTCACCTTGCCCGCGAGATCCTTGACGATGCGCTGCGCCTCGTCCTGCGCGCGCTGCGTCTTCAGCTGATCCTCGATCTGCGCGCGGACTTCATCCAGCGTGCGTTTGGTGGCGGGCTTGCGCTCGACCATCTTGATGATGTGGTAGCCGAACTGGGTCTTGACCAGATCGCTGATCTGACCGGGCTGCATGGCGAACGCTACCGCGTCGAACTCCGGCACCATCTGGCCCTTGGGGAAGAAGCCGAGATCGCCCCCCTTGTCCTTGTTGCTGTCGTCCTCGGAGTACTTCTTTGCCAGCTCGGCGAAGTCGGCGCCAGCCTTCGCCTTGGCCAGCACATCTTCCGCCTCCTTCTTCACGGCGGCGTCGTCTTTGCCTTCGGTCTTGAGCAGGATGTGGCTGGCGCGCACTTCCTCGGGCGTCGAGTACTGCGCTTCGTTGTCCTCGTAATAGCGCTGCACGTCCTGCGGGGTGACCTGCGTGCGGTTGCGGATGCTCTGAGTGTCGAGCAGCGCGTAGCGTACCTTTCGCTTGTCGGGAATGCGGTAGTCGCTCTTGTGCTGTTCGAACTGCTGCGCAATCTCGGCGTCGGTGGCGGTGGTCTCCGCGAGGAACTTGTCCGAGGGGAACGAAACGATGGCCAGCTTCGCTTTCTCGTTGCGCTTCTTGTATTCCGCGGTGACGTCGGCGGTTGATACGGTCATCCAGTCGGTCAGCGCGCCCTGCAGCTTGCTGAGGGTCATGCTGCGACGCACTTCCTCCTCGAACTCGGACGGGCGCCGCGGGGGATCCGCCATCTGGAGCAGCTGCCGATAGCGCTCGTCGCCGATGAACTGCCCGTTCTCCTGGAACGCGGGCAGGGCGAGAATCCGGGTGCGCACTTCCTCGTCACTGGTCGTGATCCCGAGGCGGCGGGCTTCGGCCAGGCCGGCTTCCTCGTCGATCAGCTGCTGCAGGATTCGGCGGTCGATGCCCATCTGCTTGAGCAGCCGCTCGTCGATGCTGCCGCCGTAGGAGCGACGGTAGGCCTGCATCTGCTGGTTGTAGATCCTGCGGAACTGGGCGACCGTAATCTCCCGACCGTCCACCGACGCGACGACGTCGCGGCTGCCCGCCGCGGCACCGGCTCCGGCCATGCCGCCGCCGCGCAGGAAGTTGGGGATATAGAGCAGGACGAACGCCACCACCACGATAGCCAGGCTCCACTTGAGCCAGTTCTTGTGACGCCGCATCCGGTCGAGCATGGTCATGGGTCGAAAGCCTCGTCTGCGCGGGCGCGCGGTCGGGCGCCCAGCGAGAAATCCGTTGTCTGACTGAAACGCTAATTATGCCACGGTCCCGACGGCGGCGGACCCGGCCTTGCATCGGGCGGCGCGGTCCAGCCGGCGCCGAGGGCTCGTGCCGGTGGTGATGGTACGCCTCCGCCGGAACTGCGGTCGAGTCGGAACCGTTGTGTTAATATTTACAGCCAGAAGCACTTAGAAGGATTCGTCATTCCACCGAGGACGCAACGTCCATTGACGGGGACCGGTCACACGCCTCGCGACGGTCGTCTCCCGCGCCGTAAACCGATGTCCGAGAGTCGTACGGATCTGGCCGAAAGTGTGCGGTCGATCCAGGCGGTCCTGAGGCGGCGGCTGGGGCGGGCTGACGTGCTCGTGGCGATGTACCGTGCCGTCAACGCCAGCCTCGACCCGGAGCGGGTGGGGGAGGAGTTGGTGTCGCAGGTCGCCGACTGGCTCCCGATGGCGGACTGGGTGGCCCTCACGGTAGACGACACCGGGCGGGTCCGGGCTCTCGGCATGGCCGGCCTGACGCCCGAGACCGAGCATGCGGCGACGGTGGTCGGCGCGCTGGTGATTCGCAGCGGCGCGGTCTTCTGTTGCGCTGATCTGACCACGGACCGTCGGCTGCCGACCCCGGAGGCGAGCGTGCCCGCACTAGCCGCCATCGGGCTGCCGCTGGAGTGCCGGGGCCGCACAGTGGGCGCGCTGGTCGGCTTCGATCGGTTTCCATCCGTAAAGAATCCGCAATTTACGCCGGCCACCCTCGGGGCGCTGCGCTCAGCGCTGGAGCCGGCAGCCACCGCGCTCGATAATGCGTTACGAGTGCAGCGCGCCGAGGCGCTTTCGGTCACCGACGACCTGACTCAGCTTTACAATTCCCGTTACCTGTCCCAGGTGCTGCGCCGGGAAACGAAGCGGGCGTCGCGCAGCGGCCGGCCGCTCTCGCTGCTGTTCATCGATCTCGACGGCTTCAAGGCGGTCAACGACACCTATGGGCATCTCGCCGGGAGCCGGGCGCTGGTCGAAGCCGCGGCGATGATCAAGGTGAGTGCCCGCGAGACCGACGTGGTCGCGCGGTTCGGCGGCGACGAGTTCGCGATCGTCCTGCCGGACACGACCAGCGAAGGCGCCCTCGCGGTGGGCGATCGGGTCCGCGAGCGGGTCGCCGCGCACCCGTTCCTGCAGGGAGAAGGGTTCCAGATTGCGCTGACCGTGTCGGTCGGCGTGGCAACGCTGCCGGACGTGTCGATCTCCGCCGACGGGTTGATCCACGCCGCCGACAGCGCCATGTACTTCGTCAAGGATCGAGGCAAGAATGGCATTCATGTGGCCGGATGACCGGCTGACCGCGCCTTCGAGGAGTGTTCGTTGAGCCTGCGTTCTCTCTTCTCTCTTTTTTCCAGCGACCTCGCCATCGACCTCGGGACCGCCAATACCTGCGTTTACGCGCGGGGCAAGGGGATCGTCGTCAACGAACCCTCGATCGTGGCGATCAACAAGGTCAACGGCCGCATCGAAGCGGTGGGCAAGGACGCGAAGGACATGCTCGGCCGCACGCCGGGCAACATCGTCGCCATCAAGCCGATGAAGGACGGCGTCATCGCCGATTTCGAGGTCACCGAGAAGATGCTGACCTACTTCATCAAGAAAGCGCACAACCGCAACGTCTGGGTGCGCCCGCGGATCGTGATCGGCGTGCCCTCGGAGATTACCCAGGTCGAAAAGCGCGCCGTCAAGGACAGCGCGTATCGCGCCAAGGCGAGCGAGGTTCATCTGGTCGAAGAGGCCATGGCGGCAGCCATCGGCGCGGGGATGCCGATCACCGAGCCCTCGGGCAACATGATCGTGGACATCGGCGGCGGCACGACCGACATCGCGGTGATCTCGCTGGCCGGGATCGTCTACAGCAAGGCGGTGCGGGTCGCCGGCAACGAGATGGATGAAGCGATCATCCAGTACATCAAGAAGACCTATAACCTGCTGATCGGCGAGCGCACCGCCGAAGCGATCAAGATGGAAGTCGGCTCCGCCTACCCGCTCGAGGAGCGGATGACGATGGAGATCAAGGGCCGGCACTTGATCGAGGGGGTGCCGAAGACGATCACCATCAGCGACGAGGAGATCCGCGAGTCGCTGGCCGAAACCGTCAACGTGATCGTCGACGCGGTCCGGGTCGCGCTCGAGCGCACGCCGCCGGAACTCTCGGCCGACATCGTCGATCGCGGCATCGTGCTGACTGGCGGCGGGTCGCTGCTGAAGAATCTGGACAAGCGGCTGCGCGAGGAGACCGGCCTGCCGCTGGCGATGGCCGAGGACCCGCTGTCGTCCGTGGTGCTGGGCGCGGGCAAGATGCTGTCGGACTTCAACCTGTTGCGGAAGATCTCAATTGATTAGCTTCACGCTGGCAGCATCCAGCTTCCAGCCGACCGCCGGCTCGAGCTGTGCGCGCCGCCGGCTGGTCGTCGTGCACGGGCAATCGGACCTGGATCGTTTTAGCTGGTAGCTGGAAGCTGGAAGCTGGCCACGTGCTGGAACTTCAAGGGACTCAACCGCTCCGCCAGCGCACCGGTGTGCTCTTCGTGCTGGTGCTGGTGGGGCATCTCATTCTGATCTCCGCGCAGGTCCAGTCGCGTTCCGGTGTGCCGGTGCTCGAGGCCGTGACGTTCGGCGTTTTTTCGCGCGTCCAGCTGGCCTTCGCCGCGGTCGTCGATTTCGGCCGGAACACCTGGGGCAACTATGTCGGCCTGCGGGGCGCGCGCGCCGAAAACGAAGCGCTGAAACGGCAGCTGGCCGACCTCGAGATCCGGCTGCAGGAACAGCGCGCGCTCGCCGCACGGACCCAGCAGCTCCAGCAACTGCTCGACCTGCAGCAGAGCACCGCACTGCCGACCGTCGCCGCCGAGGTGATCGCCGGCAACCCCAATCCCGGCATCCTGACTGTGACCGTCAATCGCGGCAGCAGCGACGGGGTGAAGACCGACATGGCGGTCATCTCGCCCAAGGGCATCGTCGGCCGGGTGGTGGGGCGTCCGGCGGCGCATGCCGCGCGTGTGCAGCTGCTGATCGATCCGGCGGCCGCCGCGGCGGCCGTCATCGAACGCAGCCGGGCCGGCGGCATGGTCGCGGGCGTCGACGAGGATCCGCCGCTCCAGTTGCAGCTCGTCTCGAACCTGGCGGACGTGGTCGTGGGAGATGCGGTCGTGTCCTCGGGCACTGACGGCGTCTATCCGCGGGGCTTCGCGATCGGTACGGTCGAGAAGTCGGAGCGCGGGCACGGCCTGTATCGCGCGATCGCGGTGCGACCGGCGGTCGAGTTCTCGAGCATCGAGGAAGTCCTGATCGTCCTGGTTCCGGCCCGGCCGGCGGCGCCTCGAGCCGAACCGGCGGCCACCCCGACCGAGCGCGCGAAATGAAGATCGCCGCGGTGATCCTGGCGCTGGTCGTGGGGCTCGTGCTCCAGAGCACGCTCGCCGGCCTCCGGATCGGCGGGACAACGGCGGTCAACCTCGTCCTCGTGGTGGTGGTCTACGGCGCGCTGAGCTTCGGGGCGGCCGGCGGCCTGGTGATTGGGACCGTCGGCGGGTTGATGCAAGATGCGCTCGCTGGTGGGATCATTGGAATAGGCGGCTTCGCCAAGACCCTGGTGGGGTTCCTGGTCGGGTGGCTCGGGGCGCAGTTCATCGTCTCGCAACCGCTGCCGCGGTTCGTGATGTTCTTCGCCGCCACCATCCTGCACGAGGCCTGCACCCAGGCGCTCTACGCGGTCGTCGAATCGCGGGCCTTCCGCCTGCCGTATCCGGCGACGCTGACCCAGGCCTTCGTGAATGCCCTGGTCGGCGTGCTGGCCTTTCAGTTCGTGGAACGGGGTCCACAGGTCCTGGCCCGGCGCCGGGCGCGCAGCGCCAGCCTCGGGCGGCGGCACTATTGAGGACGTGGCGGCATGACAACTCCCATCCTTCCTGACGATCGGCGTCACCTGACGACCCGATTGACGATCCTTCAGTGGATCGTCGCGGGGGCGTTCGCGTCGCTGGCGGTGGGCTTCTGGGTCTTCCAGGTCGCCCAGCGCGAGAAGTTCGAGGTGATGGCCGAAAACAACCACTCGCGCCGCCTGCAGCTGCCGGCGCCGCGTGGGGTGCTGTTCGATCGCAACCTGAAGGTGCTGGTCGAGAACCAGAACACCTTCAACATCACGCTCGACCGCGAGCAGGCCAAAGGCAATCTCAGCGACACGCTGCAGCTGCTCGCCGACGTCACCGGCACGGATGCGGCGGTCCTGCGCGAGACCGTCAACCGCAAGCGGCGGGAGCCGAGCTACCGCCCGATCGTGCTGATCGAGAACGCGTCGCTCGAACAGGTCTACGCGGTGCGGCTGCGCCACTTCGAGCTGGTCGGGATCGACTATCAGGAAGTCCCGGCGCGCAAGTATCCGTCCAGCGATCTCGCGGCGCACCTGTTCGGCTACGTCAGCGAGGTCAATGAGGCGCAGCTCGCGCGCAGCGATTACAACGGCATCGAGCCGGGCGCGCAGGTCGGGCAGGCGGGGATCGAGCAGTCCTATAACCGATTGCTGATGGGCACCGACGGGGATCGGTTCGTCGTCGTCAACAGCCTGGGCCGCGAGATGCGCGAAACCTCGGTGACGCCGCCGAAGGAAGGGCGCCGGCTGCAGTTGACGATCGACGCCGACGTCCAGCGAGCCGTCGAGGAGGGGTTCCACGCGGCCGGCTACAACGGCGCGGCGGTGATCCTGGATCCGCGCAACGGCGAAGTGCTGTCGCTGGTCAGCCTGCCGGCTTACGACCCGAACGCCTTTTCCGGCGGCATCGATCGGGCCACGTGGAATTCCCTCAACACCGACAAGCTGAAGCCGCTCCAGAATCGTGCGCTGCAGGGGCGCTACTCGCCGGGATCGACGTTCAAGATCGCGGTCGCCACGGCCGGCCTGCAGGAGGGGGTGATCACCCCGGATTTCCGGGTCACCTGCGGCGGCGGCGCGAGCTTCTACGGACGCTTTTTCCAGTGCTGGAAAAAGGGCGGCCACGGCACGGTGGACCTGCGGCACGCGATCGAGCAGTCCTGCAACGTGTACTTCTACACCGTGGGAAACATGCTCGGGGTGGACAAGATTCACAAGTGGGCCTCGGCGCTCGGGCTGGGTGAGAAGACCGGCATCGACCTGCCTAATGAGGTCCAGGGGCTGGTGCCGTCGACCCAATGGAAGCGCCAGCGCTTCAACGAGAAGTGGTACGCGGGCGAGACGATCTCGGTGGCCATCGGCCAGGGGCAGGTCTCGCTGACCCCGCTGTCGCTGGCGGTCATGATGATGACCGTGGCCAACGGCGGCACGCGCTACACGCCGCACCTGCTGAAGGCGATGGACGAGGGGCAAGGCTGGACGCCGGTCACCCCGCCGCCGCCCAAGGACGTCGTGCCGATGAAGCCGGAGAACGTGGCCGCCATCCGCGACGGGCTGTGGGCGGTCGTCAACGGCGCCGGCACCGGCGGCCGGGCGCGCATTCCCGGCCGTGACGTCTCCGGCAAGACCGGGACGGCGCAGGTCATCTCGCTGTCCGGGGCGCGCGCGATGGCCGGCAAGATGGATGTCCGCGATCACGGCTGGTTCGTGTTCTTCGCGCCGCGCGACAACCCGCAGATTGCCGGCGTGATCTTCGCCGAGCATGCCGAGCATGGCGCCAACGCCGCGCCCATCGCGAAATACGCGATCGAGACGTACTTCGCCAAGCTCGAGGGCAAACCGCTGCCGACGCTGACGCCGGCGCCCAAGACGGCCGTGCCGGCCGACGACCCGGTCGTCACGCCGGCGAACGCGCCCGCCGGCCCGGGGCGCAGCGGCCAGAGACCCTAGACCTGTGTTCGAACGCCGGCTGTACTTTCATTTCGACTGGCTGATGCTCGCGGCGATCCTGGCGATCACCGGAATCGGCATCGCGATGATCTACAGCACCACCTACGTGACCCTGCCGAGTGGCGGTCATGCCGGCCCGCAGGTGCGAACCCAGGTCTACGCCCTGGCGGTCGGTCTCGTCGCCTTCCTGGTCTTCCTGTCGCTCGACTATCGGATGCTGGCCGAGCACTCGCTGGCCCTGTACGGTGTGCTCTGCGCGCTGCTGCTGTTCGTGCTCGTCAAGGGCTCGACGCAGATGGGCGCCCAGCGGTGGATTCCGATCGGCCCGTTCAACTTCCAACCCTCCGAGTTCGGCCGGGTCGTGATCGCCCTGATCCTGGCCATGTACTTCGGTGAGAACCGGCGGGGGGCGCGCAACCCCACCGATCTGGTGACCGGCGGCATCTTCACCGTCGTGCCGCTGCTGCTCATCGCCAAGCAGCCGGACCTGGGCACCGCGATGACGCTGATCCCGGTCTTTCTCGGGGTCGCGTTCCTGGCCGGACTGCGCATGCGCCTGCTGGGGATGCTGGCGCTCGTCGCGATACTGGTGGTGGCGCCGGTTGCGTGGAATTTCGCCCTGAAGGACTATCAGAAGGCCCGGATCATGACGTTCCTCGACCCGGAGAAGGATTCCCGGGGCGAGGGCTATCAGCAGATCCAGGCCCGGATCACTGTCGGCTCGGGTGGGCTGACGGGCAAAGGCTTTCGCGGCGGCACGCAGGGACAGTACAAATTCCTGCCCGTCGCGCACAACGATTTCATCTTCTCGGTACTCGCGGAGGAGCAGGGGTATCTCGGCGTGCTCGCCGCCCTCGCGCTCTATTTGTTCGTGATTCTTCGTTCTCTTCAGACGGCCCGGCTCGCCAAGGACCGTCTGGGCGCGTATCTCGTCGGAGGCATCATCGCAGGCTTCTCGTTCCAGGTGATTTACAACGTCGCGATGTCGGCCGGCCTCGCGCCGGTCAAAGGCATCACGCTGCCGCTCATGAGCTATGGAGGCTCGTCGCTCATCGCGGCCCTCGCATCTTTCGGCCTGATCATCAACGTACGGATGAGACGGTTTACCAATTGAGCGTTCGGGTCAGCCAACGCACATGACGCACGTACTTCTCGCTCTCTTACGGTCGCTCCTGCCGGGCCTCGTCGCCTGGCCGGGCGCCGTACGGGCGGATGCGCGCCGGTCTGCGGCTGTCCCCGGACGATGGAGTGGGTTCCATGAACAAGGAGATGATCATCTCCGCCAGCGACCACGAGACGCGGGTCGCCATCCTCGAGGACGACCAGGTCGTCGAGGTCTTCATCGAGCGGGAGCATCAGCGCGGGGTGGTCGGCAACATCTACAAGGGGCGGGTGTCGAAAGTCCTGCCCGGGATGCAGTCGTCTTTCGTTGATATCGGGCTGGAGCGCGACGCTTTCCTGTACGTCTCGGAGGTCGTCAACACCGTCGAGGAGTTCGAGCGGCTCGAGTCGGGCGACGAGGAGGACGCTGAACCGGCGACGGCGGCTGAGGCACCCGAACCGGCGGCGACGCCGGTAGCCGCCGAAGGCGAAGCGGACCTCGCGGGCGCCCCCGCCGGGAATGGCGGCGAACGCCGGGCCCGGAGTGGGGACCGTGAACGCGAGCGGGATCGCCCCCAGCCGAAAATCGAGGATCTCCTCAAGGAAGGGCAGGAAGTCCTCGTCCAGGTCGTGAAGGAGCCGCTCGGCACGAAAGGGGCGCGGCTCACCTCGCATGCGACCATGCCCGGCCGCTTCCTGGTGTTCATGCCGACGGTCGACCACGTCGGCGTCTCGCGCAAGATCGAGTCACGAGAGGAGCGCGCCCGCCTGCGCGGCATCGTCCGCGAGTTCCGCGAGCAGCACGGCTTCACCGGCGGGGTGATCATCCGCACCGCCGCCGCGGGGCGCACCAAGGAAGACATCCTCAGCGACCTGACCTACTTCCACCAGGTCTGGACCGAGATCCGCCAGAAGATGGAGGGGCGCCGGGCGCCGGCGGTCCTGTTCCAGGAGCAGAGCCTGGTCATCAAGCTTCTGCGCGACCTCCTCACCGACGACTACACCGCCGTTCGCATCGACAACGAGCTGGAATATCGCCGGGTGATCGCGCTGGTCGAGCGGATCATGCCGAACCTCGTCCCGCGCGTGAAGCTGTACACCAAGGACTATCCGATCCTCGAGGAGTACGGGGTCCAGGGGGAGATCGACAAGGCGCTGCGGCCCAAGGTGTGGCTGAAGTCGGGCGGCTACCTGGTGATCAACCAGACCGAGGCGCTGGTCGCGATCGACGTCAACACCGGCCGCTACGTCGGCAAGCGCACCGGCCGGCTCGAAGACACGATCGTCAAGACCAACCTGGAAGCGGTCAAGGAGATCGTCCGACAGCTCCGGCTGCGCGATCTCGGCGGGATCATCGTGCTCGATCTGATCGACATGGAGGAGAAGAAGAACCGGCAGAAGGTCTTCCAGGAAGTCGAGAAGGAGCTCCGAAAGGATCGATCGCCATCGAAGGCGTTGCAGGTCTCGGACTTCGGGCTGGTGATCGTCACCCGCAAGCGGGTCAAGCAGAGCATCGAGCGGCTGCTAACCGAGCCGTGCCCGTACTGTTCAGGGTCCGGGCTGATCAAGTCGAGCTCGACGATCTGCCACGAGATCCTGACGGACGTGCAGAAAATCGTCTCGGAGCTCGACGGTCAGAGTGTGATTCTGCGGGTGAACCCGGATATCGCCCGGGCGTTACGAGAAGAGGAGAGCGCGACGTTCAGAGAGCTGCAGCGGGCGGTTGGCCGGCCGGTGACCCTGAAACCGGACGCTCACCTCCACCACGAGCAGTTCGACGTCATGGCGAACTGAGGATAGCAAATGGCAGATGGCAGACGGCAGATGGCAGAAGCAGGTTCAACAGAACCCGACAGTCGCCATTTACCATCTGCCATGTGTCATGAATTACTGCCCAGGAGTTCCGCCGCCCGCGGCCGGCAGGTGGATGAGGTAGTAGTTGCCGCCCTTGTTGATCCAGACGCGCACGTATTCGTTGCCGCGCAGGAGCTGGACCTTCGAGGCGCCCGTGGCGGGCGGCGTGTCCTTCGCCACCATCTTGATCTCGGACTGCGGCACGATGCTGACGACCTCGCGTCCCTTGACGGTGCCGCCCTGGGCGAACTCGACCCAGCGCTCGAGCGTCTCGGTCGTGCCGACCGCCGGTTTGGCGGCCTGGGCCGTGAGCTTGACCTCGTAGGTGCCGGCCGGTAGCGGCTTGCCGTCGGCCGTAACGGCGCGCGGCAGCGTCACCTTGCCGAGCGCCAGATCGCCAGTCGGCGCCGTGGGCGCGGTCGCCGTGTTGGGCTGCTGGTTGGGCGTCTGATGCTGCGCCAGCGCATCCGACACACCCAGCGCGCTTGCCAGAATACCCGCCAGGACCCACTGCTTTTTCATTGTCCGCTCTCCCTGCAAATCGTGTCCGCCCGGCCCGATCGCCCGGACCGGACGATTATAGCGGCAACTATAGCAAGAAGGGGACCGGGGACTCGGGACTCGGGACCCGGGTGGTTCTGGGTTCAAGCGGTTCAAGGTTCAGGGTGCCACGCCCAGGTTCGGGGTGCAGCGTTGCGGGTTCAGCCCAGACCGCCCAGCGCCTAACGCCGGGTCCCGGATCCCGAGCCCCGGATACCGGGAGCGAGGGAAGGTCGTCAGCGCTTGGAAATGACGACCGACCCCGAGAACGTGTTCAGGTCGAGCACGGCACTGCCGTCGCCGTAAACGCCGCGCACTTCCCGCTGGCGGCGGCGGTTGTCGCTGGCCCCGCCAGTGAGGGGGAGGTCAGAGCGAATCGAGCCGCTGAAGGTCGTCGCGTCGAGCTCGAATCCGGTGTTGCCGCTGAGCATCACCTTGATTTCCCCGGAGTGGGAGCTCAGGGTATAGCGGCCGCCGCGCGACAGGGTGCCGATCAGGTCGATGTTGCCGCTGACGGCCTGGAGCTCGACCCGGCTGGCGTCCGCGTCCTCGACCGACAAGTTGCCGCTGACGGTGTTGAGCGAGAGCTGGCGCGCCTTGATGCGGCGCGCGGTGACGGTGCCGCTGACGCTCGACGCCTCGAGGTTGCCGTCGATGTCCGCGCCGGTGATCTCGACGTTCCCGGAGATCGACTTGGCGCCGGCCACGCGGCCCCCGTTCGCGATGACGACGTTGCCGCTGACCGATTCCATCGTGAGCTCGCCGTGCAGATCGCGGGCGCTGACGTTGCCGGAGATCGAGTGTGCCGTGATCCGTGCGCCGGCGGGCGCGGTGACGGTGTAGGTCACCCAGACGTTGACGTTGCGGCGGTTGGCGCCGCGCATCTCATCGCTGTTCGGATAACGGGTTCGCACTTCCGCCCGGCCGCTCCGCTCCGTCACCTCGACCTGCACCAGGCCCAGCATCGTCCGCGCCTCCTCGGCCGACGGGCCGTGCGCGGTCTTGACGATCTCGATGATCGCGTCGGACCCGGTGCCGCGCGAGATATTCACGTCGCCCGAAATGTTCGCGAGGTCGAGCTCGCCGTTGGCCCCGATGTGGACGGTGCGGGTGGTGCGCTCGGTCTGCTGGTCGCGCCCGTTCTCAGTGCGATTCTGACGCTGGCGATCGCCTTGTTGCTCCGCTCGCACGCGGGCCGGCGCCGGGATGCGCTCAGGACGAACCTGGCCGCTGACCGGCAGTGCCGCGAGCACCCCAAAGAGGAAGACGACGGATCGGAACGATGCTGATTTCATGATCGTGATGGCTCGTTGTCGGCGCCGCCGCGCGGCGCCCGTGGAGTGTGGTCAGCCCTTGTTGGTGCCGTTGACGATCTGCGCGGCTCCCTCGGCATTGCCCTTACGCATCTCGTTCATCAACGCGAGCGTGTCCTGCAGCAGCGAGACCTTCCTCTTGAGCGCCTCGAACAGGCTGTCGCGGGCGGGCGCGCTGGTCGGTTCGCTCCGGAACGCCGCGCGGCTCTCGGCGATGGCCTGATCGATCACCTGGAGGTTCTTCTGGAGCATCGCCGCGGTGGCCGGATCAATCGCGCTCTGGTCACTCTTCGCTGCCTCCTCCAGCTTGGTGATGGCCGCCTGGTAGTGCTGCTCGGCCTGCCGGAACTCGGCTTCGATGTCTCCTTGGACGGAGCCGCCCGCGGCGGCGTTGCCCGGAGCAGGCGCGCTGGTGGTCTGCGCGAGATCCGGTGACTGGCCGGCCGGCCGCGCGCGCGGCAGGAGATAGACGAGCGACGCGCCGACCGTCAGTACCACCGCCGCGGCGATCGCCAGCAGCAACGTGCGGTGGCTCGCGCGGGCCGGCGCCGCCGCGGGCGCCTGCAGGCGTCCTTCCTGCTGCAGCTGACCGGCGATCTGCATCCACACCCGATTCGGCGGGATTGGACGATCGAGGGTGGCGGCGAGATCGCGCAGGCGTTCCAGGTCGCGCAGCAGCGCCCGGCATTCGTCGCACTGATCCAGATGGATCTGCAGCTCGGACCGGCGGATCGGTCCCAGCGTGCCGTCGACCAGCTCGTGAATCGCGTCTTCGTATCGTGGACAGGCCATAGCGCGTGTGTCCGGTTCTCGATCAGCGTCCCGCGAGCAACGCGCGCAGACGCATGCGGGCCTTGTGCACCTGCGACTTCGAGGTGCCCTCGGCGATGCCCAGGACCTCGGCGACCTCGCCGTGCTCCAGGCCTTCGACATCGTGTAGCACGAAGGCCGCGCGGCAGCCGGCCGGCAGTTGCGCAATCGCGCGATCCAGGTCCATCTTGCTCACCGTGCGCTCTGCCAGGTTGCGGCTGCTCGCATCCGGAATCCACGGCTCCTCGTCATCCAGCGAGTCGGTGACCTGGCTGGTGCGGGCGGCGCGGCTGCGCAGGTGATCGAGGCACAGGTTCGACGCCAGGCGATACAGCCAGGTGCCGAGCGCCGACTCGCCCCGGAACGAATCGAGCTTGCGATGCGCGACCAGGAAGATGTCCTGGAGGAGATCTTCCGCCTCGGGAGTGTGCCCGACCATCCGACAGGTCAGACTGAACAGCTTCCCGGCATGGGCGTGGTACAGCTGCTCGAATGCCGCCGCGTCACCTCGACGACAGCGATCGATCAGCGCCCGGTCCTCCTCGCGGCTGGCCGGCGCAGCGCTCCGGACGGCCGAGGCGTGCACTGCCAGCTTAGACGGGGGGATCCGGTCGTCGCGTTGCCGTTCATTCATCGGCTGTCGTCTACGAACGCTTCTGGCGGCCGGTTCGCTGCCGGGCCGCCACCCCCGGCGCCCACCGTTTCTCTGCGAAGCCCTTGACGGAGGTCCGAGTCACCGTCTGCCCCTCGGCGCGCAGGAGGGCGCGTTTGAGCTCGAGGTTCCCGCCGTAGCCGCCGAGGCGCCCGGCCGCCGCGATGACCCGGTGCGCCGGTACGCCAGGGGCCGTGCACGTGCGCATGATGTTGCCCACCGCGCGGTGGGCGCGCGGGCTGCCGGCCGCCCTTGCGACGTCGCCGTAGGTCGCGACCCGTCCCGGCGGGATTCGCCGTACGACGCTGAGGACCCGGGATGCGAAACCGTTGGCCTTGCCCCGAGGAGGGGCCTTTCGCTTGGCCGGCTCCGTCCGTTTCACCGCGGAGCTCCGCGGTGGGCGACCGGTCTCGCGGCGGACGCTCGATCATGACCCATGAGATCGGACGACGGCAATCGGACTATCACGCCGACGCTGCCGCCGCGAGCGTCGCACCAGCCCAATGAAGGGAACGCGCGCGGGCGCATGCGCTCACCGCCTCAGGATGGGGAAGTAACAGAGCGCGCCCAGGTAGACGTCGTAGACCGCGCAGCTAATGAGGTACCACCGCGGGGCGATGCCGTCGGCGAGCGCGCCCGGGCGATGGGCGACGTCGAAAAGCGCATGCGCGGCGAACGTGAGGGCGAGGACCGTGAGTGCCTGGCGCGGCTCACGCACGAGCGTGGTCGCGGCGATCACCAGGAACCCGACGGTCAGGGCCACGTCGAGCCCGACCCCCGGCTGCGCTTCCGCCTTCACTGCGAAGCCGATGTAGGCCCCGGCGATCATCGCCAGCAGGAGCGCCGCGAACTGACTGAGCCTCAGCTCCGCGACCAGACGATCCGGCGAGGTGGTCGGGATCGCAGCCGTGCGCACCGCGTACCACGTCAGGCCGGCGGCGAGTCCCAGAAAGGCGACGGCAACGGTGCGTTCCGCGTCGGTCACTGGGCTCCTTGGCTGCGGCTCGGACCAGGCACGGACGGCAGTATAGCCGGTCATCGGGCGCGAGCCGGGCGAACGCAAGAACGCCGAGAACCCGGAGAACCCGTGCCCGATAGCCGCCAGTCCTCAATCCATCTATAGTAGAGTCCCGTACCCACATGATTCCGCAGGCTCCGCCCCCGCCCGCATGCGCGTCGTCGATCTAATCCGGCACAAGCGCGACGGCGGCGCGCTCGAGCGCGCCGACATCGACGCGTTCGTCACGGCCGTCACCGACGGCTCGCTGCCCGACTATCAAACCTCGGCGCTGCTGATGGCGATCTGCATTCGCGGCATGACCGCCGAGGAGACCGCGGCCTTGACCGACGCAATGGTCCGCTCGGGCGTGCGAGTCTCGTATCCAGGCATCGCCGGCGTGCCGGTGGACAAGCACAGCACCGGTGGGGTGGGCGACAAGACGTCGCTGATCCTCGCGCCGCTCGCTGCGGCGTGCGGGGCGATCGTGCCGATGATGTCCGGCCGCGGTCTCGGGCACACCGGCGGGACGCTCGACAAGCTGGAGGCCATACCAGGATTCCGCACGGCCCTGTCACTCGAGGAGTTGCGGCGCGCGGTCGGGACGATCGGCTGCGCGATGATCGGGCAGACCGCGGAAATCGCTCCCGCAGACCGACGACTGTACGCGCTGCGCGACGTCACCGGCACGGTCGAGAGCATCCCGCTCATCTCGGCGTCGATCATGAGCAAGAAGATCGCGGAGGGGATCGGCGGCCTGGTCCTCGACGTCAAGACCGGCGACGGCGCGTTTATGAAGACTGAAGAACGGTCGCGCGCACTCGCCCAGTCGCTGGTCGCAATCGGCGAAGCGTCGGGCGTGCGAACCGAGGCGTTGATCACGCGGATGGACGCGCCGCTCGGGCGCGCCATCGGCAATGCCAACGAGGTCATCGAATCGATCGAGACGCTCAAGGGCAACGGCCCGCGCGATCTCGAGACCCTGTCGGTCACGCTCGCGGCGCGGATGCTGGTGGTGTCGGGCGTGGACGAAGACGACGCGTCGGCCGAAGCGAGCGTCCGCTCGGCGCTCACCTCGGGCAGCGGCCTTGAAAAGTTCCGCGAGATCATCGCGCACCAGGGCGGCGACCCGCGGGTCATCGACGACTACACCCGTTTGCCGTCGGCGCCCGATCGGTTTGGCGTCACCGCACGCCGTGGCGGCTATGTCGCCGGGCTCAAGGCGGAGCTGATCGGGCGGGCGGCCGTCGCGCTCGGCGCGGGGCGCAGCCGCCTGGACGACGTGGTGGATCCGGGCGTGGGCATCGAGGTGGTGGTGCGGCCCGGGGAGCGGGTGGCGCAAGGAGAGCCGGTGCTGATGCTGCATCACCGCGGCGGGACGGGTTTGCCGGAGGCGCAGGCGCTGCTCGCGCAGGCAATCGTGATGGCGGACACACCACCTGCCGAGGCGCCGATCGTGGTCGGCCGGCTCGGGGGAGAGCGATGATCGCGACCGCGCCGGTATCGCCTCCCGCCGCCGTGCGCGCCCCGTTCGAGCCGCGCGACGCGATGGTGCTCGGGACGGCGCTGGTGTTCGCCGCGCTTTGCGCAGGGCTGGCCCGATTCGGGGGCATGCCGCGGCTCCAGTCTCTGGTCGGGCTGACGGTGATCATGGCGGTGGCCTATGCGTTCTCGACCAACCGCCGCGCTATCGATCGCCGGACGGTGGCCTGGGGGCTGTCGCTCCAGGTCGTCTTCGCGCTGCTGGTTCTCAAGACCACCGTGGGCCAGCGCGTGTTCCAGACCCTCGGCGGCGTGATCAACCGGCTGCTCGACTTCGCCTTCGTCGGCTCCGCGTTCGTGTTCGGCCCGCTCGGCGACAAGGTGATGTGGCCGCGGATCATGACCCAGGTGCTCGGGCCGGAAGGCGCGCAGTACGGCGTCATCTTCGCCTTCCAGGTGCTGCCGACGATCATCTTCATCGCCGCGCTGTTCGCGATCCTGTACTACTTCGGGATCATGCAGGTGGTCGTGCGGCTGTTCGCGATGATGATGCACCGGATCATGAAGGCGTCGGGAGCCGAGTCTCTCAACGTCGCGGCCAGCATCTTCATGGGGCAGACGGAAGCGCCGCTGACCATCCGGCCGTATCTGCCACGGATGACGGAATCCGAGCTGATGACGGTGATGACCTCGGGGATGGCGCACATCTCCGGCGGGATCATGGCGGCCTACATTCTGTTCGGGATCGAGGCGCAGCACCTGCTGACGGCGGTCATCATGACCGCGCCGGGCACGCTCATGATGGCCAAGATGTTCGTGCCCGAGACCGAGGTCCCGGAGACGATGGGCAAGGTGCGGCTGGAGATCGAGCGCACTGACGTCAACGTCATCGACGCCGCCGGACGCGGCACCGGCGAGGGCCTGGCGCTGGCCCTCAACGTCGGCGCGATGCTGATCTCGTTCCTGGCCCTGATTGCCCTCATCAACGCGCTGCTCGGAATTGCCGGCCTCAGCCTGCAGATGATTTTCGGTTGGGTGTTCGCGCCGATCGCCTGGAGCATGGGTGTGCCGTGGCGCGACGCGCCGGTCATCGGCAACCTGCTCGGCACTCGCATGGCGTTGAACGAGTTCGTGGCCTATTCCCAGCTGGGTCCGCTCAAGGGCTCGCTCGACCCGCGGTCGTTCACGATTGCCACGTTTGCGCTCTGCGGCTTCGCCAACTTCAGCTCGATCGGGATCCAGATCGGCGGCATCGGTGCGCTGGCGCCGTCCCGCCGCCACGATCTCGCCCGCCTCGGCGTGCGGGCGATGCTCGCCGGCACGCTGGCGAACTTCATCACTGCCACCATCGCGGGGTTCCTGCTGTGAGCGGACCGGACAGCCAGTTCGAAGCGGTACGGGGCGCGGCCGAGCGCCTGCGCCAGCGCGGCGTCGGCGCGCCGGACGTCGGGATCGTGCTCGGTTCCGGGCTCGGCGACTTCACGGAACGGCTCGCCGATGCCATGACCGTCCCATACGGCGAGATTCCGCGGTGGCCCGCGTCGGCGGTGGTCGGTCATGCCGGGCGGCTGGTCGTAGGGACCCTGTCGGGCCGCCGGGTCCTGGCCCTGAGTGGCCGGGCGCACATCTACGAAGGGCATGACTTCGGGACGGTGACGTTCGGGACGCGCGTCCTCGGCGCCCTTGGCGTGCGGGTTCTGATCCTGACCAACGCGGCCGGCGGGATCAATACGGCGTTCACGGCCGGCACGCTGATGGTGATCGACGATCACATCAATCTGATGGGCGGCAATCCGTTGACCGGGCCCAACGACGAGCGTTTCGGTCCGCGGTTCCCGGATATGACCGACGTGTACGCGCCGCGGCTGCGGGCGCTCGCGGACGCCACCGCCCGGGCCGGCGGCATTCGGCTCGGCCACGGCGTGTACGTCGCGCTGCACGGCCCGAGCTACGAAACCCCGGCCGAGATCCGCTTCCTTCGCACGATCGGCGCCGATGCGGTTGGCATGTCCACCGTGCCGGAGGCCATCGCGGCGCGCCACATGGGCCTCGAAGTGCTCGGCATCTCGTGCATCACCAACGCCGCCGCGGGCGTCCTGCCACAGCCGCTCGATCACAATGAAGTAATGGCGGTGGCGGCGCGGGTCCGCGGCGAGTTCTCGACCTTGCTGGAGGGGATCGTTGAGCGCCTCTGATCGTCCGGAGAAGCTGACCTGGCCCACGGTCGAGCAGCGGAAGGCGGCGCGCCGCGCCTCCGACACCGCCGAGCAGGCGGCCGGGGAGCCCCCTGTGCCGGAGCGGCGATCGGGCGCCGACCGGCGTGATGAGTCCTCCTGGGCGGAGCTGCCACTGGACGACGAGGTCGCGAGTCAGCGCGATCCGGCCGACGCCTTGATCGCCGCGGCGATGCAGGCGCGCCGCTTCGCCCATGCGCGTTACTCGAAGTTTGCCGTCGGCGCCGCGCTCGAGACCGCAGGCGGCGACACGATCGGCGGGTGCAACATCGAGAATGCCACCTACGGATTGACGCTCTGCGCCGAGCGCGTCGCCTTGGTCAAGGCCTTGTCGGAGGGCCACGGCGTCTTCACCCGCATCGCCGTCGTCGCCGATACGGAGGACATGACCCCGCCCTGCGGTCCATGCCGGCAGCTCCTCTGGGAGTATTGCGGTGATGTAGAGATCGTCCTGGCGAACCTCGCCGGTGGAAGGGCCCGCTATCGCCTGTCCGCGCTTTTTCCGATGCCGTTCGATGCGAGGCTGTTGGAGTAGGACTTGTCGGGACCGGGGACCGGGGACCAGGGATCCGGCGCCAAGCTCGCGGCGCCTGCGCATGAGTGAGACCGCGGCGCCGAACGCTGCACCCTGCACGGCGAACCTTGAACGTTGAACCTTGAACCCCCGGGTCCCTGGTCCCCGATCCCGGGTCCCCTTACAATAGACCCTTATGCTCCCGACAATAGATTGGCAGGGCGACACGATCGTCATGGTCGATCAGCGCAAGCTCCCCGGCCAGGAGATTTACGTCAAGTGCAAGAGCGCGGTGGAAGTCGCGCGCGCCATCCGTACGATGGTTATCCGCGGGGCCCCCGCAATCGGCGTCGCGACGGCCATGGGGATCGCGCTCGGCATGCAGCGCAGCACCGCCAAAGGCACCCGGCAGTTCGCGGTCGAGTTCCAGAAGATCTGCGATCTCATGGCCGGGACCCGGCCGACGGCGGTCAACTTGTTCTGGGCCATCGACCGGATGAAGCGGGTGTTCGCGGAAGGCGCGCAGGCCGGGCACTCGACTGAGGAGATTGCCGAACGTCTCGCGCTCGAGGCGCGGAACATCCACGATGAGGACGTCGCCTCCTGCAAGCGGCTCGGTGGCTTCGGCGCCGCGGTAGTGGCGGACGGCTCGCGGGTGCTGACCCACTGCAACGCCGGCGCGCTGGCGACCGCCGGCTACGGCTCGGCGCTTGGCGTCATCCGGGCCGCGGTCGAGCAGGGCAAGCACGTATCGGTGATCGCGGACGAGACCCGTCCCTTCCTGCAGGGTGCGCGTCTGACCGCGTGGGAACTCTTGCGCGACGGCATCGCCACGACGGTCATCACCGAGAGCATGGCCGGCCCGTTGATGCGCTCCGGGGATGTCGACCTGGTCGTCGTCGGAGCCGACCGGATCGCCGCCAACGGCGACACCGCCAACAAGATCGGCACCTACACGGTCGCGGTGCTGGCGCGTGAGCACAAGATTCCGTTCTACGTCGCGGCGCCGGTCTCGACCATCGATCTCGCGACGCCGGACGGGACAACGATCCCGATCGAGGAACGCGCGGAGCGTGAGGTGACGCACATCGGGACCTCCCGGCTGACGCCGGAAGGGGCGCGGATCCGCAACCTGGCCTTTGACGTAACGCCGCATCGCTACATCACCGGCATCATCACCGAGCGTGGGATCTTCGAGGCGCCATATAGCGAGTCCTTGAAGCGCGCGATCGAGGCCGCCGCCTGAATCTGCTGGCGATCGAGACGTCGTGTGACGAGACCGCCGCGGCGCTCGTCGCCGAAACCGGCGATCCCGCGCGCCCCTGGATCGTCCGGTCCAGCATCGTCGCGTCGCAGGTGGCGATCCATCGCGAGTGGGGCGGGGTCGTGCCGGAGCTGGCCTCGCGTCAGCACGTGCGCGACATCTGCGGGGTGGTCGAGGCGGCGCTCGAGACGGCCACGGTGTCCCGAGCCGAGGTCGGGGCGGTCGCGGTTACGCAGGGCCCGGGTCTGGTCGGCTCGCTGCTCGTGGGAGTCGCCTTCGCCAAGGCGTTCGCGTGGGCCCGGGGCATCCCCGTGATTCCGGTGCATCACCTGGCCGGCCACATCGAGTCGCTGGTCCTCGCGCACGGCGAGCTGCCGCTGCCCGCTGCGGTGCTGGTTGTCTCCGGCGGTCACACTAGCCTCTACCTGATAACCGAGCCGGGATCGTATCGCCTCATCGGCCGCACCCGCGACGATGCGGCGGGAGAGGCGTACGATAAGGTGGCGCGCTTGCTCGGCCTGGGATACCCGGGCGGGCCGGTGATCGATCGGCTCGCGCGTCAAGGTAACGACCGGGCGTTCGACTTTCCGGCGGCGCGACTTACGCACGCCGATCGGAACGCGCCGCTGGCCACCGCTGACGGCGTGCTGCCACCCGATGTCGCGCGCCGCGTCGATTTCAGTTTCAGCGGCCTGAAAACGGCGGTGCTGCGGCTCATACGCACCCGCACCGGGACCGATCCGCGGGGCCGCGCCGCGGACGCGGATGGCGCGGGCGCCGCGCTTGCGCCGGCAGAGATCGCGGACATCTGCGCCAGCTTCCAGCGCGTCGTGGTCGACTCGCTGCTCGACAGGACCTTCGAAGCGGCCAGCTGGCTCGGCGCACGTAGCGTCGGCATCTCCGGCGGCGTCTCGGCCAACAGCCATCTTCGCGCCGAGGCCGAGGCCCGCGGCCGCCGCGCCGGCCTGCCGGTGTTCGTGCCGCCGATCGCACTCTCGACCGACAACGCCGCGATGATCGGCGCCGCCGGTTTCCGAACGCTCGCCCGGCGTGGCCCCGGTACGCTGACGTTCAACGCCGAGGCGGGACTGGCACTGACATGAGGCGGGACCCGGGACCCGGGACCCGGGATCCGGAGACAAGCTCGCGGCGCCTGCGCATGACATGAGAACGCGGCCCAGCCGTCGAACCTTGAACCTTGACCCTGAACCTTGAACCGTTTGCCCCCCGGATCCCGGATCCCGGATCCCG